>Ga0209521_10000434_pt1 | contig 31889 bp, 18 predicted proteins | sample Rifsed19ft4_FD_184016 | JGI IMG/M metagenome (GOLD analysis project Ga0209521, IMG submission 184016) | Soil microbial communities from Rifle, Colorado, USA - sediment 19ft 4 (version 2) | ecosystem: Environmental > Terrestrial > Deep subsurface > Rock core/Sediment | place: Rifle, Colorado...
CTTTCTCATCGTGTTGCACCGTCTGAGTTTATTCCACCGCCTCGGTCGAGGCAAAGGGTCCGTCAGGACCCCAGTCGGCCCCCATTGAAAGAAATCACCGAACCCCTCGCAAAGAGGGACGAAAAACGACGCCGGCCTCCGCCCTTGTTCTAAGGTGATGAACCACATACGATAGTGCTTGAATCTTTCCCACCGGCACTCGGGCGGGCGGTTAGCGCGGAAACATGGTCGTCGGGTTCATCGAGTCTCGAGCCGCGGTCACTCTCGTCGCTCTCATCCTGTTGGTTGCGGGCGCCTGCCGCCCGCGCCGCGGCATCGAAAAGGTGCTTCAGAGCGGGGCGGCTTCTGAGTTCAACCTCGTTCTTCTCACGCTTGACACCACCCGAGCCGATCATCTCGGCGCTTACGGTTACCAGGAGGCCGAAACTCCCGTTCTGGATAGACTCGCTGGCGAGGGGATTCGCTTCGCGGATGCGATATCTCCGGTGCCTTTGACACTGCCCGCACACGTCTCGATTCTCACCGGGCTCGATCCCCAGAACCATGGGGTCCGACACAACGGCCAATACCGGTTGGAGGCCTCGCACACCACGCTTGCGGAAGTCCTGAACGAGCAGGGTTACGAGACGGCGGCATTCGTATCCGCCTTCGTGCTCGACAGGCGGTACGGACTGGCGCAGGGCTTCGACCACTACGACGATCGGGTGGCGCCGGCCACAGGGCAAGCTTTGGGAGGGCTCGAAAGCGAGCGGTCGGCCGAGGAGGTGACCGAAGCGGCGCTGGACTGGTTGCGGTCCCGGGCCTCCGCCAAACCCTATTTTGTTTGGGTGCACTACTACGACCCGCATGCCGAGTATCGGCCGCCCGAAGCCTATGTGCGACGTTTTGGGGGAAAGCTCTACGATGGCGAGATCGCTTACGTGGACGCTCAAGTTGGGCGGCTGGTTGAAGCTCTCGGGGACGCCGGGAGCCGGACGCTCCTCTTGGTGGCCGGCGATCACGGCGAAGGCCTGGGAGAACACGGCGAGGAGCTTCACGGCCGTCTACTGTACGAGGCCACCCAACGCGTGCCGCTCATCATTTGGTCTCCACCCATTGTGCGCGGGCCGTACGTCGTCGATACCCTCGTTGCTGGGCTCGTCGATCTCTTTCCCACGGTGCTCGATCTCCTCGGGGTCGCCCCGACCGGACCCTACGACGGCGTGAGCCTCCTCGGCGCGCGGGAGTGGGCAGATCGGGCGCTCTATATGGAGACCATGGCGCCTTACCTCGACAGTCGCTGGGCGCCTCTCCATGGGCTCCGGCGTCATCGGGACAAGTTCATCTCGGCTCCACGACCCGAGTACTATGACCTTGCTTCCGACATTGGAGAAGGAAGAAACCTCTACAACGGCCTCTCTGACGAAGCCCGAAAAGCGGTGACCGATCTCGAGAAAGAGCTGGCCGAGCGATTGAAAAACGCCCCTTCGGCGGAAGCCGTTGCGGAGGCCGCCGGCCAGCCGGACCCGGAAGCCTTGGCTAAGCTTCAGGCGCTCGGTTATCTAACCGGGCCGGGGCCGCACCGATCCCGGGGCGCCGCCACCGCTCTTCCGGACCCCAAGGACATGATGCCGGTGCAACGCTTGCTCTATGAAGCCCGCGGGCTTAGGCGCGCGGGAAGGTTGGGCGAGGCGCTTGCCAAAGCGCAGGAGGCGCTCCGCCGTGCGCCGAAGGACCTCGAGGTCCTTCAGGAGACGGGACTCGTTTTCATCGAGATGGACCGGCTCGACGAAGCCGAGGAGGTCCTGTGGAAATACAGTGCCCTCCAACCGAATCCCAACATCAACATTCTGCTCTGCCAGATCCTCGCCCAAACGGGAAGGCCGCGCGAAGCCGAAGCCCTTATCCGGGAGGCGATGGCGCTCGAGCCCGACCACGGGGGAGTCCTCATTACCTATGGCGACTTCCTTGCCGAGCGCGGTCAGTATGAGCGGGCTTTCGAGCTATACGACCAGGCAAAGCGGGTCGACCCCTATCGGGCGACCGACGCGGTCGACCAGCGTGTCGCCGCACTGCGGCGGCGGATAAGCGGCGGTTAGCCGCCGGCTCGCTCCATCGAGTTTCCGCTCTTGTCACGCGAACTGGCGCCCGGCAGGAAAAAGGGCGGGCCAGAGGCCCGCCCTTCCTCCATGAAAAAACCTGCCTAGAAGCTTACCTTCGCCATGAACTGGAAGGTGCGCGGAAACCCGCCTACCCCCTGGATCTGCCCGAAATTGGACGAGCCGAAGATGCTCCTCGGCCCGTTCCAGTTGGGCTGGCTGAAAAGATTGATGAACTCGAAGCGCAGCAGAAGGCTTGCCCCGCCTCCCAGGCTCGTTTCCTTGTCGAAGGAGACGTCCCAGTTTAGAAGCGGGGGGGTTCGGTAATCGGAGAACGTCAAGGGTGCGTTCCCGAAGGTGGAGGAGGGAGCATCCTGGAAGGCGGCGGGGTTGAAGTAGTTGCTGACCTTGTCCTCGGTGCTCCCCGAGACACTCGGGTCGCCGACGATATTGGGGCGCTGGTGACTGAAGCCGAACTCACTTCCCAGATTATTGTTGCTCTGCGTGAAAGTCACCGGGAAGCCGCTGCGGATGATGGCCGCGACCGAGGCCGACCATCCACCCAAGATCCTCTCTGCCGCTCCGCCGCTCGGTGCCGGGAATCGATACATCCCGTTGATGTTCAGCCAGTGAGGCGAGTCGAGGGGGGATCGGGGAAGGGGATCTTCGTCGAGGTCGAAGGACCGGAACGCCTCTCTCCGCAGGTCAGAGACCCTGGTGTTGCCGTCGCTTCCCGTTCTGTACAGGATGTTGTCGCGAGTCCTGCTGTAGGTATAGTTTACTCGCGCTCCCCAGGTTCCCCCGAACTTCTTCTCGAGCTCCACCCGAACGGCATCGTAGCGCGACTTCCCGGCGCCAACGTGATGTGCCCAGAGGTCCAGGAACTGCGGGTAGGGCCGGAGGAGCTGGCCGCGAGCGATGGTCGGGGAGGCGGCGAGCGATCCGAACACGGGATTCCCGAAGAAGGGATTCCGGACCGGGTCGTTCAGGTCTGATCCCCGCGAGAGGTGCTGCGGATCGAGCTGGTTGATGTTCACGAAGCCGTCCGCGGACCCTCCGATCCAGAGATCGGTGCCCTTGCTTCCCAGGTAGCCAACCTTGATTGCCCAGGCCGTGCCCAGCTCTCGCTGGACATCAACCGACCACTGCTGGATGTAGGGCGACGGGGCGAACTGGTCGTTGAAGTGGATGGTTGCGCCCGCCCCGGTCAGTAGACCGAGGCTGCTCCCGACCGGCTGGTCAATACCGGTGGGGTAGGGATCGGTGAGCGAGCCGGGCGAGCCGGAGCCTGGCGAGGCAGGATTGATTCCGTCGAAGCTCGCAGTGTACGGCGTGACGGCCGTGAACCCCCGGGTTCCGAAGGTTGTCTCACCGGGGTTGGGATACTGATGGGGGGCCCAGAAGATCCCGTAGCCCCCGCGGAGTACGGTTCGGTCATTGAAAGCATAGACGAACCCGCCGCGCGGTCCGAGCTTCACCGACTTAGGGTCGGACTGGGTGGTCGAGGCTCCGTTCGTGCCCGGATAGGTGAGTCCGCCACGAAGGTCGAGCCCGGGAACCTGAACCGGGAAGGGTGCGTTGCGGTCGAATCCGACGGCGAACCGGTCCTCCTTCTCGGCCAGGCCGTCTTCGTGCTCGATCCGCAGACCCAGGTTCAGCACAAGCTTGTCGCCGAACCGCCAGTCATCCTGAATGTACCCGCCATAGTAGTTGATGAACACGTCGGTCGGCGTGGCCTTTACGGCGCTACCACTGTCTGGAAACCCGAGGAGCACAGACGCGAAAGCGTCCCCCGACCCCGCTGCCGGGTTCAGAGGATCGGGGCCGTTGGTAAAACCGGGGGTGAAGTGGAACTCGGCGCCGTATCCGGGCAGAAACGTGTCGACTCCAATCCTCCGGTACTGGGCGCCCACCTTTATCGTATGGCTGCCAACGAACTTAGAATAAGTGCCGCTCAGCTCTTGCGATTTCCAGACGACGTCCGTATTCTGCCAGCTTCCGTGAGTGGCATCGACGAGCTCGTTGGCGGTCTCCCCATAGCCTTCGACCGTGATGTAGGGGAAGCGGTTTACGTCCTGGAGAGCCTGGATGGATCTCTCTGAGAAAGGAAGCTCTGAAATGTCGAACTCTGGCGATAAGAAGCTGTCGCCGAACCGCGTGTAGCCGTAACGGAAGGTCATCACCGAGCTTTCGCTCGCCACGTTGGTGAGGTTGATGGCCAGCACGTTCACATCGCGGAAGAGCACCGAGGCGCCGGTGTCGAACGAGGGGACCTCCCCCCCCTGGATAGCGGCATAGAACTTGTTCGCCGGCTCTTGGGACTTGTAGTACATGTAGGTTCCGGAGATCTGCAAGTTGTCGCTGAAGCGATGGTCAATCTTGAAGGTGGGTTCGTTGGCAGTGTTGTTCAAGAGCGCCGTGGCATTGGTCGGACCCTCGCCTATCCCCAACAAGAGCTCCATCAGTTCCTGACCGACCGGATCCATGCGATCGGCAGGGATGACGCCGCCCGGAAAGGGTTGCCGGGCCCCGGTCGCAGGGTTGAAGGTCAGCGGATCGTAGATGGTTCGCCCCGTCCCCGAGAAGTCGCCGTTCAACATCGCCCGGGTGGGAAGGATCACCACCGCGTTTCGGGTGTCGGTGTTCTTGTAGCCCTCGTAGCTAGCCCAGAAGAAGGTCTTGTCCTCCACAATGGGGCCGCCCCCGGCGAAGCTCCAAAGGTTGTAGGGCGCCTCGGGCGCTTCCCCGGAGCCGCCCTGCTCTGCCTGCTCGAAGAAGAGCAGGCCCCGTCCAAACTGTGGGCGGGTCTGCCAGAGTCCACTGCCTGCCCAGTTGTTGCTCCCGCTCCGGTGAAGAACGTTGAACACACCCCCACCGGTCCGACCCATCTCGGAGTCGTAGGTATTCACCTGGACCTTCATCTCTTCGACGGCGTCGTTGTTCGGGATGACCACCGCTCGGTTTCGCATGTCGGTGATGGCAACGCCGTCGACCGTGTAGTTATTGCCCCGTAGAGGCCCACCGGCGAGGGAGAGAAGCGAGGAGTTGGTCTGGTCTTGTTTGCGGACGAACACCGGGTCGCCGACGTGAATCACGTTCGGTGTGGTGACCGAGTAAATGAAGACATTCCGTCCCGGTGAGGGCAAAATGTCGAGCTGCGCCTTATTGATCTCGGAGGCCACCGAGGCCGTCGCGGTCTCGATAACTGGACTCTCACCCGTCACCGTGATCGCTTCGGCGATGCCTCCGACTTCCATGCTTACGTCGATCACGTGAAACGTTTGGACACCGACAATGATTTCAGTCAGCTCCTTGGTCGTGAATCCGGACAGCACGACGGTGAGTGTGTAAGTACCGGGGGGCAGCTGGCTGAAAACGTAATCGCCCCGCTCGTTGGTAACCGTGTGACGCCTGAGGCCTGTTGCCGGGTTGACCAATGTCAGCTCGGCCCCCGGAATCACCGCACCCCCTGTGTCGCGCACCACCCCTCGAACTCCACCTTGGTAAGTCTGGGCGACAGACTCAGCAGAGGTTGCGCAAAGAAACAGAGCGCAAATCAAGGCAATACTAAGCGCTACTTTCATACGCTTCTACCTCCGTAACGTGGAAGCCCTTGGCTTGGGTCGAACCAACCGTCTGATACCGGCAAGGCTCCGAAACACGGGCCGATTCTCATGAACATGGGCGCGAGGCCGTTTTCAAAATGGAGTGAGCTGAGACACGACCCCACCCGAGGCGGATTCTGTTGTTATCGAAGGCGAGAAGCAAAGGAGCACCGGCCCTTTTGCGGGGAGCATAGTGTCACTCCCGCCACCTGTCAAGCTCTATTGCGCGTCGATCCATGGAACTGGATCCAACGCCCCCGGAACCGCAACATCAAACCGCGCGAGGCGTTTCTTCCGCAACCCTCCCCGCTCTATAATCATGCCGGTCACGAACAGTGGACACGTGGGAGAGAAGCGTATGAAGAGCAGGGTCAGGGCGCGATTCCGCCTCACGATCTTTGCTTTGGCCCTCGGGACAGCATGGGGGGCGGAGGCCCAGAGAGCCGTCGTCCGGGGTAGGGTGGTCGAAGAGAACGGAAAGCCGCTCGAAGGAGTCCAAATTCTCATCGAGCTGCTGGAAAGCTCGGCGCGAAAGTACACCGGCACAAGCAAGGCCAACGGCGATTTCGTTCGGGTCGGGCTCGTCACCGGTACGTATCGGATCACCTGCTCCAAGGAGGGATTCGTGCCGGCAATTCTGGATGTCCCGGTGAAGGGAACGGACAACGTGGACGTGGGCAACGTCATTCTCACGAAGGTTCCGGAGGGATTCGTCACCGAGGAGCAGCGCGCGGAGGCACAAAAGCACCTGGAAGCCGCTATGAGCTCCTCCGACCAGGCCAACTATCAGACCACCATTGAATCGCTCAAGAAGTTTCTGGAGACCGTTCCCGACTCACCGGAAGCTCACTTCAGCCTCGCCGTCGCATACGAGAAGCTCGGAGATCGGGACAACGCGCTCACCTATTATCAGAAGGCGACCGAGCTAAAGCCCGACTTCTACGAAGCCTATGTGGCAATGGGTGAGATTTACGGCGCCGGCAAGGAGTGGCAGGCGGGTGCCGAGCTGTTGCAGAAAGCGCTCAAGCTTCGCCCGGGTGAACGGCAAGTTCTCTTTAACTGGGGGGCCTACTCCGCTAACGCCGGCGATTTAGTGACCGCGCAGCAGGCCTTCGAGAAGCTGGTTCAACTGGATCCGCAGCACGCGCTGGCCCACTATCAGCTGGGGGTGACGTTTCTCGGTCAGGGGAAAAATGAGGCCGCCATCCGCCATTTCGAGCAATATCTCGAAATCGAGCCCGATGGCGAGCGAGCGGTTACCGCCAAAGAAATCCTCGGCCAAATCAGGCCAAATCAGAAAGACTAGGCCATTCGAACCGGCATTCCTCGACGCACCTTCCGATCACTCCCTCTGAGAATAACCCCAAGGTTCGACCGGGTCGGAGTAAGCTAGGGGTCCTTGCTGAAAGAGGCCAGTCGCTGCCTGACTGCCTCCTGCGCGGGGTTCAACTCGAGCGAGCGCTCGAAGAGCTTTCGCGCCTCTTCCCATTCCCCGAGCTTTTGGTAGCTGTCCCCCAGTGTATTGAGCAAGGGAGCGTCCGGAGCCCGCAGGCTGATGAAATGCTCCAGGTAGCCAACCGCTTCCGCGAAGTCGCCCTGAAAGTAGTAGGCATAGCCCAGCCCCTCGACCACTTCGGGCTCGTCCGCATAGGTGTCTTTCAGTGGCAACAGCAGCTCGAGAGCCTCCGCAGGCTTCTGCAAGAGGATTAAGACGTAAGCCAGCTTCCATTGCGCCTGGGGCAGTCGCGGATTGCCCGCGGCAACGGCTTCCGAGAAAGCCGCCTCCGCCTCGGCGATGCGACCCAGGGCCAGGTATTGCTGTCCCTCTGCCAGGTCGAGCAATCCCGGGGTCTCGGCATTAAAACTGTGCCGATAGACGAAACCGGCCCGTGGTATGGAGGCGCGTGGCGAAACGGTCAGGTCGGCGGTCCGCTCCGCCACCACATTGCCGGAGGGGTCCAAGAGCTCCGCCTGCAATGGGTAGGTTCCGCCGGCGAGCCCAACGAGGGGGAACGCTTCGATGGCCGGAGCCCCGCCGTAGGCGCCGACTCGAACGACGCGCTGGGACAGTTTTTCCAACCCGGCCCAAAGAGTCCATCGTATTTCCTGGTCAGGACGAGCTTTCGGCGCCTGAAGAAAAACCCAAGCCGTCTCGCCCGAGGCAAAAATACCGTCGACGGCAGGGTAGAGGAGTTGGTTGCCCATCTGAAACGAACGATGTTCTTCTTCGGTACCGGCGGTAATCTCTCGCTTGTAACCGAGAAGGATCGGACTCAAGGAAGGATGGCCGGCCACCGGCTCGACCTGCAGGTCTTTTTCCGAGGCGGTGAATTGCTTGGTGGCGCGATTCCGGAGGATCCAACTTACTCGATACTCGCCCGGCACGAGCGGGAAGTCATCGTGGTAGGCAAAAGGGGCACCCCGTACTTGTTCCATTCGGGTCTGGCTCAGCTCAAGGTAAGAACTATTCTCGTAAGAAGCGACCAGGGTGCCGTTCCGATCCCGGATCTCCATGCTGAGATCGAGAGTGGTGTAAAACCTGGCTTGCTCCCTATCCGCCTGCAGAGTGAAATACTGCGGATCGAGCTCCACGCTGAAGTGAAAAAAGGGCGTGTCCCGCGGTCCGACGAGTACCGCGAACTGCTGCCGGCTCGGCACGTACCGAAAGGAGTACTCCGCCGACACCTTCTCCTTGTAGCGTAGGTAGGCGTCCAGATAGTCGGTGCGGAGCCGGCGCAAGGGCGACTCGCTGATGATGGCGAGCTGCGCGTCGACCCCGATCGAGGGCCGCGCCTGCTGCAACAGAGGCTGCCGGGTGCTACGGCCGGAGAGAAAGCTCCCGACCGGCTCGGTCAGGTCGACCGTCAAGCTCGCTCGCGCCAGGTCCATCGAGACGATCTCGAGCGCGTCCACGGCGATGTTCTGATTCGTTCGAAAGTACTCTCCGGCCCGAAGAAGAGCTTCCGGTCCGTTCGCCAAAGGATGGTAGAGCTTGTACTCACCTATGTCGTTGTCCTTGAAAAAGAGCAAGTTGAACCGCGGCGGCATTCCCAGGCTGGTGTCGCCTTGGTAGAACCATATCTCGCAGGTGACGACTTCGTTCAATCCGTCGTAGCGCTGGGTCTCCTGCGGTTGTCCCAGAATGATGTAGTAGCGACCGCGGTCGGTCTTCCACCCGGGCCGGGGCGAATCTCGGCCGAGCACGCGGTTCGCGTAGTCGATTCGCCTATAGTGCTCTATCTTGAACTCGTTCGCGGGCGTAGCCGGATCGGGATCGCGTCTTTCCCAAAAAACCTCGATGAAGCGGTTTCTGTCTTCGACCGTGTCGAGCAACAGGAAGACCTCCCGCTCCCGTTTCGCGATGATGTAGGCGACGTCTTCTTCAAGCCACTTGCCATGCTCGTCGGTGAGCTTCTCCAGTCCTTCCTCGGCGAACGAAGGACCGGCAAAAAAAAGAACCGCGATGAACAGCCGAGTGGTTGCCGTGCCTTTCATATTCCTGAGCCTCTGTTAATAATTAAATTAAGAAAGCCACAGGCCCACGATCTTACATACGACAGACAGAATGGGGCAAGCGGGCCGGTTAGAGAAAGCGCTCCCGGTGGCCGACGAAGCGCTCCTGTCGAAGTCGCCCGGTTCAGCATCCGCCTCACGCTTCAGTGGGTGGTCGGCTTGCCCTGACCTTTCTTGAGAACGATGCTTTGATTGAGGGGCACTGCCGGGAAAACCTCCCGACTTCCGTCGGGCCAGAGTACTTCGATGCGGTCGGCGCGGGTCGCGCCTGGAATTCCAAAGTGCGCACGCGCGTCGTTGCTCGAGAGGTAACTGAAAGCGGGGTCGGCCACCCGTAGGTACCTCTTGCCACCAGAAAAGACGGTGACGACCGCCCCGGGGGCATCGCGCTGGTGAGGGGTGTCGTGGGCACGGACCAAAAGCCAGCTTCCTGTCTTCTTCGCATCGTTGCGGTAGAGCCGCGCCGGACCCGCGGTGTTAGTGACCAGCAAGTCGAGATCGCCGTCGCGGTCGAAATCGCCCACGGCCAAGCCGCGGCCCACCTCGATCTCGGAGCCGAACGAGCCGGTCAACCCGCTGATGTCGGTGAAGCGGCCTTTTCCATCGTTTTGATAGAGGTGTTTCGGTTCGGCATAGCGGTTCCAATAGGAACTCATCCGGGCTTCGGGGAGCACGGGACCGCGGTCGACCCGCCCGTTCACCACCACGATGTCCAAGTCGCCGTCGTGCTCCAAGTCGAAGAAAGCGGTTCCGAAACCCGTCCAGGGCAGGCTCGGTGTGAGAAGCCCGGCGGCCGCGGTCGCGTCGTCGAACCCGCCTTTGCCGTCACTCAAATAGAGCGTGTTGTAGTCGTTCACTAGATGGGTCATGAAGAGATCGAGGTCGCCGTCCCCCTCCACATCGCCAAGCGCTACGCCCATGCTGGCTTGTGGCCTGCCCATTCCGCTCAACGCCGCCCCTCGCAGAAAAGCTTGGTCCAAGAACTTGCCGTTCCCCTCGTTTACCCAGAGCTGGTTGGCTTCGCCATCGTTAGCGACGTAAAAGTCGGGAAGGCCGTCCCCGGTGAAGTCCGAGCAGAGGACGCCTAGACCGGGGGCGCGAACGCCGAGAAGACCGGCTGGGCCGGACACATCGGTGAACGCCCCGTTGCCGTTGTTGTGATAGAGAACGTCGCTTTCGTAGGGAAGGCTCTGCGGGCTGCAATAATCGCGAGCGCCGTCTCCCTTCACGCAGACCTTGGTCGGGTCGAACTTCACGTAGTGGGAAACGTAAAGGTCCAGATATCCGTCGCGGTCGTAATCGCAGAAGACCGCGGAAGCGGACCAGCCGTTCTCACCGATGCCGGCGAGGGCGGTGATGTTGGTGAACTTGCCGCCCCCGCGGTTGCGGTAGAGCGCGTCCGGCCCATAGTTGGCCACATAAACGTCCACCAGGCCGTCGTTGTCGATGTCCCCGACGGCAACTCCAGTTCCGTAGCCGGTGTCTCCTAGACCGGACTCGGCGGTGACGTCGGTTAAGGTGCCATCGGCATTCTGACGGTAGAGGCGATTGGGAACCCGGCTCTCGTTCTTGGATTCTGGAAGCGGTCCCGCTTGGACGAGGTAAATGTCCAGATCGTCATCGTTGTCGTAGTCGAAGAAGGCGCCTCCCGAGCCCATGACTTCGGGCGCCATGTACTTGCCTTCGGTGCCGGGATCGTGAACGAAGTCGAGCCCGACCTGACGGGTGATCTCGGTGAAGAAGGGCCTATCCTGAAACGCGGGCAGGGTCGGGGAGAGTTCTCCGACAAGCCAAGGGTTCAGGCAAAGACAAATGAATGTGGCCGACGCTCCGCAACTTCTTGAAAGGAAATCCTTCATGGTCAGCGGAGGTTTATTCTCCCTTTTGGACCCGGGAGAGTCAACCACTCCGCTCGTGCGGCGGCAGGGTTAGGGAGCGCTTCCCGCGCCGGCTCCGGAACCTTGATTTGACCCTCTGGTGGGGAGGATAATGAAGCCCCGATGAGAGCCCGTCCCCTCATCCGCGCCTGCTGGGCGACGGTTCTTCTCGCCGCGTGTGGCGTTCACGAGCCCCAGACCCAGAACGTGCTGCTCATTAGTATCGATACGCTACGGGCAGATTATCTGAGCAGTTACGGGTTTCCGAGGGAGACGACTCCGCACATCGATGATCTCGCCCGCCAGGGCGCTCTCTTCCGGAACGTGCAATCGCCGGTTCCCATCACCCTCCCAGCCCACGCATCGATGTTGACCGGGACCGTACCGCCGTATCACGGTGTGCGCGACAACCTCAACCACCGGCTGGCCGACTCGATCGTGACCCTGGCCGAGCTGCTCAAGGCGAAAGGCTTTGTCACCGGGGCGATCGTCAGCAGCTTCGTCCTCGACTCCCGGTTCAACCTCAGCCAGGGTTTCGATACCTACAACGATCGTTTCGAAGAAGTACACAAGATTCACCATCTGAGCGAGCGCAAGGGCGACGAGACGACCCGCTTGGCCGAAGCGTGGCTGGAAGAGCACCGCGGCCAGCGATTCTTTCTTTTTCTTCATTACTACGACCCTCACGATGGCTATCAGCCCCCGGAGCCCTTCGCTTCCCGATTTGCCGACGACGGGTACGCGGGTGAAGTGGCCTTCGCCGACTACAGCGTGGGTGAGGTCGTCGGCAAACTCAAGGAGTTGGGAATCTTCGACTCCACCCTCCTGGTGATCACCAGTGATCACGGGGAGATGCTCGGCGAGCACGGTGAGCTGACCCACGGTTTTTTCGTCTATCAGAGCGCCCTCAAGGTGCCGCTCGTCATTCGCCTTCCCGGGCGCTCGACGCCGCGACAAGTGGATCAATGGGTCGGGCTCATCGACGTCATGCCTACCATAGCCGGTTTGGTGGGCGCCGAAGTTCCCAAGGAAGTACAAGGCGAGAACCTTTCTCAGTGGTTGCTGGGCCCGAGCTCTCCGGCCAAACAGAGGCAGTTCTACATGGAAAGCTTCACTGCACCTCGCTACTACGGCACCAACTCGCTTCTGGGGCTGATCAGCGGGCGCTGGAAGTACATTGAAACCAGCCGTCCCGAGCTCTACGACCTCGAAAGAGATCCCGAAGAGCGGGTCAACCTCATCGAGCGGGAGCCTCGAATCGCACAATCTTTGGAGAACCAGTTGAAGCAGGTCCTGAAGGCTCACACGCGGGAAAAAGAGACCCGCGATCGTCTCGCGCCAGATGAGGCGTCCCGGCGGCGAATGGAGTCGCTCGGGTATCTTGGCGGGAGCGGCTACCGCGGCGATGCGATCGATTTCGACCGCAGCAAGGAAGACCCAAAGGACCTCATCTCCTTCTATCGCGAAGACCAGAGACTGGCCGAGCTCATTGAAGACAAGAATTACCCAGAGGCGGAGGCTCTGGGCAAGAGGATGCTTCGGGAGCGGCCCGATTTCGTGGAAGGACACCTTCAGTTGGCGCGCATCGCTATCGCTCGGGCAGATGCGGCAAGCGCGCTTCGGCACGCATCGAAGGCAGCGGAGCTCGATCCGGGCAACGCACAGGCGCACATCGACCTAGCGAGGATCCTCCGCAGCCTAGGAAAACTTGAAGAGTCTACTGTCCACTATCGACGCGCTCTTGAGCTGAGACCGGGTTTCGAGGAAGCAAGGACAGAACTGGCGCACGCGCTCACCGGGCTGGGCCGCTTTGACGAGGCGGCCACCGAGCTGAAGGAGGCTCTGACCGCTCGCCCGTCTAACGTGGAGGCGGCGATCCAACTCGGCTTCGCGCTTGCCTCCCAGGGAAAACTGGATGAAGCCATCGACCAGTACCGTCGGGCGCTCGCGCTCGACCCCCGCTCCGCCGAAGCCCACTCTTACCTAGGCTCCGCCCTCGCCTCTCGGGGAAGGGTGGACGAGGCCATTGCTCATTTTGAGAAGGCGCTCGAAGCCCAGCCCGACCTCGCGGAAATCCACAACTGGCTGGGCGTGGCGCTCAGGGAGCGAGGCAGAACCGAAGAAGCTGTTCGCCATTTCCGGGAGGCCCTTCGGCTAACGCCAGAGCTTGCGGTGGCGCACCTCAACCTGGGTGTGGCCCTCAAGGAACAGGGCAGGTTGGAGGAGGCCGTCCAGCACTACCGCCGCGCCATTGCCCTCAACCCGAATCTCCCGGCGGCGCACAACCACCTGGGTACGGTGCTGGGATCGCAAGGCCACCTCGCGGAGGCGGTCAGTCATTTTCGTGAAGCTCTCCAGGCCGACCCTAACGATGGCGAAACGCATAACAACCTGGGGCTTGCTCTGCGCATGGTGGGAGAGCGGGATGCGGCACTGAAGCATTTTCGCGCCGCGCTCGCCCAAAGACCAGATTGGCCGGAGCCCATGAACGAGGTCGCCTGGATTCTCGCCACGCACCCGGACGATAAGGTCCGGAATCCAGACGAAGCGGTTCGTCTTGCCGAGCGTGCGGCAGAGCTGACCGGCCATCGCGAGCCGCTGATCCTGGACACCCTGGCCGCGGCCTGTGCGGCGGCGGGTGACTTTCTTCGCGCCGTCGAAACCGCCCAAGCGGCGGTGGCGCTGGCGACGGAAGAGTCGACCGGGCTAGCTAACGAGATCGGAAAGCGGCTGGAGCTTTACCGGAAACAGAAGGCCTTTCGAGAGCCCGCGCGGTTGCCACCCTACCCTTCCCTGTAGTGGCTGGAACCACATGCCCCACCTCCGGGCGAGGCCTATTTCGGCTGGGTGTCTGAACTCTCAAACGGACCAACACGTCTTCGGAGCTCCTCGAGGAACGGCAAGGAGACTTTTTCGCCGAGCTCCTGGGCTCTCCGCAAATGCTCCCAAGCAGCACCCGAGTCGCCGGTGAGGGCTAGAGCCATGCCAAGCTGAAGATGAACCGGGCCAGAGTCCGGCCGGGACTCGAGCGCCTCTCGCAAGTACGGGATCGCCTCGGCGTATCTACTCTGCTGAATCAGCAGTTGCCCGAGGTGGCGGTTGGGGCCGAAAGCCTTCGGCTCGATCTCCAGGGCCTTTCGAAAAAGCAAGGCCGCATCGTCGAGCCTTCCCTGGAAGACGAGGAGGCTCCCTAGATTGACAAGGGTTGGAATATGCTCCGGCCTCGTCTCGAGAGCGGCGCGATAATGGCTCTCGGCGCCCTCATATTCCCTTTCAAAGTTGAGCATGTTGGCGAGCCCGTAGTGAGCCGTCGCGCTCTGGGGGAGGATCGCGAGTGCCGCGAGATATTGCTCCTTGGCCGCCTGGAGCTTGCTCTGACGGGCGAGAGAGTCGGCGAACCGAGCGCGAATGTGGGCGTCGTCGGGCCGAAGCTTGACCAACTCCCGGTAGATGGACTCGGCCACCTCATAATCCCCCGCTCGGTCACCGAGGATGGCGCGTTCGAGCCGCGCCGTAGACGAAACGGCCTCCTTGCGCATGGCATAATGGACCGGGTCACTGATGGCCACCGTCTCGGTTAGTTCCGAGGCGAGCCGATTCTCTCGAAGGGCCGCCTTCATGTCACCTAGTCGACGGTAGACTTGAGCCAGGGATCCGTGGATCGCAGAAGCATCCTCGCTCAAATCCCGGGCACGGAGGAGATGACGGAGCGACTCTTGGAGCTCCCCCTTGGCCAGGTAAAAACGTCCCAGGCCGAACTCCGCAACGGCGCTTTCCGCGTCCAGCTCGAGCGCCTGCCGGTACTGCTCCATCGCCCGTTCCGGTTCGTTAGCTGTTTCGAGAAGCTGCGCCCGCAGCACGTAGGTCGGAGCGTAGTCCGGTTTCAGCCTCGACGCGATCTCGGCCTCGGCAAGAGCATCCGCTGGATCTTGGTCTCTCAAAGCGTGAGCAAGCAGGTAGTGCCAGCGAAACTCGCCCACCGCGAGCGCGACCGCGCGCCGGTAACAGACTGCGGCCTCCTTATCGAATCGGTGCGCTTGAAGCACCAACCCAAAATAGCCCCAGGCCTCGTTCGAGCCTCGCTCCACCAGCACTGCCCGGCGAGCCTGCTCAATCTTCGCGGCCACCTGGGGCTCCATCACCGACCGGTCCGGATCGGGAACCGGCGTATCTTCTCGGGTCAGCCCGTAAAGGAGTCCGAGGAGTAAGGCGAGGGCACAAGCACCTAGAGCGCCAACAACTGCTGTTCGCCGCCGGCCGGACCGGAGGCTGCGCGAGGCTGCTCTGGGAGATGGCTTGCCACGCCGCTTGCGGGACACAAGTTCTCTCCCCTTTTCTCCCCGTCCTTTGGTCAGATCTACAACCTAGACTATGGCGTGTCTTCGAGCAACACCCGGCTGTCAAGGCTTTAGGGATCGTGAGATCGGCTCGCGCTCGCTTGACGGTCCAAGGATCAGGGGCGACTAACTAAGCGGGGGCACCGGCGCAAGTAACGTGAGGAGCGATCGAACGATCAGAACTGGAGCTGGAGCGATTCTTCGAGCTCGCGGTCCTTCTGCTCTTGTCCGTCGAAGGTAATCAACCGACGGGTTCCCTCCACCACGGTCTCCAGATGCGCCGGGCGGGTCCAGATCTTGTGAATGTTGACCAGCACGTCTCGAGCGTAATCCAAGCGCAGGTCTACCCCATCGTGGCGATGATAGAGGTACAGCTCGCCCCGGTTCTCGTAGTTGGAGTCCACCACGTAGATGAAGGGATCGCCGAGATTGGTCAGCTGGAAGAGGAGCTTCTCTTTCACTTTCTGGTAGTCACGATCCAGAATGACCCAGCGGCCAGTGGAAGCGTCATAGCCATAGTTGAACAAACGATGCTCTTCGCAGAACTCGCGGGTCAGGAAGGTGTCGATAAAGGAGACGTCGTTGTAGATCTTTCTTACTTCGAATATTTTCTCCCGACCCTGCCCCAGTGGTCGATCCCACTTGCGCTTGGCCTCCACGTCGGTGCACTCTTCGTACTCCTTCCCGAATTTCCCTTTGTTCCACCGATCCTCGATGTCGCGAAACAGCTCCAAACCGAGCTTATAAGGGTTGATCACTCCGGGGCGAGTCCCCAGCGTCCCGGAATGATGATCGGCATAGTCGATGAGCTCGGCATCGGAGAGTTGTTTCTCGGTCATGATCTTCGAGTGCCAGTAGCTGGCCCATCCTTCGTTCATGATCTTGGTCATGCCCTGAGGAGCGAAATAGTAGCTCTCCTCTCTTACGATGGCGAGGATATCCTGTTGCCAGTCTTCCAGGGGCGCATGCTCGATGAGAAACAACAAAACGTCCTTCTCCGGCGACTCCGGCACTCTGCGTTTTCGTTTACGTCCCTCTTCGATCTGCTTCCTTTGCCGCTCCAAGAACTCCGACGGGTTGATATATTCATCCATGTAGTCCTTGCTACGAAGCTTGGGCACCGTCACCCGATCACCGGGGACGGTGTCATCCCGCAACTCTCTCTCTCGACGTCGAATGTAGGGCGAGTGTTGATCGATAAGATTCTCCAGGGAGAGCACCGAGTCGAGGAACTCCTCGACCACTTGGAACCCGAAGCGATCGATGTAGCGACGCACGCGAGTTGCATGGTTCGCCATCTGGTCGATCATCTTGTGGTTGGTATGGCCAAACCACAGATTGTTCTTGAAGAAGTCACCGTGGCCGTAGACATGGGCGATCACCAGCTTTTGATCGGTCAAGCTGTTGTTCTTCATCAAGTAGGCGTAGCAGGGGTCGTTGTTGATGACCAGCTCGTAGATCTTCGACAATCCGTAGGTGTAGCCCTTGGAGAGCTTTTCGTACTCCATGCCGAACCGCCAATGAGGATAGCGGGTGGGGAAGCCCAGATAGGCGGCCACTTCGTTGAGCTGGTCGTAGTCTAGAAGCTCGAAGATCGTCTCGTAGAAGTCCAGACCGTAGGCGCGAGCGTCCTCATGGACCGATTCCCTGATCGCCTCCAACTCGGACGGCAGGTTCATGGCTCGTCCTACCGTCCCTTGCCCAGAAAGGACTTGATGGAGTTGAAAATATGCTCTCGCCCCTCGATCCGGGAGAGAGCCAGGTTGTCGATGCTCTCGAAGCGATCCGCCAACATGTCCAAGAACTTGCCGCTCCCATAGCGGCCCTCGACCTGACCGTAACAAAACATGTTCACGCCGGGGAGGAGGCGGTTGGTTATCAGCTCGACGCACAACTCGTCGTCACCGTCCGACAGATTATCGCCATCCGAGAAATGGAACAGATAGATGTTCCAGTCATCGGCCGGATAGTAGTGCTCGATCAATTTGGCAGCAAGCTGGTAGGCGGAGGAGATTCGAGTCCCCCCGGACTCTCGCAAGTGATAGAACGTTTCCTCATCTACCTCCTTGGCCTCCGTGTCGTGCACGACATAGCGGCTCTCGATCCCCCGATATTGCGAGCGCAACCAGGTATCGATCCAAAAGGACTCGATGCGGACGATGTCCTTTTGCTCGTCCTCCATCGAGCCGGAAACGTCCATCATGTACAGGATGACCGCGTTGGCGGTGGGGCCGGGGACCTTCTTTCGTGCCCGGTAACGCAGATCTTCCCGGATGGGAACGATGACCGGTTGCTCCGGGGAGTAGCTTCCGGAAATGATCTGCCGCTTGAGCGCCTGCTTGTAAGTCCGTTTGAAATGTCGGAGAGACTCGGGCCCCACCCGGTTGATGCCGACATACCGATCCTTGTCCTGAGTGATGTTCTTCTTTCCCCGAGGTCGGATGCGAGGTAGCTCGAGCTCCTCGCCCAGAATCTTGGCCAGCTCGGAGAGCTGGACGTCCACCTCCAGCAGATGCTCGCCGGGCATGTCCCCTGCCCCCGGCCCTCCCTCGCCTCGCTCCGCCCCGATGGCGGTGCCGGCCTCGCCTTCACCTTGCCCCACCCCCCCTACACTGCGCGGGTCATAGCGGAAGGTGGGGATCTCCACTTGGGGTACGGGAATGGAAACGAAGTCCTTACCCCGGCGCCCGATGAACTCACGGCGGGTAATGTAGCGTTTCAGGTTTCGACGGATGGCACCACGGACGATCTGTTTGAAGCGGTTCTGATCACGCTCGATAGTGAGAACCATTCCTTAATTCTTTTGAGGAGTCTTACTCTTTCAGATCTCCCCTGGCGAAGATACTGGCGACGAAGTTCAGAACGTCGGTGGCGCACACCTGGCAATAGCGGAAGTTCTTGATGAGACGTCCCTTCACGACGTCGATCTTCTCCTGAGTCGACTCGTCGACGACACTGGACACCAGGCTGGTCAGCTTGATGGAGTCTTTCTGGTCTTCGAAAAGCTTGAGCTCCAGCGCCTTGTACAGCCGCTCGTTCGTCGTGTAGTCGAACTGCTTGCCCTCGATGGCCAGGGCCCCGATATAGTTCATGATCTCCCTGCGGAAATCGTCCTTGCGTGAATCGGGAATACCGATCTTTTCCTCGATGGAGCGCATCAGTCGTTCATCCGGCTCCTCGTCCTGGCCGGTGTATTTGTTGCGCACCCTCTCCTTCTGAGTGTACGCCTTGATATTGTCGATGTAGTTGGCGCACAGCTTCCGAATCGCATCCTCGTCGGCAATGATGGCTCTTTGCACTTCGTTCTTGACGATGTCCTCGTACTCCTGCTTCACCACCGACAGGAGCTCCTGGTAGCGCTTCTTCTGTTCGTCGGAAGTGATGAGGCTGTGGTGCTGAAGACCGGACTCCAACTCGTTTAGCACCATGAACGGATTGACGCAGGTTGCAGCCTGGTCGGAAACGAGCGCGTTCGAGATCTTGTCCTGCACGTATCTCGGCGAGATACCCTCCATCCCTTCGCGCGCCGACTCTTTCTTCAGCTCCTTGATGTTGTCGTCGGTAAATCCCGGAAGCGTCTTGCCGTCGTAGAGCTTGAGCTTCTGAATGAGCGTGAGCCCGGCTTTCTTCGGCTCCTGCAAGCGGGTCAGCACCGCCCACATCGCCGCCATCTCCATGGTATGAGGGGCGATGTGCTTCCCGCGAATCTTGGAAGCGTTGTAGTCTTTCTCGTAGACTTTGATCTCGTCGGATAGACGCGTAATGTAGGGAAAGTCGATCTTGACGGTACGGTCGCGAAGCGCCTCCATGAACTCGTTGTTCTGCAGCCTGCGATACTCGGGCTCATTGGTGTGACCGATGATGACCTCGTCGATGTCGGTCTGGGGAAACTTCTTAGGCTTGATCTTGTGCTCCTGGGAAGCTCCCAGCAGGTCGTAGAGAAAGGCCACGTCCAACTTCAAGACCTCGATGAACTCGATGAGCCCTCGGTTGGCGATATTGAACTCGCCGTCGAAGTTGAAAGCGCGCGGATCGCTGTCCGAACCATACTCGGCGATTCGCCGGTAGTTGATGTCTCCGGTCAACTCGGTAGAATCCTGATTCTTTTCGTCCTTGGGTTGGAAGGTGCCGATGCCTACCCGGTCCTTCTCGGAAAGAATGAACCGGCGAACTCTTATGTGATCGATGATCTTCATCCACTCGCCATCGTACTTGCGCAGCAGCTCGCGGTAGATCTGCCGACAGGCGGGGCACAGCTCTCCTCCGATACTGATCCGCTCTTCTTCCTTCTTCCCGGCATTCAGTTTTTCCAGTACCGCGGACCGAGACTCGATGGGGATCAGGTGGAGGGGATCCTCATGCATGGGGCAATCCATTTCGGCGCCGCTCTGTCCGTGCTCGGGTAGGGCACCCGCCAGCCCCACCCAGCGGAAACTATAGAGCCCACCCTCTGAAGTCTTCGAGTACTCTTCCAGTCCTTTCTTGAGAAGCCGCACCACCGTGCTCTTGGCGCTTCCCACCGGACCGTGGAGGAGCAACACGCGCCGTTCCGTTCCATAGTTCTGAGCCGCCGCCTTGAAGACGTTGACCATGTGCATGAGGGCGCCGTCCAGACCGTAGATGGCGTCTACTCCGTCGAAAGGCCGGTCCTCGAAGAAATGGTATTTGAGGTAGGGTCGCTTACTCTCCTGGTACTCGGTGACGCCGTGGGAGACGATCATGTCGTAGACGCGTTGGAAGGCACTGCGGGCGACCTTGGGATCCTGTGAGACGATCTGGAGGAAATCCTCAAAGCTTCCTTCCCAATGTTGTTCTCGAAACCGCTTCTGATCCAGAAGCCCGTGGACGATTGAGACGATCTCCTGACCGAGACTCATGAGGCTCTACCCCCTGTGTTCAGATCGAAGTGGCCACATCGTCGTACTTGGAAAGAGGCTTACAGTCCATGATAGGAACGCCTGTCGAGTTTGTCAATTGAACCCAAAAGGATACGGCGGGCGGCAGGGTGCTGGCAAGGCTGCCGATGCCACCGAAAGAGGACGATAGGGCAAGGAGTGACGTGGATGGCACCAAAACACGCACTAATTATCGGATTCGGTTGTCGGGGCCGACGTACCAGTTGTAGTCGCAGGAGGGCTCGATAGTGCCTTGCTCGGCGATGTGGTCGATGAGTAGGTTTCTCACTTCTTCAGAAGACCGCCAAAGGACTTCGGTTCCTGTGAACATCCGGTAACCCCCACCTCCAGCGGCGCGATAGTTGGTGGTGACGAGCTTGAAGGTCTCGCCGGGATCCATCTTTCGGCCCTGGTAACTGAGCTCCTGTATCCGATCCCCCACCGGCCGGGAGGGGTCGATACGGTAGTGGGCGCCGGCCAGCATGTCGAAGTTGTAGCTGCGTACGGCGGGATCAACCTCGATGAGAAACCGACCCGTCTCAGGATCGGATCGGGCACTCCGGTAGTACTTGGCCGAGTGCTCGAGCGCTTCTTTGACCTGGCGGCCGCTCACCTCCACCAGCACCAGCGTGTTGTCATATATATAGAAGGAGAAGAGTTGCCGGACGGTTATCGGGCCGGCGGGGATACCTTCGTGGCGGGACGGCAGGAGCGCCGCCATGGAGAGCTGCGCCCCGCTCTCTTCCAGCATGACGCGCTGCAGGAGATCCATCAGGGGCGTGTCCTGGAAGCGAGCCCGCTCTCCGCTGATCGGTTCCTCCGCCTCACCAATGACGCTATTGACGTAGGCCATGGTCCGGTCGTGATAGGGCCGCGCCAGCTCGAGCACGGCCGCGCTGGGCTCGACCCCGGCGGTTGCGAGAAGAGCCCCCTCCCATCGGCTCCGACGTAGCTTCCCGGAAGCATCTCGCTCGAAATGGAGGTCCACCCGGCACAGAGCCTCCCCCCAGCGGCCCGGCTCGCACACGATCACTCCGTTCTGCTCTTGGGGAGCGATTCTTTGATGGGCGTGCCCCATGAGCACCACGTCGATTCCAGGAACCTCTTGCGTCAACCGGTAGACCTGATTCTCATACTCGCTTTCATTGGATTGGCCGGTGACCAGGTCGCGCTCCAGCGCTTGATGGGTCAGCACCACTACCGCGTCCGCGCGCTCTCTCTGGCGAAGCAGAGGAACGTAGCGCCGGGCGACTTCCACGGTGTCCAGGAACTTCAAGCCGGCATAGTTCGCGGGCGTCTCCCAGTTGGGGACGTTGGACGTGGTGAGGCCGAGGATGCCCACTCGCACGCCGTTCATTTCCTTGATCAAATAAGGAGTGAAAAACGGAGCTCCACCCTCGCCCACGATGTTGGCGGAAAGCCAGGGAAAGGAAGCGTCGTTTCGTGAGCGCTCGATGGCGGCAAGCCCAAAGTTGAACTCGTGGTTTCCAACCGTCATGGCGTCGAAGCGCAGGTAGCTCATCGCCTGCATCATCGGCTCGGGTGACCCGAGGTGCTTTCGGTGATGGTAGTAACCGAGCGGCGAGCCTTGGATGGTGTCCCCGGCATCGAGCAGCAGCACCGAATGTCCTTCCGCTCTCACCTCATCGACCAAGGTCGCGATCCGCGCCAATCCGATATCGGCGGCTCGCGCACCGAAGTAGTCGTAAGGATAGATGTAGGCGTGGAGGTCACTGGTTTGCAGCAGAGTTATCCGATGAGCCTGTTGGGCAGGCTGGGCCTGCAGCGAGCCTTGGATGGGAAGAAATACGGCCAGGACGGCGACGGACCAAGAGGAGAAACGCTTCATGGTTCTCTTATACCTCGCCGACCCGTCGTCGGTCAGCTAGAGGAAGCAAGAGCCGCCCCGTCGGCATTTGCGTCCGTCATCGACTTTGCGCTAGAGTCACGCAAGCTTTCCTCCCCCAACTCACGAGGCTGACTTGTCAAACATGCCACCCAGCGACGCGCCCAAGGAGATGGCCGGTAAGGAGACCGCCGCCCTGATACTGTTGGTGGTGGTGGTGGGAGGTCTCCTCTTTGCTGCCTTTTCCTTCGTCACGCTCGGCGTGCCCCTCCTGGTGGTGGCGGTGGCGGGTCTCATCTGGATTTACGTCGGCATCATGCGCTGGGTCGACCGCGCCTGGGTAAGACGAGCCGGCCGCTCTCCGCGCAAGAACGACTCCCAGTGAATCTCAAGGATATTCTTTCCGGGCGACCCAAGATCATCGCCCGGACGCGAAGCGGCAAGTGTTTCAAGGGCTACCTGCGGGACGGCCGTTTTCTGGCGCGCGGCACGTTGAGAATGACGACGGTGGAACATCAAGAGCTTCCGGTGGACCTCCATCAGCTCAAAGGCGTTTTCTTCGTTCGCGACTTCGATGGCAACAAGGACCACTTGGAGAACAAGGTCCTGACCTCCGATCCCGAACAACCGGGGCTGAGGGTTCGACTGAGGTTCGAAGACAACGAGACGATGGAAGGAGTGATGGAAAATCATCTCGATCTCCTCCAGGCCGACGGCTTTTTCTTCTGGCCAGCCGATCCCGCCGCCAACAACAGTCTGATCTTCGTCGTCAAGGCGGCCTTGCTGGGCTTCCGGGTCCTGGGCGTCAAAGGTTGAGTGGGGTTGAGTGCGGTTGGCCGGGGAGCCGAGCTCCGGATGGCCCGCTATAGAACCACCCGCTCCTTGCCGACCCGCCGGGTTACCCGCTCCCGGTCGAGCCACTCCAGAAGAGGAATCGCGTACTTGCGGGTGACCCCGGCGAGCTCCTTGAAATAGGTCACGTCGACAAGGTCGTTTTTCTGTTTCTGGCTGCGAATGACCCTCTTCAATTCTTCCAGCACGTCAACGTGAAACACCATGCCCTCGGTGACCCGGATCAAGGTGCCTTCCTGGAGGAGCAGCCTCTCGATGCGTGCCAAGAGCTTCGGATCTCTCCGGTTGCGTGCCGCGATGTCGGACAGCGGCATGGGTTGGAACCCGGCCCGGCGATAGCTATCGACAAGAAAACTACGCGCCTCTCGCTCCTCGGGAGACAGCTCGATTCGGTGATCGGCGGTGGCCACCCACTCGCGAGAAGCACGCGTCTTGCCGGCCTGATGGAGACGAGCTAAAACCCACTCGAAGATCTCCACCGGCGCCGTGCCGGTCGTCTTTTCCCGAAGCTCGCCCCTCGGCATCCCTTCCCGGAGCGGGTGTGCGGTCTGGAAGGCGCGCAGCTCCCTCTCTATCCGCTCCGCGATCTCGGTAGCGCTCGCAGGCGCCAGCAGGAGCAAAGGTCTCCTCCCAACCTGGTAAGAACGCTCCTCCGCGCTCAGACGATCGACGATCGGCTCGAGGGTTGCCTCATCGACACCGAGCCGCCGAGCTAATGCGGAGCCGTTGAGCCCACGCGAACCCGCTTCGGCCACGAAGAGAGCAGCCGCTTGGACTCGGTCGCCGGAGCCCAAGGCGGTGAGACGCTCTACCGCTTCGCGACTGTTCACGGAATGCTTCGGCGGAGCCGCGTCGAGGATTCTCCCACCTCCGATCGTCGCCAGCGGCGAGTAGCGTCGGACGATGAACCGATCGCCGGGCGCCGCGACCAACTGCGCCTCCAGGCGGAACTGCACGAAGCCTTGGCCACCCGCCGGGATGGCCCCGCGATTGCCAAGGACCCGTACCCGGGCCACGGTGACGGCGGTCCCCAGATGGAGATGCACGCGAGCCAGGTCTTTGACGGGCGAGGGAGCCCCGCTCAGGACGTCCAGATGCGCGTCCAGCATGAGGCTGGCGCGGAGAGTGTGCGGCCGGACCAGCGAATCGCCCCGTAGCAGCTGGCCCACTTCCACGCCCTGAAGGTTGACGGCGGTGCGCTGCCCGGCGACCGCCCGTTCCACGGTTTCTCCGTGGACCTGCAAGCCGCGCACCCGCGCTACGAGACCGCGGGGGAGAATCTCCACTTCCTCGTCCACCCGGATGGAGCCCGATATGAGCGTGCCGGTAGTGACGGCTCCAAAACCCTTCATGGAGAAGACACGATCCACCGGCAGGCGGAAGAGACCGGAGCTCGGTCGGCCCTCCACGCTGTCGGCAGTCTGCAGCAGGACGCGTCTCAGCTCCTCGACTCCTTCTCCCGTCTTCGAGGAGACGAAGACGACCGGCGCTTCTTCGAGAAAACTCCCCTGGGTCAACTCGCGGACTTCGATGGCGGCAACTTCCCGAAGCTCGGCCTCCACCAGGTCCGCTTTGGTAATCACCACCAGACCCCTGGGGACGTGGAGCAGGCGACAGATGTCGAAATGCTCCCGCGTCTGCGGCATGACCGACTCGTCCGCCGCCACCACCAACATCACCAGGTCGATGCCGCCCACCCCGGCCAGCATGTTCTTGACGAATCTCTCGTGGCCGGGGACATCCACGAATCCCAGACTCAAACGATCGGCGTCGCGAAGAAAGGCAAAGCCTAAGTCGATGGTGATCCCTCTTTCCTTTTCTTCTTTGAGCCGATCCGGATCGGTACCGGTCAGAGCCTGCACCAAGGCGCTCTTACCGTGGTCGATGTGTCCGGCGGTGCCGACGATGACGTGCTTCATGACGTTCGGTAGGTATGATAGCCGAGCCCCTGGATGGGTAAAACCCTGTGTTATCATCCATATTGGTACAAACCGGGTACATAGGTAACAGAATAAACCGGGAACATGGGTGACACCACTATGCTGGGGATCAACTGGAGGTTGGTCGATGCCCTGGCTGGAGACTTCACCCGTGGAGCAACGCGAACGATTCATTGACGATCATCAACATGGTCTGTACACCGTGACGGAGCTGTGTGAACGGTACGCCATCAGCCGGAAGACCGGCTACAAGTGGTTGGACCGGTTCGACGAGGCCGGTCGGCCGGGCTTGCGTGATCGGAGCCGCGCGCCGCACCAGTGTCCCCACGCGATGTCGGACGACGTCGCGCGGGTGATCTGCGAGGCGCGCCGACAGCACCCGAGCTGGGGACCCGAGAAACTCCTCGACTGGCTCGCGCCGCGGCATCCAGATGTGGTGGATTGGCCCGCGGTCAGCACGGCGGGTGACCTCCTGGCTCGCCGGGGCCTGGTGAAGAAGCGGCGGCGCCGCCGCACCTACCAGCATCCCGGGGTCGTGCCGGCCACGACGACGCAGCCGAATGATCTGTGGCCGGCGGACTTCAAGGGGCACTTCCGGACGCAGGATGGGATCTACTGCTACCCGCTCACGATCACCGACTTGCACACGCGGTTCTTGCTGGCGTGCCACGGCCTGTTGTCGACGAAAGGCCAGGGCGTCCGGCCGGTCTTTGATCGCCTGTTCCGGGAGTACGGCTTGCCGCGGGCGATCCGCACGGACAACGGCGTCCCGTTCGCGACGACGGGGATGCACGGGCTCTCGCAGTTGAATGTGTGGTGGATCCGTCTGGGGATTCAGCACCAACGCATCCTCCCCGCCCATCCGCAGCAGAACGGCGCGCACGAGCGCATGCACAAGACGTTGAAAGGCGAAGCCATCCGGCCGCCACGGGCGACCCTTGCCGCGCAGCAACGCAAGTTCAATCGGTTCCGCCACGAGTACAACGAGGAACGCCCGCACCAGACCCTGCGTGGCCGCACGCCGGCGTCGCTTTATCGACCGTCACCGCGGACGTATACGGGAGGCCTCCCGCCGATCGAGTATCCGGGCCATTTCATCGTCAAGCGGGTCACCAACGCCGGGACGATCCGCTTCAAGAAGCGGCTGCTCTTTCTCGCCAACGCCCTCAAGCAGCACCAGGTCGGCTTGGAAGAAGTCGACGACGGGATTTGGTCGCTGCACTTCTGTCACGTACTCTTGGGCCGGATCGATGAACGGGACTCCATCATTCGCACCTAGATGAAGACGATGAGCCCCGATGGCGAACCGCGCAGGACGACCGTGGTCAACGAAGCCGGTTGGGGACGCTCCAGCAGGGGGGATAGTACGGGTCAGGGCGGCTGTCGATCGTCGCTCCTGGGGCATCCTGCGCGGTCATTTTTCCGCGCGCGCGACGTCAAAATCGGAAAACCGCCTGTGGAAGCTGCCAGAGCCGTGGACGCCAAGAACGCGCCCACCGCTCCTTGGAAAACTGCACAGAACGCAGTTTCCCACAGCTCCCACAGGCCCTTTCCTGTTTCTCTCGTAACCGGAAAAGTGTTACCCATGTTCCCGGTTAACTTTGTTACCTATGTTCCCGGTTGCACAAGTCAGCATCCCGTTGTGCCGCTTTCAGCACGCCTCGCAAGCTAGGCAACAGCTCCGCCCGCGAGTTCACCACTCGTTCGTGGTCCAAGACGACGCCTTTGCCCAATGCGTTAGGTTGGATCGCAATTGGTAAGAGTATTTCAGTGCCTTCTCAGGGGACTGCCGATCGAGCACTTCATTCTGGTCAGGCCGATCAGCGCGGTAGACCTCGCGGCATCGGAGTTTCGGCGGTGGATTTACCGCATCCTGTGGATCTTAGGCGGCCGGGCGGTAAATCATGCGGTAGACCAAACCGACGAGCAGGCTTCCTCCCACGATGTTGCCCAACGCGACTGGAACAAGATTTTGCAGCAATCCAATCCATGAAATCTTCGCCCCGAGCACCATTCCGAACGGGATGAAGTACAGGTTGGCGATGCTGTGCTCGAATCCTGCCGCGACGAACGCCGTGATGGGAAAGACGACCCCCACGGCCTTGTCCGTAACGCTGCGTCCTGCCATGGACATCCAGACGGCAAGGCAGACGAGCATGTTGCACAGCACGCCTTTGAAGAAGGCCTCGGAAACCGGCATCGACACTTTTGCCTGGGCCACGCGGATCGCCTGCACGCTGACGGCACCGTCGTTCATCGCTCCGTGATTCGACAGCGCGACGAGCAGAACGAGGCCAAGCGCTCCAATCATGTTCCCGATGAATACCAGCCCCCAATTGCGCAGCAGTTCGACGGTCGAGATCCTCCGGCTCACCCAGGCCATGACCAGAAGATTGTTTCCCGTAAAGAGTTCCGCTCCGGCTACGACCACCAGGAGCAGGCCCAGCGAAAAGACCACTCCGCCCAAAACGCTCGAAGCGGCGAATCCGAGCGACGTGTCGCTGGTGACTAGGGTGAAGAATAGGCCGCCCAGACCGATGAATCCACCCGCCAGAACGCCCAGTAGGACTGTCTGAACGATCGACAACCTGGCCTTCCTTACCGCGACGTCATCGACGCGGGCCGCTACTTCCTCAGGCGAGTACGCGTCAAGTCCGAACATGCTCTCCACGATTCACTCCTTCTCGATCCTAACGGCGGTTACCTTGTACTCCGGAGTGTGCGTAATTTCGTCGACCTCGGGTCCGGTCAATCTATTCGTATATACATCGGGCATCGTGAACGTGGTAAAAGCCTCTCCGGGCCGCACCGCAGGACTCAGTCGAACTGTGATCCGAATCGCGCCGTGACGGCTGCGAAGCGTTACCATCTCTCCACCGACAATCCCGAGACGCCCGGCATCATCGGGGGAGATGTCCAGATAGTCCGTCGGCTGAAATACGACATTTGGGGTTCGAAGCGTCATCGTTCCGGCGTTGAATTGGAACAAGCTCCGACCGGTTGTCAACAGCAGTGGGAACTCGTCCGTGGTCATTTCTTTACTGGGAACATGCTCGACGCGTTGAAGCGCAGCGCGCGCCCCCGTCTGAAAAGCGCCTTCATGCAGGATGCGCGTGCCCGGGTGCTCCTCGGTGGGGCAAGGCCATTGAATCCCGGCGTGATCCAGTCGAGCGTAGGTGATTCCGGCGCCGACCTTCCAGACTTTTCGGATCTCTTCCCAGATCTGCTCGGCCGACTCGAATTCGAAATGGCGCCCGTGGCCCATGGCTTTCGCCACCGCGCATATGATCTCCCAATCGGATTTGCTGTTGCCGATCGGCGGCATGGCCCGCCGGATCCGCTGCACCCGACGCTCGCCGTTCATGAATGTTCCGTCTTTTTCCATCGAGGAACACGCGGGCAGAAACACATGTGCCTCTCTCGCGGTTTCGTTCATGAACATATCCTGCACGACGACGAACTTCATCGAGCGCATCGCCTCCAGCGTTCGGTCCGCTTGCGGATTCGTCAGCAGAATGTCGTAGCCGATCACCCACAGCGCTTCGAACGAGCCTTTTTCGGCGGCCTCCATCATCTGCATCAGATCGAGGCCCTTGTACTTCGGCACGGGCGCTTGCCACACCGTCTGGACCAGCTCGCGGCCGGCATCGATCGGAACGAACCCCGTGAGGTGGTTCGGTTCGCAGCCCATATGTGCCGCGCCTTGAACGTTGTTCTGGCCGCGCAACGGGTTCACTCCGGCTCCAGGTTTTCCTATGTTGCCAGTCAGCAGAGCCAGGTTGATCAGCGAGACCACGCTGAGCGTGCCTTGACTGTGCTCGGTTATGCCGAGCCCGTGGACGCTCATAGCGGGTTTCGCCGTCGCGTAGAACCGGGCGGCGCGCCGAATGAGATCGGCTTCCACCCCGCAGATGGATGCGACGCTTTCGGGAGTCCACTCCTGAATGAATCGTCGATAGTCCTCCCACCCGGCGACACGCGCGCGGATGAAGTCTTGGTCGTACAGGCGCTCTTCGACGATGACGTTGGCCATCGCGTTGAACAGGGGAATGTTGGTCCCCGGCCGAACGGGCAAGTGAATCGTGGCGATTTCCGCCAACTCGATCTGGCGCGGGTCGATGACGATCAGATTCGCTCCCCTCAAGACGTGTTGTCGAATTCGGGCGCCGACGATGGGGTGGTTTTCGGTCGTGTTCGATCCGCACACGAGGATTGTTCGCGCCTGCTCAATGTCGTCGAAAGAGTTGGTCGCTGCTCCGGTCCCCAGAACCATTTTCAGCGCCGCGGCCGAAGGCGCATGGCACACGCGGGCGCAGGAATCGACGTTATTTGTGCCCAGGACGACCCGCGCAAGCTTCTGGGCCAGGTAGTTCTCCTCGTTCGTGGCACGGGCGGAACCGAGAACGCCTACGGCGCCCGGACCGTACTCTCTTAGCGCCTGCGTGAAGCCATGTGCGGTCGCGGCAATGGCTTCTTTCCATGAGACGACCTTCCATCCCGTCGACGTGCGGATCATTGGCTCGGTCGCCCGATCCTCGGCGTGAACATAGTCGTAGGCATAGCGCCCTTTCACGCACAAGTGTCCTTTGTTGACCGGCGCGTCCATGACCGGAACGATCTGAACGATTCGGCCGTCGCGCGTTCCCACATTCATCTCGCATCCCACGCCGCAATACGGGCACGTCGTTTTGGTCCATTTCTGCGGTATCCCGTGTGTCAGAATCGACTTGTCCACGAGCGCGCCCGTCGGGCATGTGTGCGCGCATGCGCCGCAGCTGACGCACGAGCTTTCGAGGAAGGTTGTGCCGGAGTCGGGACGGATCTCCGTTTTGTCCCCCCGATTCCACACTTGCCAGGTGAACTGTCCCTGCACGTCGGCGCAGATGCGTACGCAGCGAAAACAGGCGATGCATTGCGACATGTCGACGCGAATGTACGGATGCGAATCGTCGACTGCCCCGGCCGGCCCGTGCATCGCGGACTCCAAGCCATACTCGCGCAGACAGCCATAGAACTCCTTGGCGGGAACCGAATGCCGCGGCATATTTTGGGCCAGCAGCCGCAGCAGCGTCCGCCGCTCCTGCTCGATCTCCGGCGCATGAGTTTCAATCGACATGCCGTCAGCGATCGGCGTATTGCAGGCCGTCACCGGGCGAGCCATGCCCTGGACCGCTACGAGGCACAAGCGACATCCCCCGAAGGGCTCCAAGCGCTCATCGAAGCACGCGGCGGGAATGTCAATCCCGATCCGGTGAAGGGCTTGGAGGATCGAATAGCCGTCGGGGAACTCCCTACTCTGTCCGTTGATTGTTACCTGAAGCACGATGCCAATTCCTTTCCGTAGTATCGAGAGACGCTCTGAGCGAACTCGGCCACCCCGGTTCCCAACCCGCACAAGCTGGTGCGCGCCATCGCCGAGATGATCTCGTCCCACTGGGAGCGTTTCAAGCTGCGATCCTGGAGAGAGCGAACTAACGCCGCGTTCCCGATGCGGCACGGCGTGCACTTGCCGCACGACTCGTAGGCCGCGAACGAGAGGACGTGTTCGACAAGCTCTCGAATTGACGTCGATTCGTCAAAGGCAACGATTCCGCCGTGCCCGACGGCTGCGCCGATCCCCTGAAGCTCTTCGAATCCGAACGGCGTATCCAGCAGAGATGGGGGAATAATTCCGGCCAGAGGACCGCCAACGATCACCCCGCGGAGCGAGCCGTTCTTCAGACCGCCGCCGATCTCTTCGCAGATCCGGCGGACCGGGATTCCAAACTCAATCTCGTAAAGACCGGGTCGCCCAAAAAGCGAATTAAGAGAAACCAGTTTCGTGCCCCGGCTCTTCGAGAAGCCGAGTGCGCGATACGTCTCGGGACCGTGCTGAATGATCCACGGGACCGTCGCAAATGTCTCGACGTTGTTCACGAGCGTCGGACGGCCGAAAAGCCCGCTCTCCGTCGGATACGGCGGACGCGTGCGCACTTCAGGGCGTTTGCCTTCGATCGAATTGAGCATCGCGGTTTCCTCGCCGCAGACGTAACTGCCGTGGCCGCGGACGATCTGGAATTCGAAGTCCACCCGCGCTTCATTGATCGCCTTTTGCAGAATGTCGTGTGCGCGAGTGTATTCCGCTCGAAGATAGATGATGCCCTTGCTGGCTCCGACGGCGTACGCCGCGATTGCCATTCCTGCGAGGAGCCGATGGGGATCGTCCTCCATGATGATGCGGTCGATGAACGCGCCGGGATCGCCTTCGTCGGCGTTCGCCACCACATACTTGATGTGGGAAGGCTGCCGGTGAACAGCTCGCCATTTCCTTCCGGTCGGGAATCCTGCTCCTCCCCGTCCACGAAGCTCCGAAGCTTCGATGTCTTCGACGATACGTCCGGGGGTTCGGCTTCGAGCCATCCAAAGTGCTTCGTAAGACGGACCGATCCTCTCCATTACCACGGCGCAACGCGAATGGACCTCGACGATCGGAAGCGATTCATCTGAGCTTCGGGAAGGTGCGGCGTAACATCGGCCCAGACAGTAGACGCGCTTCTCCTGAAAGCACGCTTGCTCCCACAACCTTGGGTTCAAACCGCGTGCCACGAAGCAGGCCGTACCCTGACAGATCATTTCCTGGTTTGATTCCGGATGATGATAGAAAGAGTCGATGGGAGCCTCTGGCGGAATCCTTTGGACGAGCCTCATATTGTCTCCATGTCAGCGAGTAGCGGTCTCGCCTCGTCGCGCCGTCTGGCGAAAGCCGCATGAATCCAGCATGCCTTACACTTTCTGGTCAAGAGCGCTTTATGTCAACCTCGCTACCGACGGCCTACCCGCTCTGGCGCTGTCGCTCGACCCGCCCGAGCTGGATGTGATGCGACGGAAGCCTCGCCAGCCCCGGGCCAGCATTTTCAGCCGGCCGGTAGTGGCCCTGATAACGGTAGGCGGCACATGGTCGGCGGTA
>Ga0209521_10000436_pt1 | contig 31864 bp, 46 predicted proteins | sample Rifsed19ft4_FD_184016 | JGI IMG/M metagenome (GOLD analysis project Ga0209521, IMG submission 184016) | Soil microbial communities from Rifle, Colorado, USA - sediment 19ft 4 (version 2) | ecosystem: Environmental > Terrestrial > Deep subsurface > Rock core/Sediment | place: Rifle, Colorado...
TTCGATCTGGCGTTTCGCCTGTTCGACGAGTTCCCGTCGATGGGCGAGGATAAGGCAGCGTCCCTGGTTAAGTCGCTGGCGTACGAGTTCAGCGAAAACCACGGTTTTGCCCGTGCCGACGGGCATAACGAAGAGCGTGGACTTGTCGGAAGTAAGCGTGTTCGTCAGCGAGTCCAGGCAGTCACGCTGGTAATGGCGAAGGGTCATGCTTATAACTCACTGCGCCTGATTGCTGCTGCAACGTCCAAGAGTTTGATCCACAAATTCCCCGTTCCGTTGAATTCCTCTGGACCGGCACGTGGATCAGCCTTGACTTGCAAGGAATATCCATTGACGAAGAAATCAATGCTCGCGTATTTATTCAAATCTTTGCTCGATGACTGAACACTGTTGTTGCGTATTTTCATCGTTTTCTGGCAGATGGATTCGGCCCAATCGCCTTGCTGGAGATAAGTCCATCGTTTGGAATCAAAAGCTTCCCATGCAGCCGTGAGCTCTCGTGGTATTGGAATGGAGGTGAGCATTCTTGAATTCGACAACACGCTCATGGGCAATGCGAATCCTACGACCGTTACTGGCAATGAAATTGCATCCCGTCCTCGTGCACTTCGAATATACTTGTTCCATGTGTTTTCGAGTAACGCGAAAAACTCGGTCGGGAAGACATAGATCACTGCTACAACGGCACTCACGTTGGCATTCCATTCATGCATCCACGGCTCTTCGTGAAACTCAGCGATGGTTACGACCGATTCAATGCTTTCTCTTGCCCATTTTCTTGCGAGTTGAATCTTCGGTTCGAGTCTTTTCCGACGTTGCTCCCAATCTCTCTCTGAGGCTATTGACGCATCGCTCATCAGAGTCGGCTCCGATGCAGTGACAATCGTGCTCAACGGCGGCGATGGCAGTAGTACCGGAACCAAGGAATGGATCGCAGATGGTCCATCCCGGTTGGGACCAGCGTCGAACGAGAATTCGAGTTGCTTCAAGGGATTGCTCCCACGTGTGTTCTAGGCGTGCCGTTTCCGGGGCGTATTTTACGTTCACAACGTCGCGTATCCAATCGGGAGGATCAGCCAGCACACGCGCTCCCTTCGTAAGCCACAAAATCGGCTTCCAATGACATTGGATCGCTTTATCGAAGATACGTGTTGGGACTTCAGGCTGGTAGACGCAGCCCATCCAATAAAAGTTCAGCCCGCCATCGACAAGGACGCCGATGATCTGATCTAATCCGCTTTGTCCAGAGAGCGCGATAAGGCTTGATCCAGGCTTGAGGGCATGCACGGCGAAGCTCGCAAGCTGAGACCAACAGTCCAACTGATCAAGGCCATACGGCGGATCGGTGATGATTGCATCCACGGTTTCACGTGGAACATGTTCATGCAGCTTGGCGCATTCGCAGCAGATAAGCTCGACCGTGCCGTTGCCTGTAACGGGCGGCTTTTCCTTTGTCGCACGCTGTCTTCGAGCGTACATGTAGATATCGCGCATGCTTACGCGGTCGTGGCAGCGGCTCAGCTTTTCCACGAATTCGTCGAATTCCTTGTCAACGATCTTGGCCAGGGCTTGCCAGCGGGAGGAGGTCATCTTGCCGATACCAAACTCTTTGAGAGAAAACGGTAACACATGTGTTACCGTTTTTTTTGATGGCCTTCCGCCCTTATGAGGCAGGTTTTCATCCAGCAGTTGCCCCGCCCGTCGGACGACGCAGGCTCGCAGGGCCGTGACTTCGTTGAGCTTTTCCGCGGCTGCGTTGGCTCGTTTAAGGACGACATGGATGCCTTCCAGGGCCGCGGCAGCCTTTCGGCATTCGGCAACCGTCTTGAAACGGACGATAGCGCTTCGGTCAAAGCTCCTGAGTTCAGCCAAAGCGGTTGATTTCTTCATGGTTCGGTTCCTGGATCTCGCATACAAAGCCGCGTCAAACGCGTTCCCAGCCCCTCAGAACGCCTTTTTAAGGTCAGCGGGCATCTGGTGCCAGATGATGTGCGGAATCCAGCCGCGGCCCTTGCAGGTGCAGTCCGGGTGCGGGTTACTTCGGCAGTAGCCGCAGCGTGCGTGCGGCCGGGCTTCCTTCAACGTCCCGATGATGTCATCCAGTGCCCCGCACAGGTTCTGAACGTGAACCCATTCCATGCCGGGATCGTGCTGATGGGCCAATAGTACCCGCTTATGGGTGTTCAGGTTCCCGATGAACGTTGCCAGGAAGGTGCTGGTTTCGCGTACTTCTGGCGTAAAGCCATCGGGATCGGCGTACCTTGGCTCGTCTGGTCCGGTTGGACTTGCACCGTCTATTCGACGATACGGGCGTATCTCTTCGACGGGTGGCTTCTTGGGTATAGGCTTGGGCTTCTCCGGTTCCGGCTCGGGTTCGGCCTCTTCCACTCCGGCGCCGGCGGCTAGCTGCTTCGTCTTTTCCCCGATGCTTTCGAGTTCAAGCTGGTAATGAAACCATCGCAGGCTGCGCCCTGATTCTGCCTTTACGAAACTCTCGAAACTGCGATGGCCTTCGATCAGGTACGCCCTGGTATCGCGTATCTCTTTTAGTAGCGGAACGCATTCTTTGGCAGCCCGGGTCATAGCCGGAAGATGCTTGCGAACGGCGGCGCGGAATCTGTCGAGAAGCAGCTTTGCGGATAGAGTATCAGGTTTAATTATTTCCGTGCCCATGTAGAATTCCGTTAATATAGGTAGAATTCAGTGCAATTTTGCACTGAAAAGCACTCAGTTTAACACTATCTGTTACATCCCATTTTACCAAAAGCAAACGGCCCCCGGAATGTCTCCGGGAGCCGTCGTCGTGACCCGCGGCGGTGTGTACGCTGAGAAGCGCGCCGCGAGGCAAAGCATCCTGTGGAGGGAGCAGCGTACACACTTTCATTATCGGCTCTCGCTGCGCTCGTACTTCGTCAATTCTATCGGTTTTTATGCAGTTTGTGAGTCAGCACACAGCTCGTGCCGCAGGCGCTGGGCGCTCCTGATGCGGATCGTGCGGTGCGTCGAGACGTTGGTGGCGTCCCAACCTCCGAAACGGCTCTCCGCGTCGATCCGCACATGCCTGAGCTTTCCGCTGACCTTGGCGACATAGATCCAGCCTATCTGTACTTGGGCTTTCTTCATGCCGTACTCCTTACTCCACGCCACAAAGCAGCCCCAGTCCCGGCCCGTGGGATGGCGGTCCGGTTGGAACCGGGACCGGGGCTAGGTTTTAGTTGTGATTCCGCCATCCACATCCTAACTATACCACATTGCAGACAATTGCAAGAGGAAAAAAGCTTGTTACGAAAGGCTGTGAAATGCTCCAGCACCGAACAAAAAGTGACCTGACGCATGGCTTGTATGTTTTTCTTGTTACTGTAACCAGCCTGTTAAGATAGGTATTGGCGAAATTACGCACCCTTGATTGCGCTTCAGGAAGGCCGTTTTGTGTACTTTCACACAGGGAGGACTAAGCCGACTTCTACTCCGATATCCAACGTCTGTTTTGTTCGTGAAACCTGTGAGTTGTTGTTGAAATGCACTCATCCCCTCATGCGCACTAGGCGCCCCTTGCGTTGCGGTGCTGTCCCCGCCGCTCCCGTTCCGTCCAATCCACGCCGATCCGCGCCCGTCCATGCCCCTAACCGATCCGTATCCCCTCATGCGCACTAGGCGCCCCTTGCATTGCACTCCCCGCCTGTCCCCACCTTTCCGTGCCGTTGCGATCCTTGCCGTCCCCTGGTGCAAAACCCGCCGTCCCCAGCACCGAGGCCGGGTTGGACAGGCACCGAAGGACGGCAGGCTTATGTTCGTCGTGGATTCCCGGCCTCGACTTGCTACCATTGTCGGCAATTACCCTATAAAACTAATAGGCAAAATGCTTGAGCAACGCAGAATTATTGAGAAAGTAGTGCTGTAAATGGCAAATGAACCGTGGAAACCAGGTTCAAGCTTGGGATCGAAGCTGTGTCAGTTTCCAAAGGGCCATCAACTCCTACGAGCGCCGCTGTTCGCCAAGGCACTTCATGCACTTGGACGGCGCAAAATTCTGCACCCGGAACCAAATGGTGAACTTAAAGAACGAACACGCTTCGAGGCATTAGCACTTCGGTTATGGCAATGGGCACTGTGTGAACCCGAACATTCATGGCAAGTGCCCCTGATCATGAATTCGCAGCTTCAACTATTGCGTCGGCTTGATCCGGTTCCCAAAGATGATAAGCCGGCAGTCAACGTAGTAGTGGCCAACGACCAGCAAGTGCAATTAGCCAACAGTGTCATGCAGGCTCCATCCGGCGAGCGAGGTTCTGCACTTATCGCTATACTTAAACAGCATGGATTCCTCGATGCTGATGGCACAAATGGAAAGCAAAGCCTTCCGAGCACGCAAGCTGATACACAAACTCAACAGTGATTTTCAAGAGGGCAAACCATGCCCTCCAATGCTTGAGCGTCTATTGCTCTTCTACCGTTGGTGTGAAAGTGGACTAGCGATTATTCGTTCGCGCGAGGCAACGCTCATCCCGCTCTGCCTCAATGACGTACAGTGCATTGTTCTTGCCACTGCGATGAGCCAGGCGGCAAGAGGGCAGCCGGTACGGCTGGTGATCCTCAAGCACCGGAAGCCCGGCGTCAGCACCATGGTGCAAGCTCTATTCTTTTTCTTTTGTGCACACTACGGCAATCAGATCGGCAATATGCTGGCACACCAAGCGGCCAGCACGTCGGAAATCTTCCAAATCAGCAAACTCATGGCCGAGCATTACCCATACACGGCACTGGGCGTAGGGCAGAACCAGATAAGCTTCGATGGCGGTTCGCGGTTCATCTGTCACACTGCTGGCGGTGAATCGTTCGGGGCCGGCGGAACGCCGAACCTGTTGCACCTATCGGAAGTGGCCCTATGGAAACAGAACAAGCACGAAACGGAATATGCATCGACTCAGGCCGTGCCATTTGATCCATGCACCGTCATTATCTACGAGTCCACGGCACGAGGGCGCGATTTGTTCTATGAACGATTCGAAGCTGCTCATGATCCGAGCAGTGCATATGAGCCATTGTTCTTTCCTTGGTACATGAACGATTGGGCTACGTCGCCGGCCGATGCTGATGTCTCGATCAACGATGAAGAACAATGGCTTGTCCAAAGCGCACACGATAACGGCGTTAGGATTACGCCAGGCCACATCGCTTGGCGACGCATGAAGCTGGCCGAACTAGGCGAGATCACGTTCCGGCAAGAGTATCCGTCAACGGCGGAAGAGGCAGTACGAGGCACGCGTAGTCTGGTTGTCCCGCACCTGGATAGCTGCATAATTGAGGACGTGCCTTATGTCTACGCCGGTATGGAATACTTCACGAATCGGGTAGGCGGCATTGACTTCGGCTACAACGATGACACCGTGATCATCAGTGCGGTGCGATTTGGTCAAGTTATATTCGTTATTGACGTGGCTGTATTCGCACAATCGTTATCGACTGATCAGGCATCGGCCATTATGGTCGGCCACAGATACTTCTGCGATCCGAGTGCGCTGGCCGCAAGGAAGGAACTCGAAAAACTCCGGCCTGATGCCACATTCATGGCTGCACCCATAATGGCCAAGCCGCAGGATTCGGAAGCAAGCTGGCAGCGTGTACGAGCTATGATATTAGCTGGGAACTTGAAGATAGTCCGTTCGTGTGCAGGACGCCTGCTTCGTGAATCGGAATCATTGATCTACAATGAGCGGACAGGCTTCCCGGACAAGGGGCGTTCAGAAGCCTGCGGGCATTATGATGCTTTGGATGCTCTGCGATATCTTGTGAACGGCGTCGCCGGCTGCGACATTAGGCCGTTGAACGTGAAGCACACTCGCGGCTTCAGTCTGAGAAAGGACTTGATGATATGATGATCAATGTACGCGAGACGAGCCCGGTGCTGGCCCGTCTACATCATTCAATTTACAAGCCGTCTTTGTCGATTGACTACAATCGTCGGTATCTCACCGATTTCCCCACCCCTAACAAATTCTCTGCTTGGTGGAAACAGATTGATGCAGGGGATATTGCAGCCGCCATAGAGATGACGGAGGAAATGGAAGCCAAAGATGCTCACTTGCAAGATGTCGCAAGCCGCCGGCGAGAAGCCTTGACGGCATTAGATTGGACGATCGTGCCTGCAAGTAAAGACGCATCGGACGAAGAAATGGAGGTTGCAGCATTCGTTCAGGGAACATTGGAACAACTACCGAGTTTCCCAGTTGTGCTTGAGCACCTGGCGGAAGCCATTGGCCCGGGTATCTCGGTCGCCGAATTGATTTGGAAGCGTGGTCGGCTGGTGGATATCGTCTCAGTACCCGGCCATCGACTGCAAGGCAGTTTGTTCAATCCTACGCAAATCTATGTGGAGACGGAAGACAATAGATATCCAGGCGTGGCGGCAGTTCAGCCGAAATTCGTAACCTACACGCCGAGCAGCCGTGCCGGGTTCCCGATGCGCGTAACGATCAGCCGAGCGCAATCCTACATTTGGGTGATTAAGCATTTCTTAATTGCCAGTTGGAGCGGTTACATTGAGACCTTCGGCCAGCCGGTTCGCACGGCTAGTATCGAACCGGGCGTGCAGGATGACGTCAAAGCTGAAGTCAAGAGTATGTTGGAGAATATGGGTACCGAAATGTATGCCATGTTCCCCAAGGGGGTGGACCTGCAATTCCTTGAAGCGGCTAAACATAATCAGCCGTTCGAGGGCATGATTGATTGGATTGAGGCTAAGCAATCCATTTTGTATCTCGGCCAAACATTGACGACCGAGCAGGGCAATGTCGGCAGTCTTGCTCTAGGTCGCGTACATGAAAACGTGCGAGCCTCCATCACCTTCTCAGATGTGCAGAAGGAACGCCGCATGATCCGCGAGCAGATCATTCGGCCTATTGTCATGTTTCGTTGGCCGGGTCGTGATGTACTCATTCCCAAGTTTCAACGGCGGATCATTGAAGCGCGTCAACTTGATGCTGAACGCACGGACTTGGACAAGATTCGGCTCATGCGTGAACTGGGGTTGCCCATAGACTCTTCGGTCATCTACGAGCGTCTCGGATTCCCGCTGCCAAAGGATGACGGCAAGGATGGCTGATCCTCTTCCGAAAGTTCTCATTGCCGTGCCACACATGGGCTGGATACATGTGGACTTGGTATGTGCAATGATGGGTTGGATGAGCGATGCGCGTGTGGACAAGAGATTCTTTTTCAACAACGCCGTCCCCTGCGAGAATAATCGGAACCAGATCGCAAAACGCTTCTTGGACAGTGATTGCCAATGGCTTATAACCATCGATGACGATAATGTGCCGCTGCGCAACCCGATCGATTTGGTGATTCGGTATCCGAACATAGACGTCATCGGTATCCCATGTCCATTGTGGCAATTGAAAGAGCTTGATCGCAATCCATTCTGTTGGAACTTCTCGCGCTATGGCGACGAAACGGAAGACGGTTTAGCTGCCGTGGATCATGTAGGGACCGGGTGCATGATCATCCGTCGCAAAGTTCTGGAAACGATACAATCGCCCTTCTCGTCTGAGTGGAACCCGGACGGCATATTGCGTTATGGAACGGATGTGGCCTTCTGCCGAAGATGCAAGAAAGCCGGATTCGGAGTCTTCATCCACACGCATTATGTGTGCAGACATTACAAGGAGATTGATCTTGAGCTTGCTCTCCGATGCATTAGACAATGCCGCGCAGGTGGAGTGGCAGACGAAACAATACGATTGGAAGCCGATTCCTTGGATGTCCTACGCACATCAGGCGGCGCTCCAGCATGTAATCACGTCGCCTGACTGCCGGAAGTGTCTCGAATATGGGTCCGGCGGATCGACGGTATGGTTGTGCTACACGAATCCCTTGTGCAAGGTGGTGTCTCTTGAAGAGGACGTGTATTGGATCAATCGTGTTGCGGTTCTGTATCGCAGTTTACAGGACGCGGGAATGGAACTGGCGTCGCTTAGTTTGTATTACAGCCAGCCGGATGGAGATAGCTTGCAAGAGTTTGGGCAACCACCACATGCACGATTAACGGACATGTTTGATTGCGTATTCGTTGATGGGCGTTCTATGGGGCGACCCAATCAGTTGCAAGAAGGCTGGTCTAAGTTGCTTCCTGGAGGTTACATGATCCTCCACGATGCCGAACGGGCGGAGTATGCAGAGGCGCTATCTGCGATCGTGCAGGGCTGTTCCGAAACCTGGAATAAAGGGCCACCGGGCAGTGCGCACTTGTTTATTGGAAAAAAATCTTGACTGAGCAGCCGATAGAACAAACACTTGCGACTCTGCTCACTAGACAGCAGGCAGCACGAATACTTAACCTTAAAGTCATTACACTGGATATGTGGCGATATAGACATACCGGTCCGCCATATGTTAAACTCGGCCATTCAGTGCGGTACCAAGCGTCTGACTTGCATGAATGGGTGACTACCCGACGCATCTCACCTGTTGACAAATAACAGCTTGCCGCGTTTAATTCTGCGCCATGGTCGATGTGTTGGTCTCCAGTCGCAGCATCACGCCGCGTGCTCCTCGCCGCATTCTTCTCCTACATGCCGGTGACATCAACTGGTCCGGTATGACGGCATTCCTGGACGAGTCTGCCGCACAGCAAATCATCGAGGATTTCAAGCGGCAGGGCGTGCAGTTGCCTGTTGATTACCATCATCAGACGACAAAGGCCGAAGACGGCCTGGACATAAAGGCCGAAGCCGCGGGATGGATCACTGATCTGGTATACGTCGCGGGTAAAGGGCTCTACGGTTTCGTGGAATGGACTGATGAAGCGCGAGAACTCATTGAATCTAAGAAATTCAAGTACATCAGTCCGGTTGTGTATTTTGAGAAGGCTACTGGGAAGCTTAGTGGCTTACATAGCGTGGCGCTAACAAACAGGCCGCGTACGCGCGAATTGCCGGAGTTGTTGGCACAAGCTGCACATAGAAAGGACGCAAAGACAATGGCAGGTGACATCAAGGCAGATGCGAAAGAGAAACAAGCTGCCGTCATGGATGAAATGCCGGCGGTCGATCCGGTCAGTTCCGCCTTGAAAGAAATTATCAGCGTTCTTGGTTTAAGTCCCGAAGCTTCCATGACGGAGGTTTTGCAGGCCGTCATTGCCAAGATCGGCAAAGGAAACCCTGAAGAGGAAGAGGAGGACGAAGAGAAAGAAAGCCAAGAGGAGACGGCACATATGGCTGAATTGAAGATCAAGGCCGAATCATACGATGCAATGGCCGGTCGAATTGCAGCCCTGGAAAAAGCTGCGGCTGACAATCAGGAAAAGGAGAAGCAGCGCACTGCTGCTGAACTTGTAGAGGAACAGATTGAGGCAGGTCGGCTCTTACCCGATGCCAAAGACGCCGTGGCTGCTGCAAAGGACTTAGCCAACAAGGATCCCGAAGGCTTCAAAAAGATTTTCGCGGCCATGCCTGTAGTTGCACCTCCGGGACGCGTGATGACCGAAGGTACATTCGGTGCATCCGGCAGGCCCTCCGATCGGACAAGCCTCATCGCTGCTGAACTTCGTGGCTATGACAGCGAAACGCATGTCCTTAAGACCACGAAAGCCGGATGGGTGAATGCGGGTCTTATGGCCGCCGGATTGCCACGGCTGACACGCGATGAAGTGAAAGCCTTGGACACCAATAGCAAAGCAAAGGAGAACTAAATGGCCGCATTAGCAGCAGACAGAGCGGTTCCAACGAACATATCCGGATTGGATCAACTGCCAAGCGGAGGCGTGCGAAATTATGGAGTGGTCGCCAGTGACATCGTCTATCAGGGTTCCTTCGTAAATCTTGGTAGTGGGTATATTCGTCCTTGCAGTGTCGGTGCTGCGCAAGTTGTCGGCATTGCTCTGCACAAGGCCGACAATGCCGCTGGTGCCGCAGGTGCGAAGAGCGTACAGGTATGGACTGGAGGTCTCTTCCAGCACGCATTGGCTGCTGCCGCTGTTACCGACATCCAAGCGGCCGGAAAATTGGTCTACGCGGACAATGCGAATAGCAATGGTGATCATGTATTGACGTTCGTGAGCACGGCCAACAGTTTAGTCGGTCGTGTAGTAGACGTGCCTGCCGCGGGGCAAGTCGTCGTGCGTATGCTGTGGCCGCAAAGCAGCTAAGGAGAATAACAGATGCCAAACCTTCTCAAACAACTTACCCAGCGCGAAGCACTCGGCAAGTTCGTCGATGCAATGGATGCGGCACCGAATATCTGGCAAGGCTGGTGTACGGAAGTCGAGTCCACCAACGAGAGCGAGCAGCATTCGTGGTTGGGTGCCATGCCTAAGCCCAAGGAATTCGCAGGTAGTTATGCCTTCGAAGGACTTATGGACTTCACGTACAACATTGCCAATAAGGAATTCACGCTCGCATTCGTCATCGATCGCAACGCACTGGAGGATGATAAGACCGGCGAGATCGATCGGCGTATCAGTCAAGCCGCCCAATTCTGGTCCTTGTTCAAGGATGAGCAACTCAAGGATAAGCTGGAAGCAACGACGACGGATACGTACGACGGCGTGGCGTTCTTTTCCGATTCCAGAACGATCGGTGCATCGGGCACCATTGACAATAACGTCGGTGTAGCAGCGACGGTGGAAGCCAATCCGACAACGACTGAATTTCTGGATGCATTGCGTGATGCTGTCGCAGCCTTGGAGGGCTTCGCCGACGATCAGGGACGTGCCGGATACAATGCCGCATCAGCCTCCGAGTTCCGCGTCATCGTTCCGCCGAAGTATCGCAAGGCGGCGACGGAAGCGCTGAATGCGACGATCATCGTCAATACCAGCAACCCCTTCGGTCAGAACCTGGCACAACTGGACGTCCTGCCCTATCTGACGGCAGCTAACAATGTGTTCTTCATGGCTGCGACTGGAACGCCGCAGCGACGGCCGTTCATCATGCAAACACGGACGCCGTTTGAACTTGATGTACTCAGTGATGATGCGTCTCTGGCTGAGAATCACGGCCTCAAGTTCATCGCTCGGCAGAGGTATCACTTGCAATACGGCGAACCGCGCAAGGCGGTTAAGAGTACCTTCTCTTAGGATTGAGATATGGTCATCATTGACAAAGTAAGCGGAAGGCCGTGGAATAATGCGAATGCTGCGCTTAAGAGCCGTTCCATTCGTGCACAAGTCGTAAGTGAATTGCGAAAGCGCGATACGGAACGAGGAATACCTGAGAACGGGCAAGTATACCGCGAGGAAGTCACCACGGTTAAGAAAAACGGGCAGGAAGAAGTCGTAAAACGCGTGTGCATTGTTGATCCCATTCTTGCGGCCCTGCGACATAAACCGGAAGAGGTGGATACATTGCATCGTCTACGGTGGCTGGAGTTTGCATCTGAACCGCAAGACGAAACAGCGTTTATAGACTCCGTGAATAAAACGGCCTTAGCTGCCGAAAAAAACCGACTCAAAAAGAAAGCCGATGAATTGGGGCTGATTGATGGGCAACTACGCGAGCGTAGCAGACTTGCAAAACAGGTTCGAGAACAATGAGGCGGTTGCTCATCTTACGAACACGATAGATGAGACCGGCGTACCTGATACCGCCGTACTCAATGAAGTCATCGACCATGCCGAAGGCTTCATCAACAGCTTTTGCGGCAATCGCTACAAAGTGCCGGTCAGCACGACGGACGCCGGCGTTGCTGCCATGCTCAAGGGAATCACGCTTGATCTGGCGGCGTATTTCTTAGTGGCTCGCCCGGGAACCGAAGTTTTGGCTGGAATGCAGTTAGCATATGACCAGGCTGTTGCATGGCTGGAACTCATACGTGAAGGGAAGGCCGTCTTGCCATCGGCCGCCACGCTCGCCAGTACCGGAAGCCGTGATCCATTATTCGGCTGGGGTCAGTCCAGTACCGCAGTCACCAGCCTCCGACGATTTGCCATTGCACAGCAGGAACAGATCTGATGATCGAACAGATCGAATTGGCACTGATCAAGCAATTCGACGGCGATATGCGTCTCGTCAAGGAGGCTCGCAAGCTCTATCCAATCGGAGAAGAGCAGCAAGTAACGCGACCTTACGTAACACTTGCAATGACGATGGCCGAAAACGTATCGGCCTTCCAAGAGCATCAGGAGCAATGGGAAGCCACGTTCACGATCCATACTTCCTCGGTAACGCCGAGAACCGCGAAGCGCATTGCGCAACATCTGCTTCGGGTGTTTGGCGATCAAGTATTCTCATGCGGCGATGGAGTGCAGATAACGGGCATGTGGCTTACCGGTAGTTCGCCACCGGAGCGAGTTGAGGACTTGGCAAACACATGGCAGATGGAAGTGACTTTCGAGGTCTTTGTTGACCGTGCGACGGCAGTTACGGCGAACATGTGATGGCACTATCAGCGACAAGAGTTAGGCGAATCGAGTTCAATCTCAATCGCATCATTACGCGCAATAACCGCGTTCTGTCGCAAGTCCTGAACGACCTGACAGGCGAGATTGAAGCGGAATACAAGCACAGATTGAGCGCAAAGCAAGCGCCACCGCCATCTAAGCGCGGACAGATTCCGGCACGAGACAGCGGCCAACTCGTGGATAATACACATGTCATCCGCAAAGGTCGTGAGATTATTGTTACCACGCTTCAATACGGAGTATGGTTAGATGGAGGCACTAGTACTATCGCTGCACGCCCTTGGATTCGCCGTCTACTGCACAACCGTCGTGCCTATTGGTCCAAGCGTACCACTGCATTGTTGCACGCTCATTCGAAAGGCCGCTAGCGGATGGCCACATTAGGACAATCCATTTCCGGCGTACGCGGCAAAGTACTCATCGGAACCAATCGTATTACGATAACGCCCGGTGCTCAGGATGCAGTCGGTACGGTGGCCGTCGGCAATATCATCCGATGGTCCGCCACCATTGCCCGAGAAATACTTGATGCCAGCACCTTCGAGCAGCAAGACAATGCCCGGCGCAAGCTAGGCGGCATGATGTCCCTCACCGGCAGCGTCGAAGGTCGAATGGACAACATCAATCTATTCAATCTGATCCGCATTCAGACGGAAGACGTGATCGTCGATACTGCGCCAGGGGTGGGTGATCCTGCGTGGTTCGATCTTTATACGATCGGCACTGCCGGTTCTACATTAGGCTATCGGTTCCAAGCACTGGTAAGCAACATCCGCATGGATACGCCAAAAAACGGATGGGCGACGTTTACTTTAGATTTCCAGAGCGACGGTGACATAACCATTCCCGCGGCGGCTCCATAATGGCACTTGGCACACAGATAACCGGCGTACGAGGTCGCATCACGATTCCACTTGCAGCAGGATCGTTCAGCGCCAGCCCCGTATCCGCTACAGGTGAAGTCGCTATTGCCCATGTGACTCGTTGGACGCTCAGTATCCGCCAGGAAATGCTACCGAACGACACATTCGATACTCTCACAAACTCGCGCAAGATCGTAGGCGGTTTGTACGATGCAACGGGTACTGCTGAAGGATATCTGGATAGTGCGAACGTCGTGAAGATAGCCGATTTGCAACTTGAGGATGCTTTGCCTACCGCCGGCTTCAACCTCTACACGCGCGTGATGACAGCGCCGGAAGCAGCGGCGGATATAGGCTACAAGTTCTCAGGCATCATCAGCAATGTGCGCCTCGACGTTCCCAAAACCGGTCAAGCTACGTTTTCGTTGGACTTTGAGAGTAGTGGCGAAATTCTGAACGCCGATGCGATTACTTAAGGTGCAATGGCTACGACCCTATCCCTTGTTTTGCGCGACACCCTGCGAGGTTACTACCGCAGCGATACAGACCTCACCAAAGCTGCGGAATTGATCGAAATTGATCTTCCCCCGCAGTTCCAGAAGTTTACAAACGGCACCGGTGTCCATCAAGCTAATCGTTTCGTAAGCGATAAGCTCACAGTTGGAATAGGGGGCACCAGTCTTGACGTGCGTGGCACCACGCTGTTGGACATTTTCGGCCAGGCTTTCAACCTGACGGTCCTGCGTGCCATACGCGTCTGCAATATCGAGGACACGACGGGCACATTAGAGATATCCGGCAATCTCATTACCAGTATCTATTCCGGCACTGGTGCAGGATTCAAAGACTTTCTAGGCCCTCGCGCCGTATGGCACAAAACATTCCCGGTAGATGGTCTACCGATCACTGCCGGCGTAAATGACATTATTACATTTACGGCACAATCTGGAAGCATCCAGATGCAATACGACCTCATAGGAGCACAGTAAATGGATTTGAGCATTGACGCACAGAGACCGTTCAGCTTCGCAATGAATGGGCGCACTTATACCATTGGAGCACTGACCATCGGCGATCGCTTCGATATTGCCAATTCTATACGTGGCGATCGGGTGAGCCAGTTTCTGGCGACTGTCGAAACGGTACGATTGCCATACGAGGTCGTCAGTGCGACGCTTGCGGCCATCATGTGCAAGGACGTGACGATGGAAGTTATGGTAGGCACTCCGGAGGGCGAGTTCTACAGTATCTATTATGCATTGCGCCGCGGTGATTCGAACATTACCAAGGAACAGGTACGGCTCCTTATGCCGATGGCGCGGCGTATCATTCAGGATGTCCTCATTCATGCCCACCTGCTGGAAAAACGGCTGGAGCAACAGCCGGACCCTACAATCTCTTTGGCTGGGGCGCTGGCGACACCCGTGCCAGAGATGATTGGAATAAATGCGTAAGCACGATATGCCATGAATACCACATGTCTCCACGACAAGTATATGAGTTGACGCCCGCGGAATTCGCCATGCTCTTGGAGGCCCTGCGTGCCAGCCAAAACCACGATTAGCGAAGCGGAGATACTGCTAACCCTGAACGATACAGCGGCGTTCACGGCACTGCGAGATGCAAAGGGACGGTTCATATCTTCCATGAAAGCATTTCAGGATGTTGCCGATCATACGCCTATACGCTTGACCGCAAGTACGATGGGAACAGCAGTGTCGCAAGCGGACAATCTGGGACGCTCCTTCGAGGTAACAAGCTTACGATTGCGGACTTTGAATCCTCTTCTAGGGCAATTATCGGGACAACTACCGGATGCTGCACAACAAGCATTGAATCTTGTTTCAGCATTGCAGAGTATGGGATATAGTATATTTGGACCATTGGGGGCCATTGCTGGCATAGCATCATTGACCGTAGCACTCATCAAAAATCGGGACGCTTATTCCGATTGGGTGCTATCGTATGTGGGCTGGTCTCAGAGTTCGCCATTATCGCCCAAAGAAATGGACAAATTAGCACGCGAACGGGAAACATTCACCCGAGCAGCAGTAAGCATGGCTCGCTTGAAACTAGAATTGGATCGATCACGAAGCAGCGGCGGCATGGATGAGTTTCGTCAATTGGCCATTCGTGAAATGCATATCGGTATGCCCGGTGCCATTCCCAACTACGAAGAGCAAGCTGATATCATGGTGGCAATAGAAAATCAACGCCGTGCCAAAGAGCGTGCTGCGGCAGAAGAGCGACAATATGCACAAGAACGCCAGGACCATGCTCGGCAAGAAATAGAAGATCAACGATCCAGGCAGCAGGAATTTGAAGACGCAGAAAAGGCCGCTGCCGAATGGGCAAGGGCTTTTAGACAAAACATAGCGGAGAAAGACGCAGCAGCTTTGGCATTGCCTTTGACTTCTTTAGATGCCATGCGTCGCGTACGGCAAGAGGCGGATCAAATGGAAAAGGAATTGATGTCATCGCGTCTTATCGAAGATGTCATTCCAGAGATATCGCGAATGACTGGCACAAGCGAAGCACTTCTACGTCGCCGCTTCGGAATTGCGGATGTGGCCGGAGGCGGCGCAGGCGGCAAAGGTAGCCTGCTTGCCGGTCTTTATACGAGCATCGGCTCAGCAGGACGACCTGCGTCAGGTAGTGACGACCCGGAACGACAGCAAGTAAAACTATTGCAGCAACAGATTAGGATTCTTGAAAACATGGAACGTGAACTACAGAAGGGTGGTCTCCGATAGCACGGGTACAGGAAATACTAGGCAGTCGTTCCGGCAGTTCCATATCGCCAGATGGCATCCGGCTGCCGCGCGTCTTTGACGTGATCTTGGATCGTCCCACCGACGATCCGGCATTAACGCTGCAGCGCACAGTCGGCGGTGTACCGCTCTTCTCGCGGCATCCCTGGAACTTCCTTATGATGGCTGATTCCTATGAGGAATTAGCGTCTCCGACTTCAACACACAAGATCGTTCGAGTCGATTATAGATTTGCACCCATCATATCAGAGCGCACCCTTGGAGTTCATGCAGGCTGGGATATTGAATTCCTTGGATTGGATATTCCGATTCAACTACTGCAAGAAGTACCGCCTGGTACGAGATTCATCGGCTCACCGACCTTCCGCAAGACGCAAGCAGGAGAATCAAGTCCATTGTATGCTGAAGTGGAAGGGCTCCCTGTATCCCTCATAGAGACCGGCTTCGCTGATGACGAAGGTGTGCCAAGCAGCCTAGCGGCAGCGCAGTTGAATCTGCATAAAATCACTAATGGCTTTTTGCTTGGAAACTCACTTTTGTTGGCATCCTACAAAAATACCGTAAACGACGGATATTTCTATGGCGCTCCACATGGGCATGTGAAATTTACTGATTACGTGATCCGCACCCAATCTGGAACGGCCTTTCACAGTGGAAGCGGCCTCGGTAATCCCATTACGTCCTTGTCCTGGGATGTAACATTACAGTTCATGTATTCCTTTACCCGTCTGGATATTGAACGACGTTTCGCACGCTTCCAGCAGAATGATGGAAGCTTCACACCAGTATACTTCGGCGGCCTACGATATTATTATGATTTCCTTGTGGCCGAAGCACGCAATTTTGCAATTTTGATGGGACTATTCCCATGAGGTTTCCGCTATTTCAACGAGGCAAGAACTGGCGGGACTTCTCTGCAAGGGAATTGGCGGACGTGATGAACGCCGTCCGTGCCTTGCACAATATGACAGCCGATCCGCCTTTGCAGATACGCAAGGATTCGAGTGCATTTCACATCGGGTTCAAGCACATTCCAGAAACACGTCAATTGCGCGGATTTATCATCCGCGAGATCAATAATGATTATCTTCTAGGCGACGGCATGGAGGATACCGTACGCCAACACATCGCGAAACCCTTCCATTTGCGCCTCAATCCATTCGACGGCCAAACGATTGACGACATCCAATACAATTACATTGACAGCAACGAAAGAACCTTGCGCCATCTGGATGGTAGCGAGCAGACGCAACTCCTGTCGCCCGCCTACAAGATTGGAGAACCAATCTTTGCCGCAGCTATTCAAGCCGTGCGGGTGGAAGCAGAAGGCGAAGATTTGCGCCTTGATCTCGTGGATGCAAATGTCGATGCACGAAGCTGGGATGGTGGAGGTGCGACCAGCGGATTTAAGTACGTCGTCATCCTGCACGAACCACCGGAGAATGCCAACACCATCGAAGTGCAAGAGATACGCTACCTGATCAACGATACTCAGCCGGTTCCGTTGACCGGCCTGTATGAGCTTGTCGGTGAGCCGTTCCCGGCGTTTGCTGAACCTGGTGCTGAACCGGTTGACTATGCTCCGTTCGTCATCGACGCTGCAAGGCCGCCGTCGTTGCAAACTGCTAAGGGGAAAGTGCTGCAATTGCATGGTGTTGGTGGGTTCCCGATCGTTGCACTGCCTACCATATCTTCCAGCGTTGAATTTGCCGTTGTGCGCAACGCACGCTTCCTAGACGTAGAGATTGAATACGTGACCGTTAATGCGACGACTGGCGTGGCCTCACTGACGGGCCGCCGTGAATTCGTGCGGTATTGGCCGAATTCAGCCGCTGGGCAGTACATCAACCACACGTTCAACGCCACTAGCGGCTTCAGTCGCACGCAGGTCATGCCGGTTGTTACGGTCAATGGTGAACGGTTCCTCATGCAGTATCTCAACGTGCGTACGGGTGCGCCCGTGGACCGTACGCGCTTAGTGAATTGCCCGATATGAGCATTTGGAAAGAAACATGTGCATGCCTGTTGACTCTAGATGGTCCGCCATTTCGGCGATTCTGGGTAATTGCTGGCTCCAGTTGGCGCGAGCCTCCTATTTGGGGCAATCCGGGTAATTGTTCCAACTTCTGTGTGTTTATAACTCGGGAAGCCCAGACTCTAGATTGTTTCTGCAGCACCCCGTTCAGATGCTACAGGGAGAGCGACCTCGGCGTTGCAACCAGCGATTACGTGGGCTGTCAAAGTTCTCCGGGAGATTCATGCTTTGATGCCGACGAGGATTGCGACCGCCGTACAATGGACCTCCTTGATCGCATACGTGATCATATTCGCAATGAAGGAAGCACGTACGAATCATTCCCGGGCCGTGAGGGCACGTGTGTGGATTGCAGTCGCGTCGGTCATGTTAGCTGGGCATGCCTTTTATATCCTCATTGGAAAGGCCCTTCTCGCCACACATGCACCGGCGCCAATAGTTGTATGTGTAAATGGTTCAAGCATGAGTTTGGCTCATGGCATGAATCGCGACTTTTCTATTGCCCTGGAGATGTGCCCTGCTGTCACCCCTTAGCGCGAACTTGTAATGAAGTTCATCCGGATTGTTGTGATGACATCATTTTGCAAGCCGCAAATTGCCAAGTTGGATTAGAGCGGCAACTATGTGAGGTGCCAAGCCCCAATACGAGCTGTTGTTCCTGCGGCTGGTGTTGCGATGCGCCCAGCTTCGGTTTTTGTGATATCGGATACGGGGAAATACGCGATCCATTTAGTCGGTGCCATGAGCGTTCGGACCGCCCTTGTAGAGTGCAGGCGGTAAACCCCGAATACCGTACGCCATGCGGGCATCTGACTGCGAGCATGGTAGTTGACGACGACGTGGATTATGCACAGTCTCTCACGGTTAGCGAACGGGAACTGGTATACCTACGTTCTGAACCAGAGCCCCATCGCATTGCAGGCCATCTCGAAAAGTTTGGGGCGGACAGGCACGTCAGCATACCCGTTTTGTGTTCGCAGCCCGCGATTGAGGACCTGGCACTTTTGGAAGATCGAGAAATACGGCCCGTGGACGGCTTATTTGCACAGGCCATTGATGACACTGCTGGTGATGTGGATAACATTATCCTTGGCGGCTACCGATGCGGATGTAGGTTGAAACCATGTTGACAGAAGAGGACAGAATAGTTGTGGCAGATGCGCCGGACAATGGACGACAAGTCGGCGAGGAATCAAAACGCAAACGGGAACCGCGTTTTATGTTCAAGCCTGCCTGGGATGAGCGTATCTTCGGCCTGTGGGCGGGCTTCTGGGTCTGGCTGCTCATCGGAAGCTTTGAAAACCGTAAGGCCGTCCGTCGCATGCGCATTCTACGATGGCTGGGCATTGGTACTTACGGTCTCATTCGTTCGTTCCTTACCGCTTTTTTCAGCCGAAGAATCAACGACGCCGCGTGGCAGAAGCGCATGGAAAAGTGCCTTTCGTGCGAGCGGCTGATTGTGGAAGTGCGGAAACGCGATGCCAGCAAGCGGCTATTCTGCGCGCAATGCGGATGCCCGAACTGGTTCATGTCGGCATTGACACGCAAGAACAGATACAAGAAATGGTATTGCCCGATGCGCAAGCATGAAGGACAATACCCGGAGCAAGTGCTTGAACGAGCGAGAGAGGGATGGATAATAGTCAGCACCGAGAAGTATAGAGATGGCTACTGAACATACGTGGATAAGTACGACAGGTGACTGGGGCAGCATTGCATCATGGTCTAGCGGTCAAGTGCCGGGTGCCGGTGGTATCGGCACGGATACGGCCATATTCTCCGGTGCTGCCAGCAATCAGAGTGCTATCACCAATCTGGATCGGGTTGCTGCATTCGACAATATTCTCAAGCGCATCGTTATCAGAAGCGATTACATAGGCAACATCGGCAGTTCGGGCAATTACCTGAAACACGCGCTCAATTCCTCGACAGATCCCAAGTCGCGCCTTATTCATCGTGGTAGCGGAAGTGTCTATTTCAATCACAATGCAGGCGATATTGGTGATGTTGTTCTTGATTCGCTTAATGTCGCATCAGCCCTTTTCCTTGATGGCGTCATCAGGCATCTATATATCAAACGCGGCTTCTGCCGCGTTGTGGCCGGCTTACAATGGGTCGCGTCCAACTTTATCGTCGTGCATAACGGTCATCTGGTTGTTGACGCTAGTGCCTTTGGGAACTGGAGTACTTTCATTCAAACCGGCGGTTATGTCGAATGCTTGCGCGATTCACTGGGTGGCACAGCTATATTATCAGGTGGCTTTACCAAGATGACGGGACGATTGCTAGATGGGCAAAGCTTACACGTGCAGCCAGGCGGCATCCTGCAATATGCTCCAACGGCAGCACTCGGCTCCGCACACAATCCGTTCATCGTATGTCATGGCCTTTTGGACTTGTCGAAGTCATTGCAGCAGTTACAGCCGAGTTCCTTAATCATCGGAGAGACGGGGGCCGTCATCGGGAGCTTGATCGATCCCGTTGTTACGCCACTTGCTGCACATATCGATCTTCGAGAGGAGTATCCATAATGAAAGCTTTGTTGAAGTACTGCACAAGGAGAACGTGATATGGCCGACAAAATTCTTTCAGGACAAGACTGGAGCGTTGCAGGTAACTGGTCGCCCAGCGGCGTGCCGGTTGACAATGACAAAGCCGTCATTTCGCACACACTGCAATCGGACGTCAACGCCGGACTCGATCAGAGCGGCATTGACTTGGACTTGCTTGAACTACCAGCGGCCTATTCGCGGTCGCTGGGCAGTACGGGCAATACTCTGCGCCTTGCTGCGGACATCATCAAGCACTTCGGCAGCGGACCGATGTATTTCGAGGCTTCCGCCGGAGGCGTTGCGGACATCACCGATGAAATTCTCTTGCAATGCGCCAATCCCGGGGTGGTTGTAGAAGTGGGAAGTGAATCGGGCGACGCCGGGAACGTGTCAGTCATTGTAGCCAACCGCGTTTCGTTGCTGATCAAGGCTAACATTCTTTTCGAGAACACGCTCGGTCAATTGATCGTTGGTTACGTAAACAATCCATCCAGTGATGTGCGAATCAAGATCACCTCCGGCGCTGATACCTTGCCGGTGCTTGATCAAGGCGGCGGCCTGGTCGAATCCGAAGGTGCTATTACGGCGGCTCGCGTGGCGAACGGGACGCTCATCCAAGACGTGCAGCCTATAACGACGCTGGACATATTCGAAGGTGGCAACGTCATCTACAATCACTCGGTTTTGACCACCGTACGTATTCACCCGGGTGGCGTCTTGGACTTGATGCAGAACGCGAAATACAAAACGATCACAACGGCCATTGTCTATCGCGGCGGAACATTGAAGTATGATAGTCGTGCGAGCAGCTTGCACACCATTACCACGCTGACGGATTACAACCGGCTTACGCAAGAGGGCAATTGATGGCGATCAGCCCCCGAGCGCTTCATGTATTCCGTGACAATGGCGACGGCAATATGGGGGACGTGTCGAATCGCACGAGCAAGGCACGTTTCACGCTGGATGTTGAAAAGTTCGCGCTCGCCTTCGTCCGTTGCCGTTTCGTAAATGGTACGGGCACAGCTTCTATGAAACTGCGTTTGGATCATCCGTTGGAACTCACCTTCCAGGCCGGCAGCGAGAGCTTGTACGATTTCACGTTGTGGCAATGGGACACGATGGGCACGACCGGCACCGCAACGCTGAATGACAGAACGCCGGAAGATGAATTGCATCATTGGACGTTTGAACGGGGAAACGTGCTGGTCATCGAATGGACGAACCCACAAGCCGGCACCATGCGCTGGGCACTGGAAGTCGGCCTTCTCGATCGTAGCGGTGAGTAACGATGCCACCACGTACCGATTACGTTAAACACGACAAGGTATCGGAAGCCCAAGACCAGTCCTACCATCCCAAGACGGCAGGTGATTGGACAACGCAACCGGCGACAGTTGCCGATGCTCTGGATATTTTGAAAGCCGGTGGCGGCGGTGGAGGCATAAGTCGTGCTTATTCGGACGTCACAGATGGCACGACGACGGCTCAGTCCGTAGGCACGGACACGCTCAAGATCAGAACATCAGACGCCGCCCTGCTGGCCGTGGCCGTCGCCAACGACGATCCCACGCACGGCGACAATGTTCTTCTAACACCCAGTGCCCAACTTACGCGAGCTGTTTCGGCGTTCGGCGGTGCGGATCGCGTTCTGGTGGCTGGTGGCGCGGACCGCACCATCGTCGATCGGGCGGTGACCATCGACGGCAGCGCCGACGTGCGGGCGATCAACTCGTTGCGACTCAACACGGCCTCCGGTACCCGATCCATCTTCGACAGTGCCAATAACGAGATTCTCGACCTGACGACGGTGGGCTCAGCCGTGAATGAATGCGTCATTGAAAATGCCATAACCAATCTCCCACCAACACTGAGGGTGGCCGGCAGTGATTCTAGTATCAATCTACAATTCTTGGTCAAAGGCTTGGGATGGATCGATTGCAACATACCCACCGTTCTTCATTTGCCTCGCGGTATTACTGGCAACCGTCCGGTTTCATCCGACAACGGAATGATCCGGTACAACACGTCTACCAACAAATTCGAAGGCTATCAGGCCGGCGCTTGGGTTGATCTGGCAGCGGGCACGATTGATCACGGCTCTCTGGGCGGGTTGGGCGACGATGACCATATTCAGTATCCCCTGCTCGCCGGCCGATCCACCGGCCAGACGATCATCGGCGGAACGGCATCCGGTGATGATCTCAAGCTCCAGAGCACCTCGCACGCCACCAAGGGCGACGTGGAAGTCATTGATGCCTTCAAAATCGACAAACAGGCGTACTACGATGAGGAAGTCGCCAACACGTCCTCCGGCGGGGCCGTCACCATCAATTGGACAAACGGCAATAAGCAGAAGCTAACGCTGTCCGAGAATATCACCTCGATTACCTTCACCGCGCCATCCGGCCCGTGCAACCTGGTGCTGCGCATCATTCAGGATAGCACCGTTCGCACCGTAACCGGCTGGCCTGCGGCTGCGAAGTGGCCTAGTAACGCAATCCCGGTCATTACTGCCGTTGCGTCGAAAGTGGATGTGCTGACGTTTTATTTCGACGGCACCAGCTATTACGGTGCCTACCTGCAGAACTACTAAAAACGTACTAACTCCGGGAGCATTAGTATTTCCATCCAGCTTTTGTGCAACGGAACGGAGGACCTTGCCGGAACGGGCACCAGCACGATGGCTGCCTTCGGCAATCGGGTGTGGAATGCCGCCTTTTCTGAAACGGTGTTTCCCGCACCGGGCACGTTGAGCCGCCTTCGTATCTTTTTGGAAAACGCAGTCGGTCCGGGTGAGTCTCGGACGTTCACTCTACGCATCAATGGCTCGGATACGGCGCTTACGGTCACGATCCCCGCGGGTGCCATCGAGGGCGAAGACCTTACAAATTCGGTGTCCGTTGTTGCGGGCGATCGGGTGCAATTACAGCAGACGGTAGTTGGCGTCACGAGCAATTACGCCGCCTGGTCCATGCGTTGGGTGCCGACTACCGAAGATTACACCGTCATGTGCTTAACCACCGATACCACGAAATTGGCGTCCGGTGCTGCAAGCAGCCAACATCTGGTTCCATCAGGCTGCCAACACGGCCCATTGGCGACGACTTCGGATATCGGCCAAAGAGTCTATTTCCCAACCGGCGGCACACTTCGTTCCATGTACGTAAAGCTGTCCGCGGCTCCGGGCACGATATCCGGGCGAACTCGCACGTTCACGCTGGTAAAGAACGGAACGGATACCGCCTTGCAGGTCGTCATCGACGGCAATACAACAACCGGAAATGATACAACCAACACTGTATCCGTAGCCGACGGCGATTACGTCTACATCAAATCGGCGGTCGGCAGCCTCAGCGTCACGGCAGCCTGGGTCACTATTGGATTGGTATTTGAGCCGACGGTAAAAGGCCGATTTCTCGTGCCTTCGGCGGGCGATGCATTACTGCCCACGGACACCGCCGCCCGCGATCGGCATCCGTGCACCGCGGGCGCAGGATGGCTTGCGATTGATAGCCGTGCGTCCGAATCACGCGGCCAATTCATGCGCCTGCACCGCTGGCGAGTTCATCTGACTTCCGATCCGACAGGTATCGGCACTTGGAGTTTAGTTTCGATGGGTGGCGGCTCTGAGGGTTTATATCTTGTTTTCGCACATGGCGAATTCGACAAGGCCGTATCGGAAGAAAGGATTCTCGCCGACGATGAACGGCTGTTTATCAGGTGCTTCCCAATTAACATCGGCGATCCGGCCCTCAATAAGTCCAGGGCTTCGGGCACACACGAATGTTCCGTTGCATTTCTTCACGAAGGTCAGCACGGAGTCAATATCTGATGCCTCCCGTTGAATTCAAGAGTCCCGACGGTGGCGTAACCGTAGATAAGGATGGAAACGTCCTGGTTGATCCGGACAAAGAGGGGCTGCCGAAGTCCCTATTGTCGTCGAGCTTCATACCCGAAGAGAATGATGTAGCAAGGGAAGCCGCCGTCCACTTCATCCACGAGAACGTTGTTGAATTGCCGGGCCGTTCAGAGAAGGTTGTTTGGTTGTACAGGATTCCCGTAAGCTTGACTCGGATGACGCCGTAGGTACGCTGGAGTCTTGGCCGAGAGATGGCTGAGTACGATCTGGGAGACTTTCGATAACCAATCGCGGTAAACAGATCGTTCAGACTGCCAATGGGTGGCTCATCAAGGTCATCTTCGTTGCCATGCTGGGTTATCTCAGCCTATTAGCTACGGCCATGAGCAAGTCGCTTACTGAAATCATGCAGCGCATGTCAATCGCGGAAACACAGATCGCGGCCTTGAACGTGAACCTGGAGAGAATGAACGAAAGGTTCGACCTGTACTTCGGGAACTGGAAATATCGGATACCGGATAGGATTGAGCAACCGTGAATCCGAAACCAGAAGACGTGGTTTTCATTGTAAGCCGGATTATTTCCATCATCCGCATCGCGACACGGGCGATGGAGTGTGTCATTGTCAAAAGTTACGGCCCGCTGAGGAACACGCTCGGCGAGATCGAAAATGAGTGCATTTCAATTCGCCAGGCGCTCGATATGGATAAAAGCGGCATATAATCCTGTGATCCGCCAATAGGCGGCGGGTGCAGGGCTTGCGAGCCCGAAGAACTACGCAGGATTTCGGCACGGTGGTTGTCGTGACCGAGACGCTTGTGCAGTCGGCTCACTAGAGTGCCCCTGGGGAATGCGGATCGTAAAACGTGGTGACAATCCCGCCGCCTATTGTTTGTCGTGCATGCATGGGAGGATGAGTCAAGCCAGCAATGGACGTACGCGGAAACGCGGGCGTTTTTCATCGAATTGTGTCTTCATCGAATGCGAGAGCTTAATGATCGACGGCCTTTGGATGCGATCGCCGATATCGTCTCCCGCATTCGATCCGTTCTGGATGGTAAATCCCGTGGGCGAAAGCCCGAGCTTGAATACGGTGGGGGAGCAGGAATGGACTCTCACCCGTACGTCGTATTTCATGTTGATGTCTGGAAACAAATTCGACGATTCGTCCAAGGGATTGCCGCTTCGGTAGGTATTGAGCTATCTTATCGCCGACGCTACGATTTAGGTCGCGAACGAATCATCGTGGCTTTTCGACGAAAGGGAGAACATGAGCCGATGCTTGTGCTGGAAGAGGAGGAGGACGGAACAACTACGAATCATGTCCCCTCAAGCAAGGGAAACCTACGAAAAAATCCGAGAATTACGCGACGCCACTGGCGCCTTGGAGTTCGACATCTGCAACGAACTTCGAAAATTGCGCGGCGAAGGCGAAAATGAACATACACTTAACCCAGTTCCGTAAAACGCGATCACTCGGCGGCGAATCCGCATCCAGTCACAGTTCCCGAGTTCCCCACAGGGTTTCCCAGTACAAAGCCAAAGCTTTTGCTGATTGATAGAATGCGTCCTCTAGTGTTTCTCGTTCCTTGTTGCCGGTGATTGGGCCGAATAAATCCGATTCTTCAACCATCTCTTGCACCAATTTCGGTAACATATGACACAGAACGCAGAGATCATTTGCAGCAGCTTCTAGTGCATATTTCAAAATTGTTCTCTGGACATTCCCGTAATCGTCGGAATCTGAATCACAGTCGAACTTCTCACTATTCATTTCAATGCTGAAGCCAGGACCGCTAATCCGAACCGCAAATGGACTATCTGTTGATAAGTCAGATTTCATCCTTCGTTATCTCCTCTTCGCACCGTTCGCATCGTTCCGGCGTGCTCAACTCGTCGCAGTGCACGCAGTATTCTCGCCCGCAGCGACAACGCTGCGTTTCTTCGTAGCAGATCAGACAGGTGTCTTTCGGATGGATCGCGTACTTGCGTTTCATTTCTTGTTGAAGTGCTTATCGGCGAGGCCTTGTAGAAGGCGCTCCGTACGGTCCGGTTTCCCCATGCGGCCCTCGGCAATTCCCCTCGAACGTATCAGGCGTTTTACCTTTACGGTATCCGTTGCGGCTTCCGTTGGATAGCTTTCTATTGCCGCCATAACCCGCAACAGGGCGTGCTTTGTTGCCCTCCGCGAGCGCTCGGTCCACGCCGTAGTAAGACCCAACACCAACAAAGCCACGCCCCCTCCGGCTTCCTTGCCGTTCACCGTATAAAACGTCTGCCGCACGTTTCCGCCGGCGGTAACGTTTGATTTCGTGCTCCCGTTGATTCCGCCCCAGCGCACGCCGAAGGGCACCGTGATCGCCGGCTTCTCAACGTGGATCGTCGAGCGGTCCATGCCCTTAGCGGCACATCCGTAGGCGTACATCGCGATGGGGAAGATCAAGGCCAGTACGCCGAACCATTTCACGCTCATCGCCAGTGCTCGCTATTGGCGGCGGCAGGAGTTGAACCTGCAAATTCCGGGTTATGAACCCGGCGGGATACCATTTCCCTACGCCGCAACGGTCGGGGGTGTCGTCGGACACACTACATCCGACATCTCCGCTGCAGCAGCGAATGATCGATCATTTACCACAAACGGCATGCTTGTGTTCTTGCACCAGACGTTCCCCCGTCTTATTGCTCCCGCCGTGGATCTGGCACCGTGGGGAGCGGCACGGCTTTGGAGTCAGAGGCTCACTCTGCCGGGTTCACAACCGTCAATGCCCGGATGCCCTTCGCCTCATCACGGCTTAGCCTGCAAAGCGTACGACCATTCGTATCGGAGCGGCTCATGGTACAGGCGTCGGTACAACTGGGATTGGTTCCGCCGGCTCCGCCTTAACGAAGGGTGATTCAAGAGAAAGCGTTAATTCAGATTCCGGTGCCCCCGTGCCCGCCGTGCTTACGTGGCCGAAGGAAATAGTCGTCCCGAAGCTGAACTCGAACTTCCCGTTATCCCTTGTTTTCATCCCCATGTTTTGCGTGCAGCCTGCGAGAAGAATCACCGCCCCGGCGACGATGCACGCGATCACGACAAACGCGGGCCAGGCAGTCCCGTCCTTGATGGCTAGTTCATTCGTCCTCTTCATCATCATCGTCCTTTTCGTCATCGTCCATCCCGTCCTTATTCTCCAGATCCTCGTCGCGTAATTCGTCTACTTCGCTCATTAGATTCTCCAAAAAAAGGCCGCGCCATCCAGCGCACGCTTTTTGGAACGGATGTAATCATTCATCCCACGTACGGGTACTGGCGCGGCTATAGACGCCTTCAACCACCCAATGCGGTAAGTAGTGCTTGGATGAAGTCGAGCAACGGCTTGAGAAACGCAATCAACCACAGCATCGCAATACCCTTTCAAAAAACATCCAAAAAGGCCCCCGCCCTTTCTATATCGGGCCGAGCGGGGGCCTCGGAGGGGAAAGAAGCCACATAAGTCTACCTCTTCGGTTTATCGGGGCAAGCCTTCCGCGATTGCTTTCCTTCGCAACCCTCCTTCGCTTGGATGCATGTCGACAAGTGGCTAACGTGGCCGCCGTTGGTCGTTAACCCGCGATGCTGGGCCCGCCAAGCTTCCTGGCGATCAGATCCAAAAAATTCGGGTTCAAGCTCATATTCACCCTCAGGCTGCGGCTCCGCGTCGAACGGGTGCGGCTTGCCTTTGAGCAGAGCCCAGATCAGTTCGGACCCGCAGCTTGCACAATGATCGATCATTGCTGAAGCTCCCACTCGTTTTCGCAGTGGATCAGGGTGCAACAGCAAAACGCCACGCACCCGCAGTTTTGTGCAAGGGCGAGCCATGCAGCTTGGCCTGGCGTCGGTCTTCCACGCACCTTGCACTCCACCCCTATGAACTGCCCGTCCTTCGTGTACCCGATGATGTCCGGGCTGCCCTTGGCGCCGTATCGGATGAAACGTCGCTTGCCTTTGTGCGTGAAGCTCGCAGCACCTGTGTTATTCCGCCACACATGGCAGCCGTTCCTTTCGAGGAATGCGATGCACTGCCGGATGAGCACGGCCTCGGTAAACTTAGGGATGCCGCGTTGTTTTGCCACGGTCACTTCTCTTCGATAGCCTCCAGCAAGCGATCTAAGCGATAAAGCCGCTCTCCGCTCAGGCCACGGGCAACAAACCGCCAAACCCCTAACAACTCCGGTGTCATGGCTGGCGCACCCATCATTCTCGCCAGTCGGTGTTCGATCAAGCACGTCCATCTCTCCCGTTCCGCCGTCGCTTTTTCGCTCATGCGCATTCTTCCTTTCGAACTATACACTCGATATTGATCAGCCAAGGAGCCATTGATCCTAAATTTTCACTCATTGGATTTTGCTTTCAAAAGATACAGCACGCCGGAATGATCTTTGTTCATCACCAGTCCGATCGCCGGATAGCTCCACCCGGCATCACGCAGGATGCGTGCAAGTTTCCGGCGCATGGTTACCACCGATTTATCACGAACTCGGCCATCAGTAGTCACACAGGGGTACGCATGAGCGCCAGATTGTATGAGTGCCTCGCGCAATGTTGCGAGAATGCCGCTCGCTTGCTGCGGATCATAAACGAGTTGAAGCAACGCACAGAGCACCTCGGTGCGCAGGACCGTTTTTCGCTCGTTACTCGCCACTACGCTCCTCATCATCAACAATGGATGTTGCCATTGCCAGTTCAGGCGTCGGTGGGATCCGTTTCCCAAGTTCGATGGTCAGCGTTTTCTTACACATGGCATCGTAATCGGTGTGCCAGGCCGTGGGCGCCGGCTCCCATACTTCTCGATCCCGGAATTCCTTACCCTCAGCGAAAGAACGATCCCGGCGCGTAACATAATCGTCGTACTCGGCCTTTTTCTTCTCGTAGGCCTGCACCCGCTTCGAGCACGTCATGCGGTGATCGAAGTCCTTCCGTTCGAGCACGATGGTGAGTGTGGGTCCATCTTTCAGGCGACAGCACTGATATCCCGCGATAACGGAAATGCCCTCTTTTCGTGGCACACGGAAATTATGAATCGGAGTTAAGATGCCCTGGATCACTTGTACGGCGAATTCATCGCCTTGATAAACCAAGTAAGGGGGCGCAAAAAATGCCACCAGCGGATGCCGCTCGGCGATCACCTGCACGCCGCGGTAGCCGATTTGGAACTTTGCTTCGGTCCCGTAGGGGATCAGGTGTGCCATATTGCTGTCCGATTCGGGATAGAGGCCCAGCCGGGCGCACTTATAGACGGCTCGGAAAAGCGATTCGTTCGTACATCGGCCCAGTGCTTCGTTTGTTCTGAGGCAGTACAAGAAACTGCTTTTCAAACGTGCATAGTCGATGTACTGGCCGCAAAATGGTTCGATGTGCGCCTTGTGCCGCTCGATGTAATCGACGATGCCTTGCAGGGCGACCATTTCAGGGACGCGGCCGTGCTGCAAAGGTGCTGCCTTCGGCTCGGCCTTCGCCAGGGGAGTCTGGCTCGGAGGCGGCGTCACGGACGGTTGCGGTGCCGGCTTGGCCGGCACGGCCGCAGGTACGTTGGTTGACGGCGTTAAAAGATCGTTGACTTCTGAATCGTGCGGAATCGGTTCAATTCTCGCCATGCGAATTATCTCCTGATGGGTTGCGACAGTTCACAATAAACATCCACCCCGGGCACGCACGCTGCCTCTTTCATTGAGCGAACGTACGCACCGAGTTTTTTTTCGTCTGGAGTGCAGAACTGTCTTGGGACAAGATTCTCGTCAAGGATGCGAAATTTCCACAGCTTCATGTAGGAGACGCCATCCGGCTTGGGCGCCTCCTTCGGCATAACGATCGGCGGCGGCGTGACCGGGCGCTCCAGTATCTCCGCGGCGCCCTCCCTGTCGCCCATGCGCTCCGCTTCCACGGCCATCGCCAGCCGCCGATCCTCTTCCTCTTTGCGAGCTGCCTCAAGCGCCTCGCGCCGTTTCCGTTCCGCAATGCGGTTCTGTTCCGCCTGGTATTCAGACATCTTCCGACCGATGATCTCGCACGGCTCTTCATACATGCGCACGACCGTATCCCGCGTTTTCACGGCGGCCTTATGCGCAGCAGCCGCAGCTTTGCACTGCGGATCCAAATACTCGAACGCTTGATCTCTTCGCCGCTTGAACTGCACATGCAGTTCGGCAGCAGCCAGATAATTTTCCTGGTTGGCGATGATGAGTGCCCTCGCCCGCTGAACCGCGAGGCTCACTTCGCGTTCGTCGCCTCGTGGATCGAATGGCATGGTTATGCTGGTGCCCGCTGTCGTAGTCATTCCGGAATTTCTCCTTCCTTTTGTTCGATGAGGAAATCGTATTCGTCCCGTGCCACACGGTTCAAATTCTCAAGCTTCATCCGTGCGACACGAAGACAGGATATGAAATCCACATCCGCTTGATACCTGCTGAACTTGTCCGCCATGCGGAAATCACCGTTCGGTAAAAGGTAGACGATCTCGTAAACCGTTAATGGATCCTTGCCCCCCAGGTTCGCAACCAGTCGTGAATATCCCGCCGCTTGCAGCCGGTGCCACGGCTGCTGCGTCCCGGTTTTGCGTTCTATCAGGAATCTTCGCACGTGGTCCGGCGGTGGGCCTTCAAATACGACATCGGGGGTGCCGAACACCTTCAGCTTGTCATCCCGGAATTGGTGCTCGATGTAGATGGGTTTGTATCCGGGGAATGCTTCTCTCCATTTCTTCCAGGCTTTCACTTCCGGCGTTTGCAAAAACGGCTCTTCCCCTCGGTCTACCGCTGCACAAGCCTGGTGTACCGCAGTGCCCCGTTCCGCTGCTGCATCGTTGAAATAGCGATCGTCGATGACGCCCGCGATCCGCAGGACTTCGGTTACAGAAAGCCAGCCGTTAGGGTCCATGTTGATTCCGTACCCCCTCAGCCCACTCCCTCGTAGAGCCGCGGGAGCTGCACATGTTGTACGCAGCCGAAGGCGGATCGCCGGTGGCGGCCCGCTCGATAACCCCCTCAGCCCACTCCCTCGTAGAGCCGCAGTATTTGCACATCAGGTACGCAACAAAAGCCGGATCGCCGGTGGCGGCCCGCTCGATGACCCCCTCGGCCCACTCCCTCGTAGAGCCGCAGTCTCTGCACATCAGGTACGCACCAAAAGCCGGATTGCCGGTGGCGGCCGCGGCGAAGAACTGTTCCGCTTTTTCGCGCAGATGCTGGAAGTGTTTGCCGAATCTAGACCAGCACCAATTGTCTTTGACGATGCTCGCATCTCCCCCGAGGTAAGCGATGAAATCGCGTGCCCAGGCTACGTCGAAACCGTCAGGGCAGTTCATAAACATCCTCCGGGCGTCCCAATTTTCGCATCCAAGAAATCGGAGCAGGCCGGGCAGACCCA
>Ga0209521_10000437_pt1 | contig 31837 bp, 36 predicted proteins | sample Rifsed19ft4_FD_184016 | JGI IMG/M metagenome (GOLD analysis project Ga0209521, IMG submission 184016) | Soil microbial communities from Rifle, Colorado, USA - sediment 19ft 4 (version 2) | ecosystem: Environmental > Terrestrial > Deep subsurface > Rock core/Sediment | place: Rifle, Colorado...
GCAGAGGTCGCCTAGCCCGGCATGGCGTGGGCCTTGAGAGCCTATGTGCGCAAGCACGCGGGGGTTCAAATCCCTCTCTCTGCGCTATTATTTTCCTATCTTACCAAGTTCTGCCAAAAGTGCAGAAAGCTGAATTTCTGAGTTAGCCCCAATTATTAGTCTATAATCATATTTTGCGATCGTTTCCAAAATATCAGAAAGCCTGTTAGTTTTGATTTTGTACGACTCTTCATTTAAGTATTTTAAAAAATCTGATTCAGACATACCGTAGACTTTAATCAGCTCTATCATCTTATTTCTAGCATCAGACAATTTGCCTGTCATTGCAAGTTTTAGAATTTCACCTACATCACTTGTCTTTGTAAGCCCGGCTGATATCTTTACATTTGATTCGTTTACAATTCCAAGACTTGCTGTTGCTTGTAATATGTTGATGGAATGACGCATATCTCCTTCTGAATAACTATAGATTGTCTTGAGCCCTTTTTCATCAAATTTTATTTTTTCTTTTTTACAAATTTCCTCTAGATATGATACAACTTCCTTCTCAGAAATTCTTGTAAACTTGAATACAGCACATCTACTTTGAAGCGGTTCTATGATTTTAGATATATTATTTGCAATCAATATAAATCTGCAATATTTGGCAGTATCTTCTATAATTCTACGCAAAGCCGTCTGTGCATCAGAAGTCATCTCGTCGGCCTCATCCAATATTATGAGCTTGAATGGAATTTTTGTATCGAGTCCTAAAAAGCGCGCAAATTTTTTTACCCTATCTCTTACCATGTTTATGCCACGTTCATCAGACGCATTAAGCTCAAGCGTATAGTCTTTCCAATACTCCCCAAGAATCTCCCTTGCCAAACATAGAGCCGTAGTAGTCTTTCCAACTCCTGCAGATCCTGAAAACATTAGATGTGGTATCTCTGATACATTCTTTAAAAGTGACTTTAGACTGCCTATGACCTCCTTCTGGTTTACTATGGAAGAAAGCTTCATGGGGCGGTACTTTTCCACCCACATAGTAGACTCGGTCATAAGCTGATAGCCGCCCTCTCACCTAATAAATTACCTCTAGGATCAAATGATCAAAGCTAATTGTTAACGGAATTGATCGATCGATCCCATTAAATCCTTGAATGAAGTTTCATGCACATTGGAAATTTCCGATCTAACACAAGTTCACACCATTGGATATAGTCTACAGGACGTTAAAGTTACCTTTAACCACGATATCAAAGTTAGCGCATCGGAGGTATCTATAGATGCAAAGCACGGTGAAATTCTTACTATCCCCCGTTGGGTAGCCAATGTGTTGGAATCAGAAAAATTGGTAGATATTCAGGATACTGATATGGTTGTAGCGCTCAAGCAAGCTCTTGTAAAGGAAAACGTACAAGGCGATTTTGATCTTTCTACACTTGACTCTGATTTTTATATAAAAATACGATCATATATGCAAAAACTCCCGCAACAAGATAGCGATAAAGTAGAAAGTATGTTGAACACTCTTATACGAAAAAGACAAGGGAAAATAATTAGACTGGCAGACTCTTCAAAGATGACTTCAGAGCTTACAAAAAAATTATCAATAGAAGAACGTGCTCTTTTTGATTCAATACATTCACAGAGCACTAACTTTAAAAAACAATTTTTGGGTGACAAGAAATGACAGCACTTTCTGAATTGATACCAACAAAAGAAAGGCGTGTAGATCAAGTAAAAGAATTTCTAACCCAATTCAAAGACAAGGCTGGCGCGTACAAATATGTAGAAGAAATAGATCAGATGTTGGCAAAGAAAATCCAGTATCTTGTAGTTGATTATAATGATCTAGTATCGAATCCAGAAATAGAACCAGTTTTTAATAATGAGCCAGACGACATACTGAATGCTTTTGCTAAAGCAATAAAAGATATTCTAAAAGAAAGATTCCCCCAGTATGCTGAAAAAATACAGCACGATGTTAGAGTAAGAATATCAAATTATCCGCTGCAACGCAGCTTACGTGAGATAAATGCCGAAATAATTGGAAAGATGACAAGTGTTTCAGGAATGGTTGTCAGGTCGTCTGAGATTAAACCCCTTGCAAAGGAACTCGTTTATCTTTGTCCAGAAGGCCATCCAACTAAGGTAATTCACGAAAAAGGACTTGAATTAAGTGAACCATTGAAATGCAGCGATGGTAAGTGCACACACAAGGATCTAGAACTTAGTCCTGAAAAGAGTCGATTTATTGACTTTCAGATGGTAAGGCTACAGGAATTACCAGAAGACTTGCCACCAGGTCAGCTTCCACATTATGTAGACGTTACAGTATTACAAGATTTAGTTGATAATGCAAGACCTGGAGACCGTGTGATACTTACAGGAATGGTAAGAATTGAACAAGAACACATACCATCTCTGCGTGGTAAAAGTGGTATCTACAGATTACGAATACAAGGAAACAATATTGAGTTTCTTGGAGGAAGAGGAACCAAAACTTCTCGAAGTACAGAAAGAGAAGAAATTTCACCAGATGAAGAAAAGATAATCAAATCACTTGCAACAAATCCAGATATTTATGATAGACTGGTGACATCATTTGCACCGCATATTCACGGGCACGATTTGATAAAAGAAGCAATCTTGCTTTTGATTGTTGGTTCAAAACAAAGAGTCCTTGCAGATGGTGCCAAGATTCGTGGTGACATTAACATCTTCCTTGTTGGAGATCCTGGTACTGCTAAAAGTGAAATGTTAAAATTTTGTGCAAGAATTGCGCCTAGAGGATTGTATACTTCTGGTAGGGGTTCTACGGCTGCTGGACTTACTGCAGCAGTTGTGAGGGATAAGCTTGGCATAATGATGTTAGAGGCCGGTGCTGTTGTTCTTGGTGATCAAGGTCTAGTTTGCATTGATGAATTTGACAAAATGAGACCAGAGGATAGAAGTGCATTACATGAGGTAATGGAACAACAATCTGCCAGCATTGCAAAAGGTGGAATTGTTGCCACCCTAAACGCTAGAACTTCGATTTTAGCTGCGGCAAACCCAATGTATGGAAAATACGATCCATTCAAAAATATAACAGAAAACGTAAACCTTCCAATTCCGCTTCTTACAAGATTTGATCTGATTTTTGTAGTAAGAGATGTTCCATCAAAAGAAAAAGATAGTAGGATAGCCAAACATATACTCAGCCTTCATCGAAGCTCCAGCGTAGACACAAAATCTCTTATCGATGTAGATATTCTTACAAAATACCTCTCATATGCCAAAAGAATAGAACCGGTTCTAACACAAGAGGCTGAAGATAAGATACTTGAATATTATATGAAAATGAGGAATGTTGAATCGGAAGGAATGATAACAGTAACTCCAAGGCAGCTTGAAGGATTAGTAAGACTAGCTACAGCTAGGGCAAGACTGTTGATGAAAAATCAGGTAGATGCAGAAGACGCAGAAAGAGCCATTTTTTTGATCCAAAGTATGCTGGAAGATGCTGGGGTAGATGTTAACACAGGACAAGTTGATCTTGGTGTTCTTCAAGGAAGGCCACATAGCGAAGTTTCAAAGATGCAGTTATTCATGGATGTTATGAAATCCCTTGAAGGCGACGAAAAAAGGCCAGTTGAGGAAAAGATGTTTGTCAAAGAACTTGTTAAAACAGGCAAATTTACGGAGGAAGAAGCTCGTAAATATATCAAAAAACTACAGCGCGAGTCAGCTATTTATGAATCGAAACCCGGTCATTATAACCGGGTATGAAAGTATCGCAGCTTAATCTCCCAAAACCAGCAATTGAATTTCTCAACACTCTAGGCTATGAAACGCTTTATCCACCACAGGAAGACAGCATAAAAGAAGGTCTGTTAGAAGGAAAAAACATCCTTGTTGCTACGCCTACGGCAAGTGGTAAGACATTGATTGCAATATTTGCGATGCTGAACCATCTTTTTCAAAAAAAGGGGAAAATAGTTTATCTTAGTCCACTCAAAGCTCTTGCCTCAGAAAAATTCTCTGAATTTAAAAAATTAGAGTCATTGGATTTTGGAAGAAAGATAAGAGTGCAAATATCAACCGGGGATTTTGATTTGGCTGACAAAAATCTGGAGAAAAGTGATATAATTGTGATTACAAACGAAAAAATGGATTCAGTTATTCGGCATAGCATAGAATGGCTAGATGATATTACCCTCGTTATAGCTGATGAGGTACATCTTCTTGGTGATATAGAAAGAGGGCCTACACTTGAAATCGTACTTACAAAATTAAAGTTGTTAGAGCAACATCCACAGTTACTTGCACTGAGTGCGACCGTCACAAATGCAGATGAAATCTCTTCTTGGCTTGGATGCGATTTAGTAGAAAGTGACTGGAGGCCAGTGCCACTCTGGGAAGGAGTATACGATGGTGGTACTGTAACTATGCAAAACGGAAAAAACTTTGAAATTGTGACAAGTATGCGAGGGCCCCCAGTAGATCTTGGTTTAGATTCATTAAAAAATGGTGGTCAAGCTATCTTGTTTGCTGAAACACGTGCAAGATCTACTTCACTTGCAGCAAAAGCAGCTGATGTTGTAGGAAAAAGCCTCGCAGAAGAAGAAAAAAAAGATCTTGATAAAATATCTAAGAAAATTCTTAATGACAATGAACATACAGATCTTATCAAAAATCTAGCCACACTTGTGAAAAAAGGAGTTGCGTTTCATCATGCAGGTCTCAACCAAAACTGCCGTGAAATAATTGAGTCGGAGTTTCGAAATGGAAAGATAAAGCTGCTTGCCTCAACACCAACACTTGCAGCTGGTGTAAATCTTCCAGCAAGGCGTGTTGTCATATCTAACATAAACAGATATGATGCAAAATTTGGAGCAAACAAACCCATTAGCATTCTTGAATACAAACAGCTCTGTGGCAGAGCCGGTAGGCCGCAATATGACACATTTGGTGAAGCAATAATTGTTGGAAATTCAAATGGCACTGAACTTATTGATTATTATGTAAACGGCACACCAGAACCAATTGTATCAAAACTTACAGACGATAGGGCACTACGAACACATGTCTTGAGCCTAGTATCTACAACCCCCGGTATAAAAAAAGATGAAATAGTAGATTTTTTTTCTGAAACTCTTGCAGGTTCTCAGATAAGGGAACCTACAATAAAATTCAAGATACAAATCACACTGGATTATCTTGAACTAGAAGAATTGATAAAGGAAAAGGGAGAGAGGTTTGTGGCAACAGAGTTCGGTAAAAAAACATCTATGCTTTACATTGATCCATTAACAGCTGTTTCTTTTAGAAAAGCGTTACAAAAAACCTCAAAGCGAAAAAACCATGCACTAGGATTCTTACACCTTATTACAAGCTGTGAGGATTTCTTCCCCAAATTTGCTCTTAGAAACAAAGACTATGAAACTATAGGAATACTACTTGAAAACAATGTATCAGAGCTAATCGAGAGCGTCTCAGAATATGACTGCTCAAGGAGCCTTCTTGCAATGCATGCTTGGATAAACGAGTCAAGTGAGATCTTTCTTTCAGACAATCTAGGAATAGAATCTGGAGATATGCACAGGATGGCAGAAAACGGTGATTGGCTTGCTTATTCACTGTATGATCTTGCCAAGCTGGAAAAACGTGACGATCTTTTAGATGAATTAAACGTTTTAAGGCAGAGAATATTATATGGAATAAAAGAAGAATTAGTTGAGCTTGTAAAAATACGTGGCATAGGCAGAATTCGATCGCGCATACTCTACAAAAATGACATCAAAAATCTTCATGACTTGTCTGAAATTCCAGTAGAGAAACTGACAAAAATAGACAAGATAGGTCTGTCCCTTGCAGAAAGCATAAAGACACAACTACGAAAGGTAAGATAATGCTGAATCAGACCATTCCTGTTGTACTAGTTTCATCTATAGCATTTTTTTCGGTATACGTAACCACCCCTTTCCTAATAAAAGCGCTAGAAAAAAGGAATCTAACAGTAAAAGACTACAACAGAGTGGGTGGTGCGATGGTACCAAGACCTGGTGGCCCATCCATCATAATTGGAATTTTAACATCAGAGCTTGTGTTGTATGTTTTTTTTCCAACAGTAGAGATAATAGCAATTCTTGTTACAACATCACTTGCCTTTGTTGTAGGTATAATAGATGATAGAAAGATACTTGGGGGATGGTTCAAACCAGTAGCTCTTGCAGTTTCTGCAATTCCAATACTTTTACTTGGAGCATATGATTCAAACCTCGCATTTCCACTTTTTGGTTCTGTAAAGATTCCTGCCTTGTATCTTGCATTAATAGTATTCATGATCCCCATAACAGGTAACACGATAAATTCAATTGATGTTTTAAACGGTGTTGCAAGTGGCTTCATGATCATTGCAAGCTTTGCACTCACGGTATCCCTCTTTATAATACAAAATTATGAAATTGCTTTGGCCAGTCTTCCACTTGGATTTGTATCACTAGCTTTTTATAAATATCACAAATTCCCTAGCAGAATATTTCCAGGTGATTCTGGTGCCCTGACTCTTGGAGCAATGTATGGAGTAATAGCAATTGTCGGTCACGTGGAAATAATAGCAGCAGTAGCACTTTTGCCAGCAGTGATAAACTCATTTTTGTTTCTATCAAGTGTAAAACGCATAATAGAACATAGAGCGGTAAAATCAAAACCAGTTGCCCATACAGATGACTTTAAGCTTATGGCTACTACTGATAAAGATGCCCCAGTTACACTAGTGCGATTAATTCTCGCAGGGGGGTCGATGACAGAAAAACAAATTGGAGGTGTAATTTTTAAACTCGCTTTATTTTCTGCAGCTCTAGCAATCATTACTGCCTTTATGATGGGATTAAAGATATGAAAGGAGCTCACATTTTCTTGTTTATTTTTGTAATGTGGATCTTAATTATAATAGGAGGAGGAATATTGATCGTATTTACTGCACCAATTTCTATAATTGAATACGGTGCACTAGACTCTTTTTTCACATCAGGAGTAAAAGCAGTAATTGCAATAACATTAGTGGCTATTTGGATTTACATCCTATCAAAGATAAAGAACTGGATATTTCATAAACACCTTAGTCATTAATAGCCTACACTTTTTTAATAGGAATTTTCGTACTATATCTCCTTGTACAAATATTATTTGTAAAGCAATCACAGAACAACAAAAATTTTAATCAATTTTTCCAATTACTCTACCAACTATAGATTTGTCAGCTCTAACATGACTATATGGAGGAATATCTTTAGTTATCAAACATTCCATATCTATTAATGAATACTTGCCAATTCTCACACCGGGTGCTAGGGATACACGTTCTCCAATCCTAACCCCATCCTCTATTATTGGTGGATTTCTTGGATCATGAGTTGTATTTGGATAACCAAATTTGCCCTTCGACATTTTTGGGGTGTTGGCGCTTGTAAACATGGGTCCAATAAACACGCTACTACCTATAATCATGCCACTAGTTACATGACAATTATCATGTATTGTAGTCCAATCGCCGATTTTGGTATCTCCAACACATACAGATAAACTGCCAAATATAGAATGTTCACCAATCTGCGTATTTGGTCTTAGAACTGCGTTGGCACCTATTATGGAATTTGAACCTATAATACAACCCTCATAGATCTTTGCACCATGTTCGATTTTTACGTTATCGCCTATTTCTACATCATCTCCAACATAAACAAAGTTTAGTACCCTAGTGTTCTTTCCTATCTTTGCTTTTTCTGAAATAAAATTTATCAAAGACATCACAAGTGCCACGGAGATGCTTGCTTTATTATTTTTTCTGGCAACGTAGACTGGTTTCTTTTTAAAAACTCGATATCTTGGTTCTTGTCTCTTAGCTCATCAGGTAACATTATTGGAATCTCCTCTATTATTGGATAGAATCTAGAACACTTTGTGCAGTAAATAGCGCCTTCTAAGACGACTTCTTCTCTTGAATCTGACTCGAAAATTTCAAGAGGAAAATGCTTGTCTATTGGACATGCAAGCATTTCCATCATTTTTTTGTTCATTTCAGGTCTAAATATATGGGAGTACCCTTCTGGCTAGATAAAAGTGCCGCCTCTGCAATCTTAGTTGTATTTACAGCATGCTCTGGTTTTACTATTATCTCCTCCTTACCTTCAGATGCGGCAAGAAAATTTTTTATTTCTAAAAACAATGGTTCCTCTACTTTCTTTCTTGGAATTTCTGTCCCACTGTCTGTCTTAATCTGTATTTCTTGTGAAATAAAATCTGAAGTTATTATTGCGTCACCACAGACAGCACTAAACTTTCTTACTCTTGTAGGAGTTATCCAGTTTGATGCAATAACCGCCACACGATTGGCTTTGAAACCAAGCATTATGGTTGCAAAATCCTCATGCTCATGTCTTATTTTTCCTGCTCTTGCAAATACAACTTCTGGAGTACCGTCAAATAACCACATTGCTGTGTCAATGTCATGTACTGAAGTGTCATAAATTATGCCTACATCCTTGATGTGCAGTGGCATCCTATTTTCTCGATGGAATTCAAGCATTATAAGATCACCATATTTTTTTGATTTGACATATTCTTTTACCAACGCAACCGCGGGATTGAATCTTTCTATGTATCCACATGTAAGAACCACCTTGTTTTTCTTGGCAAGCTTGAGTAGCTCTTCTCCTTCATTAGATTGATAAGTCATTGGTTTTTCTACAAACACACTCTTCTTTTGTTGTAAGAGTTTTGTTGCCAAGGAATAGTGAGTCGAAGTTGGTGTACAAACAAAGGCGGCATCAAATCTTTCAGACTCTAAAAGTGATTCTATAGTTGAGTAATGATTCACGGTATATTTTGTTCCAAGTTCTTTTGCTTTTGTGTGGTCTATATCGCACACTGCACTTAAGACACCAAGTTGAGAAAGAATCCGTGCATGATTTTTGCCCCATCCGCCTACTCCTATCTGAACAACCTTCAAGCTAATACACCACAGTTATCCAATGGGAGTATTTTCTATTCCTGCCCATTACTATATCTGAATAGACAGTGCGTATTTGATTTGTCATTCTGCCAATCTTTCCTGTTCCAATCTTTTTGTCATCTACTGATATAATTGGGGTAATTTCTGCGGCTGTCCCTGTAAGAAAAATCTCTTCTGAAAGGTAAAGTTCAGTACGAGTAATCTCTCTTTCCGTGACCTCATGACCAATATCTCCAGCTATCTTGATGACAGATTCTTTTGTTATACCCTCAAGGGCAGACGAGGTAGCGGGAGGAGTTATCATTTTACCATTTCTTACAAGAAAGATGTTTTCTCCTGGTGCTTCGCTAACATTTCCTAATTGATCAAGCATTATTGCTTCATCATAGCCATTGCGTTTGATTTCTTGCGTAGCTAAGATTGAGTTGAGATAATTTCCACCCATCTTTGCAAGGGTAGGCGTAGATGTGTCATGAATCCGTCTCCACGATGATACCGCTGTTCTTATTCCATTTTTGTTAAATAAATCTCCAAACTGCAGCATTACAATTGCGACATGAGTAGGTGCCTTTTCTGTCACATTCAAGTTTATTCCATATTCTCCTACAAAATAAAATGGTCTAATGTAGCATGATTGCTTTACTTTATTTTTCTTGCAAAGTTGGATTATTGCATTTGAAATTTCTTTATCAGTAAATCTCAAAGAAATGGAGTAAACTTTTCCAGAATTTCTGAACCTTTTGATATGATCATCAAGTCTAAAGATGTTAAGATTTTTTGAATTCCAGTAACCACGTAAACCCTCAAAGACTGAAGTCCCATAATGAATTGCATGTGTCATTATAGGAACCTTTGCTTCATCAGCTCTTACGAATTTACCATCAAACCAAGCAAATTTTGTACTAAAAGATTTCATATAAAACAACGAATACGCCTGTAATTAATCTATTTCTACCAAAAACCATCGCTTGGGAATTTCATTCCAAGAATTCTATATGTGAGGTCTTTTGCAGTTGAGTATTTTTTTACCACATCCCAGTTCTCACGTATTATCTTGACCACTTCTGGAGGAACATCCTTTTCCCAATCTGTATCCTTTCCACGTGCGGCATCAAACATTTTTTCTTTTACAAGGGACGCAGAGATTGATTTTCTTGTTCCTATCTTAGGCTTGAGACCATAGAGTCTTAGCACAAACCCTTCTGCCTTATCACCAGTATATGTAAAATAATCTTCTGCAAGACCATCTAGAATCTGCTTTTTTATACTCCATGAAAACGGTGAAAAAAGTGGTGGCATATACTTGGCAAAAGGAGCATAAAATGTATAATTTGAAAGAACCGAAATGGAATCGCCAAATACCGCTTGAAGCATTTTCTTTCGCAGCTCAAAATTAAAAGGGAAACCTCTGCTGTTGATTTCATTCCCTTTATTGATAAATATAACAGGCATCACACGTACTTGATTTTCCTTTTTCAGTTCTTCAATAATCTCAACATGAGCCTTGGTAACAGGGTTTAAGTGAGCAAGATAAATGGCAACTGTCAATAATATGTCATTTTTATCTCGTATAATTTATGCATAACACTAATAAATTACGAGTTGGTCGAGTAAATCGCTGAAAATGAATTACAAGATTCTTGCTTTGCTAACAATAGTCCCATTACTCCTGATGCCTTTAGCTTCTAGCTACGCTGTTTCGGGTGATGAACAGATGTCTATGAAAGGCAACGTTTCTATGAAAAAAAACATACCAGTGGATCCAAGCATAGAAAAAATGCGACACATGAATCAGGACAATACGGCAAACCCAGACTTTTTCCAAATTGATGATACAACCATAAAGATGAAACGCGGAACAGTAACAATATCTGGTCACGGTGCATATAATCCAGACGAAGGCACAATTGTCGGTTGGGGAACATATTCTATCAATATGGGAAGCAGAGTTGTAAATGGAAACTGGAAAGCAGTTCACTTAGCTAGTGGTAGTGGAAATCCATACGGTGATGACTCTGATGACTCTCACGTACATTTTATCGGCATGACTACAAATAAAAGAATTGGTGGTGGTGAAAATTCTATGCGAGAATCAATCAAACGAGGTGGACACCAAATCTGGATATCTGCAGATGCGGTAGAAGGCACATTGTGTGTGTACGGTTCTTATGTAGGTACACCATCCCCACACGACGCATGTGTACAAGCAAATACAATTTCAATAACAAAGTAAAATTTTTTACAGAAACTGGGGACGATGGGACTTGAACCCACGACATCCAGCGCCCGAGGCTGGCAGTCTACCAAGCTGACCTACGTCCCCGTAGTTCAGCCTCTGACAATTCAATATTATCTTTTCAAATAGAAAATCTGAGTTACCCGTATGACTCGTACTTTATCTCAAAGCTCTTGTCTGGTCTCTTGTTTCTTTCAGTTGCAAAGCCCTTTGGGGCAAGAAAATCCAGGCAACCATCTATCGTTCCTTGCCAACCACAAATGAAAAAGACAGTATTTTCTTTTGTTATTTTCTCTCCAACAAGCTTTTCAAGAGGAGACTTTTCACCGTCTTTTTCTCTTAGGAATGTTTCTACTCGGCCAGTCTGTCCAGCCCATGATCTGTTAAACCACTCTTGTGATCTGCTTATGGTTGCTCTGTATTTGAAATTCCACTTATCCCTTCCCCTACCAAGACTTTCATATTCCAAATTGGTCAGAAGCTCTTTGTAACCAAGCTCATCTACATAGCTTGCTCCATGTAAAACTATAATCTCTCTTTTACTTCCGATATCATGTAAGTGTTGGGCATAATTGACAAAGGGCGCAAGACCTGTGCCTCCTCCAAGACACACTATTCTTCTCTCATCCTTTTCACCATTATGATCTTTATCGTCAACTGTAAAGGCGCCAACTGGCTTTATCCAGGCTATCTCATCACCTTCCTTTGCACTAAATAGCTGTGTGGTAAGACGACCTGGAATAGGTTTTCTGACCCACCTGATGTATAGCTCTACATATTTTCTGTTTTCTGGATGTGATGCAATTGAATATGCTCTTCTTATAATCTTGTTTTCACTTGGAACATGCATTCCTATTGTTATGAATTGACCTGCTTTGTATTCAGGAACTGGTCCATCTTTTGGTACAAGTCTGAAAATTGCAAGATCTTCCTTTTGCATTTGAATATATGTTAAGGTCGCTTTGTTATCAACAACCACGCGAAAAGTGCGTTCATGATAGTTAAATATCTTATGTTGTTGTGGTCAGAAAATTTTCTAAATTACAGCTAAACGTTAATAACCTCTTGAAAAAAGTTAATGCAAATCAGAATGCCACTCTGATTCTAAAATTTGGGCCGGTAGTCTAGCCTAGTAGGATACGCCCTTGGCATGGGTGAGATCGTGGGTTCAAATCCCACCCGGTCCACTTTTTGTTTATAGAATTAGCTCTAAATTATTTATGTGACAGTTATGGTGAAAGTAGATTTTGGTGCTAACGCATCGATATCACGTAAGTTGTTCCATACAAAAGTCTCGATTTTGTATATTCCATCTTTATGTGGAATCCAGAAAAGAGCTGCTGTTAGCGTTTGATTTTTTACAAGTGACCCAGTTGAAAAGCTAAGGTCTACAATAGCACCGTCGGCATCTATTATTTGGGCAATATACACCCAGTCAATATTTTGATCACTGATATTTGTAAGGGAGGTCTGTAGGTTAAGCTGTTGCTCAACAACTGGTGAATTTATTTCATCACCTAACGTATTGACTATTTTAAAATCTGATACAGAAATTTCACCATAGCCATAGGCATAGCCAAAACTAAGAGTAAGATAAAGTAAGAAAAAATAGATCGCAAAATTCATCGAACCCACTTTTCCAATCTTAGATTTAAATTATCCCACAATGCTAACAACTTACATGTCTGAATCTAGGGAGACAATCTACATAGGCAAGAAACCACTGATGGCGTATGTTACATCTACGCTGATTCAGCTGGCAAACCAACCAAAAATATCTATCAAGGCAAGAGGACTTACCATTGGACGTGCAGTTGACGTTGCGCAGATTGTAGCGCGAAAGACAGAAAATGCTGGCTATACTATTGGAAACATCAAGATCGGGTCAGAGCAACTACAATCACAAGATGGACGAATGAGGAATGTTTCTACCATAGAAATCGAAGTAATGAGAAACACTTCGTAAGAAACCCCTGACCTGAAGATTTTTTTCCTTCTTTTTGTTATTTTATATCTTGTGTGCGTACTTCTTTTCCATTTTTCTGAATTTTGCAAGATCTACTATATCATTGAATTGTTCGAATAGAACAAGATTTTTTTTGAATCTGACCGTTGTTCCAGACTTTCTAAGCTCTCGCAGAATTTGTAAAGAGGCAAACGCATTTGCAAAAAGAATAGAAAGAGGATACAAAATGAGCTTGAATCCCATTTCATGAAGTTTGGTTGCAGAAAGAAGAGGTGTTGCACCACCTTCTATCATGTTTGCAACAAGAGGAGCATTGATAGACTGTCCAATCTTTTTCATTTCAGCAATAGATTTGGGTGCTTCAACAAAGATTGCATCTGCTCCATTTTTTTTATATTCAAGACCACGTTCTATTGCAGAATCAAGTCCCTCTGGTGCTCTTGCATCAGTTCTTGCAACTATTATGAAGTCTTTGTTTTTCCTTGCATCTAACGCAGCGCGCAACTTTTCAGCATATTCTTCTTTTGTAATCACTTCTTTTCCTGTCATATGACCACATCTTTTTGGCCATTTCTGATCTTCAAGAAAAATTCCCGAGGCTCCTGCGGCTTCCAACTCTCTTACAAGCTTCCAGACACTAAGAGGATTACCATAACCAGTGTCTGCATCAACAATCACAGGAACAGAAACGGCTTGACAAATTCTACGGGCGTTTTCTACAGTTTCCGTGGAACCAATAAATCCATAATCTGGCATTCCAAGTAGCGTTGCAGATGTGCCATAACCTGTTTGAAACATGGCTTTAAAACCTACTTTTTGAGCTATTCTTGCCCCAATGGCATCATAAACACCAGGAACAACAAGTGGTTTAGAATCATTATACAATAATTTTCTGAAGCTAGGCAACTGCTGATATTGTTATGGGCAATTATTTATGGTTTAGTCGATTTTGATTTCCTTTCCACGGATTTTTTTTCTGCAGACTCCAGCTTCTGAAGTTCAGACTCAAGAAATCTTTTGTATTTTTGTGTCTCTTCTTTTGTCATATTTGATACATTTGAGCTAAGCGAGTTTCCTATACTCGTTACCCGTTCTATAAGATCCATAGCAACGAACTTTCCTATACTACCAATCCTAAACATCACATCAAGTTGGTTTTTTACTATTTTATTTAGGGTTTCAAGATCATCAGTCATCGCTCTCCCCCTCCTTGTTATCTGGTACTTGCCGTCTTTTGTTTCCTCAATAAGATTTTCATCCAAAAGTCTCCCAAGAAGAGGATATATCAATCCCGGTGAAGGCTTCCACTTGCCTCCACTTTGTGCTGTTGCTGCGTTGATTATTTCTTTACCTGTACTTGGTTTCTTTTTTAATGCCTCTAGTATAAAATATCTTGAAAATCCTCTTGGAACTGCGCTTCCAACCCTTTGGAACCACTGCGTGATCATCGCTAGTGATATCGCTAGCGATATATATTAATGATTCGGGCTGAATTTGGTGCTGGTCCTTCATAAGACATATTTATCTAATTTGAAAAGGAAGATGTCTAAATGACCGACACGATAGAACACGATCTACTAATAGTCGGCTCTGGTCTTGCTGGTCTAAGGGCAGCGATTCAAGCTGCGAAAACAAGTTCAAAGATCAAAATTGCAGTAATTTCAAAACTACAGGTTATGCGTTCACATTCTGTTTCAGCAGAAGGTGGAACAGCTGCTGTTCTTTTCCCAGAAGAAGGAGATAGCTTTGAATCACATGTATATGATACAGTAAAGGGCAGTGATTTTCTTGCAGACCAAGATGTGGTAGAACGATTAGTTCATGAAATGCCTTCTGAGATTTATCAGCTTGATCATTGGGGGATGCCATGGTCAAGGAAAGAGGATGGTAGAATAGGTCAGAGAAATTTTGCTGGTTATAGCTTTGCACGAGCAACATATGCACAAGACAAAGTTGGATTCTATGAAATGCAGACTTTGTATGATACATGTCAAAAATTCGATAACATAGAGTTTTACAATGAATGGTTTACCACATCAATAATACATGATGGAGAAAAGTTTTGTGGCATTACTGCAATTGAGCTGTCAAGTGGAACCTTTTACACCATAAAAGGCAAAGCTCTTATCATTGCTACAGGTGGTGCTGGAAGGATTTACAGCTATTCTACCTATGCACTTACATCAACACCAGATGGTCTTGATATGGCATACAGGGCAGGAATGGCCCTAAAAGACATGGAGTTCGTCCAATTCCACCCTACAGGCATTTTGCCATCGGGGATACTGATTACTGAGGGTGCACGGGGAGAAGGTGGCTACTTAATCAACACGGATGGAGAGAGATTCATGAAAAAGTACGCCCCAGGAAAGATGGAATTGGCTCCAAGAGATATGGTATCTCGTTCTATGATGACAGAGATTAACGAGGGACGTGGCTTTAAGCACGAAACAGGGGTAGACTGCCTGAAACTTGACCTTAGGCATATAGGCGATAATGTAATAACGAAAAAACTTCCTGCAATCAGAGAAATCTCAATGAAGTTTTCTGGGATCGATCCTAGTAAGGAGCCCATTGATGTAAGACCAGTATGTCATTACATGATGGGCGGAATCCATACTGACATAGATGGTGCTACAGAAATACAAGGAATTTGGGCAGCCGGAGAAGCTGCATGTAATAGTGTTCATGGCGCAAATAGATTGGGTGCAAACTCTACAAGCGAATGTCTGGTATGGGGGAAAATAACTGGTGAACTTGCGGCAAGATATGTTTTGGGCAATAACAATACACCGCCATTTCCATTGCATCTTATTGCTACTGAAGAAAAAAGAATCTATGATGGAATATTTCGTGGGCGGGGTAACGTAAATCCATATGAAGTAAAACAAGAACTAACTGATATGATGAATGAAAAAGCATATGTATTCAGAAATGAAAAAGACTTGGTTGCTGGACTAAAAAAATTACGTGAGCTAAAAGAAAAAACATGGAAGCATGTAGATGATCAAGCAAAAGAATACAACACAAACCTTACCAACGTAATAGAGCTTGACTCAATGTTTCGTGTTGCAGAAGTTGTTTTGGTTGGTGCAATACAAAGAAAAGAATCAAGAGGTGCACATGCAAGAATTGATTATCCACTAAGAGATGACAAGAACTTTTTGCACCACACTCTTGTTTACTATGATACCAAAGAACCAATAATCAAAAAACACCCTGTCACTATTACTAAATACAAGCCAGTGGAAAGGAAGTACTAATGGAAAGACAATCAAATCGTGAAGGTATAAAGGGCATGATGAACCCTACACGCTACGGAATAGAGCGGTTTGCTTATTGGTTGCAAAGATTAACTGGACTTGGACTCCTTTTTTATTTGATAGGGCATATCATTGAAACAAGTGCAATAGTAGAAGGTAAAGCTGCATGGGATAAGATGTTAGAATTGACACAGACTACAGAGGGTCACATTATACTCATTCTGGTAATAGGCATGTCTGTTTTTCACACTGTGAATGGGATCAGGGTAATGTTAGGACATGGTGGAATAGGAGTTGGTAAACCAGGAAGACCTGACTACCCATACAGACCAGCATCATTAAACTACAAACAAAGACTTTGCATCTGGGTTTCCATAGCACTTGCAGCCCTTGCAATGATGTATGGTGCAGGAATTTTGTTTGGTGAGTAAGATGCGTGAAAGTCTAATAATGAAAGTACATTATGGAACGGCTCTTGGCGCAGTTGCACTTGTAGCAATACACATTCTCTTTAGGATGACACAAGACTTTTCAGCTTCTTTACAATATCAAAGCGTTATCGCAAATTACCACTTTTTACCTTATGCTCTTATGTTAGAAGTAGTATTGATTTTGCTTTCGGTTCACGGTTTTAATGGACTCCGAGTAATACTTTTGGAGCTAAAGCAGGGCATTGGGTATGAAAGAGCAGTAAATTATGGTTGTCTTGGTGCCATGACAGCACTTATTGTTTATGGATCTAGAACTATATTGATGGCAGGAGTCGGAATGACATAGGATGGCTGCAATAGGTTCAAAAACCTCAGATGAGGTCTCTCCCACTGCTGTTTCTTCATCTAACTCAATAACGCTCAGGATCTCAAAATTCAATCCAAAAAATGATTCGTCTTCAAAATTTGTTGAGTTTAAGGTTCCTGTTCAAAAATGGACAACAGTTTTAGACACAATCTTGGCTGTAAAGCAACATCTTGATCCTTCTATTGCAGTACGATATTCTTGTAGACAGGCTTCTTGTGGATCATGTGGAATGAAGATAAATGGGAAACCAGCTCTTGCATGTTATACAAAAATTTCTGAACTTAATTCAAATATAGTAACTGTAGAGCCAATGAATAATTTTCCAATCCTCAGAGATTTGGCAGTAGACATGACACAGATGTTTTCAACTCATAAAAAACTAAAACCATACATTATTAGAGATGATTCAGAAGTGACAAACGACACAAAAGAATTTTTACAAACTCCAAAGGAAGTGGAAGACTACTTGCAATTTTCTTACTGCATAAAATGTGGATTATGTAATTCAGCATGCCCGACGATGGCTACAGATTCGTCATTTATGGGACCTCAAGCCCTTACACAAGCTTATCGCTATGTCGCAGATAATAGAGACAAAGGTGAAAAGGAACGACTCAAAATAATAGACAGCTCTCATGGTGTCTGGAGGTGTCACTTCGCTGGTTCCTGCAGTAAAGTTTGTCCAAAAGGAGTCGATCCTGCTATGGGAATCCAGTTATTAAGGGGATACCTGTTGGGATTTAGAAAATAAGTTTAAGGTTTTTTTGGATTAGAGCTCGCGTTTACCTGATTGTTTATTGCTTCTGCCATGAAATGATTTGAAACATTCAACTTGACATCATCAATACCACCAATCTTTAACAAATTATCGTGTACGTCTTGAGCTATTTTAAAACCAAATATGGCTGGACAAAAGGGGCTTGTTAAGTGTAAATCTATCTTCACGGCTGAACCGTTAATGTCTATGTTATCTATAAGCTCAAGTTCCATTATGGAGACGTTTATTTCAGGATCTACAATCTTTGTCAATTCGTCAAAAATCATTCTTCTTAATTCTTGTGTTTCCTGCGCCATAATTAAAAACCGTCTATGCTATATATAACCATTCTAATTTCTAAATTGAATGTATAGATCCCGACTCGACGGAAAGTTGGATGAACACACACTAGATTTTCTTTCGTCAATTTCAGATGATCAACAAATTGCAATTTATGACATTTTGGGTAGTCAAGCTCATACAATAATGCTTTATGAAAATAAAATAATCACAAAAAAAGATGCAGCAAAAATTTTATCTGCTCTGGAAAAACTGAAAAAACAAAACCTTTCAGCAAAATCAGAATCTGAAGATATTCACGAGCTAATAGAATCTCTTGTCATAAAAAAAGCTGGAAAACATGTAGGTGGTAAGATGCATACAGCGCGTTCACGAAATGATCAGATCTCACTTGATATACGAATGAAAATACGCGATGACATAAACATCTTATGTTCTTGTCTCTTGGATATCATAGAGACACTTGTATCTATGGCTGAAAAAAATCAGGATGCAATAATGCCACTTTACACACATCTTCAACAGGCTCAAGTTGGAGTCTTTTCACACTATTTGCTTGCATATGTAGATGCATTATTTAGGGATCTAGACAGGTTTTATGCTACATATGGAAGGGTAAACGAGTCTCCACTTGGTGCAGGAGCAGTAGGTGGAACAAGTTTGCCAATTGACAGGCAAAGTACAGCAAAAATGCTTGGATTCAAGGGTTTGGTTGAAAATTCGATTGACGCAACTGGTGCTCGTGACTTTGTTGCAGAATATGTGGGACAGGTTGCAATTCTTATGACAAACTTGAGCAGGTTTGCGGAAGACTTTATCCTTTGGTCTAGTTCTGAGTTCTCTTTCATAGAACTTTCCGACAAGTTTGCATCTACGTCAAGTGTAATGCCACAAAAAAAGAACCCAGACATACTTGAACTTACGCGTGGAAAGACTGCACAAGTAATTGGATATCAAATGGCCATACTTTCCAACATAAAGGGGCTTCCTTCTGGATACAGCAGGGACCTACAGCAGATCAAAATCTCGATCTGGGCTTCCTCAAAGATTGCAATATCTGCACTTTTAGTGATAAATGCAATGCTCAAAACTATTAAGGTAAACAAGCAGAAAATGAAAAAAGCAATAGATTCGGGGTATTCGATTTCACTAGATATAGCAGAACATCTTGTAAAGAAGGGGATTCCATTTAGGGTTGCTCATACGATAGTTGGAAAGCTAGTACAAGCTGCGTCAAAATCAAAAACCCCACTATCTGCACTCTCTCTTTCAGAAATAAAGAAGTCGCTAATCGATGGCCGAGTCGAAGCAAAGGAACTATACAAAATCATACAGGGTATGACTGTTCATTCATCACTTAATGAGAGGACTTCTTATGGTTCCTCTGGTAAGTCAGAACAAAAACGGATGATTTTAGACAGGAAAAAAAAGATTCAAGCCTATGGGGTTGGTACTACAATAAGGACAAATGAAGTCAAAACTGCCTTTGAAAATCTTGCCAAGAAGGTAAAAACATTAATAAAATAATCTGGGAATAATCTCCTAATCTGAATTTTTTGCCAAATTTATGAGCATAAGGGCCAGATCTTGATGTAGTAATCTTGACTTTTACATTGATTTTGATTCACATGGCTATAGATAAAAAATTCTTGCAATGAGGTGTACAGTATGTTTCAATTCATACACCAACAATCGGAAAAACCTAACTACACTGTAGGTCAGACCTGGGGAGCACTAAAGAAAGCATGGAGAGGCTACAAGATTGCAAAAGTACAGTCTGATTCCTCGAGAATGACTGAATATGCTAAAAAAATTAGAACTCTCCAACATGATTTGGGAGTAAAGCAAGCTGAATTCCCAGAACTGAACCTAAGTTAGTTAGTCCTCTTTTTATTTTTGATTCTGACCAGTTTTAGAATTACTGGCTAGTGTAATCCAAAAAGGTAAGCGAAGTAAGAACAAAATGGTATCAGAATACATTAGAATCGTAACATTGCCAGAAGTTATGCCAAAAGCCTACAAGTTCTAAAGTAAACAAGAAAAAATCGATTCAATTCCGATCTTTTTAGATAATAAAATATTTAAAACGGGTTCGCGGGGATTCGGACCCCGGACAGCCGGATTAAAAGTCCGGTACTCTACCTGGCTGAGCTACGAACCCAATGCGAAGTCTGATAGTTGTGTATAATTTAGTCTTTTACAAAATTTTTTGATTTAATAGAAACCTTTAAACTCAGATTTTTGTCCAGCTTACTCCGACGCCCTTGTAGTATAGTGTGGCATGGAGAAATCCATTCCTCGTAAAACCCGGTCTAGAATGGGGCCCTGTCACGGCCTCGACGCGTGTTCAAATCCCGCCAAGGGCGCCATTTTACTTTATTTGAAAACTGATGAAAAATAAAAACAACTGTCTTTTTCATAACTAATGATTTAGCTTATTCATTATATCATTAAGATCTTTTTTATTTGCTGCTGCAATAAATGAGAGCTTGTTTTGATAACCTAGATCAGAATCAAGAGGTTTTCCATTCTTATCAACAACATATCCTCCAGCTTCTAAGGCAACCAGAAGGCCCGCAGCAATATCCGTGACTCGTATTTTATCCCTTAAATCAACAAATACATCAATAAGGCCTCTAGCGAGCATTCCAAATTCTAGTGCATTTGCACCAAAATGCCTGATGTGGTTTGAAGATGCAATTATTGGCGATAACGCTTCAAGCACTTTTGGCGAAATTCCAGATATATCAAGACCTAAAACAAAGTAGATTGGATTTTTATCATTATTAACAGAGATTTTCTTTCCATTTAGAAAGGCACCTTTGCCTTTTGTTGCATAATACATATCTCCTCTTGAAAGGTCTATTACTACTCCGTCTGTAACGGAACTAAGCTTATTGTCTGTGGCAAATGCAAGCGAACAACAAAAAAATGGTAGCCCTCTTACAGCATTCGTAGAACCATCGACTGCATCCATAATGATAAAGCCTCTTGGACTTTTTGAAAGCTCGACTTTACCGCATTCTTCGCCAAGAACTATACAATCAAATTTTATCTCTTTTAGATAATCCAGGACTGTTTTTTCTGCAACAACATCTATCTTTCTTGATATGTCTCCCCCTGCTCCTCTACCAAAATCTCCACCAGATTCTTTTGTGCCTGCAAGATGTTTCACATTGTTATAGACTCGTTTTGATGCTTCTAACAATACTTCGATAACTTCCATATTTTTCCTCACCTTTCATCCTAATTTATTCCAAATAACTCTAAAGTAACTCAATGCATAAATAATAAAACAAGATTTGCCATTATGTGAGTAGCAAAGATGAATCGATTTTTAGCAAAGATGCACTTTTAGGCACAAAACCTGGCAAAGAAATTGTAAAGCAAGCTCTTTTCAAAAGTAAGGGTTACAGACAATTTGACAAATACAAAAAAGAAGCAGAAGAAGAATTTTCAAACTTTGTAAAACGATTCACCAATGACTTACTAAATGAAATTAAATCTGATTCATCGCCTAATACAACACAACAAAAATTTGCAGAAGAAATAGGTTCCAACGAAGTAATGCTAGACCATTCTCAAATAGGCACAGTAAAAACTAGACTTGAAAATCATGAAACACTAACAGATAGGGTTTCAAGAATTTTAAATTCAAATTTTGTTAAGATGACCCTGCCTGTTTTTAGTGCACTATATGACGCATCTTCAGAATATTTTGGTGATAAACAAGATTCAGAATTACGAACCATCATGATTGACGGTCATATTATTGCAATAGATTTGAGTGAACCAATGGACAGAATTATGGACAAAGATGAAGACTTGGAGTATCTTGATGACTACAAACTAATGAATCCCTATCTACTAAAGCTTGCAAGATACAAAATAGCAAAAGGGGGAAAGGAAGTTCTTGAAGCATTTGAACATGGATTCAAGGATGCGAGAATTGGTCAATATCTTGATTTCAAACTAAAGACAAAACCTACTAGCATATCTGAGGAAGAAATGATGCAATGTTACAAAAAATACAGAGCAGTTATGGGAACTGCGGGAAGAAATATGGCCCTAAATAGAAAACCGCTTGGTGAGATATTTCATCTTGGCATGGCAAAAGCAGCTGAATCAGTTGGATGCGGAAATGAGATCGAAGATTCCATCAAAAATAAGTTTGTCAAGATTCCATCATGGCCCCTTTACTACAGTCTGCTTACTGGTAATGTAAAAAAAGGCTTTGAGCTTACAATAGAAAAAAGTAATCTATATCTAAATGAGGCAAGACTTGCGCTTGAATTATTACCAGAAAACTTTTCACATAAAAACTTTCTAGAGTTTCTATTTCTAACAGTTGAACATTACAATCTCTTTTGGTTCAATCAATTGCAAAAAGAAAATCTCTGGTCAGAATTTTCTGCCAATCTACCAAAGTGATAAACATGATGTGGTCAGAAAAATACAGACCAAAAAATCTGCTTGATCTAATTGGAAATGAGGAAGCTAAAGTTTCAATTGTAGAGTGGTTTGGAAAGTGGGTAAAGGGAACAAAACCCGTCTTGCTTGTAGGTCCTCCGGGTACGGGAAAAACTACTCTTGCAACACTTTGTGCAAAACAATTTGGTTATGATCTTATAGAACTTAATGCAAGTGACATACGAAACAAACAAAGAATTCAAGAAATGCTTGCCCCTATACTTGGGTATTCAAATCTTCTTGGAAAAGCAATGATTTTTGTAGACGAAGTAGACGGCATTCATGGAAGATCTGACTATGGCGGGGTAGAAGCACTTGTTGATATTCTCAAAGAACCCACTGTACCAATAGTTTTAGCTGCCAATTCTGACAAAGCAGATAAAATGAAAAACATAAAAAAAGTAACAAAAACAATCTTCCTCAAACCTATTCCTCCAAGGTTACTAAGATTATACCTTGAATCAATTCTAAAAAAAGAAGGGGCATCACTAAGTGCAGGCACTCTTCTTAGGCTCATGGTAACATCAAAAGGAGACATTAGATCAATGATTAATTCTGCACAAGCTCTTGTTACTGGATTTGAACCACAAACTGAGAAATCGTTTCAATCTTCAGACGTGGAAGAAGGAGTAAATGCATTTTTCAAGGCTAAATCTATTGATGAAGCGAGAGCTATATTGTATTCATTAAGAATTGATCCACGAGAAAAAATTCAGGCCTTTTACTCTAGCGTCATAACAAGTGATCTAACAAAAGATGACATGCAAAGAATGCTTCAAGTTATCTCCGAGGCAGATTTGATTTATGGAAAAATAATGAAAACTCAAGAGTGGAGACTCTTAAGATATCTAGATTCGGTATTACTTGGTTTGTACAAAGAAGGTATCGCTGCAAGATATTCGCAATTCAACCTGCCATGGCCTGTTCTTAACAGATTAAGATGGGATGGCAAAGCAATAAGGGGATTGATATCAACACTTGCAAAAAGAATGCATGTGTCCACAAGTAGTTTTGCAACCTTTTACTTTCCATATCTCTTGTTTTGTATAAAAAACAAAACTCTTGACTTGGGTCTTGATGAGACTCAAAATGAAATTTTGCAAAAGGAGATGTCTGCATTAAAATGAGCTGGCGTAAAATGCCAATGAAGTTTCCAGGTACATGTGTAGTGTGCAAAAAAAAAATTGAGATAAATGAGATAGGACTTTGGGCCAAGGGATTAGGAGTAAAACATGTAACATGTGCTGAAGTCGTAGAACTGCGTTGTCTTGTTTGTGGAAGGCCAGCAGGGTGCTCCAAATGTGAATTTAGGGATGACTGTGATCTTTCCAAGGTGTCACAACTGTGTATATGTATAAAATGTAGAGATTTAGCTGATCCATTTACATCCTATCAAAAAGCCGTCAGCAAAAAATTTCCACTTCTAAATCTTAAAATTTAACCTAAAAAGAGTAAACATCGATGTCCAAAGACTCAACCGTATCAGGACTCCAGTAATAAATCTGATTAAATTAATATAGGTTGCAACTTGTCTTTAATTGAAAATAATGAACTCTGACAAAATTAAAAATTTTTTACAAAAAAGAAGAACTGCAAATCAGAGTGGAGGACAAGACAAAATTCTTTCCCAACATGAAAAAGGCAAACTGACAGCAAGAGAAAGAATTGACCTTTTACTTGATGAAGGGAGTTTTACAGAAATTGATGCACTTACTACACATCACTACCATGAATTTGAAATGCAAGACAAGAAATTCTTTGGTGATGGTGTCATTACAGGTTACGGTACCATAAACGGAAGACAGGTTTTTCTTTTTGCTTATGATTTTACTGTACTTGGTGGAACTCTTAGTGAGATGGGCGCTAAAAAAATAACAAAAGTAATGGATCATGCAATGAAAATGGGTTGCCCAATAATTGGTATAATTGATTCTGGTGGTGCAAGAATACAAGAAGGGATTCTGAGTCTTGATGGATTTGCTGATATTTTTTATCACAACCAATTAGCATCAGGAGTCATACCACAAATCACCGCAAGCATTGGGCCATCTGCAGGTGGTGCTGTATACTCTCCTGCAATGACAGATTTTGTTATAATGGTTGACAAATTGGCTACGATGTTTGTTACAGGACCAGAAGTTGTTAAAACTGTTCTTGGAGAAGAAGTATCATTTGATGAACTTGGTGGTGCAATGTCACATGGAAAAAATAGTGGCGTTGCACACTTTGTTACAAAAAATGAATATCAGTGTATGGATTACGTCAGAACTTTGTTATCTTATATTCCACAAAATAATACTGAGGAACCTCCTATTGTACAAACAAACGATGATCCAAACAGACTAGATAACAATCTGATAAACATTATACCAGAAAATCCTCTGCAACCATATGATATGAAAGAGATAATTTATTCAATCTTAGACAACCATGTATTTTTTGAGGTGCATGAACTATTTGCACCAAATGTCATAGTTGGGTTTGGGAGGATGAATGGTAGAACGGTAGGAATTGTAGCAAATCAACCAATAGTACTTGCAGGTGCATTAGATATTGATTCGTCTAATAAAGCCGCAAGATTCATCAGATTCTGTGATTGTTATAACATACCAATTGTCACTTTTGTGGACACTCCTGGATACATGCCTGGAACACAACAAGAGCATAGTGGTATAATTAGACATGGAAGCAAGCTTTTGTATGCATACTGTGAAGCAACAGTACCAAAGATAACTGTAATAATTGGCAAAGCTTATGGTGGTGCTTACATTGCTATGGCAAGCAAAAACCTTGGAACTGACATGAACTATGCTTGGCCCACAGCTCAGATAGCCGTACTTGGTTCTGAAGCAGCAGTAAATATAATGAACAGAAAAGAAATTGTAGCTGCAAAAGATCCGGAAGCTCTGAAAAAACAACTCGTTGACAACTTTACAGAAAAGTTTGCTAATCCTTACGTTGCAGCATCATACGGAACAGTTGACGTAGTATTGGATCCTGCAGAAACACGTCCAATGATAATTAAAGCATTGGAATCTCTTGCTAACAAACGGGAAAAAAGACTTCCACGAAAACATGGGAACATCAATCTGTGATTGTATTTGATTGAAAAAATTCTGATAGCAAATAGAGGAGAAATTGCCATACGTGTGATAAAAGCATGCAAAACTTATGGCTTAAAATCTGTTGCAGTATATTCTGATGAAGATGTAAATTCACGTCACACTAAGATGGCGTCAGAAGCTTATCACATAGGTGCAGCTCCACCATCCGAAAGTTATCTTAACATGGAAAAAATAGTTGAAGTTGCACTAAGCTCAGGAGCGGACGCAATTCATCCTGGATATGGATTTCTTTCAGAAAACCCTGACTTTGCAGATCTTTGTGAAAAGAAAAAACTGAACTTTATTGGCCCAAATAGCAAATCTTTGAGACTTTGTGGTGACAAAATGTTATGTAAAGATGCAATGATAAAAGCCAAAGTACCTACTGTGCCAGGAAGTCCTGGTATAGTAGAAGAGGTGGAAAAAGCACTTGATATTGCTCACCAAATAGGATATCCAGTTTTACTCAAGTCAGTTTTTGGCGGTGGAGGGAGAGGAATCAGATTAGTAAATAATGAAAAGGAACTAAGAGAGGCTTTTGAAATGGCATCTAGTGAATCAAAAGCAGCGTTTGGTAAATCTGCACTTCTTGTGGAAAAGTTTCTTCCCAAAATACGACACATAGAATATCAATTATTTAGAGACAAACATGGGAATGCAGTACACGCCTTTGAAAGAGAATGCTCCATTCAAAGAAGACATCAAAAGCTAATTGAGATGTCTCCGTCTCCTGCTGTTGATCAAAAAACACGTGATGAAATTGGACAACTTGTAATAAAAGCAGCCCACGCAGTTGATTATACTAATGCTGGTACTGCTGAATTTCTACGACTAGATGATGGAACATTTTATTTTATAGAAATTAATGCACGACTTCAAGTAGAACATCCTGTAACAGAGCTTGTTACAGGCCTTGACCTTGTAAAACTACAGATAGATATAGCAAATGGAAAAGAAATTCCATTTAAACAAAAAGATTTGAAATTAAATGGGTGTGCAATTGAATGCAGAATTAATGCAGAAGATACTTTCCTTGACTTTGCACCATCCACGGGACCAGTTCCTGATGTTAACATCCCATCTGGGCCAGGTGTAAGGGTTGATACATATCTATATCCCGGATGTACCGTTTCTCCATACTATGATTCTCTAATGGCAAAACTTGTAACATGGGGAGAAACTTTTGAAGAATCCAGACAAAAAATGCAGATGGCTCTCTCAGACTTTTACATTGAGGGTGTTGAGACATCAATACCTCTTTACAAAACAATACTTGATAGCAAAGAATTCATCAATGGAGATCTGTCAACGGATTTTCTTGAGAGATTCAAAATTTTGGATAGATTACGTGAAGATATTAAAAAAGATATCTTGGCAAAAACTGATCCTGCACTTGCAGCAGCAATAATACACTCTGAATTTCTAAAAAGCAGAGTAAAACCACATACAGGTAGTATTCGTTGGAAAAGCCAACTGGATAAGGCATAAAGATGGAATTTAAAATAGAAAATCTTGGAAACAAGTTTGATGCTGAAATTGTGCAAAGTCTTGGTAATTCAGAATATATAATAAAAATTCAAGAAAAGGAGCAAAATCTCAAGATTCTGAATATGACTTCTAACAAAATAGAATTCATGTTGGATAACAGCTATCACGTAGCGAAATATCTTGATATTAACACCGCCAAGATGACAGTTGTAGTAGACGGCTTACAGATTACGTTTGATAAACACTCTGAACTGGATAAAATAGTATACAAGAATTCTGGTGCTGAGAGTGTGGGTGATTCCCAGATAAGCTTACGAAGCCAGATTCCTGGAAGAGTTGTATCTATAAACGCAAATATCGGTGATAAAGTAAAAAAAGGGGATGTATTATGTGTCTTGGAATCTATGAAAATGCAAATTTCAATAAAATCGCACAAAGATGGTTTGATCAAGTCTATAAAAATAAAACAAGGTGCATCGGTTGCAAAAAATGATGTAATGATGGAAATAGAATAAAAATAAAATTATAAATTATTTAATTTCCCTTTTAGAAAATTCATTATCTCTTGGTAGTTTGGTTCAATCAAAGGGTTGTCAGAAACCCACTTGTAAACTACTTTACCGTTTTCATCAACGATAAATACTGAACGCTTTGCTGCATCATATCCCTTAACATGTAAGAGATCTGGCATCAGTACATCATAATCGCGTATTGTCTGACTCTTGTAGTCTCCAAGTATTGGAAAGTTAAGATGATGTGTTTCTGCAAACGCTTTGTTTGCAAATGGTCCGTCGTTACTTATTCCAATAACTTGAGCACCCAATTTAGATATCTGATCCCAAGAATCTCGAAAAGTACACATCTCTTTTGTGCAGACAGGTGAGCTTGCAGCAACAAAAAATGATAAAACGATTTTCTTACCTTTGAATTCATCAAGACTCCTCATCTTCAAATCTGTATCTACCAAAGTAAAACTGGGAGCATTGTCTCCAACGTTTATTGTCATGACTTCAATTTTGAATACGGTATATATCAATCATTATTTTCTAATTTTGTATACAGCAATAAATACTGGTTCTATGCAGTAATTATATGCCAAGTATGAAATGTGTATCGTGTGGAATAGGATTCTTTTCACCAACAGGTGCTGACAAATGCTCACGATGCATGGAAAAAGATCCACATGAAATGGAACATGGTCACGATTCTTGTGGTTGTGGACATTCACACTAGATTCATTTTTTTCAAGTATGTGTTAAAGTAGAATTTCTGAACACTGAATAATAAAATTATAATATCAGAAATCGATTTTTTAATTAAAGACGATCGCTAACTGTGCATAGATTTTTATACTCTCCGACCGGCTTTTTAGCTACATTGGTAGGAGAGGTAGCTGGTAGCTTTAGCCCTGTATTGCTAATGTTTGGATTTGCTATTGTAGCAACAGCGCCTGCTCTGATTCTTTCTAGAATGATTGCACCAAGACGAAGAAGTAATCCTGTCAAGTTTTTGCCTATGGAGTGTGGTCAAGTTCCAAGTGGCGAAGGACGAACTCATTTTATGATGCAGTATTATGCTTATATCTTGATGTTTGTTGTTTTTGATGTCATGTCGATTTTTCTGTATGCATGGGGAAGTACATTGTTAAACCTTCCAAAGTCTGCAACTCTTCCAATAATAGCATTTTTAGGAATAATGTTTGCCTCGTTTGCATTTGCATTATATCAATCAGGGAGGAGGAACATTTGGTAAGTCTTAAATCAAATAAGACAAATGATCAAGTCAGGAGGGACAAGAATTGCAAAAAGAACTGATCTCGTCTCATGCAACAAATGTATTTCTTGGAAATCTGGGAGATGTTCTAATTAAAGCAATTGATAAGCCACTAGGTTACGCCCTAAATTGGGGTAGACTATGGTCGCTTTGGCCCGTGCACATCGAGACAGCATGTTGTAGTGTAGAGTTTGGAGCTGCGTCAGGCCCAAGATATGATGTAGAAAGATTCGGAATCATTGAGGCCTTTGGTTCTTTGAGACAATGTGATTTGGTTGTCGTACAAGGAACTATTACAAGAAAAATGGCTCCACGACTCAGAATGGTGTATGATCAAATGCCAGATCCAAAATATGTTATCGCGATGGGTGCATGTGCAATTACTGGAGGCCTGTACTTTGACTCGTACAATGTTCTGCCAGGAATTGATGGGGTGATTCCAGTTGATGTCTATGTACCAGGCTGTCCACCTAGACCTGAAACTCTTATACAAGGATGCATGTTGCTTCAAGAAAAAATTAAGAGAATGAAGGTTAGGTAATAATGAGTTCTGAAACAACAACTGATGAAAAATCCAGTGAAACTGTAGAGACAAAACCAGAGGTTGCTAAAAAAGAAACCACTCTTGTAGTTGAACCAAAATTTGAAAAATCTCTTGCAGAAAAAGTAGTTGCTAAATTTGGTGCAAAAGCAACAATTGGTTTTATAAAACCAAACCGAATCAGAATAAATGCAAAGAAAGAAAACATTTTAGATGTTGCAACGTTCATTCGTGACGAATTAAATTTTGATCATGCAGAATCAGTAACAGGTGTAGATTACCCAAAGTCAAAAGAAATCGAGGTTGTTTATCACTTGGGTTCATATACAGAACCACAATTAGCAAAACAAGTACTTACTTTAGCAATACGAGTACCACGAGAAGACATTCCGAACCCTGGACATGATAGTACAAGAATGCCTTCTCTCAGAGACATCTTCTACAGTGTAGAATTTCATGAAAGGGAATGCTTTGAGATGCTTGGAGTGTATTTTGAAGGACATCCAGATAATAGAAGATTACTTTTGCCAGAGGATTGGGCAGACATTCCACCTTTCAGAAAGGACTTTAGCATAAAGGGAAGATAAAATGATAACACCACTACCGCCAGGAATGCAACTTGAAAAAGTTGACGACAGGATAATGACATTAAATGTTGGTCCACAACATCCGGGTTCTGGACACATGCGACTTATCATCAAAGTTGACGGTGATTACATTGTTTCATGTGATCCTGATCCAGGATATGTACATCGTGGAGAAGAAAAAATGGCAGAGTACAGAAACTACATACAAAACATTCCACACTTGGAAAGACCAATAATTCATGACTCTTGCAACATTTTATATCCATATTGTCTTGCAGTAGAAGATCTTTTAGGACTTGAAGTTCCAGAACGAGCAAAATACATTCGTGTCATAGCGTCTGAGCTAAACCGATGTGTTTACACTTTGTACTGGCTTGCAATTTATGGAATCTTCTTAGGACATTCTACAATGTTCATGTGGCCAATGGGTGATAGAGAATTTTGTATCGATCTTTTAGAAGCAATGTCTGGAGCAAGAGTAACACATGCATATTTTGTGCCAGGTGGTGTAAGAAACGACGTACCAGCAAACTTTGAAGAAAGATGTCTAAGACAAATAGACTATTTTGAAAAAAGACTAAAACAATATGAAGACATATTCTATCAGAACCCTGTTTTAAAACAAAGAACAGAAGGAACAGGCATTTTATCAAGAATGGATGCAATCCGACTTGGAACTACAGGTTCTGTTCTTCGTTCTGCTGGCGTGGACTTTGATGTAAGAAAGAAAGAACCATACGATGTTTATGATAATCTAGATTTCCAAACTCAAGTATTAAAGGAAGGCGACTCATATGCACGATCACGGGTTCCATACCTTGACATGCTTGAGAGCTGTAGAATAATAAAAGATGCATTAAAGAAGATGCCAAAATCCGGTTCAGTAAGAACAAAACTAAAACCAAATCCAAAAGGTGGAAACGAGGAAGTATACCGCAGAGTTGAATCTGGAAGAGGATCTCTTGGCATGTATGTTGTGTCTGATGGTAAACCTGAACCATACCGAGTCAAAATAAGCGTTGGTTCGTTTAGAAACCTGATCTGCATGCCGTATTTACTTAAAGGAGAAAAACTTGGAAACATGCCAGCTGTTTATTGGAGTCTGAACTACTGGCCAGTGGAAGCTGATAGGTAAATGTCATCTATTGCACCAGAATTTAGACTAAGTAGATTTGTAGCGTCTCTAACAGACCTTATCTTTTGGATCATAGTCATTTTCACACTAATTGGGTTGCCAATTGTATTCATTCTACTGTTCTACATTCAACTTCCAGTAATCGATGACAAACTACTCACTCCATATCTTGCATTAACTTGGCTGGCAGATCCATCCCGTACGTTGCCTATAATAAAATCACTAATGCATACTGACTTTTTTAGGATAACTGCTTTTCCTGGATTTGGTTTTGCAGCTCTTCTTGCAGCAGGAACAATTTACATAGAAAGAAAGTTACTTGCAAAGATACAGCTTCGTGTAGGGCCACTTTACTGTGGTAAAATAGAAGGAATACTGCAACTTATGGGAGACGGACTAAAACTAATATCCAAAGAGATAATCATTCCCGCAAAAG
>Ga0209521_10000439_pt1 | contig 31823 bp, 27 predicted proteins | sample Rifsed19ft4_FD_184016 | JGI IMG/M metagenome (GOLD analysis project Ga0209521, IMG submission 184016) | Soil microbial communities from Rifle, Colorado, USA - sediment 19ft 4 (version 2) | ecosystem: Environmental > Terrestrial > Deep subsurface > Rock core/Sediment | place: Rifle, Colorado...
TATTTGGTCCCCACTATCGGTCTTGGTTTTCTTCATCTACTGGGCTTTCTCTGAATGGTACTTCGGGAGATCGATCGGACAATTATTGCTCAATCTACGCCTAGTTGACGCGCGAGGTGGAGGCGTTACTTTGAAGGACTCTGTTTTGCAGAGCTTTGGAAAATCACTTCTTCTTCCATTGGATTGCTTGATAGGTTGGGTCTATCGGCCATGCCGAGAGCGGAGGCAGCGGTTCTTCAACAGTCTGTCTAATACTATTGTCATATACATCGGTAAGCCAAACCGTCTGATCAAACAAGGAAAATACAAGAGAGAACCTTGATACAAAAGCCCGAAAGTAGAAACGAGTTATTTCTGTCTCGATAGTTCAAGGGGTTGGCTTATAATTCATCAAAGACGCCAACAGTGGGACACAGAATGGCGGACTATGATATTGCAATCATCGGCTCCGGTCCAGCAGGTCTGACCGCAGCTATCTACGCTGGCCGCGCCTTAGTGAAGACATTAGTTCTCGCGGGAAGACTCTCGGGCGGCCAGCTGATGCTCACAAGCGGAGTGGAAAATTTCCCAGGATTCTCTAACGGGATCCAAGGACCGGATCTAATGCAAGAAATGCGGAGGCAAGCGGAACGATTCGGCGCAGAAATAATCGACGAAGATGTGGAATCAGTTGACTTCAACCGCAAGCCTCTCCAAGTCGTAGCTGGTGGTACAACCTACACTGCAAACGCGGTGATCATCGCAACTGGTTCGTCCGCCAAATGGTTAGGCTTGGTTTCTGAAGAGAAATTGCGAGGGCGTGGTCTCTCTAGCTGCGCAACCTGTGACGGGTATTTCTTTAGAGAAAAACGAGTCGTCGTCGTGGGGGGAGGAGATACGGCTATTGAGGAGGCCCTCTTCCTGACAAAGTACGCTACAGAGATAGTGTTGATTCATAGGCGCGATAAACTTCGTGCCAGCAAAATTATGCAACACCGGGCTATGGCCAATGAGAAGATTAAATTTGTGTGGAATTCAGCTGTAGATGAAATACTGGGACAGGACAGGGTCGAGGGTGTCAAGGTAAGAAACGTTAGAACCGGTGAGGTATCGATGATACCCTGCGATGGTGTTTTCGTTGCAATCGGATTCCAACCTAACACGAATATCTTCACTGGGCAAATCGAACTAGACGAGAAAGGCTACATAATCTCGAAACACGGGATGCACACAAGTATTGATGGGGTCTTCGTGGCAGGGGATGTTTACGATTACAGGTACCGTCAGGCGATAACGGCCGCGGGAGAAGGCTGTAAGGCTGCGATGGATGCCTTGGCATATTTGGAAGAGCAGAAGGAGATCACAGTCTCAGCCCGAGAGAAATAGAAGAAACCAGCGCCCATAACGAAGAGCCTTCTAACCGTTCTCGTTTTCAATCAGACCCGCTATACACAACAGGGTCTCTGAACTGAAGCCTCTCGTAAGATGGTCAAACGGTGTTGCAGTTCGATACCAAGACACCAGACTGCTGTTTGATCCTCTGGAAAGCGATCCTAGCATTTCAGATCTATTGATTTCGCATGCGCACTATGATCATGCAAGAGGATTCGAATTTCCGGTACAGAGGAAATACTCGACGAAGGAGACATTAGAAATCTATGAGGTTGATAGCGGTCACAAAGTAGGTAACTGGCTGCAGGCGCGATACGGCAGACGTTTGAAAATTGGCGAAGTAGAAGTTGAGACACATGCCGCCGGGCATGTGCTTGGCTCAGCACAGTATGAAATCATCACGCCCGAGGGAAATGTTGTTTATGCCAGTCACATAAACTTCACAGACACACTTCTCTCGCGGGCCGCAGAGGTAGCACCGTGCGATCTGCTGATAGTCGAATCAACGTATCCTAGTACCTCCCGGAGCATTCCACGAGAATCTGTGGTCGCTGATATTGTGAAATGGGCCTTGGAATGCATAAAAGACCATAGAATCCCGGCGTTTGTTACCGATCCGATTGGAGACGCTCAAGAGCTTATCCGGATCTTCAACCTCTGGACCGAGATCCCAGTAATAGTCCATCCACGTATAGCACGCGTTAGCGAAGTCTACGAAAGCAACGGAATCAGTTTGCGGTATTTGGACGCTTCAACCGACGAAGCGACCAAGACGATAGAGCAAGCGCGATGTATGGTGATTGTCCCTCGACGGTTCGATACGACACGCTATGGAAACTTCAGAACGGCACATGTTTCAGGCTGGGCAACCAAATATGACGATGATTCGCAGAAAGCATTCCCTCTAACCGCGCAGGCAGACTTGAATCAATTGCTGCAATTTGTCGAGGAGGCTAGACCCAAGGCCGTCCTCACTTTCTATGGAGCAAGTGGGCTCTTTGCTCAGATGGTGTCCAAGAGACTTGGTATCTCAGCCACGCAGTTGACTACGGAACGAATACGCAGGAAACCTCAAGCAACCAAAGTGGATGAAAAACGGGTTCTCGCTATCCAAGAGATTCTGATAAGATTCATGGAAACGTCAGGTTTCACGTATGAGAAGCGCGACGTAATGACTCTGGGGCTGAGGGAAGGCTTTCGAAGCACGGAGATTGAAGAAGCACTACTGCGATTGACAAAGATCGGGAAATTGAAATACTCGCAGATTGTCGATGGCTATACGGTACCGTCAGCCTGACCGGTTCTCGGTCAAGCGCTCGAGACTAAAGTCCGAGTCCTCTAAACAGAAACTTTCGTTGGCATACGGGACAATAGGGGGTTTCTCGAGGAATAGTCTGACCGCAGTATGCGCATCTAATGTAGAGCGATGCGATTTGCATTTGCTATCGTCTCTCTGAACAAGCGATTCTCAATTTTGATGTTTCGTTGATGTACTTGCCAACCTTGGTTGTTCGCGCCGTACGGTTATTACAAGGTCTAAGCAAGCTAATGCGATTAGGGAGACAAGCTACTTGCGTGAGGTAGTTCTCAAGAATGGGCGTTATGAGAAGCGCACGCCAAAATCACGCGAGATGTTTGAACGTGCGAAGAAATTTGAACCGGCAGGCATCTCGTACAGGTTTCGCTCCTTTGAACCATATCCCTTCTTCGTCAAGAAAGCACACGGATCCAAACTAATTGATCTTGACGGTAACGAATACACGGACTACTGGTCCACCCACTTCGCGATGATCTTGGGACACGCGTTCCCGACCGTAGTGCAAGCTATCGAGATGCAAGTTGAGAGAGGTTGGCACTTTGGTCTGGCCCATGAACTAGAAGTTGACCTCTCCGAGACCATTACAAAACATGTGCCCAGCGCGGAGCTAGTTCGTTTCGCCAGTTCGGGAAGCGAAGCAGACCTTTTCGCCATCCGCTTGGCCAGAACGTACACTAAGAGAAGTCAGATCGCCAAATTCGAAGGATGTTGGCACGGCGCCTATGATCCCTTGCATGTTGCGGTAAAGCCTCCATTCGATGAACCACCTTCGGGAGGCATCACCAAGGCCTCTCAAGAGGACACAATTGTAGTTCCCTACAACAACCTGACCGGCTTCTTGGAACGCGTCAAGGACAGGGAGTTGGCATGCGTCATTCTGGAACCAGTCCTAGGTGCTGGAGGCATGATACCAGCAGAGAAGCAGTTCCTCAAGGGATTAAGGGAATATTGCGATAACACGGGTGCTTTACTCATTTTTGACGAAGTGATCACAGGATTTAGGCTGGGACTGAGCGGAGCCCAGGGCTATTTCGGCATAAGGCCAGACATCACCGTCCTGGGGAAGATAATCGGCGGCGGGTTACCGATCGGCGCTGTTTGCGGACGAAAGGACGTAATGGAGCGAATGGACCATACAAAGTACAGAGGCACAGACTACGCATATCATGGTGGGACCTTCGCGGCGAACGCGGTCACTATGGCCGCGGGGCTTGCTACGATCAATGTCTTAGAACACGCTCCAGTATACCAGCACATTGACAAACTCGGAGAACGACTCCGGAGTGAATTGGACGATGTCTTTGAAAAGACCAAGTTCCCAGCACAAACCACAGGGATCGGCTCGGTCTTAGCGATTCACACTACTGACAAGAAACCTCTGAGAGATGCCAATTGTCAAATTATAGCCGACCAGGAACTCTCAAGAGATATGTTCAGTCACTTACTCGAGAACGGAATACTAATGCTACTGCCAGAGACCTTGCACTGTGCGATAAGTTACTCACACAGTGAATCCGACATTGAGCAACTAGTATCCGCGATCGAGCGTTATGCGAAGTCGAAGCACTGATGAGTAGCCTTCGGCGTGGTAGTACTAGAACGTTTTCAGCATTACGGATCGATCTTCCTCGGGTAAACTCTGAGCAGGGGCTATTGGTGGAAGATCGATCATGGTCCTCAGCCCTGGCTCTAGACGAGCTATTTTCTGAAGTGAGTTCACGATTATCGCCGGTGTAGCTCTATCGCCATGAACGCCACCGCGAATGGTCATATCTACCGGCGGGACACCGTCGATCAGGATTGAGTCATGGGGATTCTGTGCACCAAGATATATTCTCAAATCCAATACGACTAGTTCCTGTCCTGCGAGAATTCCCTTAGCGACCTGACGTACGCCTGCGACAGCTCCTTGTGGGACTTCAATGTAATCACTACTCAGGGCGCTTTCCGCGATGACAGGGCTTATTCGTTCTTGGATCTCGCCAACCTTCCAGCCCATAGCCAAAGCGATCAGTCCCACGGACTCCGGCAGGCCGACATGCTTGATCTTTCCCGCAGCAACCCTCCTCCCAAACTCGTCAGGAGACAGACCGGCTCCGATCTTTTTCTGAAGCCGCAGTCTACGTCTTGACGCATCCACTACGCGTTCAGCCCGGATTGAGTTTACCTTCTGGCAGACACCGCTTAGCGCCACCGTGAGCGTGTCAAGCATAAAACCTGGGTTCACACCGGTCCCTAGCACGACGACTTTCTTTTCTTTGGCCTGCTGGTCGATTTTCTTCGAAAGTTCTGGGTGCTTCACAAATGGATACGATAGCTCCTCTGCTGATGAGACGACGCTGGCTCCATGTTCCACTATTTCGACGATTTGAGAATGAATCGTCTGTATATAGGAGGATGTTGCATGGGTCACAATGTCTGGTGATGTTCTTTTGAGAACATCTCGGGCTTTACCACTAACCGTAACGCCGACTTTCCGAGGAGGGTCGAGAAGATCACCCACATCTCTTCCGACTTTGTTCTTATCGATTTCGATTGCGCCGACTAATTGAACCCATGGCCTTGTGAGAAGGACCTCCACGATTTCCAGTCCTATTGGACCGAGACCGTATTGTAAGACCTTGATTGCCTTCAATCGTCATGCACTTCTGCGTAGGGACTAGATAGAGAGATATGTAAAAGGAATCCAATTATCGTAGGCGGAAGAGGCGCAAGCCTCGCGCTATAAGGCAGGGACTCTTGACCGAGCCGCATCGGATAACCTACGACCTCATGCCGGCACTTACAGCTCTGATCATGTACGTTGTGTTATCTGGATTCGCTGCGGCCTTCGTTTACGGAATCTACAGGCGTCTGCGCACGTATTTTAGAGGAAGTCCCCCTCCAAAATTCGATCACATTATCGAACGGATCACAAGAGCTATCATCAACGCGTTCGCTCAACGAAAGGTACTCAAGAAATCGTACCCCGGCCTCATGCATCTGCTCATCTACTCTGGAATGGTAGTACTCTTCATCGGAACAACGCTAGTCGCTTTGAATGTCGATGTTTGGGAAGTATTCTTCCATCAGGAATTTCTCGTTGGAAGCTTCTACCTATTCTTCGAGTTCTTTCTAGATGCCTTTGGTCTGATAGCAATAGTCGGGTTGATTATCGCAATCTTCAGGCGCACCATTTCCAAACCACCTAATCTGCCCACATCACGCGATGACGTTTTCATTCTCTCAGTTTTTCTCGTGATATTGCTGACGGGTTACCTAATGGAAGGTATCAGGCTTGCAATCGACCACCCAACTTGGGCTCCGTGGTCATTTGTGGGGTATCAGGTCGCTCTTCTTCTGGAAAGCAGAGGTCTTGTAACTCAGGAAATGGTGAATTTCTATCCGGCATTGTGGTGGTTTCATGCGATCCTAGCCTTTGTGGCCGTAGCCAGTATTCCGTACACGAAACTATTTCACGTATTCACGTCGCCTCTCAACGCCCTGTTCATCCACCTGCGGCCGAGAGGTCAGCTGAGCAGCCCTTTTGATCTGAGGGAGCTATTGGCTTCCGGAAGTTTCGATGTGAAGGTGGGCGCTGCAGCAATAACTGACTTCTCATGGCACCAAAGATTGTCTTTCGACTCCTGTACGTCCTGTGGGCGATGCACTAACGCATGCCCGGCAACTGCAGGTGGGACGCTTCTTTCTCCCATGCACCTAATACTGAAACTCAGGGACACTATGTTCGCTCGTCAGACGACTGATGGAGGAACAGTTGTTGGCGGAGTAGTAGATCCAGAAGAACTCTGGGCTTGCACAACTTGCAGGGCGTGTGTAAGCGAATGTCCAGTACTAATCGATCACATTGATGCTATAGTAGATATGCGAAGGCATTTGATTGCTGAAGGTAAACTCGACCGCGGAAAAAGAGATCTTCTTACTAACCTCAACAATGTCGCGAATCCCTTTGGTCTGCCTCAGGCAGATCGCATGAAATGGGCTGACGGACTCGACGTTAAGACAGTCAAAGAGCAACCGGAATTCGATGTGCTCTACTGGGTTGGTTGTGCTGGGGCCTACGATCCTCGAAATCAAAACGTCTCAAGAGCCATGGTAAAGATACTCAAGGCTGCAAACGTTCGATTTGCCGTACTAGGAAATGAAGAGAAATGCAACTGTGAAGTCGCCAGGCGACTAGGCGAAGAAGGGCGCTTTCAACAATCAGCACTGGATTTAGTGGAAGTATTCAAGAAGTACAACGTGAAGCTTGTGCTTACCCAGTGCCCACACTGCTTTAACACCTTCAAGAATGAGTATCCTGAGTTTGGGGCTGACTTCCAAGTCGTTCATCATTCACAGTTCATTGCCCGCCTGATTGAATCAGGGCAGTTGAAGCTGAAACGAGAGGCGCAGAAGGTCGTGACTTTTCATGATCCTTGCTACTTGGGCAGATATAATGGAGAGTACGAGTCACCTAGGGAGATCATCGCAGCGCTCGGCCCGATAACACTAAAGGAAATGCCTCGCAGTCACGAAGAAAGTTTCTGCTGCGGCGCAGGTGGAGCGAACTTCTGGTACAAAGTTCAACAGAAAAAGAAAGTGAATCTGATTCGCTTTGAGGAAGCGCAACAACTCAAACCGAACGTTCTAGCCACAGCGTGTCCATTTTGCACCTCAATGTTTGAAGACGCGGCAGGAACTCTAGACGCAAAAGATGCCATCGCGGTAAGTGATATTGCTGAACTCGTAGCCAATTTGCTTGATTGACCAACCGTCGAGCCCACTACTGCGTTCTACGCTGGCGGATTTTCGCAATCTTATTAGACTCATTGATTCTTCAGCAAAAGCAATTCGTCTGTGAACAATCATGGTAAACATCGTAGTCCTTGTCAAGCATGTGTTTCAGACAGCGGATCTGAGAATCGATCGAGCGACAAAGACGCTTGTTACACAAGGCGTGCCTAAGGTCATCAGCGAGACTGACAAGAACGCAATAGAAGAATCAATCAGAATCAAAGAGAAGCATGGTGGCAAGGTCACTGCAATAACAATGGGTTCGCCGGATGCCAAAGAAGCGCTGCGCGAAGCTTTGGCGATGGGGGCTGACGAGGCCTATCTCCTCACGGATCCTCTATTCGAAGGATCCGATTCCCACGCGACTGCAAACGTTTTAGCAGCAGCGGTCACAAAGATAATCGACTACGATCTGATTGTCTGCGGCGCTTACTCCGAGGACCTTTTCTCATTCCAAGTTGGCCCGCGACTCGCTGAGATTTGCAATCTTACTCAAATTACCTATGCGACCAAAGTCACATTGGAAGGAACTAGAGTAATCGTGGAGAGGGATCTTGAGAACGAACGCCAGGTTGTTGAGGGCAAGTTGCCGTGTCTCATTAGTGTTTTGCGCGAGATCAATGACCCGAGACTCCCGACTCTAATGGCCATCATGGCCGCATCCAAGAAGCCTATGATCACATGGACCGCAGCCGATCTCGCACTATTAGGAGCGGAAGAGCTGGGCTTCAACGGTTCTCTATCGGAAATTCTGCGAACCACGGTTTCGGTAGGAGAAAGAAAACGGATAACACTACAAGGCGACGCGAATGAGATCGCGCCCAAACTAGTGAAGGCGCTAATCCAAGAGGGAGTTCTCAAGGCGGGTTAAACATGTTGCAGGAAAACAAAGGAATATGGGTTTTCTCAGAGCTACCTTCCCTCACTCTTGAGTTACTTGGGATAGGTAGAGTACTCGCAGACCAGCTCGAAACAGAGCTAGCCGCAATATCAATCGGAGCTGGCGATCACGAATACATAGAGCACGGAGCCGACAAGATTTTCACAATAAATGATGCATCACTGAGTCTCTTTCAAGTAGACAGCTATACAGACGCGATAACGGCACTCGTCAACGAATACAGACCTGAAGTTCTTCTCATCGGTGCAACCCGGAACGGGTTAGAGTTTGCTCCTCGGCTTGCTGAACGGCTGAAGACAGGTTGCGTGACAGAGGCAAGTGGATTGGAGCTTGACGCTGAGAAGAAGTTCGTTCTCATGGATCGGGTGACCTTTGGCGGCAACATTGTAGAAACTCAGATTTCAAGAGCGAAACCTCAGATTGCCACTGTCGCCAAGGGACTGTTTTCGCCTGTTGCACGAGATTCCTCCAGAAGGGGTGAGGTTGTGAAGGTTGAGCCGAAAATCAAACCCCCGACCACCAAGATTCTCGAAACAAGACCGAAAAGAGCGAAAGGTGTTCGTCTGGCCGATGCGGCGACTATTGTCGCCTTCGGACGAGGGGTAAGAAAGAAAGATGACATGGCCGTTATTGAACAGTTTGCGCAAGCAGTTAGTGGAGTTGTTGGCTGTTCTAGGCCTATAGCGGAAGATCTCGGTTGGCTTCCGGAAGAACAATACATAGGTCTTTCAGGACAAAAGGTTAGTCCGAAGCTGTACTTTGCGTGTGGAATATCGGGGCAGATCCAACATCTAACGGGGATAAGGAATAGCAGGATCATTGTAGCGATTAATAATGATCCGAAAGCTCCGATTTTCGAATTCAGCGATTACGCCGTAGTCGGTGACCTATACCAAGTAATCCCGGTGCTCACTGATGCAATAAAAGAACTGAGCAGAGTATAGTCTCGTGGGCTCTCGTTAGTTAGACTACCAAGGTCTCTCTGAAGGGTAGGCACTCCGCCGACGCGGAGGTATGAGCTTGAGGCAAGTACCCTTGTGATACGAGATCATCGAAGCGCTCCTGATTCTGAATTTTGCTTTGATCTTCCTGTACGGAACTCCGGCAATGATCATCTTGTCGATTTGCTTCCGCGATTTGTGTTTACACAGCTTACAGGCCATCGATCTCACTATCCAATCGAAGGTTCCTCAAGCAGCTGACCATTGCAGGCCATAGTTACAATTCCCAAACTCCTCGTATTAAGAATTCGACGAGTCTGAGCCTAGCTCTTGGCTCAGATCCGCTATGTGCGAGTATGCGTCTTTCTTCCGAGGCTCAACAGTGAGGGAGCTGAAAGCAGCGATGCTGATAGAAGAGTGAGGAAGAGCCTGGGGTCACGAGATAGGGAAAGTATCGTCCTACCCTGGAAATCTATGTCACCTGTTCGGCTCAGAATCTCGTCGGTCTTAAGTTCACGTGACACCATGAAAATTCGATTCAGGTAGGGATCGGGCAGTCGGTATAACATCCTCCTCAGCAACGCCATGGCTGCCAAATCAAATCCTATCACTTGGCGCCATTTCTCTTCGTATGGTGACAATGTGGCAGCCGAAGTGTCGCCTTTTCGAATCGAGTCTGCGGCTGTTTCGCCAGCCATCCGACCGCAGGCCAGTCCAAACACAATGCCGCCTCCAGTTGTTGGTTTGACCTGCGACGCCGCATCTCCCACTGTGAGAACTCCGTCAGTGTAGGTCCGAAGAGCTGCGCCGCCTACGGGAATAGGGTGATACATAGGGGCTGTGAGAATCTTCGCGCGTTTCAGTTTCAAAGAGACGATCGGATGTTTCCTTATGAAATGCTCGAAGCATTTGCGAACATTATCTCGAGGTGCCGCTGCTATACCAACCTTCGCTGAACCATCTCGGCGCGGGATTAACCATCCGAAAAATCCTGGCGCGTACCCTTGGCCAAAATAGACTTCGACCAAATCATCATTGACATCTGTCAGATTCTCGACATTGAATTGTGCTGAATTTACGAGCATTCGTGGATTAGGCTGCAGTAGTCCTGCATATTTCGAAACTGAGCCTCCGCATCCACCTGCGTCGACTAGTATCTTGCACTCAACCTCTCTAGCTCTCGGTCCGCTGATTTTGATTTGGAAACCGTTATCGGTTCGCTTGAGTCCGTCCACGCGGGAATTCAGATGTAGTTGGGCACCGCTTTTTCGTGCCAATGTCGCCAAGTGTCTGTCGAATTCTGCTCTGTTCAATACCCAGGTGACGGGCTTCGGTCTATAGAGGGTGATTGATTTTCCATTTGGGGCATAGAGCACAGCGCCTTTGATCTCGTTTTCGATAATTCCGCGGGGCAGTTTAGGTCCGAATCTAGTAAACGCCAAGATACCAACGTGACCTGAGCAGTGTGAAGGTTCTCCTACCCTCGAATGTTCTTCAAAGATGCCAACAGAAACATCTTTCCGGCGCGCGGCTAGAGCAACGCTGCTCCCACCAACTCCACATCCAACTACAGCAACGTCAACCTGCTCAAAGGGCAAGATGCTTCATTCGCACGTTTGACTGAGGTGGGGTACCGTCTTCGTGAGGGAAAATATGAGCATACTATTGTTCGGTCCGCTGTTCGACCAGTTCCACGCGCCGTTTTCCTTTCATTTGCCGTGACACTCTGACGAGGCCGTTAACTTCGAGTTTCATAAGGATTCGGTTAAGTTCTCTGAAGCTTAGGTCTTCCTTGCCATTGCGGATTTCTCTCAGAAGCTCGTCATCAGTTAGTGGGCCTTTACGCCCGATCGCATCTAGAACAGAAAGGTTGAGGGGCTTAGGCCCCCATACTTTGTCCAAGGAATTCTGCACTGGAATCTACTTCTTCTCTAGGCTACTGGAGTGATAGCGGCGGCTCGTTCTCTCCTGAGCCTCTTTGAGAATTTCTGATACCAGGCACCGTCTTCAGCGGTTATGCTAGGACCAACTCTCTCCATCGCTTGGTTGAAGTCGCGTAGTGACACTTCTGTTGCCTCGATGTCTTCTCGAAGTCCATTCATGGCGGCCTCGCGACAGATAGCTTCAACATCAGCCCCTGAGTATCCTTGGGCTTTTCTTGCGAGGTCGTCCAAGTCGACATCTCTTGAGAGGGGCATTGAATGGGCGTGGATCTTGAATATCTCCTTCAGCGAGTCGAAGTCCGGTGATGGTACGTAGATTAGCCTGTCGAACCTGCCAGGTCTCAAAACGGCCGGATCCAGCATGTCAGGACGATTTGTTGCGGCGATCACCAGTACGTTCTGAAGGCTTTCGATGCCGTCAATTTCTGTGAGAAGTTGGCTTATGACACGTTCGCTGGCTCCTGAGTCTGCGTATCCAAGGCCTCGTTTTGGAACTATCGCATCAAGTTCGTCGAAGAATATGATCGCTGGGGCTGCAGTCCGACCCTTTCTGAAGATTTCCCGAATTGCTTTCTCGGATTCACCGACCCATTTCGAGAATATTTCTGGGCCTTTTATTGAAATGAAGTTGGCTTCACTTTCTGTTGCTACGGCCCTGGCGAGGAGTGTTTTGCCACAGCCAGGCGGACCGTAGAGCAATATTCCTCTGGGTGGCTTGATGCCCATCTTCTTGAAGACTTCGGGTTTCTTGAGAGGCCATTCCACAGATTCCATTAGCTCCTGCTTGACCTGTTTCAGGCCGCCTACTTCGTTCCAGTGAACTTGGGGTACTTCGACGTAGACTTCTCGCATTGCAGTTGGTGTGATTTCTCTATAGGCCGAGAGGAAGTCGTCCATCTTCACCACCATTTTTTCAAGTATCTCCGGTGGGATGCGTTCTTCTTCTAGATTGAATTCAGGGATGTATCGCCTCAGAGCCTTCATAGCCGCTTCCCGACACAGCGAGGCCATGTCAGCCCCCGTATAGCCGTGGGTCACATCTTTTAGTCGCTTGAGATCGATGTCTTCAGCTAGCGGCATGTTGCGGGTGTGAATCTGCAGGACCTCGTATCGGCCTGCTTTGTCTGGGACTCCGATCTCGATTTCTCTGTCGAATCTTCCTGGTCGCCTGAGGGCTGGGTCGATTGCGTTGGGTCTGTTGGTGGCCCCGATGACGATAATGTTGCCACGCGATCCCATCCCATCCATTAAGGAGAGAAGCTGGGCTACGACTCTGCGCTCAACCTCGCCGGTCACCTCCTCTCGCTTGGGTGCGATCGCGTCCATTTCATCGATGAATATGATACTTGGTGATGTTTCCTGCGCTTTCTGGAAGATCTCGCGTAGCCTGGCTTCCGACTCGCCGTAGAACTTGGACATGATCTCAGGTCCTGAGATGACGAAGAAGTTGGCATCAGACTCGTTAGCCACCGCCTTTGCGAGCAGTGTTTTGCCGCAACCTGGAGGTCCATAGAGGAAGACCCCTCTTGGCGGTTCAATGCCTAAGCGCTGGAATAACTCAGGATGCCTGAGCGGAAGTTCGACCATCTCGCGAATGCGCTGTATCTGCTCGCGGAGCCCGCCTATGTCTTCGTACGTCACGATTGGGATGCCTTTCTTCTCGGGTGTAGGTTCACTCAGAACTTGAACATGTGCGGTTTCTGTGATCTTCACAGGGCCATGGGGTCGTGTCCTGGTGACTACGAGTGGGACGGCACTTCCAAAAATCGAGAGGAGTGTCATGTCTCCCTCGATGAAGGGCATATCCATGAAACGGCGTTTTACGAAGCTAACAAACTCCTCATCAACGCTCAATCGAACGTCTGTAGGAGCAAAGACGATTGCTTGAGCTTCCTTTACGTCCGCTTTCTTCACGCTGACGTACTCGTTTAGGGCGACACCAGAATTTCTTCGAATCAGGCCGTCCATTCTGATTATTTCTTGGCCTTGATCCTCTGCATACGCGGGCCAAGCGACGGCGACAGTCATCTTCTTGCCATGTATCTCAACGAAGTCGCCTGCGGTAATACCGAGCTTTTGCATAGTGTCGTTGTCTATTCGGACCTTTCCGTGCCCGACGTCACGTTGCCTTGCGTCGGCCACTCTCAGAGAAGATTCGCGAGTACTCATATTGATAACCTCCCAAACAATGCTGGAGCACGACTAGTGCTGCTGAGTCCCTGAATACCGCTATTAAAATTGCTTTTGTCCACGGCAACTGCCACTTGTCTAAGCCTATGAGTCAATTTGGCATTTTCTGACCCGTTCATGCCATTCTCATCCCGAAGCAGTTGTTACTAGAGGTAACAATTGACGAATATAAGCGTTACTTGAGGTAACACGTCTCAGAATCTTCCGACTCTCAGAACCTGAATCTCACTTACCGAATCCACTGCTCGAATCGCATCTTCGACCTGATCCATTTTTCCTTCCACATCTTCTGGCAGGACAACGTGTGCGATCAGGGCGACTAGTCCAAACGCTACAGGCTCCTCCTCGAATTTTTGAACTATCGAGCCTACTGGAAGAGATTGCTCCACTTTCGATTTCAGAACGTTCAGGTCCAGATTAGCATCATTCGGGAATATCTTAATCGACGCTAGAACCTTCGCCAAAACTTTCAACCAGATTTCAGGCCTTACGGGCCTGTGTAACCGCACTTCACGCAACGGTAGGGACGCCCGAACATCCTGCACTTCTCACAGCGCCAAATAGTAACCTCACCGCAGCTTGGACAGGGGAACTTGACTGCTCCTTCGCCAGGGAGGATAGTTCGCGCACACCAAGAGCAAGTGGGCATGCGGATGATCTTCTCGCTGGTGGCTGCCGTGGTTGTGCTCAAACAGTGACACTTCGGATTCTAACACGCACAGTTCTGCTGGTTATAAATCCATTGCTGAGTTAGAGTAACCGTCCTGACTAGAATCTGGACTCAACCGACAAATTCAAACAGCGGACTATACTCACTCACCACATCAATTCGTTCCGTTTCGGTGCACCAAATTGGTCAGCATAGATTCTGTCTGTGGCCTCGACAGATTTCGGCGGTTCATGATAATGAGCACATGCCAGTCCTACATTCCACGAGAATTTGATGAAGATGAAACAATCTACCCTGAACGATCTTCGGAAAGCGGGACAATGTATGTTGAGGCTGAAGACAAGGAGACCGTGGGGCAGATTCGAGAGATCAGGTTCGCTCGTGTGTCAAATGTTCTTGGTATCATTTACAACTCGAAAAGTGGTCGCACTCAAATCAAGTGGCGTCATCTGAAGGGTAGAGTCGGTCGGTTGAGTGGCGAAGCTAGCCCGAACACGTTAGTGAACCTCTTCGCGTCTGAAGCGTTACCTGAATCTTATGCCATAGCCGGACGAGAGCAGGAGTCGAAGACACAACGTGATGCATCTCTGAACGAGGCTTTCGCGGATACGTGACAAAAGCCACAACAATGCGCCTAGCAACCCCCTCAAGCCTCGAAATCTTGCTATGTCAAAGTTCAAACTGCTAATCTAATGGAGTCTCGAGCCTCTACAAAAAGGCGCAGAGTGGGACATGCGAATCGAATCCGAAGTCCGCAGTTCTTCGACCCTAGAGCAGCACTTTGTACATGGAAGATGGAAGATAATCAGGATCTACGTTCGAGGAGTTCTCAAGGAGATTGTCGTGAAACGTAGAGAAGCCTGTCATCCATAGCTCCGTACACGCGCAACCTCAAGTCTGACCGGCAGCTTTTGTAGTGTAGAATCGTAAGGTACAATCACCTCGCAGTAGGAAGTCCTGCAGAGATTGGGCGTCGACTTAGTTGACATTATTCCGGAAGAATCCACAACCTTAGACAGTCTTTCGAATAAGACTCTGGCAGTTGATGCCTACAACACACTCTACCAATTCCTAGCGATCATACGACAACCCGACGGTACACCTCTGAAAGACCGAAACGGGAGAGTCACCAGCCACCTAAGCGGTTTGCTATACCGCACAGCCAACCTAGCTGAGAAAGGGATCAAACTTGCTTTCGTATTTGATGGCAAGCCGCCTGAGCTCAAAGAGATGGAGATCAGCAGAAGACGCGAAGTGAAGGAGGAGGCTATCGTACATTACGAACGTGCACTTAGGGAAGGAAAGATGCAAGAGGCAAGAACCTACGCCCAAGCAACATCCCGACTGAAGGACCTGATGGTTGACGACGCCAAGAGACTCTTGAACGCACTCGGCGTGTCCTGGGTTCAGGCACCATCAGAAGGCGAAGCACAAGCAGCTTTCATCGCAGCTCGCGGTGACGTCTGGGGAGTTGCGTCCCAAGATCACGACTCACTTCTGTTCGGTGCCCCGCGGATGGTAAAGAACCTCGCCATAACGGGACGTAGAAAACTTCCGCGTCGAGACGCCTATGTGGAAGTGGAGCCAAAGATAGTTGAATTGGCCAAGGTACTCAACGGTCTCTCATTGACGAGGGAGCAATTAGTGGACGTCGGAATATTGATCGGGACTGACTTCAACCCAGACGGAGTGAAAGGTATAGGTCCCAAGACAGCAGTCAAACTCATCCAAGAGAACGGAAATCTAGAGAATGTCATGGCCAAGAATCCTGAGATTAGAATTTCCCCTGATGTGAACAGCATACGGAGAATCTTCATCGACCCGGCTGTGACGCAGGATTATGTTCTGAAATGGTCCAAGCCTAACGAGGATGAAGTTGTGGCTTTCCTCTGCGGAGAGCGTGATTTTTCTGAGGACCGTGTAAGAAGGGCTGTGAGCAAGATGGTGACTGTTGCTTCATCCGCGAAAAAGGCCACACTTGATTCCTACTTCGGCTGAGAGTTTGACTGCACTTCCTTCAGTTTTATCATTCTTCCGGAGCATTTCCGCCGTGACAAATCCGTTGTCGGAGTTTCGTCTTCACCGATTCAGTTGAATATGCAGGCAATTTGCTGCTATTCGCCTTTTGGACGTTAGGTTCTCCAGCCGCGTTTGCCCCTTAATGGCACGAAAGCCACTCCGCCAAGGTTTTCCTGGGATAGTCTGCCATCAGCTTTCTTCCTTATTTTGATAAGTTGTTGGTTGAAACCAGCGCCTCCTACTGGTATTAGGAGAATTCCATCAGGCTTCAATTGGCTCACCAAATCCTCCGGAACTTCGGGCGCGGCACTTGTAACAATTATCAAATCAAATGGCCCTTCATTCAACAGGCCTTCCGAGGCATCGGCCTGCACAAATGTCACTCTGTCGCTGTACCCCAACCGTTCAATATTCTCTTGCCCAAATTCAGCCAATTCAGGTATCAGCTCCGCAGACCAGACGTGCCCCCAAATTCCTCTTTCTCCCTCCTGTGGGGCTACGACCTCGGCGTATACACAGCTCATGTATCCACAACCTCCACCAACCTCGAGGACTCTTTGACCAGCCTTCATCTCACCGTATTCACAAAAGAGAGCAGTCATGTGCAACGCGCTGGTTGTCTGACCGAATCCTATCGGAATCGGCGTGTCAACGTACGCATAGGATCTCACGTCATCAGGCAGGAATTCTTCCCGTGGGACTTCGGTCATGGCTCTGATTATGTTCGGGTCCCGCAGGACTCCTTGTGTTCGTAACTCCTCTATGGCCTGCCGGCGTAGCTGGACGAAGTCTCTCAAGTCTTTCGACTCGTAAGCGGTCTCACCGGTCAATAAAGGTTCAAGAGTCCGGATACGGACCTGAGCTCTGTGTTCTGGCCTTGCGGGTTGTCGAAGAACTTCAAGCCAAGGGTCATCCAAACATCCTTGCGACGCACTCCATGACGTTCGAGATTACAAAAGATCACGGGTTGTCAAGACGTGGTAATTGCGTGGTTGCAGTTGAAGCAACTAAGTGCCTTGTCGATCTTTCTGCAGAATTTAGGAGACTGTGTAGAAATGATGAAACGCGTATCATCGTCGAACTGGAAGCTGCAGGGGTTGCTGAATCCATCCGGGGTAGAGGAAGCCCTGCACTCACATTTAATCATATCAGGGAAATTGTGGGAAGGAAGTCAAATTTCGTGTCAGATCGGACGCTTATGATTCGCGCTGATAAGGCCGCCTGTGATATCAACAGAGCCTTGGTACGCGAATTGAAGTCTCCAACGACTAGAGTGCAAGTTCGAATAATTGCTGAACTGTGATCTCTATTTCAAGTGGACGTCCACAGCCACCTGTACTCGATTCGGGGCGACCTCTCTGATGATCTTGCGGAACGGGACCGAATGAATGTCTCTGCCCACGCTTTCAATAATTGCCCGAACGGATTCCTCAATCGTGGTCAGATCGTCAGATCTTGATGCAAAAGTGTAGTAGTGAATGATTCCACCATCCCGTTTAATCGTTTGGATTGCCGCTTCAAGAAAACTTGTCGCTTCTGATGGTAAATTCATGATTACACGGGAGGCAGTTCCTTGCAACGTCAGCGACGTCACTTGACGAGCGTCGTCGAGAATCGGTACGACGCGGTCCGCAACCCCGTTAGTGAGAATGTTTTCTTTCAAATACCTGAAAGCTTCCGGGTTAATGTCAATGGCAGTGACTCGCGAAGTTGGCTGCGTTTTTGCAATGAGAATCGAATACGGACCCACGCCGGCGAACATGTCAACGACAGTTTCATGCGGCTTGGCTTGTCCAGCAACTCTCATTCTCTCATGGGAGAGCCGCGGATTGAAGTATACCTTTGCAATGTCGAGATGGAAGACGCAAGAATATTCTCTGTAGAAGGTTTCCGTATTCCCTGAACCTGCGATGGTTTCATACTTCCGCGTCCTGAATGTGCCTGTAACCTCGCTTGATTTTCTGAGCACCAGTCGCAAACTCGGATTAACTTCGAGGACGCCTCTTCCAATAATTGATGAGAACTGTATCAGGTCTTCGGGGAGTTCGATTATCCCGATATCGCCTATGATGTCGCAGGACCGAGGAATACTCGACAGAAGGGGTTCCGGGATCTTGCCGCGCACTGATTCGAGGAGGTTCCGAGGCCTGGTCTTCAGTTCCACAAAATTAGCCTCCTGAATTCTCACGTCAGGACATCGTTCTTTGATTTTTTCAATGTCCTCGTCAGAGGCTCCTGTCGATAGCGGGATGAAAACCTCATTCTCGTTTCGACCGAACTCAAGTCCTCTGTCAACGAGTCGTAGCCTTCGCAATATCAGGAGAGTCTGCTCAGCTTGCCGCAAAGGCGTTGCGATTCCTAATGCCTTCTTCAAGCAAGATTCCTACCAATAGGTGAGCAAAAGCGGTCTAGGCTTTCTGAACAATGCTAAATACTCAGGCAAAGACTAACACTCGGAACTTTAGATGAGGGTTTGGGTTTGGCCCAATGGCGACGGCGAGAGGAAGTCATAGGCAAGGAAGTGATCGACAGTGACGCCAGAAAGATAGGGTCAGCCAAAGACTTGGCGTGGTCGAATGATGGCAGCCTCGCCTTGGTCATTGAGCTCAGCGACGAAGAAGAGGCGTTCCTTCCATTTGACGAGATCGAGCGGATAGGGGACGTCGTCTTCGTGAAAGCCAAATCAGCGTTGGAAACCGCCCCGACCATCGCCTGTCCCATTTGCAAGCAACGAAATCCATTGGAAGCGAAGTTTTGCGCTAAATGCGGAAGAACTCTGGAAGGGAAAGAAGAGAAAAAGGACAAAAAAGCATGATTCAGGGCTAGATTTCTCCGTGCTCTCGGTTTTGTCCGTTTCCTATTGAAGCTAGATTGTTGTAGAGTAGTTTGGTTCCGAATCTCTAATACATCATCTTTGCCTCAAATTTGCTAGTGGGATTTTCCTACTAGGTGAAAACTCTTTTACCGTGGGTCGGGGAACCCAAGCCGTGCAATACATGTTCTCCAATGCTCTACGAAAGACTGTGAAGCCTCTCGCAGCGTTCTCCTTACTGGTTTTCCTTGTCTTTTCCTCAAGTTTCGCTGTTCCAAATGCTTCTGCAGCGAGCGCCACCCTTACCGAATGGACTCTACCAGATGGGAACTCTGGTCCATGGGGCGTGAGCGTAGACTTCCTATCAAAGATCTGGTTCACTGAGAATCAAAGTAACAGGATTGGCATGCTTGATCCCGTGACCTTCACCATGAAAGAATGGGACATGCCGACTGGCGGAAGTAATCCGCGGGGCATATACATCAAATCATCTGCAACCTCGATCAGAGTTTACTTCACAGAGTATAGTACCAACAAAGTCGGGTACTTTGAAAATGCGACTCAGACCTTCTTCGAATGGTCACTTCCAGCTGACCGACGGCCAGTTTCCATAGCTGTTGATGATGACGATAACATGTGGTTCACTGAATCGCAGAATGATGCCATAGGTCGATTGAATCCAATCGGCAACGTTCTGACGGAGTATAAACTGCCCGCACTTCCAGTTCCAGCAGGCACTTTTAGCTGTGGTTCGTTCACCTCGCAGTTGTGTCCGTGGGGGATTGCAGTGAAGACTGTGCGAACAGTGACAGGGACGAACACCATCGTTTGGTTCACTGAATTGCGAAACAACGTAGTTGGAAGGTTGGAAGGAAAGAGTGGCACTGTAACCCTATTCAATCTGGCTACCATAAATCCGATCGACTATCAACCGATGGGCATTACACTCGACTCGCAGGGCAATGCGATCTTCACAAGCATAGGCGACAATGCAAATCGAATTTCAATTATTAGGAATTCCACTGCCACAGTGGCTGATGTTAACATTCCCACGTCGCTGGCGAAAGCCACGAGCGTAACATGGGATTCAAACAGGAACCTTGCATGGTTCACAGAATATCGTAGCGGCAAGATGGCAAGCTTCGACACGAGCAATCCTGTGTTCCAATTCCTGCCGAACGTTATCCAATGTACAATCGGCGGCTCGAATCCAGGAGCACCCAATTGCGCCAGTGGTTCCGGAATTTCCCAACCCGCTACGAGTCAAACAACCACAAGCAAGACACCTAAGATTACCCAAGTTACCCCATCCCTTATCACAACTGTAAGTCCGCTCCCTTCAAACCAGTTCATTGAATATGCGCTTCCAACGACGACTTCCGGACCGAACTCCGTCGTCGTCGACACCGGAGGCAACATTTGGTTCACAGAGCAAACCTCCTCTGGAAATCGAATAGCGCGGATGACGATAATCGTCCCATTCGATTTCAGCCTGACCATAACTCCAAACGCAGTCACAATCAATCAAGGTCAGTCTGCCAATTATTCGATAAAGGTGAATCTTGTGGGCGGGTCCACCGTGACAGTGACCCTCTCGCTATCAACAAGCCCACCTGCCGGTGTGACCTACAGTTTCAACCCACCAACAGGAAACCCAACGTATACCTCCGTGCTCACGTTGGGCACTACGAGCTCCACTCCCATCGGAACGTATCCGATGACGCTGTCCGCTACTGGTGGAGGTATCACAAAGACCGCCAACCTCAATCTCATCGTGAGTTCACTTCCGCCACCTGCAACCTTTGACTTCTCATTGACTGTAAGCGGGTCGTCTTCTGCAACGATCACAGGCGGCGATACAGCGACATTCGGCCTGCAAGTTTCACCATTGGGCACAGGTTCTCCCCAAAACGTCCAGCTATTTGCCTCCGGTCAGCCTGCGGGTGTCACCGCGACATTGAATCCATCAACTGGCTTACCGCCATACGCGTCAACACTCATATTTGTGTCCTCTCCGACCACTGCTCCGGGAACGTATAGCGTGACTGTTACTGGGACAGGTGGGGGGCAGACAAGAGAAGCCACAGTTTCATTGACAATCAACGCTCCGCTGCGCGACTTCTCCATAACAGTCTCGCCTGACTCGCTGAATTTGGCTCAGGCATCTACGGGCACAGCGACAGTATCGGTTCAATCAGTAGGAGTATTTAGTGATCCAGTGAATCTCGCGACTAGCAATATGCCAGGAGGTTTCTCTGCTTCCTTCTCTCCAAACCCGATAACGCCCTCCCAAGGAGGAACAGCTCTATCTTCGGTAACATTCACCGTCTCGCGGTCCGTCGGAAAGGGAACGTATTCTTTCACCGTTACGGGGACGAGCGGTTCGCTGGTCAAGCAGGCCACGATTACAATAGGCGTATCCGGATGTCTGATAGCGACAGCCACCTACGGTTCTGAGCTTTCACCTGAAGTGCAATTTCTCCGTGACTTCCGTGACAATCAGATATTACAGACTTTTGCAGGCTCCAACTTCATGTACGTCTTCAACGCTTGGTACTATTCTTACAGCCCCGCGGTCGCCAACTACATCTCAATCCACGAGGGCGTTAGGACTGCGATGAAGTATGTCCTCTATCCACTCGTTGGCATTCTACACTTGTCATCAGCGACTTATTCGCTACTCGGGTTCGGGCCAGAACTCGCTGCTCTGGTGGCAGGGATAGTGGCCAGCTCGTTGATTGGAGTTGCATACTTGGCTTTGCCGTTTTCGGGAATACTATGGCTCTTCAGACGCAAGATCCACGGAAACACGAGGAAGACAACTGCAAAATGGCTAACAGGTGTGTTCAGCGCACTAATCGTTGCCTTTGTGATATCAGAGTTCCTCGCGGTTGGACCTGTCATGATGGTAGTCAGCGCAGCGATCATACTGACAGCGCTTACAATCGGAAGCCTATTGCCTGCTCTTACCATTGTTGAATACGCGAAGATCAGACGCTAGGCTTCAACGCTCCCCTTTTCCAGCGATCTCTTAACGTCGCGAAGAACGATCTCTGACACTTCTCGCGCCGGCATCGAAATTTCCTTGGCTATCGCTTGTACATCATCAAACTCCGGTTTGACATTGACAATCTTACCCGACCGATCTTTTGCAAGCTTCACTCGAACACTGAACTCTCTCCCTTTCAGGATCACTTTCACCGTCTTGATTTCTCTCTGTAACGTGAAACGATTCCACAGCTGATACCTCACCCCTAGCGTTCCAGTTTCCTCCATGATGATTGCGGCCAGTTTGTCTGCAACGGCAGGGTCGCAAATAGCATGCAGAACGTGCCCAGGTCTATTCTTCTTGAACTGGGCAGGAGAGATCCATGCGTCCTTCGCGCCTGCCTCAATGACCCGCTGCAGCGTGTGTCCCAACATTTCTCCGGGCAGGTCGTCCAGATTTGTTTCAAGCACTTGGACGATGTCCATATCCGTACGAACGCCCAATCTCTCTCCTAATACTACCCGAAGCATGTTTGGGGTTGCCTGGAGCTCTCTTTTCCCCGCACCATATCCAACTATTTCTGGAATAATGGGCGGGTAACTGTCGAGAAACTTCTGTGCAAGATTTGCCAGCATCGTTATGCCTGTTGGAGTAGCCAATTCGACGTTCTCTGGACCGCCCCGGATTGGTATCTGCCTCAGTCTTGCAATCTCCAAGACCGCAGGGGCAGGCGTCGCAAGATTTCCATGCGAGAAGCTGACTATGCCGCCGCCAACTGCGACAGGTGTAGAATAGATCTCGCTATCAAATATCCCCAAAGCATCGCATGCTGCGGCGACGCCCAAAACATCGCCCAGAGTGTCGGCTGATCCAGCTTCGTGCAGATGGGTCCTTTCGATGGAGGAGCCGTGAAGTTTGCTCTCAGCCATTACTAAGTCTCTTATTGAATTGCTTGCAAAGTTGGATGCCTTCTGACTGATCCGGGACGCTTCTGCGATTTTCTCCGTGGTTCTAAGAAATTCATCTGCGTTCGCTTCCCCTTCGTTTTCCGTTATTGTCAAATCAACTCGACAGGCTCTGAAACCATGATTCTTTACTTCGCTGGCATTCAGTTGAATCCTCTTGCACCTTGTGTAATATCGCGGGATTTCGTCCAAAACCCGTTGTATATTCTTAGGGCTTGCTCCAGCATCGATCAGAGCTGCAAGCAACATGTCACCCGATATACCAGCGGTCTGAGGATCGATCACGGTGATTCTCAGCAAAACCATGTGCTCCTTCATGCTTTGATGTGATGTTGGCGGAATTAAGCCGTTGCCACTGAAATAAGCGGCGAAAAGGGAGGTGACTTTGTTCTATTCCTGATTGTCGCGAGGGTTCAATGCAGAAACCGGTTACTCATGGAAGCCTATTGCATCTATCTCAACGAGCATGCCGGGAGCTACGAAGCCGGCTTCGACGGTTGTCCGCGTTGGAGGATTTTCAGGAAAGTAAGTCTTGTAGGCTTCATTCATCTTTTGGAAATCGGATGCATTCTTCAAGAAGATGGAGACTTTCACGACGTCACGCAAAGAGAATCCTGATGCCTCTAGTATTGCTTGAATGTTCTGTAAGGTGCGGTTGGTCTGCGTTTCAATGTCTGCCCCAGTGATTTTTCCAGTTTTAGGATCGATGGGTCCTTGTCCCGCCACGAAGAGAAAGTTGCCTGCTCTAATGCCTTGGGAATATGGGCCGAGGGGTTGCGGGGCTTTCGGTGTCCTGATGAATTCCTTGCTCATGCTATCGTACCACCAACCGTTATCAGCTTCTACTCTTAAGATTGAATGGTCTTCCTTCTTCGAGGGTCTTCTGGGGAATCTTGTCTTTCCACTTCTCAAGAAACGGCATATCTTCGGTTTGCTCTCTCAGATCGTCAGGGAGCATATGCGGAATCTCATCAATAATGGGATACCAGCGATTGCATTTTGGGCAAGTGATTACTCCGGAACTGATTTCATCTTTCTCCTCGAAGACCAGCAGTTCTAATGGGTAGAACTTGTCGATTGGACAGGCCAAGATGTCCATCAGTTTCCTTTTCAAGTTATTCAGCCACTTAGCACAAAGGGGTAGCTGAAATATACCACTTTCTAGAGATGTCCTGGGGCTGAGCTTGAGTCAGCGAGACTTCCGCGCTGGGATTGTTCATCTTATCTTAGATGCCCGACCGGAGCAGGCGATCAAGTTGCTCGCGGAGTTCTATGGAGTTAATGAGCCTGATTTGCGGGTTGGGACGGTTAAGAGACACAGGAAGGTTGTAGCTTGCTACGTTGAGAAGGAGAAGCGAATCTATCTCTCAAGGAGCGAGTTGCTTACAGAGCCATTTGTCATTCTCCACGAGTTCTATCATCATTTGAGGGCGTCTCAACTCGGAAAGAATAGGCAAGTCGAGAGGGGCGCAGACAGTTTCGCTCTGAACTTCATTCAGGAATTCAAGCGTACCCATACATCGTTCAAAGAGTTGACGTTGCCAAAGCCATAGTTCGACCAGCCGCGCTAGACTGGAGTACTAGTTCGCAGATTTCCACGGCTCTCAATCCATCTATACCGTTGACTGTGAAGGGTCTGTCATTGAGGATGGATTCCGCGAAATGCCTTAATTCGATCGCAAGCGGTTCTTTTTTCTCAATGTCAGGTTTGACGGTTTTGTCAGACTCTTCAATCGATAGTTCCTGAGTAATGTAGTCGAGTTGGACTGTCGCTTCGCTTCCCGTGACGACAAGGGTTCTTGTCTTTCTGGGTGTTAACCAGTTTGCATCGATGAAGGCAGTGCCGCCCTTATCGAACTGTAGCATTATTTCTGCATAGTCTTCTTTCGCATGTCTCATGCTGCCGATTCGTGCATATAGAGAGAGCACTTCATCGTTGAAGATGTACCGAGTGAGGTCAATGTCGTGGATTGCGCTATCCCTCACAACTCCAACATCGCCAACGCGCTCGGGCCATCGACCTACCCGTCTGGCTAGTAAAAGAGTAACCCTTCCTAGCTTTCCTGTGTCTATCAGTTTCTTGAGATAGCTCACGGCAGGATTGAAGCGCTCTATGTGGCCTGGCATCACTCGGAGGCCTTTCTTCTTGGCAAGTTCCAGTAGCTCATGAGCTTCGGAGACTGTGTTCGTCATTGGTTTTTCAACGAGGACATGTTTTCCTGCAGTCAAAGCGCGTGTTGCGATTTGCTTGTGGGTTGTGGTGGGTGTGCAAATCGTGACAGCGTCTATGTCATTGCGTGCGAGGACGCGGTCCACATTGGTGTCATGTTCCACCTTGAACTGTGTTGCTATGCTTTCTGCGACAGCGGAATTTATGTCGCAAACGCAGACTAGTTTTGTGCAGTCTTGATTAGCTAGGACCCGTGCTTGATTCTTGCCCCAAAATCCCGTCCCAATGACGGCAACATTCAGCTTCTTCACCGGGTCCACAGACCTCTTCCGATGCCTCGGTAAACTATACCGGTCTTTTCGACGCTTGTCGGATCGAGGATGCCAGTACAGTCTATTATTAGCCCCTGCTTCGACATGTGCGCTGCAAGTTCGATCGTGTCCAAGTTCTTGAACTCGTCATGCGTTACTGTTAGTATACTGCAGTCAGCTTTCTCGATTGCCTTGCGCAGCGTAGGTTCCGAAGTCAATCCCATCGATTCCATTTCGGAAGCGTTGTAGAGTGGATCGAAGGCCGTGACCCTGGCGCCACGTTTCTTCAGGATGCTGATCAAATCCAAGGACGCGGAATATCGAGTCTCTTTGACATTCGGTCTATAGCTAATGCCCAAAACGACGACTTTGGCCCTCTTGAGGGATTTGCCACAGATTCGCAAGCCATCAGAGGCGAGCTTGGCGACGTGTCGGGGCATAAGATCGTTGATTTTTCTGGCGTCTAGCACGATTCTCAGTTTCGCGTCCAGCGCATATGCTTCAGTTGCCAAGAGATACGGGTAGACTGGTAGGCAATGTCCGCCGACTCCTACGCCGGTCGCGTGGAGGTGCGAGTATGGTTGACTGTTGGCTGCTCTCATAGTTTCGAGGTAATCTACACCGACCTCTTCACAGAGAAGGGCGAATTCATTTGCTAGAGCGATGTTTACGTCACGGTATATGGTTTCGAAGAGTTTGGATAGCTCCGCTGTCTTAATATCGCGAACTCGAATTAGCTCTCCCTTAACGATGACTGATAGCGCCGCGCACGTCGCTTCGAGGCTTTTCTTGTCGATGGCACCCACGATTTTTGAGTAAGTTTGCATGTCCTGTAGAGCTCTACCGCCCATAGCCCGTATTGGGCTGTAGGCCATTCCGAACCCTTGGCCAGCGACTAATCCCGAGTACTTCTCAATGGTTCCTTTCACAACCCGCTCTGTTACTCCCGGGCCGCATGTGCTTTCGAAAATGACCAGGCTGCCGTTCTTGATGCCTTTTCCAATACTGGCGCATGCGTCTTCGACGGCGGAATAGTCAGCCCGCTTCTGCCGATCGATCATTGTTGGAACAACAATGAATAGAATGTCAGAGTTCGCAGCCGTCTCTTCAGTTGCGGTTGTGGCCGTGAACTTGCCTGCCCTGACAGCCTTCTTGAGCATGGTTGACAGGCCTGTTTCGTCAATGGGTGAGTCTCCCTTGTTGATTCGCTCAACAACCTTCGGGTTCATGTCTGCACCGACTACGCGGGCGCCCGCATCTGCATACAGACAAGCGGTTGGCAAACCCATCCATCCTAATCCAATGACGCCGATTGTGAGGGCGCCGTCTCGGATCCTGACAGCGATCTCTCCTGGTTCAAGAGATAATAGAGGTTGACTGGACAAGCACGATACCTTGTTAGGGCTCCCGAGGCGAAATATTTAACTGTTTTTAACTCTAGACGGGTTAATCATGGCCTCTCAAAGCCGGCTGCTGGAATCTCTTCGTCGCGCGGGCCTCACCACATATGAGTCGGAGGCCTATCTTGCTCTGCTTTCAAAACGGGAGTTGACGGCGGAAGAGATCGCGAAGATAACCTCGGTTCCTATCACACGCGTTTACGGGACGCTGGAGCAGCTGATGCGGAAGGGCTTCGCGAAAATCGTTGAGAGCAGACCGAAGAGATTTCTTGCAATTTCCCCTGAGCAAGCAAGGCGCGAATACTTGATACACTTGCGGCGCACTTTCGAGACCAACTTTCTATCTATTGAAGAAGTTATGCGACAACTCCAGAAGCAGATTGAACCATTGTACGTGGAGAGTCATCTGCAGGTGAAACCTGAGGAATTGTTGGAGCCGCTTGAAGACTTACGTGGAATGGAGAAACTCACTGGCGACTATATCGAAAGCGCGTCACAAGAGATCCTTATTTCAACTGCTCTATTCTCGTGGCTCCCAAAGATCAAATCTCAATTGAAAGGTGCCCTGACAAGAGGTGTGAGGCTTCGCATTCTGATGCAGGCTTCACAATCCTTGGTGGGGAGGCATCTCAGTGAGCTAAACGCTCTGGGAGCTCAGATTCGTGACACACGGGAACCGTGGCATCCAGTTCGCGGCACTTTGATAGATAACAGGGATCTAGTCTTCGTCATTTGGGCTGCAGAGGAAGCGGAGCGGTATTGGAATCCCATCGTGTACACTCCTCATCACACAAAGAATCAGGGTTTGATCAGGATCTTCCGTGAGTCTTTCAATTTCAGATGGAATGAAGCTAAACGTGTAACGGCAGTGGGGTTGGCAGCGAAATGAAGGTTTGGTTGGACGTTCTGACTCCGAAGCAGGCAAATTTCTTTGGAGAACTTCAACGTCGCCTGAGTGCAAAGGGTTTCAAGACTTTACTAACCACTCGTGAATATCGAGAGGTCAACGAGCTTCTTGAGTTAAGGAGCATCAAAGCGATTGAAGTAGGTCGCCATGGTGGAGGAGAGCTCAGCGAGAAACTTGTGGAGAGTTCTAAACGAGTTTCAGCGTTAGCGAAGGTTGTTGAAGAAGAACGACCTGAAGTAGCAATTTCGTTTTCATCTCCTGAAGCGGCTAGAGTAGCCTTCGGACTCAAGATTCCGCACTATTGCATAAGTGACTCTCCTCATGCGGAGGCTGTGTGTAAGCTCACGGTCCCACTCTCCGAGAAACTGTTCACGCCTTGGGTGGTCCCGTTGTATGCTTGGAAGAAGTACGGAATGAACCCTCGAGACATCGTTCGTTATCGCGCGCTCGACCCTACAGTCTGGCTAGGCGGGTACAAAGCTGATCCGAAGCTCCTTGACGGTCTCAAGCTGGATCTCTCTAAACCCATTGTCGTCATTCGATCGCCAGAAGAGTTCGCCGCATACCTATCAGACCGTTCCTCTTCTGTTTCTGAGATAGCGAGCGAGATCATCGCCAAATTCTTGGAACTAGCCGACGGGGATTCTCAGGTCGTAATTCTTCCGCGTTACGATAGTCAGTTTGAGAGGTTCAAGAAGCGCTTTGGCAATCGCATAATTATTCCTGAGCACGTGATTGATGCTGTGCCGTTGATACAGTCTGCCTCTGTTTTCGTCGGTGGGGGAGGTACTATGACTGCTGAGGCTGCGTTGCTGGGAATACCTGCAATTTCCTATTATCCGGGTGAACCGACCTTCGTTGACCGTTTCTTGACAACCTACGGTTTAGTTGAAAGATTGCATGATCCTGGGCGTATCGCTCAACGCGCTCTGGCCATTTCAAGGAGCGGGGAGTTTCGCGAATTCTACCGAAAGAAGGCTGCGAGACTGGTTAGGAGTATGGAAGATCCACTGCGGGTTATTATTAAGCGGATTTTCAAGCAGTAGTCTTTCTGCGTGTGACAGTTCGCCAGAAGTAAGTCTCTGTGACTTTCTTCCAGACAAGAAGCCAGATTATGATGATTGCTCCCGAGACGAGCACTCTTAGCGCCTCTGTGGCAATTCGACTGATCAGCGTATCAGCTCCAAAATTGATCGCAAATGCAACTCTCGATATTAGGAGCGTGCTAAAGAGAAGAATCGCCCAAACAAAGAGTTCGACAGCCGCCAAGGGAAGAAGTCTCTTCAAATCCTTCCGACCACCGTAATCCAGTATGTCAGGATCGCGAGAAGTGAGGAAACCGAAGTCAGAAAGATCATTCCTCTCACGATCTCCTTTTCTCCTAAGGGACCGGCAGCTAGGATGAGACGGGTCAACGTTATCGGCGCGGTCTTATCTGTACTCGATTCCAAGCTTCCGTCTGCCAAGAGCCTCGTGGGTCGTTGGCGTATTTCTCGTCTCTCATACAGTCTGCCGACTGACGCGAGCCCATAGAATGCATTCATGATGTGCGGGATCAATGCTACAATCATAACCGTCTCCAAGCGTCCCAGTATGGCTATAGCTCCCAGTGCGGCTCCCACCGCCAGGCTCCCAGTGTCTCCGCTGAAAACTTTCGCCGGGAACCGATTGAAGTAATAGAAAGCCAGCATGGCGGCGAGCAGTCCGACCGAAATCGCGGCAACCTGAGTCTTCCCAGACAACAAAAGGACTGCAGTTGTAGCGGCGCAGATTACGCTGACAGTTCCCGGCATCGCGCCGTTCATGACATCCATCATGTTCACGCCGTTGGATGTGACAGCCACAGCAACTGGGATCAGCAAAGGATAGACGACCGTCAATCGCACTGGGCCTAGTAGTGGGATGACTGGCATAGGATCGTAAGTCTGCAGCAGCAAGATGGGAACGCATGCAGCCGCAGTCAGAAGTGGCTTGATTCTGGCTCCCAGAGGTCTGAGGTCATCAGCAAAGCCGATTGCTCCGGCTATCAGAACCGTACCGATGAAAGCAACGGTCACATTTGCACTCTCGGGGAAAAAGAAGACAGTGATTGCCACTCCAACGATTAGTCCAAGTAATATTGCAAGTCCACACATCTCAGGAACTTCAGGTTTCGAGAGTTTATGAATATCCTTCCCTATAATTCCCCGGCGTTTCATGATTTTTCCTAAGGTCGGCGTGGCAACGAATGTTATGACGAAGGTCACGGCAAATACAAGCGCGATGCCTATCATAGAAGGAGCGTCAAACATTCTTCTGGCAACTCTTGATTATCTTGGAGAGTTTCGCCTTGTAGTCGTTGACGATCCTCATCGCTTTCGCTTTCGTGGGCGCTTCAGCCATTAGTCGGTATATGGGTTCGGTCCCGCTGGGGCGAATTAGAATCCAGGACTTTGGTGGAATCCAGACCTTGATTCCATCAATATCCAGAACTTTGCCCTTTCTGGGAAGGTTGTGCAGTTCTTCAGTTACCGCTGTCTTGATCGAGTCTGGACACGGTATCTTGTCCTTGACAAGGTAGTAGCTGGGCAGCTCTGCAATCAACTTGGACAGAGGTTTTCGAGATTCCAAGATGATCTTGTATACCATGGCAGTGGTAATGCCGCCATCGCGCGCTGCTACGTGTGGGGCGTAGAAGATCCCGCCGTTTTCTTCTCCGCCGAGCTTTGCGTTGATCTTCAGCATGAGGTTTGAGACATAGACGCTGCCGACTGGCGTATAGATTATTTCGCCTCCATATTCTTCGGCAATGTCTTCTACCATTTGAGACGAGCTGATTGGAGTTACAATCTTCTCGCCAGGATAGTGTTCCAAGAAGTCTCGTATCACAAGCGCGAAAGTCTGGTCTCCCCAGGACACAACTCCGCGTTCGTCCAGAAACATGGCTCTATCTCCGTCTCCATCATGAGCCACCCCGAAGTCAGCGTGTAACGAGGGTAGAATTCTGGACGTTTCCTTGAGATTTTGAGGAGTGGGTTCAGGTAATCGACCGGGGAAATTCCCGTCGATCTTGCCGTTCACCAGAATCACTCTACCTCCCAGCTTTTCCACTACTAGAGGGGTTGCCAGTGCACTCACTCCGTTGGCGGCGTCTACGAGAACCTTCAAGGTACCATTACGCGGCACTCCACCAACATTCTTCAGGATTGATGAAACATAACCATCAAATTTCTCTGCCACAGATAAGGGCTGTTTCACTCTTTTCCATTCACAAAGATTCCACTTTGATTGGAAGAATATGTGTTCTATTTTGAGTTCTTCTTCATGTGGAAGCTCGACACCGCTGTTCCCCATGACCTTCATTCCGTTGTATTCCGGCGGATTGTGGCTCGCTGTGACCATAACGCTGCCTTTCAACCCCCATTGTTTTGTGAGGAATTGCAGAGCAGGAGTTGTTATCATGCCCAAATTCCAGACTTGACAACCGGCACTTGCCAAGCCCGCGCAAACAATTTCTTGGAAAATAGGGCTGGAGAGTCTACCATCGCATCCAACGGCCAGGTCGGCGCCTTTGAAGTATGTGCCTGTCGCCATTGACAACTTCAGAATAAGTTCTGGTGTCAGTTCCTTGTTCACTACACCGCGAACACCGTTAGTTCCGAACAGTTTTCTTTCTTCCAAGCGGGCGTCACCACTCACATGACATTTGCTCTTGGTCTAACGTTCGCTGTTATTTCCTTGTAGGGGTGGATGATGGCATCCTTGCCAATCCTGATTCCGTCACTAATCTTGACGTTTGGCGAAATGATCGTGCCAGGCTCAATTCTGACGTTCTCTCCAACGAATACGCTTGATGCAATAATCGCTCCCGAGACAATCGATCTCTCTCCTATGGTGACTCTGTCAAACAAGATCGAGTCTACCACATGTGCTCCTCGTCGAATGACGCAATTCCTCCCTACCAAAGCGTTAGGTCCCACTGTGGCGGCGGTTTCTGTTTTTGTCTGTTCTCCAAGGAAAACCGGCTGCTTGAACCTAGTGCCCCTCCGTTGCAGATCACGCTTTGGTGCATGTCCACGGAGCAACGCAAAGTTGGCTTTCCGATAGTCAGCGAGATTGCCGATATCGAACCACTGTCCCTTGAAGGGAAATCCAAACAAC
>Ga0209521_10000440_pt1 | contig 31815 bp, 36 predicted proteins | sample Rifsed19ft4_FD_184016 | JGI IMG/M metagenome (GOLD analysis project Ga0209521, IMG submission 184016) | Soil microbial communities from Rifle, Colorado, USA - sediment 19ft 4 (version 2) | ecosystem: Environmental > Terrestrial > Deep subsurface > Rock core/Sediment | place: Rifle, Colorado...
CGGGGACGGCCTGTACAACGTCGCGATGTCGGGGGACATCAAGTTCGAGAAGACGTGGCTCTTCAACCCCGCGGTGAACAAGTTCCCGCGGCTCGAGACGCTCGTCCTCGAGTCGACGTACGGCGGATACCACGACATCCAGCCGTCGCGGCACGAGGCCTCGAACCAGTTCAAGGACATCGTGGGCCGCGTCCTGCGGCGGGGCGGGAAGGTCCTCTGCCCCGTGTTCGCGGTGGGCCGGTCCCAGGAGGTCATGCTCGTCCTCGAGGAGGCGATGCGGACCGGACAGATCCCCCAGGCGCCCGTGTACCTGGATGGGATGATCTGGGAGGCGACGGCGATCCACACCGCGTACCCCGAGTACCTGAACTCCCAGCTGCGGACGCAGATCTTCCAGACCGGGGAGAACCCGTTCCTGGCGCCGATGTTCAAGCGGGTCGAGACCCAGGACATGCGGGTGAACATCATCGACGACGTGGAGCCGTGCGTCGTCCTCGCGACGAGCGGGATGATGTCGGGCGGGCCCGTCCTGGAGTACTTCAAGGGCTGGGCGGACAACCCACTGCACGCGTTGCTGTTCGTCGGGTTCCAGTCCGAGGGCTCCCTCGGCCGCAGGATCCAGCGGGAGGCCCGCGAGATCACGCTGAACGACCGCGGGAACCCGCTCACCCTCCCGATCAAGATGGACGTCGAGACGATCGACGGCTTCTCCGGCCATTCGGACCGGCTCCAGCTGATGAACTACGTGGGCACGATGGAGCCCCGCCCGGAGCGGGTGATCGTGAACCATGGCGAGGAGTTCAAGTGCGCAGACCTCGCGTCGAGCCTATACAAGAAGTTCGGGATCGAGACGCGGGCGCCGATGAACCTCGAGACGATCCGGCTGAAGTGAGCCACCTGACGGCAATCGTTTTCCCCGCCCCCGCGTTGGAGCGGGCGTGGCATCGCGACACTACCAGAAGGTCCAAGGCCGCCTCTCCCGCCCCGAGTTCGACGCGAAGGTTCGGGCGAAAATCACGGAATGGGGCGGGCTGTTGGACCAGGATGCCGCCTCCCTCCTCGTGCTCGAGGAGATGGGGGTGGACGTGGCGGAGTGGACGCCGGTCGGGAAGCTGGAGGAGAACGCGGAGGTCTCGATCCGCGGTGAGGTCGTCGCCGTCACGCCCGTGCGGGAGTTCACCCGGCAAGATGGCACGAAGGGCCGGGTCGCGAACGTCACGGTCAAGGACGCGAGCGGGACGTGCCGGGTCGTCCTCTGGGACGACGACGTCGGGCTCCTCGCAGAGGGTCGCCTCAAGGTCGGAGGAGTCCTCCGGTGCTTGGACTGCTTCGTCCGCAGGACGAACTTCGGGCTCGAGGTGGGCCGCGGGAAGTTCGGAGCGCTGCTCCCGGGGTGAGGTCTACATCCCCATGCCGGGGGGCATGCCCCCCATGCCGCCCATCCCGCCGTGCTCGTGGCCCTCGCCGCCGGGCGCTCCCCCGCCGGACATCTTCTTCGCCGCGATCACGTCGTCAATCCGGAGGATCATGTTCGCGACCTCGGAGGCGGACTCGATCGCCTGCCGCTTCACCCGCAGGGGCTCGATCACCTTCGCCTCGAGCATGTCGCCGGGCTCGCCCTTGCTGAGGTCCACGCCGATGTTCTTTCCCTTCTTTCCCTCGTGCTTCGTCCGCAGCGCGATCAGGAGGTCGATCGCGTCCAGCCCCGCGTTCTCCGCGAGGGTCCACGGGACCACCTCGAGGGCCTCCGCGAACGCCTCGATCGCGAGCTGCTCCCGCCCGCCGACGGAGGGCGCGAAGTCCTTGAGCCGGAGGGACAGCTCGATGTCCACCGCCCCGCCGCCCGGGAGGGCCAAGCCGTCCTCGATCACGGCCGCGACGACCCGGAGGGCGTCGTGCACGATCCGCTCGACCTCGTCGACGACGTGCTCCGTCCCGCCCCGGATCAGGATCGACACCGCCTTCGCCCGCTTGCACCCGGTGACGAAGGTCATCTCGTCCTCGCCGATCTTCCGCTCCTCGACGAGCTCCGCGTGGCCGAGGTCCTTCGGGGACAGGTCATTGAGGTCCACGACGATCTTCCCGCCCGTGGCCTTCGCGAGCTTCTTCATGTCGCTCTCCTTCGCCCGCCGGACCGCGTAGATGCCCTCCTTCGCGAGGTAGTGCTGGACGAGGTCGTCGATCCCCTTCTGGCCAATCACGACGTTCGCGCCCGCCTTCTTGATCACGTCCACGTAGCCCTTCAGGGTCGCCTCCTCCTGGGAGAGGAACGCCTGCATCTTGCCCGCGTCGTGGATCCGGATCTCCGAGGAGAACTCCGTCTTCTTGATCTCGAGGGCCCGGTTCAGGAGGGCGATCTTCGCCTCCCGCACGAACGCGGGCATCCGCGGGTGGACGCGCTCCTTGTCCAGGATGATTCCGTCCACGAGCTGGGTGTCCGTGAGCGCGCCGCCGTGCTTCTTCACGACGAGGACATTGTCCACGTCCGCGACGGTCCGTCCGCCGATTTCCTCCGCGATCGAGCGCACCGCCTTCACCGCGATCTCCGCGAGGAAGTTGCGGGAGTCCCCGACGCTGCGCCCGCTCATCGCGGTCGACGCGATCTGCCGCAGGAGTGCCGTGTCCCCCTTCTCGACCGGCAACGCTGACTCCGAGAGCAGGCTGACCGCCCGCTCCGCGGCGATCTTGTACCCGTTCACGATGATCGTCGGGTGCACGTTCTGCTCCACCAGGCTCTCCGCCTTCTTGAGCAGCTCCCCCGCCAGGATCACCGCGGTCGTCGTGCCGTCGCCGACCTCGTCGTCCTGGGTCTTCGCGACCTCCACGAGCATCTTCGCGGCGGGGTGCTCGACCTCGATCTCCTTGAGGATCGTGACCCCGTCGTTCGTGATCGTCACGTCGCCCATCGAATCGACGAGCATCTTGTCCATGCCCTTCGGCCCGAGGGTCGAGCGGACCGCGTCCGCGACGGCCCGGGCCGCCGCGATGTTGTTCGACTGGGCGCCCTTGCCCTTCGACCGCTCCGTCCCTTCCCGCAGGATGATGACCGGCTGGCCCTGCATCATGAGAATCCCGCGCGTCTAAGTGAGGGCTTCTATATAAGGGTTCCTAGTCTCCCATGGGTTCAATACCGCCCGGCCGTTCCCGGGCCTATGGAGAGGACGCGAGTCTCGAGCGGGACGCCGTGGGAGACCGTCGTGGGCTACTCGCGGGCGGTGCGGGTCGGGCCCTTCGTCGCCGTCTCCGGGACGACCGCGACGGACGAAGAGGGCAAGCTCGTGGGCCGCGGGGACCCGTACGCGCAGGCCGTGCGGGCCCTCCGGAACGTCGAGGCGGCGCTGGTGGGCGCGGGCGCGCGGCTGGAGGATGTCGTGCGGACCCGCGTCTATGTCATCGACATCGACCACTGGCGGGAGGTCGGGAGGGCCCACAGCCAGGTGTTCGGGCGGGTGCGTCCCGCATCGACCATGGTCGAGGTGAGCCGGCTCGTGGACCCGGACATGCTCGTCGAGATTGAAGCCGACGCGGTCATCGGCTGACGGCGAGCGCCGCGGGCGCACGGTGCACGAGGGCCCGCTCTCGGCCCGGCCCCTTCCCTGTCAGGCCGGCCCCCGGCGGCCCTCAGATCATCTTCACCAGGCGCACTCGCGTGTCGTAGAAGACGGCGCTCCCGCCGACGATGTCCTCCAGGCACGTGTTCGGAAGCACGGGGTCCGTCCGGAGCACGGGGTTCAGGTGCGTGCCCCGCCCCCGCGCGGGGTCCCCGGGGATCCGGAGGCCGTCCACGACGATGTCCCGGGAACCGTACGCCCAGTGGCCGAAGCCGAGGGAGTACGCCACCACGCCGGGTCGGATCCCCTCGGAGACCTTGACGGTTGCCGCCATCGGGACCGTCTCCCCGTTCCGGAGGTCGAGGACGCCCGTCGGGTTCGACGCGGATTCGACCCGGACCCGGTCGCCGTTCGCCAGCGCGAGCCGCTCCGCATCCTCCCGGCTCACCTGGAGGAAGTTCTCCGGCAGCAGCTCCCGGAGACGTCCGCTCGCGATCGTCCGAGACTTCGTGTGCTCGATCACACGGTGGGTAATCACGCTCAGGTCGTACCCCGCGTCCGAGATCGGCTGCCCGACGGAGTCCGCGATCGGGTAGTACCGCGCGACGCCGCCGTAGCGGGCGCCGGTCATCGAGTTCTTCGCGGTCGCCACCTTCTCCAGGTACATTCCGATGAACTTGCCCCACCGGTTCCGGAGCTGCTCCCCGCTGTACGCCTCGGCCGCGAAGCGACCCCCCCGGTTCAGGACGTGGACGACCCGTTTCCACCACGCGCTGTCCACCGCCGCCTCCCACTTCGCGGGGTCGTACACGGTCGACGGGAGGTGGGCCCGCGCCCCTTGGAACACGGCGAGCTCCTCGTCCGTCGCCTCGGGGACCCAGTCTGCCGGGGGGCCGTCCCCCGCGGCCACGTTGGCGACCATCCTCAGGTACACGTCTTCCGGCCGCCGGAGGTGCAGGCCCGCGCCGAGGCCGTCCGGCCCGAACCCGGGCAGGCCGAGGTGTTCCGCGAACCCGAGGATCATGCTCTCGAGGCCGATGGGCTGCGACTCCCCGAAGACCGTAACCGTCTCCGTGAGCGGGGCGATCGCGGGCTGGCGGACGGGCTGGATTTTTTCGAGCACGTTCGGGTGGCTGCCCTGGAACTCCCAGCGCTCGAGGTACGAGAGGTCCGGGAAGATGTAATCCGCGTACATGCTCGTCTCGCCGACGGTGATGTCGACGCAGACGAAGAGCGGGAGCTTGGTCACGTCCCGGAGGATGTCGATGTTCGTGTGCCCCGCAGGGAGGGAGTACACGGGCGTCCCCATGTAGAGGAAGAGGGCCTTCGCGGGGTACGGGTACGCGTCCCCAATCGACGGAACGATCTCTTGGTAGATGTCGCTAGAGAACGGGAACCACGGGCGGGTCGCTGGATACCCGGCGAACAGCGTCGTCCCCTCGTACGCGACCTCGTGGCGGATGAGGCTGATCCCGAAGGGCGTGAGCTTTCCGGGCCGCATCGCCGCGAAGTCGTACGGCTGGCCCGCCCTCCCGCCGGCGTGGCCGTACGTCGTCGCCTTCGCCATGCCCCCCTTCCAGTCGTAGTTCCCGATCAGGAGGTTCAGGGTGAACCACGCGAGCACGTTGTAAAATCCGTTCGTGTGCTGGGAGACGCCCCGGTGGATGTCCGCGGCCGCTCTCTTCCCGTGGCTCGTGAACTCGTCCGCGAGGGCGGCGATGTCCTCCGGCGCGAGGCCGCATTCCGCCGCCCACCCGTCGAGGGTCTTCTCCTGGGCGGAATCCAGGAGCATCTGGAGCGCGGACTTCACGCGCGTCGTGCCGATCGTCGTGTCCACGAAGAGGTCCCCCTCGACGGGCGCGGTCGTGCTGTTCGTGTCCACGGCCACCGGGAGACCTCCGGACATCACGACGAACTGGTCCGCGGGCCCGAGCCCGGCCTCGGAGGCCTTGAGGAGCGCGCCGGGCCCGTCCGCCTCGATCTTCACGAGCCAGGACGCGTTCGTCCACGTCGTCTCGCCGTCCGAGGTCGCGGCGGCCCGGTTCGCGTTCGACAGGAACCGGGCGTCGTGGCGGTTGTTCTCAAGAACCCACCGCATGATCGCGAGCGCTAGGGCGCCCTCCGTGCCCGGCTTAATCGGGAGCCACTTCCACGCGTTCGCGACCGCCTTGGACATCCGCGGGTCCACGACCGCGTACTTGAGCCGGCCCGATGCGAGGCCGTCCGCGATCCGGAGGCCGCGGTTGGTGGGCCCGTAGTTCCCCTCGAACGGGTTCGCCCCGACGAAGATCACGAACTCCGCGCCGAGCAGGTCCGCCTGCCAGTAGAACTTCAGCCCCCGCTGCCACCGGCCCCCGGACCACTCGTCGCTCATCGCCTTCGAGGCGAAGTACAGGGACCCCTGGCAGACCGTGGTGTGCCCGTGGTAGTTCACGGAACCGAGCCCGTCCTTGATGAAGAAGTCGATGAACTCCCGCCGCCCCGACTTCAGGCGGCCCCACACGAACGCGATCTGGTTGTTCGTGGGTCCGAGGTCCGGGTGGTCCGGGTCGATGAGCTTGTCGAGGTCCGCCGCGTACTTCGTCTTGAACTCGTCGACGGTCATCGTGCCCGTCTGGACCGCGCGCGCGTCCGTCGCCATCGTCGTCATGAGCGCGGGGTCCCGGACCGCCCACAGGTCCTGGAGCCCGGGGACGACGCGCGTCTCCTCGCCGGGGACGCTCGAGAAGAGCGTCCCGCCCTCCGAGATCTCCCGGATCGCGTCCGCGAACGGGATCCGGACCCACCGGTTCGACCCCCGCGGGCCCGCCCGCTTGAGGACGGCGCGGAGCCGGTACGGGTCGTACGCGACGTCGAGCCCGGCCTGCCCCTTTGGGCAGATCGCGCCGAATTCGTTCACGGCCTCCGCCGGCGTCGTCGCGTCGTCGAGGTGCGGGAGGCGGTTGAACGGCGTGTAGGGGTTCCCCTCAATCTTGATCGCCTCGCCGTCGACGACCTTGACCTTGATCCCGCAGCCCGTGTTGCACTGGAGGCACGACGTGTAGACGTACCCCTCCGGACCCACGATCGGGTCCGGCGGCGTGGGGGTCCCCGCGGTCCCCTGCATCGAGCGGAGGATCACGGAGCCATAGCCGAGTCCGAACGCTGCGAGCGCGCCCGTGGACGCGGCCCCCTTCAGGAAGTCCCGGCGGCTCAGGCTCATGCCGTCGCCTCCTGAGACGCCACGCTCTCCCGCATCTCGCCGAGGCGCCTCCAGGGCGAGATCCAGAGAGCGACCTGGAAGAGGAAGAACACCAGGGCGCAGACGGCGACGAACTCGATGAGTTCGCCCGTGGTGGGCCACAGGGAGTACGTCTGGCCACCCGGGGGCGCGAGGTACTGGCCTGCGGCGATGAGGCCGTACTTCTGTGCGAACGCCCCCACGAGGACCAGGACGTATGCGAGCGCCGCGAGGCCGCGGCGGGGCGGGGTGAGGAACTGGTTCGCGACCAGGAGGAGGGCGGGCACGGCCACGCCGGCGCCCAGGCCGACCCACACGAACATGGGCGCCATCTCCCCGGTCGCGAGGAACATCACCGAGGCCTGGACGCCCGGAGACGCGTACGCGAGGGTGAGGAACGCGACCGCGTTCATCGCCAAGAAGAAGCCGAGCAGGGCGGGGAGCGCGAGGCTGCGAAGGACAGACGCCTCCTCGGGCGTCGACGCCTCGCCCCGCCTCTCGAGGGCGAGCCAGAGGAGGACGACCCACGCCATCCCCGACACAATCCCCGTGAGCAGGAACATCAGCGGGTTGATCGGGTTCGCCCACAGCGGCCGGGAGGGGATGATCCCGAGTTCCAGGCCCGTGTACCCGAAGAACAGGACGAGGATGAACGCGATCCCACCCGTCACCTTCAGGCCGGGGCCCGATGTGGGCGGCAGGGGGCCGTCCGGGGGTTTCGTGAGGAGGATGATCCGCAGCAGGCGCCTCCGCAGCCCCTTGGAAGCATGGTACGCGAGGACGACGTCGCGGTAGAAGAAGAACCGCCCGTTCAGGAAGACCGCAATCAGGTATCCGATGAGGATCGGCCCGGCCCAGGACATCGGCGAGGTCCAGTGGAAGCTCGTCAGGAGCTCCGACCAGCGCCCCGGCTGTCCGAGGTGGCCGAAGATCGGGGTGGGGATCGCGAGGCCGAACACGGCGGCGGAGATCCACGCGAGTTTCGCGAGGGGCCGGAACGTGCGCATCCCGAAGCCCTGCCAGAGGTAGTACGTGACGAACGCGCCCGCGGAGAGGCCGCCGAACAGGTACTTCGCGACGACGGGCAGGCCCCACTCGAGGTTCGTCATCGCGTCACCTCCCGCGCGAGACGGCCGTCCAGGCCGATGTAGAAGAACATCGGGTCCGTGCCCTGCTCCGGCCTCAGCGTCTGCGCCGGATAGCCGGCGAGGAGCCGGGACACGTCGCTCGCCGGGTCGTTCAGGTCCCCGACCGTCAGGGCTCCGCCGATGCAGGTCGCCACGCACGCGGGCTTCTGGCCCGCCTCGAGGCGGTGGACGCAGAGGGTGCATTTGTCCGCGGTCCGCTGCTCGTGGTTGAGGTACCGGGCCCCGTACGGGCAGGCCTGGATGCAGTAGCCGCAGCCGATGCATCGGTCGTAGTCGATGAGGACGAGCCCGTCGTCCCTCTTGTACGTCGCGAGCACGGGGCACACGGGGACGCAGGGCGGGTTGTCGCAGTGGTTGCAGAACAGGGGGAGGTACCGGGGGCGGGTCTGCGGGTACTCCCCGATCTCGGCGTACCGGACCCAGGTCCGGAAGACGCCCTCTTGCACGTTGTTCTCGTTCTTGCACGCGACCGTGCAAGCCCGGCAGCCAACGCACCGGCGGAGGTCGATGACCATCGCCCAGCGGTGGTCCATTTCGTGGCGTCGCGGGAAGGAGTCGTAGTACTTCGCGTGGCTGCCCTGGGCGAGCACGGACCCCGCCTGGGACATCAACAGGCTCGTGCCCGCCGCCGCGCCGATGAGAAGCGTGGCCCCGCCCTTCAGGAATTCCCGTCGATTGAGCCCACCGTCGCCGGCATCCGCCCTACCTCTCGCCTGCCCCGGCATGCGCTGCCTCCTGCCTCCTCGTGGCCCGGAGGTCGATGGGCGGGGGAGGCTTGAGCGGCTTGAAAGTAGAGTATAGGCCCGACGAAGTCCGTGCCCGTCGGTATGGAGCACCGCAAGCGCGCGGGCGGTGGTCTTTACTCGGCCCCTACGGAGGAGACGAGGCCCCACCGCAGCCTCATGCACGCGCGCGCGAGCCGCTCGCCAATCCGGGTCACGACGAGCCCGGGGTCGGGAGCGGCCGCTCGAACCGCAGCCGCAGGTGGTACGTCCCCTCGTACGTCCGGGTCTCGACGGGGAAGCCCAGCTTGTGGAGGACCCGCATCGCGGGCAGGTTGTCCGAGAGGACCTCCGCGTCGAACCCCGCGATGCCGCCCTCCCGCGCGATCCGCGCGAGGTACTTCACGAGGTACGACCCAATCCCGCGCTGCTGGTAGTCGTCCCGCACGAGGTACGAGACCTCCGCGAAGTTCGTGGCCCGGTGCATGTAGTACCGACCCACGCTGACGATCTCCTCATGCTCCGGGCGCTTCGGATCCGTGACGACGCCGACGATCGCCATCTCGTTCGAGTAGTCGATGTGGACGAAGTGGACGAGGTCCCGGTGCGGCATCGACTTGAGGGAGCGGAAGAACCGGTGGTAGATCGTCTGCTCCGAGCACCGGTAGAACAGGTCCTTCATCATCTCCTCGTCCGTCATCTTGATCGGGCGGAAGAACACCCGCAGGCCGTCCGGGAACGTGTGGGCCGTCTCCCACCGCTCCGGGTACACCATGCCGACCTCGGAGATCTCGGGGATGTCCTCGGGGAGGTACTTCAGCTTCTTCGCCTCCCGGATGAGCCAGGGCCGGAACTTCGGGTGTGCGATCGAGATCAGCGCGAGCGCGCGGTCCTGGACCGTGCGGCCGTGGAGGTACGCGACGCCCCATTCCGTGACGACGTAGTGGACGTCCCCGCGGCTCGTCACGACGCCCGCCCCCAGGTTGAGGGTCGGCGCGATCCGCGAGATCGTGCCCTCCTGGGCCGTGGACGGGAGCGCGATGATTGGCTTGCCGCCCTTCGACCGCGCGGCGCCGCGGACGAAGTCCACCTGCCCGCCAATCCCGGAGTAGAAGTACGTCCCCAGGGAGTCCGCGCACACCTGGCCCGTGAGGTCGATCTGGAGCGCGGAGTTGATGGAAACCATGCGCTCGTTCTGGGCGATGATGAACGGGTCGTTCGTGTACGAGTTCGGGTGGAACTCGATCAGCGGGTTGTTGTCCACGAAGTCGTAGAGCTTGCGGGAGCCCATGCAGAACGACGCGACGATTTTGCCCTTGTGGAGCGTCTTCCGCATGTTCGTGATCACGCCGAGCTCGACGAGGTGCATCATCCCGTCCGAGAACATCTCCGTGTGGATCCCGAGGTCCTTCTTGTCCCGCAAGTTGTACAGGACGCTGTCCGGGATTGTCCCGATGCCCATCTGAATCGTCGATCCGTCCTCGATCAGGTTCGCGATGTGCCGCCCGAGGTTCCGTGCGACCTCGTCCGGCTCCGGGTGGGAGGTCTCCAGGATCGGGTAGTCTACGGGGACGAGGAGGTCGATGTCGTCGACGTGGAGGAACGAGTCGCCCAGGGTGCGGGGCATCCGGCGGTTCACCTCCGCGATCACGACGCTCGCGCTCTCCGTGGCGGGCTTCACGATATCCACGCTCACGCCGTACGAGCAGTATCCGTGGCGGTCGGGCGGGCTCACCTGGATCAGGGCCACATCGATCGGGACGCGGCCCGTCTCGAAGAGGCGGGGGATCTCGCTCAGGAAGACAGGCGTGTAGTCCGCGCGGCCCTCCGCGATTGCGTCCCGCACGTTCGGGCCGATGAAGAGGGCGTTGTGGCGGAAGTTCTCCCCCCACTTCGGCTCCGTGTACGGCGCGATGCCCAGGGTCATGATGTGCATGATCTCCGCGCCGAAGACCGTGTTCGCCCGCTTCACGAGGGCCTCCACGAGTCTCTGGGGCTCCGCGGCGCCCGAGCCGATGAAGACGTGCTCCCCGCTCTGGATCGCGGTGACGGCCTCGTCGGGGGTCCGGACCCTGTCCTCGTAGCGTCTCGTCCACTCGGGGCGTTCCGTCTCGTCGGGCACCTGCATCGTCCACCTCGGGCCGCCGCGCGGCGTCTGCCTACGGCGCCTTGCCCTCGACCTCCGCGAGCCACTTCCGGACTTCCTCGACCGCCCCCGGGTCCTCGAGCGTGGTCGTGTCCCCGATCTCCTGGCCGGAGACGAGGGCGCGGATCACTCGCCGCATGATCTTCCCGCTGCGGGTCTTGGGGAGCTTGTCCGTGATGTAGATCGTCTCCGGGACAGCGATCGGGCCAATCTCCGCGCGGACGTGCTTCTTCAACTCGTCCTTCAGGGCCTCCGACCGGTTCTGACCGGACTTGAGGACGACGTACGCGACGAGGACCTGCCCCTTCAGCTGGTGGGGCTTCCCGACCACGGCAGCCTCCGCGACCTTCGGGTAGCTCACGAGGGCGGACTCCACCTCCATTGTCCCGATCCGGTGGCCCGCGAGGTTGATCACGTCGTCGATGCGGCCCATGAGCCAGAAGAAGCCGTCCTCGTCGATCCGGGCGCCGTCGCCCGTGAAGTACTTCCCGCGGATCTGGGACCAGTACGTCGCCTTGTACCGCTCCGGGTCCTCGTACAGCGTCGTGAGCATCGCGGGCCATGGCTTCGTAATCACGAGGTACCCGCCCTGGTTCACGCCGACGGGCTCGCCCTTCTCGTTCACGACCTCCGCGAACACGCCCGGGAACGCGCGCGTTGCGGAACCGGGCTTGAGGACCGTCGCGCCGGGCAAGGGCGAGATCAGAATCATCCCTGTCTCCGTCTGCCACCAGGTGTCCACGATCGGGCAGCGGCCGTTGCCAATCGTCTTGTAGTACCAGCGCCACGCCTCCGGGTTGATCGGCTCCCCCACGGTGCCCAGGAGGCGCAGCGAGGAGAGGTCGTGCTTCGCGGGCCACTCGTCGCCCCACCGCATGCACGCGCGGATCGCGGTCGGCGCGGTGTACAGGATCGTGACCCCGTACTCCTCGACGAGCTGCCACCAGCGGTCCGCCCCCGGCCAGTCCGGCGCGCCCTCGTACATGAACGACGTCGCCCCGTTCGCGAGCGGGCCGTACACGATGTACGAGTGGCCGGTGACCCAGCCGATGTCCGCCGTGCACCAGTAGAAGTCGTCCTCCTTGAGATCGAAGATCAGGCGGTGCGTCGACGCGACCCCGACGAGGTATCCGCCGGTGGAGTGCATGACGCCCTTCGGCTTCCCCGTCGTGCCCGACGTGTACAGGACGAACAGCGGGTCCGTGGCCTCCATCGCCTCCGGCTCGCACCAGTCGTCCGCCTTCGCCATCGCCTCGTGCCACCAGATGTCCCGGCCCTCCTTCATCGGGACCGGCTCCTTCATCCGCTGGAACACGACGACGTGCTTCACGATGGACAGGTCCGCGATCGCCTCGTCCACCGCCTTCTTCAGCGGGACGACGCTCCCGCGGCGGTACCCGCCGTCCGTCGTCACGAGGATGTGGGAGTCCGCGTCCTCCAAGCGGTCGTGGACCGCCTTCGAGCTGAAGCCGCCGAAGATCACGCTGTGGATCGCGCCGATCCGCGCGCACGCGAGCATCGCGATCGGGAGCTCGGGAATCATCGGCATGTAGATCGTCACCCGGTCCCCGCGCTTGACGCCGAGGGACTTGAGGACGTTCGCGAACTTGTTCACCTCCCGCCACAGCGTGTGGTACGTGAACACCTTCTTGTCCCCGGGCTCGCCCTCCCAGACGATCGCGGCCTTGTTCCGGAGCGGGGTCTTCAGGTGGCGGTCCAGGCAGTTCTCGGAGACGTTGATCCTCCCGCCCACGAACCACTTCGCGAACGGCTCGTCCCACTGGAGGACCTTGTCCCACCGCTTGCGCCAGAGGAGCTGCTTCGCCTCGTCGGCCCAGAAGCCCTCGAAGTCCTTCATCGCCCTCTCGTAGAGGTGCTCGTCCTTCACGAGGGCGTGCCGCCGGAACGTCTCCGGGGGCGGGTACTGTTCCTTCTCCCTGAGCAGGCTGTCGATCGTTGCACTGGACACGACCATGTGGGCTACCCCGCTACGAGTCCTTCGGAGGGACGCCGACGGCTCATAAGGACTCCCTGAGGAGCAATTGATAGAGCCGTAACAATATATAGCTCACCCCCCCGCGGCTTCGCCGAGAGCCCCTCCCCCGAGAGGAGTCCGGGCCGCGCGGCCAGGGCGCCCGGGCCGTTACAGTCGCGACTGAACGGACGGGTATGTTCCGTAATGGTCGTACCTCTTTCGGCCCCCCGGCGTCAAGAGTGTGCATGACCTCCGGAAGGACCCGGTGGGGCTACCTCGTCACGAGCTTCGTGATGAACATCATGCTCGGGAGCGCGTACTCCTGGAGCGTCTTCTCGAAGCCGCTCGTCGACGGATACGGTGCGACGACGTTCACCGCGATGCTCCCCTTCGCGGTCGCCCTCGGCACTTTCTCCCTGGGGATGGTCTTCGCGGGCAAGTTCGTGGACCGCCACGGGCCGCGGAAGATCGCGATGCTCGGCGGCGTCCTGGTCTCCGTGGGCTACATGCTCTCCTACCTGATGGACCGGACGGGCTGGCCCGTCGGGACCCTGATCCTGACGTACGGCGTCGTGATGGGGCTGGGGATCGGGTTCTCGTACAACCCGCCGATCCCGACCGCGTCCCGGTGGTTCCCGGACCGGAAGGGGCTCGCGACCGGCTTCGTCGTGATGGGGTACGGCCTCTCGCCTCTCTTCACCGCGCCCCTCGCGGACTACCTGATCCGGACGTACGGCGTCCCCTCCACGTTCCTCTTCATGGGCGTCCTGTTCCTCGTCGTCCTCGTCCCGCTGGGATCCCTCCTGAGGTTCCCGCCCGCGGACTGGAAGGCCCCGGAGCCGAAGGGCGGCTCGAAGCGGACGTGGACGCCGCTCTCCGAGGTCGGCACGAGGGCGATGCTCCGCTCCCCCGCCTTCTGGTCCGCGTGGCTCATGTACGTCGTCGGCACGGCGGGCGGGTTCATGGTGATTGGCAACGCGAAGGCGATCGGGATGACGATGCCCGGGGTCGCGGCCACGGCGGGACTCGCGGTCGCCGCCGTGCAGGTGATGGCGGTGTTCAACAGCGTCGGCCGCCCGATCTTCGGCCGCTCCGCGGACGCCTACGGCCCGCGGCGGACGCTCATGGTGATGTACCTGGTGATGCTCGGCGCGATGGCCGTGCTCGCGCTGTCCACGGCGTGGGAGCAGCTGTACGCGGGGATCGCGATCACCGGGATCGTGTTCGGCGGGTTCCTCGCGGTGATGCCCGCGTTCTCGGCGTACTTCTTCGGACTGAAGAACCAGGGGCAGAACTACGGCGTCCTGTTCACGGGGTACGGCCTTGGGGCCGTCGTCGCGACGTTCGCGATCGGCCCGATCAAGGACTCCTTCGGATCGTACGTCCCCGCGTTCTACGTGGGCATGCTCCTGAGCCTCGTCGGGCTCGCGATCAGCTTCCTCGCCCGGCCCCCGAGGCCCGTGGCCGCGCGGGTGGAGCTGGAGAAGGTCCCGCTGCACGCGTGATTGCTGAGCCTTCGTGCCGGTCGGGCGTGTATCCGGGGCAGGCCGAGGCCTGCGCCTTTCCGGAATAGAGGAAGCCTTCATCGCTCCGCGAGCGATTCGCGCCCCCGGACGTGCGGCGGATGGACCCTGACGATCCCGCGGTTCGCTGGCTCCTGGAGCCGGAGGACCCGTCCGTGCGGTACCTCGCGCTCACGGATCTCCTTGGGAGGACGGGACGGTCCCGCGAGGTGCGGGAGGCACTCGCCCGCATCCCGTCCGGGCCGAGGGTCCGCGCCCTGATTGCGGGGCAGCGGGCGGACGGCGGGTTCGGCGTGCACCCATACCAGAAGTGGACGGGCGCCCACTGGCGGCTCGTGTCCCTGGTCGAGCTCGGCCTGCCCGCGGGTCATCCCGCCGCTCTGCGCGCGGCGAATCAGGTCCTCCGGTGGCTCGGCGGCTCCGCGCACCGGAAGCGGATCGTCGTCCTCGAGGGCCGTGTGCGGAGATGCGCCTCCCAGGAGGGGAACGCGCTCGGCGTCACGAGCCGCCTTGGGATGGCGGGGGACGAGCGCGTGCGCGAGCTCGCCGGATTCCTCGTGGACTGGCAGTGGCCCGACGGTGGGTGGAACTGCGACAAGGACCCGGGCGCGGACCACTCCTCGTTCTACGAGAGCCTCGCGCCGATGTGGGGCCTCCTGGAGCACTATCGCGCGACGGGGGACCGCGACGCGTTGATGGCCTCGGAGCGCGCGCGAGAGATGTTCCTCCGCCATCGCCTGTTTCGCTCCGAGGAGACGGGCGACGTGATCGACGCGGAGTGGCTCAAGCTCCACTACCCGCTGTACTGGCACTACGACGTGCTCCACGCTCTCGTGATCCTCTCCCGGTTCGGGCCGCTGGGGGACCCTCGGATGCGGGAGGCGCTCGACGTCGTGGAGGGGAAGCGGCTCGCGGACGGTCGATGGCGGGCGGAGGGGTTCTACTGGCACCCTCCCGGGAAGCGGAGGCCGCACGCGGAGGTCGTGGACTGGGGCCGCACCGGGCCGAGCAAGATGATCACGGTGAACGCGCTCCGCGTGCTGAGGGCGGCGGGCCGGGTCCGCTGAACGCTCCCCGCTTCGCAAGTCCGTAGCTCAGGTTTATATCGCGCGCCCCGGTAGTGCGCCGCACCCGAGGGACACGAGCCATGGTCCAGGACGCACCGATCCACATCACGGACGCCGACTTCGAGCGCGTCGTGAAGGAGAACCCGTACGTGGTTGTTGACTTCTGGGCGGAGTGGTGCCGCCCCTGCCACGCAATCGCCCCGACGATCGACGAGCTCGCGAGGAAGTACGCGGGCAAGGTCGTGTTCGCGAAGATCAACAGCGACGAGAACCAGGCGAAGTTCCAGGAGTTCGGGGTGATGGGCATCCCGACGCTCCTGTTCTTCCGGAACGGAAAGCTCGTGGACCAGGTGATCGGCGCGATGCCGAAGGGCCCGTTCGAGGCGCGGGTCGTGAAGCACCTCACGTGAGACGGGGACCGGCATCTACAAGTATCGTAGGACGGATGCGTGGCGGCGATGGAGACCCTGATCGAGCGGCTCGCGAAGAAGAAGGAGGCCCCGCCGAACCCCGCGGAGCTCGTCATCCTCCCCATGGCGTCGAAGGAGCACGAGGGCGCGTGCGGGGACGGCTGCGGGTGCGGCGAGGGCGAGGGCGGCGGCTGCTGCGGCGGCTGAATGGGACATTTCTTTATTTGAGAATCAGCCGACATAATCACGGCCCACTTCTCTTATAGTGCGCAACGCCCTCGATTCCTCAAGAGGAGGCGTCTGATGGATCCCCTTGAGGCGTCGAGGCTCGTGACCGACGAGTACTCGGCGAAGATCCTCGTCGCGACGTTCAAGCGGCCCCGGTCCGCGATCGACCTGAGCCGCGAGTACGGCATCCCGATCGCCGCGTGCTACCGCCGCATCCACGCGCTCGAGAAGGCGGGGCTCGTGCGGTGCACGGAGCGGGCCCTCACGCAGAAGGGCAAGCGGATTTCCATGTACATGTCCCAGCTGAAGAACGCGTACATCTTCTTCGAGAACGGAAGACTGCGCGTCCGGTTCCAGCTGGCGACCGGCGTCACGCGCGACTTCGGCGGCGACTGGAAGGCCGTCGAGGTCGAGGAGTCCACGACCACCCCATACCTATAACCCCTCCTCCACAACCCACAGGCAGGTCGAGTTCCCCTCGACTTGCCTCATTTATTTCCCGCTCACCCCTCCTCAACAACCCAACGGGCAAGCCGGGCCCCACCCGGTTTGCCTCCTCTTTTATTCCCTCCTGGTGGGCGGGGCCATCCGCGACGTTCTCAACGGCCGGACCGTTGACAATCGTGTTTTATACTCGGCGCTCCCTCAAATGGGCTTACCCATGGAAAACGGCCAGCGGGACCGGATGAAGTACCTGTTCCGCGAGATCCTCGGCGTCGACGTCGACAAGATCGTGAGCCAGGTCGTCGCGAAGGTGAGCGTGGAGCGGGCGAAGCAGGTCGACAAGAACTCGAAGGACTGGAAGAAGTACATGTCCGAGGAGGGCGGGATCGTGTTCCTCCCAGGCACCGTGGCGGGCATCGGCCGGAAGGCCCCGCGGTCGAAGTGAGGCGGAGGGTTCATCGTTCCTACCGCCATCCTGACGGCGGTGGAGGAAGCATGGCGCAGGGGTCGGACGCCCCCGGTCGTCGACCGTTCTGGGTTCAGCTCGTCGCGACCCTGCTGCTGATCGTTGGCGTCCCCGGGCTCGTGTCCGCGCTCGTGGTGGGCGATGGCCAGGCTGTCCTTCTCTTCGCCGTCCTGATGATCCTCGGGATGGCGGCGGAGTCCTGGGCGTACTTCCTCCGGTCCCGCGCGAACTCGGCGGCCCGCTGACGCGCGCGTCCTGCGCGGCCCGCATCATCTTTATCTAATCCGCGCCCTTCCCGCCGTCCGATGGGCTCGTGGAAGGGGCGGGACATCCTGTCCATCCGCGACCTCTCGCGGGCGGACATCGAGGCCGTTCTCAAGGCCGCGAAGGACCAGGTCCCGGTCGCGGAGGGGAAGAAGGTCTCCCGCGCCCTTGAGGGGAAGATCCTCGCGACCCTGTTCTTCGAGCCGTCCACGCGCACCCGCCTGAGCTTCGAGAGCGCGATGCACCGCCTCGGCGGGCGGGCAATCGGCTTCGGGACGCCCGAGGGGACGTCCGTGCAGAAGGGCGAGACGCTCGCGGACACGGTCCGGATGGTGGAGTCGTACAGCGACGCGATCGTCCTCCGGCACCCGCACGAGGGGGCCGCCCGCCTCGCCGCGGAGTTCAGCTCGAAGCCCGTGGTCAACGCGGGGGACGGCGCGGGCCAGCACCCCACCCAGACCCTCCTGGACCTGTACACGATCTGGTCCGAGAAGGGGGCGATCGAGGGGCAGAGCGTCGCGCTCGTCGGGGACCTCAAGTACGGCCGCACGGTCCACAGCCTCGCGTACGCGCTCGCGGAGTTCGGCGCCTCCCTCACGCTTGTCTCCCCGCCGGGCCTGGAGATGCCGCGGGAGATCGTGGACCGGGTGAAGCAGACGGGCACGCCGATCGCGACGACCCACCGGCTCGAGGACGTGGTGAAAGGCGCGGACGTCCTCTACGTGACGCGGATCCAGAAGGAGCGGTTCCCGGACCCGCAGGAGTATGAGAAGGTCGCCGGGACGTACCGGGTGGACCTCGCCCTCCTCCGGGACGCGAAGAAGGACCTGATCGTGATGCACCCCCTTCCGAGGGTCACGGAGATCGACCCGGCTGTGGACGCGACCCCGCACGCGAAGTACTTCCGGCAGGCGTTCAACGGCGTGCCGGTGCGGATGGCGCTCCTCGAGATGGTGCTGGGGGCGGGCGGATGAGGGAGCTCCGCGTCACGCCGATCAAGAACGGCACGGTGATCGACCACATCCCCGCGGGCATGGCGCTAAAGGTCCTCAAGATCCTGGGCATCGGGGAGACCGTCTCCTCGACCGTGACGGTCGCGATGCACGTCCCGTCCAAGGCGATGGGCTGGAAGGACATCGTGAAGGTCGAGGACCGGGAGCTGAGCGCGAAGGAGGTCGACAAGATCGCCCTCATTGCGCCGCGGGCGACGGTGAACGTGATCCGCAACTACAACGTCGCGGAGAAGCACGTCGTCCGGATGCCGGACCGGGCGGTGGGGATTCTGCGGTGCGGGAACCCGAACTGCATCACGAACCTGCGGGAGCCAGTGGAGTCCGAGTTCTTCGTGCGGCCCGGGGAGCCGCCCCGGGTCCTGTGCAAGTACTGCGACCGGGAACTCGAGGACATCGCGGCCGCGATCGTCTAGGCCGCTAGACGACCCACGCGCGCGTCGCAATCTCAGTGCCGGTCGGGGCCCAGTACAGGTGGAATGCGTACGAGCCGGCGCCCAGGGGGACGCCGTCCCCCGCGACGTAGATTGTGTCCCCCGTGCTCAGGAGCCCGAGCCCCGTCGTCTCCGTCCAGGTGACTTGGTAGGTGGTCCCGGCGACCGCGACCAGCTGCGGGACACCGCTCGCGGGGAACGTATCGGGCGGGCTCCGCGCGGCATCCACCTCCAGCCGGAATGTGAAGCTCCCGATGGGCTCGCTGCGGGAGGCGCCCCCGACCTCGAAGGTCGCGTTCCCGTCGGAGAGGCTCGGGGTTGTGAACGCGACGATCGGCGGCGTGCCGCCTCCGGGGCCGATGAGCCCGCCCACGAGGACGAAGAGGACCGCCGCCAGGACTATCGTGACGACGACGATTATGACGACCACGATTAGGACGACAACGAGGACCGTGCTCGTCCGCTTCGGTGGCGGGGGCGGGTAGTACGGGTACGGGGGGACGGGCTGCCCCGGGGCGGGGGGCGGGGCGGGTGCGGGCGCGGGGGCGAAGGGCGGGGTCGAAGACTGGGCCATCGCAGCCGCATGGGGTCCGGGGGCGATGAAGATATCGGGGCTCACTCACCCGGCGGTGTGGGCGGGACGGGAGGCCCGGGGGGCCGTGGCGGGCGACCGAAGATTTCATATCACGGATTCCGTTACTCGGTGGCTAGGGATGGTGAGTGCACGCTCGAAGAGATTTCTGAGATCATCGGGCTTCAGGTCTACACGAACCAGGGCGTCTTCCTCGGGAACGTGAACAACCTGGTCGTGGACGTGGAGGTCGGGGCGGTCGACGGGCTGTTCGTCGGGGAGACGAACCCGCTCCTAGTCGAGGGAGGGCGCGCGGTCTCCGTCCCGTACCGGTGGATCCAGAGCGTCGGGGACATCGTGATCCTGCGGTACTTCCCGAAGCGGGTGAGCCTGAAGAAGGCCGTGGCCGCGGCGGCGCCGCAGAAGTAGGTACGAACCTCTTTTATTGCCCGTGCCATCATGCCCCGCCCGATGCCGGGAGCGTGGGTCCGGGTGGCACCTCGGTTGCAGGCGTCGCTGGAGATTCTCGACATCTTCTCGCTCCGGCCCCACGAGCAGGTCCAGAAGGCGCTCCTGGAGAAGACGATGCGGGAGATCGTCGAGGAGGGCCGCCTCCATCTGCCCGTCCTCGTGGAGCGGGAGCACCGCGTGATCCTCGACGGGCACCACCGGTACGAGGCCCTGCGCCGGCTCGGGTGCCGGCGGGTCCCCTGCTACGTCGTGGATTACGCGTCCGAGGAGATCCGGCTCACGACGTGGCCCGGGGCGACCGTGGACCGCGTGTCGAAGGAGGAGGTCGTCGACCACGGGATGCGGGGCCAGCTGTTCCCGCCGAAGACGACTCGCCACCTGCTCAACGAGACGCTCCCCGAGTCCCCTGTGGCCCTCAAGGACCTGATGTAGGCGGCTCCCGCAGGCTCGGGGGCGTGTACTCCTTCTCGCGGGCCGCCCGCCTCCGGCGCCACCGCACGAGGAGGGCGATCGCGACGACGGCCGCCGCGATCCCGAGGCCCACCGCCACGTACGTTCCCGTGGGGTCCGCGGGCGGCTCCGATGCCCGGTACCGGAACGCGACGAGCTCGGTGCGGCTGACCGGCCCACCGCTCGCGTTGTACGCCTCCGTGCGGGCGTTGTTCCCCGCGGCGGGCGCGTAGTCGAACCGGTCCGAAGTCCCGTCCGGCCAGGTCTCGCGGACATCAAATGTCTCGAACGTCCCCGCGGGGACCGTCGTGTTCCCGCGGGACGCGAGGGCGACGCCGAATCCTATCTCCGTCTCGTTCACGTTTGATAACGTCTCCGGCGGGTTGTCGTCGAGCTGGATTACTACGTCCTCCCGCCACGAGGAGTTCAGGGTCACCGTACCCGAGAAGCCGAACGGCACCGGGTACGTGAACGTGTCCTGCACGACGCGGTTCGCCGTGAGGTTCGTCCAGGATAGGTGGAACGCCGTGCCCGGGACCGGGACGGGCACCGTGCCGTCCGCGGCAATCACGACCAGGCTCTTTACGATCTTGCGGGACGCCGTCGCGATCCATTCCTCCCCGGTGAGGTTCCAGGTTCCCGTGGCGGGGACGCTGACGTTGGAGAACTGGAACGAGCCCCGCAGGACCCCAAGCCCGCTCGTGTTCACGACGAACACGTCCTGCGGCACGCCGCGGACGACCTCCGCGCGGACGCCGGAGACCGCCGCCCGGACCGTGCCGTCCAGGTACACGGAGTCCTCGAACGTCGTGTTGAAGCGGTACTCCCAGAAGTCCCCCGGGGACCAGGCGGGCGCCTCCATGGACCCGCCGAGCGGGGCCCGCGCGCTGCCCGCCACGAGGAGGAGCGCGGCGGCGAGGAGGAGGGGCGACGCGCGCATCGGCGGAAGCCATCCGGGCGGGGCGAGATAAGCCTTCGCCGCCGGCCCTCCGGGAGCCTCACCGGTCGGGGTCCGCGACGACCTTGCCCCTCCGCGAGGGCACGATCCGGACCCGTCCCTGGAAGGACCGCCTCAGGCCCTCGCCCTGGAGGAAGCGGTCCAGGAATACGGCGAGGGCCGCGACCTCGGAGTGCGGTTGGTTTCCCACGGAAACGTTGAACGTGGCGAGGTCGTAGACGGCCCGCGGGACCTTCTCCGCGCCCACGACAATCAGGAGGTCCCCGCCGCGCGGGATCCGCGGGAGGGCGTCCTCGAGGCGCTCGCCGTACATCGTGAGGTGGACGACGGGGCCGCGCCACGACCCGAGGAACTCCCGCCAGGGCACGCCCGTGCGGACCTCGAAGGGCCCGCCGAACTTCGCGACGACCCCGCGCAGGGTCCGCTCGAGGCCCGCGTCCCGCGTCGACACGACGACGGCGTCCGCGCCGAACGCGCGGGCGGCGAGGGCGACGTGGGTCGTGACCCGCCGGTCCCGGCCGGGCCGGTGGCCGAGCCGCAGGATCGTGATCATTCTTCCCACAGCATCGAGTAGAGGAACAGGGAGACGGAGGCCGCGGTGATCACGACGACCGTGACCCCGAGGGCCAAGAGGAGCCAGCGCCGGTCCGCGAGGCTGAACAAGCCGAAGAAGATGATCGCCAAGATTCCGACGAGGGGCCCGGTCATGAAGCGGGCGTGGGTCCGCTGGATGCGCTTCGGGCGGACCCGGAGGTCGTCGAGCATCCACAGGTACGGGATCAGGGTCGCGACGACGAGGCCGACGACGGTCACCGCCGTGTACACGGGCCCACCGAGGGTCCAGACCCCGAAGACCAGGAGGAGGACCGCGACGAAGAACCCGAAGCCGCTGAGCATCGCGAGGATGCTCTTGTCCGGGCGGGTGACCGCGCGCGCGGACCGGGCGGGCTCCCGCGGGCGGCGCAGTTCGGCCCCTTCGTACTCCGCCTCCGGGGCCTCCTCGTCCTCCCCCGCGTCCTCGACCCCCTCGGGCTCGGTGGCTACGTCCTCCCACTCGCCCTCGACGCCCATCGGACTACTCCTCGAACCGCATCACCCGGTGACCCCGGAAGTCCAGCCGCGCGGAGCGCTTCACGAGCGCCTTGAGCATCGTCTGGGAGACCTTCAGGTTCTCCGCGACGTCCCCGGCGAACTTCCCCTCCTCCCCGACCATGTCGAAGATCTGCTTCTCGATCTTCGCGTAGTCCTTCTCCGGCATCATCGCCGCGTACAGCACGTCGGAGATCTCGTGCACGGGCGCGGTCGCGTTGATGTGGAAGCTCGAGTAGAACGCGTGGTAGGCCTTCTCCGGCTGCAGCGTCGCGGACGTCTGCCACTTCGTCTCGACGAGCTTCATCTTCTCGAAGAACGTGATCGCGTCGACGCCCTCCTTGCCGAACTTCTCCTCGATCTGCTTCAGGGTCCGCCAGTCCGTCGAGACCTCCTTGAAGGCGTCCCGCTTGACCTCCGTGTCCACGGCCCGCAGGATCGGGACCAGCTCGGCGGGTTCGCTGACGACCTTGATTCGGTTCATGGCGGGTGGGCGGCCGTATGGGTCGGGCGCGATAAATAATTATTTGGTAGCTTGAAAGAAATTAGCACGGTCCCGACCTCGGGACGAGGGTTCAGCGGAACCGGAGCCGCTTCCACAGGAGGCCACGGGAGGCGGCGCGCCCGCCTCAGAGGGTCTCCGTCGCCTCCGCGACGCCCTTGCGGGCGATTTCCTCGTAGATCTCCTTGTGCTTCCGGAACTTCCAGATCTTCGCGTCGTCGAGGGCCATGAGCTTGATCACCTCGTCGACCTCCCCGTCCCACTCCGCCTCGACGTTCGCCCGCTGCTCGAGCTCCTTCACGCGGGTGACGAGGTACGCGATCGCCTCCGCCTGGCGGTTCAGGATCTTGCGGAGCTCCTCGACGTTCGAGTTCTCCGCGTGCTTCAGGTCCCGGAATTCGTTGTCGATCCTCTGGAAGATGTTCTCAAGGTTCTGCACGAGTGCACCCCGGGCGTCAATCGCACCGCCGGGATATAAAAGCTGAGGCCGACACGGGCCCAGCCAGCGCGCGGAACGAGGATTGCGTTCGCGCGTCTCCTCGGATGGCGCGTTCGAGCCGGGCGGCGTCTCGCTGCGGAAACCTTATGGCGGCCTCCGGGCTACGGCGCGGGGCATGAAGGCGAAGGACCTCCGCCCGGAGACGAAGGTCGAATCGATCGAGCTCACGATCGCCTCGAAGGGCGATGCGCGGGAGTTCACGAGCCGCTCTGGCGCCGTCGGGAAGGTGTGCGACTGCAAGGCGAAGGACGCGGACGGGGAGGAGGTCCAGGTCACCCTGTGGAACGAGGAGATCGAGCGGGTCCACGCGAACGACCGCATCCGGATCTCGAACGGTTGGGTCCGTGAGTGGCGCGGGAACCTCCAGGTGAGCGCGGGCAAGTACGGGCGGCTCGAAATCCTAAAGTAGCGCCTGGACGAGCGGGAGCGCGGGCGTCAGGACGAGGAGCGGGACGACCGTCATCAGGAAGTCGTCGTCCACGACCCGGATGTCGGGGTATTCTGCGAGCAGCGCCACCGGGGCCGCGATGGCGGTGAGGGCTGCGGCCTCCGCGGGGTTCAGGGTCCCCACCGCCAACAGGACGCCCGCGAACACGGTGGCGTAGCCGATGGCGGGGAGCCAGGGGTATCGTCCCGTCCGGCGGGACCACGCCGCGAGCGGGTCGATCCACGCCATCCCGCAGAACGCGGGGATTACGAGGACCCACGGGAAGAACAGGAACCCGAGGGCGAGGCCGATTGTCCCCCAGGCGTACGCGCTGAACCGGGCGGCCTCGTAGTGGCGCATCCCGAAGACCGGGATCCGCAGGGCGATCCGCGCGACCTCGACGCACAGCGCGGACCCGAGGAAGAGGAACAGGAGCCCTTGGCGGGCGAGCCCGCCGACGAGGTCCGGCGGGATCCAATAGTACACCAGGAACACGGGGGACGCGAGGTGGAACAGCCGCCGGAACAGGTGCGGAGGCGGCACGCTCTCCATGGGCGCCCCTCACTCCGCGAAATCGTGGCGGGCCCACTTCGCGTCGATCCCGCGGTACAGCAGGGCCGTGGCGGCGGCCATGGCGGTCAGGACCAAGGCGATGCCGCTGATCGTGAACACGGGGGTCCGGTCCACGGTGAACGAGAGGATCGTGAGCCCGAGGTCCGGGAGGATCGCGAGGACGGAGAACCGCGCGAGGACGCCCGGGTCGAACAGGAACGAGTTCGTGCGGAGGCCCGTGAGGTAGGCGGTCATCACGACCATGTACACGGAGGTGACGAACATCACGGGCAGCGCGAGCCACAGGAGGCGGAGGTCGCCGTTCAGCGCGCTCACGCCGACGACGAACGCCGTGCTGATCCCGGTCGTGAGGGCGAGGAACGCGAGTAACTTCGTGCGGATCACCCTTGGCACGTCCACGGGCAGGGTCGCGTAGTAGTCCATCGCGTCCACGTTGTTCAGCCAGTTGTACAGGAGGACGCCGAAGAACCCGACCATCGCCCCGTAGAACACGGAGTTGAACCCGACGGGCGCGCGCAGCCCGTTCCGCACGAACCACGCCGTGAAGCTCAGGAACAGGAGGGGCGTGACGAAGGAGAAGAACATCTTCGGGATTGTGCCGCTGCGCCGCAGGTCCACGAGCTCCTTCGCCAGGAGCACGCGATACCCGCGCACGATCCCGAGGCGGGCGTCCACGCCGGGCAGCTCGTCCTCCGCCACGGGGACGGACCGCGGTTCGTACTGCTCCGGGACGAGGAGCAGCGCCCCCGCCACGCACAGCGCGATCAGGCCGGCGCCCGCCATCCCGCCGGCGAGGGCCGCCGCCCCCGGCGTGGCGAAGGGCGGGAGCCCGTAGTGCATCGAGAGGCCCGGGAGGATCGCCTCGACCGGGAGGACCCGGAACACGCCCGCTGCAGCGAACGCGACGGAGATCCCCGCCACGAGCCCCGCGAACGCGACCCGGCTCCGCATGTACACCGTGGACACGAAGAAGCTCAGGCTCATCCCGACGAGAAACGAGATCAGGGCCGCGAGGAACAGGAACCCGATGCTCGTGAGCCGGAAGCCCGTGAACGGCACGGAGGCGGCGAGGCCGGCGACCATTGGGGCGAGGACGAGGGCCATGTAGAACACCGCGTCGCGGACGTACATCCCGAGGAACGTCCGACGAAAGGACATCGGGAGTAGGGAGGGCATGGCGACCAGGTAGTTCCGGTGGCCGTGGCGGCGCTCCAGGTACTGGGCCCCGAGGAAGCCGAACGCGCCGACGCCGAGGCCGTACAGGAACGCGGACAGGTGGAGGAACAGGATCGCGTCCGGGAGGGGGGTCGCCTCCAGGAGCCGCTGGGACGTCATCGCGATCGCGAACGAGAACAGCGCAACGATGACAGGGAACGCGAGGAACATCCGCCGGCTCGAGTACGAGCTGTGGAGCCGGAACTCCTCCTTCAGCATCAGCGGGAGCAGGTAGCTCATCGCCGCTCCCCGACGAGCCGGAGGAACGCGGCCTCGAGGTCCCGCTCGCCCCGCTTCACCTCCGCGAGGGAGCCCGTCGCGATGATCCGCCCGCCGTCGATCACGGCGACCCGGTCGCACAGCTTCTCCGCGATCTCGAGGAGGTGGGAGCACATGAACACGGTCCGGCCCGAGTCGCGGTACTCGAGGAGGAAGTCCTTCAGCTTCCTCTGGTAGATCGGGTCGAGGTTGATGAACGGCTCGTCGAGGAACAGGAGGGAGGGCTCGTGGATGAACGCGGCCGCGAGCATCAGCTTCTGGCGCGTGCCCTTCGAGAGGTCCCGGCAGATCGTCCCGCGCCCCTCATTGAGGTCGAAGAACGTGACCCAGCGGTCGATCGCCTTCGGGAGGTCCGGCACGCCCCGCACGCGGCCGACGAAGTACAGGTACTCGGAGGCGGTGAGGTAGGAAGGCGGGGACTCCACCTCCGGCACGATGCCGATCGCGGCCTTCACGTTCAGGGGGTCCCGCGCGGGGTCGATTCCGAGCACGTTCGCCCGGCCCGCCGTGGGCGCGAGCTGCCCCGTGAGGATTCTCAGGAGCGTCGTCTTGCCCGCCCCGTTCGGACCAAACAGGCCGAAGAAGTCGCCCGCGTCAACGTCGAGGTCCACGCCGCCGAGCGCGGTGACGGATTCGTAGCGCTTCACGAGGCCGCGGGCCTCGATCGCCTTCACGCGCCGCACGATTCCGGCGGCGTTATTTGAGGGTATGGGGCTGGTTATCCTGCGTCGTCCACGGTCGGTGGGCGCGTCACCCCCGCGGTCCGTCTCTCGATAGGCCTTGCGCGCGGACGGCACCCGCCGGAATCCGCACACCTGATGTGCGGGGCCGGACATGTCTTCGCCGTGCCGTTCCCCCCTGTGCCGTCCGACGAGGAGCTGCGCGAGGTCCTCCGCCGGGACTGGACCGTGACGGTCCTCTCCGTCGGGTTCATGTGGTTCATCGTGGCGATGGCCACCGCGTTCGGGCTCTGGAATGCCGTGAGCGCGGGCGTCGACCTCGCAGATCCGGGCCTGCTCGTGCCGACCGTCGCTGTGGTGGCGTTCTTCTGGGCGATTCCCGCCGTCGCGACCGTGATCACGGTCCGCCGGTGGCGGGAGTCGAGGTCCCGGTAGCCCTCGACGGCCTTATCCGCGCGGGCGGGTTCCATCCGCCGTGCGCACGGTTCTGTTCGCGTGCGTCGAGAACACGTTCCGCAGCATCATGGCGGAGGCCCTGTTCAATGCGCACGCCCCGCCGGGCTGGCGGGCGGTCAGCGCCGGCGTCGAGGCCGGCGAGCGAATCAACCCCGTCGCCGTGAGCCTGCTCGCGGAGATCGAGGTCCCCGTCACGAAGACGCGTCCGGAGCAGATTACCCCGGACATGATCAGGAAGGCGTGGCGGCTCGTGACGTTCGGGTGCATGGACCGGTGCCCCGCGGGGGGCGCGGGGAAGAACGAGGACTGGCCCCTACCCGGGTCCACGGGCAGGACGGACGCGGAGCTGCGGGAGATTCGCGACGAGCTCCGGCGGCGGGTGCTCGACCTCATCCGCCGCCTGCCGCCCACGGAGAAGTTCACCGACCGAGCGACAGGTTGACACTCACCGTCAGGGCCGTGAGGTCGGACGCTCTCGAGAGGGAAACAAGGAGGTCGGGCGGCCTGGAATGCGCCCGACCCATGGTCACGTCGCTCACGAGGGATAGAACACGGCCGTGATTGCCGCGGTGAAGAACGCGTCGCCGTTGCCGGCCCCGCTGTTCATCTGTCCGTTCAGGTAGTACGCGTACGTCCCCGATGACGCAATGGGGAACGATTTCATCACCGGCATCGATTCGATGTACACGCCGTCCGGAAGGCCTCCGGACATCCGCAAGGAGCTCCTCCAACCGTCCGAGATGCACTCCGTGCTCGTCTCCCCGATGAACAGGATGACGATGTCGTCCACCGCGGCATTCACGAGCTGGACCCTTGCCGCGGACGTGACGACGACCATCCCGGGGCCCGGGACGGTCAACATCACCTCAGCTCCCGTCATGTGCGTGCACGTCGCGGACAACGGGTCCGCGTTCACGCTCGACGCGGAAGCGGCGAGCGATCCCGGTCCGGGGGGTCCCGTCGGCCCCGTCGGACCTTGCGACCCTGCCGGACCCGCGGGACCCGATGGCCCCGGGTCCCCTTGCGGTCCCGGACCTCCTTGCGGACCGGCGGGCCCCGTGGGACCCGGGATCACAAACGAGACGACGAGGGCGACCACGGCCAACGCGAGCGCGGCGATGCTCAATATCTTGCTCACCCCTCCACCTTTCCCGGGCGTCGGTGCGGGCGGCGTCACCGCGGCGTACGGCGAGGCGTACGGGGGTGCGTACGGCGCCGGTGGCGCCTGCCCTGACATCGGTCCCGACTGGGCTGGCTGCATGCGGGCGGAACGGTCCGCGTCAGGAAATATGTTCCGGGGCTCGGCGGATGGACGCCCGTCCCCCGGGGAACGTACCCCCGTTTGAGCAATTACGGGACGTAACCCAAGGGTTAAGGTCCCGCCAAGCTGCTGGACCCGTGATGCCCCCCTCGCTCATCGTCACCCACTGCGGCTCCGCGTCCGGACCGGATCTGATCGACGGCGCGGAGCGTGCGGGGCGTGCGGCCCTCGCGATCCTGGAGCGCGGCGGGCGGGCGATCGACGCGGTCACGGAGGCGATCGTGATCCTCGAAGACGACCCCCGCACGAACGCGGGCACGGGCTCCCGGCTCCGCATCGACGGCCGGGCCCAGATGGACGCCTCGATCATGACGGAGGACCTCTCGGCCGGGGCCGTCGCCGCGATCGAGGACGTGAAGAACCCGATCCTCGTCGCCCGCAAGGTGATGGACACGCCGCACGTCCTGCTCGTGGGGCGGGACGCGACGAAGTTCGCCCGCAAGGCGGGGTTCCGGTACTACGACCCGATCACCCCGGAGTCGAGGGAGCGGTGGCGGGACTCGCTCCGCCGCATCAAGACCGGGGACCTCCCGCCGTACGCGGAGAAATGGCGGGAGTTCGGGGGCCTCGCGGGCACCGTCGGCGCCGTGGCCCGGGACTCGTCCGGCGGCCTCTGCGCGGGGAGCTCCACCGGCGGCACCGCGTTCATGATGGCGGGCCGCGTCGGGGACACGCCGGTCCTCGGGAGCGGCATCTACTGCGGGCCGGAAGGCGCGGTCTCCGCCACGGGCGTGGGCGAGGAGATCGTCAAGCGCGTCCTCGCGAAGTCCGTGTACGACCGGATCGCGGCGGGCAAGAGGCCCCAGGCCGCGTGCGAGGACGCCCTCCGGCCGTTCAAGAAGACCGTGCCCGTCGGGGTCATCGCGGTCGGCGAGGACGGCGCGGGCGAGGCGTGCAACCGGGACATGGCGTGGTGGACGAACGCTCCGCCGCGCGCGCGGTGACGCGCCCCACCGGATGGTTTAAGGCTACACGCGTTATCACGGCCCATGCTACTCCGTCAAGGGGGTGGGGTTTCGTGTCTCGGAAGAGCGTGTTGACCAGCAAGATCGAGGTCGAGGTGAAGCTCCTCGAGCGGCACGTCCAGATGCTGAAGTCGATCAACGAGAACCAGCCGATCGGGATCATCCGGCTGAGCGAGATGCTGAACGTGCCCCAGCACAAGGTCCGGTACTCCCTGCGGATCCTCGAGCAGGAGGGCCTGATCAAGCCGTCCCCCGAGGGCGCCGTGACGACGGAGCGGCTCGAGGACTTCTTGGACTACCTGAAGGGCGTCCTCGACATGATGTCCGGCACGGTCCAGGAGCTCCGGAAGTCCCTCGGGTGAGACGGGGCCTCCCCGCGCTATCTTTATCCATGGCCCGTTTCTGGGACCCGCTATGGCGACCCCCGCGCCGCCCGCCCTCGTCATCGAGAACCTGTTCAAGCGGTACGACGGGCGCCCCGCGGTGGAGGGGCTCTCCCTCGTCGTGGGCGCGGGGGAGGTGTTCGGCCTCGTCGGGCCGAACGGGGCGGGGAAGACGACGACGATCAAGGTCGTCGTCGGCCTCCTGCGGCCGGAGTGGGGCCGCGTCCTCGTGGACGGGCACGACATCCTCGTCGAGCCGTACGGATACAAGGCCGGGGTCGGGTACCTGCCGGAAACGACCACGCTCCCGGACTACCTCACGGGCCAGGAGTTCCTCTCGTTCGTGGGCCGCCTCCGGGAGATCCCGCGGGACGCGCTCGAGGCCCGGATCGCGGACCTCCTGAAGCGGCTCGACCTCCGGTCCCAGCGGAAGGACCTGATTGTCACGTACTCGAAGGGGATGCGCCAGAAGCTCGCGTTCGCCGCGTCCGTGATCCACCGCCCGAAGCTCCTGATCCTGGACGAGCCCCTGATCGGCGTGGACCCCGCGGGCCAGTACGCGATCAAGGAGGAGGTCCGGGGCGTGACGCGGCGGGGCGGGTCCGTGGTCGTGTCCACGCACATGCTCGACACCGCGGAGAAGCTCTGCGACCGCCTCGCGGTGGTCCACCACGGCCGGGTCGCGGCGATGGGGACCCTGGAGGACCTGCGGGCGACCGCGCGGACCGGGGAGCACGCGACCCTGGAGGAGGTGTTCCTCCGCCTCACGGAGGAGGCCGCGTTGCCCCTGCCCCCGGAGCCCCCGCGCCGCGGCCTGTTCCGGCTCGGAAGGCGGTGAGATCGTGGGCCGCATCCGGACGCTGTACGGTTTCAAGGTCCGCCAGTTCTTCGGCCCCCTCCGTCACTCCCTCGCGGCGGTCGCGCTCATCGTCGTCCTCGCGCTGTTCACGGTCCCGGGCCTGTTCGTCGTCGGGCTGTTCATCGTCGACACGCCGATCTGGACCTCCGCCCGCCTCGGGGACTTCTTCGCCGCGGGCCTGTCCACGTTCCTCGCGTTCGACTTCATGTTCGCGCTGAGCGGCGGGACCCTCACGCACCAGTCCGAGATCGACTTCGCCGCGACCTCGCCGATCCGCCCGCGCGAGTACCTCGTCGCGGACCTCCTGTTCCAGTTCACCGTGACGGACGCGTTCGCGATCCCCGCCCTCGTGTTCGCGGGGGCGGGTCTCGGGGTGCGGACCGGCGCGTGGCCCCAGATCGCCGCCGCGATCCTCGCGTTCCTCGCGTTCGTCGCGCTCGGCCTGGCGGTCGGGCAGGCCCTCGGGCTCGCCGTCGCGGCCCGCCGCCCGGGCGCGAAGACCGCCGCGATCGTTTTCCTGTTCCTGCTGCTCCTTCCCGCGGCCCACTTCGCGTGGCCCGCCGTCCCCGCGTACTCCGAGTTCCCGTTCCCCTCGACCGCCGCGGCGTACCTGATCCTGGGCCTCCTGAAAGGCGGGAGCGTGCTCGTCCCCGCGCTCACGTTCGCCCTGTTCGGGGCCGCGATCGCGGGGGTGTGGGCCCTCCAGGGCGGCCGGGACGTCTTCCCGAACCTCCGCCCGACGATGCGGGTCGCGTTCGGCCAGATGGACATGCGGAAGACCGCGGTCCAGCAGGAGGCGATGACCCGCGGCCTCAGCCGGCTCACGCGCCGGTTCCCGGTGGACCTGATGCGGGGCACGCCGGTCCGCATGATGACCCGCCTCCACCTCACCCGGATCGTCCGGGACGGGAGCATCCTGATGGTCGCCCTCATGACGGGGATCATGGTGATGGCGGGGGCCCTGAACCGGGAGGGGAACGCTGCGTTGCCGGAGGCCTCGTTCCTCACGTCCGGATGGGTCGCCCTGCTGATCCCCGTCATTCTGAGCTTCAACTGGAACGCGACGGAGCGGGCGAACCTGTGGACGGTCGCGATGGCCCCGCGGTACCTTGGCACGTACTTCCGTGGGCTATACCGGGCCCTCGGGGTCCTGACGGTCGCCATCGCGGTCTTGGCGGCGGTCGCGACGGGGACGGTCACGGCGCTCGGCATCCTCGCGTCCGGGCTCATGGCGGTGGCCGCGTGCGGGATCTCCGTCGTGGTCGTCGCGGCGGTCAAGATGCCGACGGACGCGTTCTCCCTGCGGTCCGCGATTCCGTTCATCGTGGTCCCGCTCGTCGCCCTGGGGGCGGGCGCGCCCTTCGTTGGTTTCCTGATCCTGTCCGCGACCGTGCCGCCGCTCGCGGTCGGGCTGGCCCTCGCGTACTCGATCTGCGTCCTCGTCCTGTTCGACGAGCTCGCGGTCTCGGCCGCGCGACGGTTCGAGCTCTAGCCCGGCAACCTTTTTAC
>Ga0209521_10000452_pt1 | contig 31202 bp, 27 predicted proteins | sample Rifsed19ft4_FD_184016 | JGI IMG/M metagenome (GOLD analysis project Ga0209521, IMG submission 184016) | Soil microbial communities from Rifle, Colorado, USA - sediment 19ft 4 (version 2) | ecosystem: Environmental > Terrestrial > Deep subsurface > Rock core/Sediment | place: Rifle, Colorado...
GCGGCCTTATTATACCATTTCAAAGCTTCGTAATAATTTTGTGGCACACCTTCTCCATCTCTATACATATCAGCAACATTACTTTGAGCAATGGGGAACCCTTGCTCTGCGGCTTTTAGATACCACTTAAAGGCTTCTGGCAAGTTCGTTACACCATACTCTCCAGATTGATACAATAATCCAAGAAAATACTGTGATGGAAGATGTCCCTGCTCGGCTGCTTTACGTTGCCACATCTCTGCTTTGGCAATGTCCTTAACAACGCCATTTCCGACGAAGTATGCATGGCTGAGTGTATATTGACTTCCAGCATGTCCTTTGTTAGCGAGAGATTCATATATTGGAATAGCTTTATCATACTGGCCTAATTTGTAAGCTTCCTCTGCGGCCAAAAAAGAATTAGTTTCTTCTTCTGCCTGTTGGTTTTTTTCAAGTTCTGCTAGACGTTTTGCTTCTTCTTGCCGTTGACGTGCAAGTTCCTCCTTGTGTTTTTCTACGCGCTGGCGTTCCAGTTCTGCCTGGCGCTGCACTTCAGCTTCAGCCTGTTTGCGCGCCTCTTCCTCGGCTCTCTTACGTTCTTCTACTAGCACTAATCGCTCCGCTTCCTGTTTGCGCACCTCTTCCTGCCTTTGGCGTTCCAATTCTGCCTGACGTTCTTCTTCGACACGTTTTTCTTCTTCCCTGTGTCGTCGATCTTCCTCTTCTTTTTGCTTTAAGGCTGCAAGTCTTTTTTCTTGTTCAACACGTTGGTGTTCTGCTTCAAGCTGAGACTTTGTTGGTCCGAAAAGATAATCTTGAATTTCATCCCGGTAAAAATAGGTAATCGCAACACTTATAAGCACACCAAGAATCGCAACCTTAGTAATTAACCATACTTTCCGTTTTTGTGTTTCTAATACTTTAGTACCCGGTTGGGTTGTCATTCGTTCCACAATGTTAGCTTGTTTGATCGGGTCTTCTGGCAAATTAAACTCCGCCTTCCATGCATTGATCGTTTGTGGTCTGTCTCCTTCCTTAAACTGGAGCGCGTGATCAATGGCAAGTAAAAATCTTTCCGAGTAACGGCCCTTGCCAATCTCTATTGCAAACACAAAAATATCCTTGTCACCCTTGAGGATCGCGCGGCTGCGATCAACCGCATCCATGGGCGCTATTCCTGCGACAGCACGGTAGAGTGTTGCTCCCAGACCGTAGATGTCTGTCCACGGGCCTTGCTGGTCGCTCTTGGAGTAATATTGCTCATAAGGTGCATAACCCGGTGACACCAGACTGGTCAAAGTTTGCGTGGCCATGCTGAGTGCCTGTCGCGCAGATCCGAAATCCAGTAACACCGGGCTGCCATCTTCTCGGATAAAAATGTTTGCTGGCTTGATATCACGATGGATGAATCCTGCATCATGTACCTTTTGCAACCCACCCAGAATAGGAATGAGAATATTGGTGAGTTCCGCTTCTTCCAGGGTTTTACGGCGAGTGAGAATGTCCTGCAGGCTTTCGCCGTGCTCATACTCCATCACCATATAGGCGGTGTTGTTTTCTTCAAAGACATTCAACACATGCACGATATTCGGGTGTTTGAATTTGGCCAGCGTGCGGGCCTCTGTAATAAATCTATCCAGCCCCCAGCGGAATTTTTCGCCGTGATCTTCGGTGACCGGATGCACGGAAAAATCCCGTTCACGCACCGCCAGTTCTATGGGCAGATATTCCTTGATGGCAACCTGACGGTCGAGATTGAAATCGTGAGCGAGATAAGTGATGCCAAATCCACCCTGACCAAGGATTTTTTCAATCCGGTACCAGTGTAGCTTGTGGCCAAGCTTGAGTGAGTTGCGGTGGATTTTATCACCCATGAAATATCAACTCCTTAAATTACATCAAGCGATCACGCCGTCATATCCTTTCACTTTGCTCAAAGGTTTCACTTTTTTGTTGATCGCAGGGCCTGCCTGACGTTCGGCAACTTCCAGTTCATAACTTTTCTGGAGGTTCATCCAGAAGTCGGGGGTAGTATTAAAGAACCGCGCCAGCCGTAGCGCTGTATCCGCGCTGATGCCACGGTGTTCGCGTGCAATATCATTAACGCGCGCGGGTGTAAGGTCCAGCGCTCTGGCCAATGCATTGGCTGAGAGATTCAGCGGAACCATGAACTCCTCACGCAGAATTTCACCGGGGTGTACCGGCGGTAATAGTTTTTTACTCATAAGTTATTCACCTCAGTGATAATCTACAATCTCTACATCTTCCACACCCGAATCAGCCCAGCGAAAACATATCCGAAGCTGATCATTGATACGTATGCTGTACTGTCCGGCACGATCACCTTTGAGGGCTTCCAGCCGGTTTCCGGGTGGTGAACGCAAGTCATGTATTTGCCGGGCTGCATCCAGCATTTTCAATTTGCGCCTCGCGACTGATTCGATATTGACATAACGCGCTACACTCACACCCTTAAACAGGAATTCCGTATCCTTGCAGCGAAAGGTCTTAATCACGCTTTATATTGTATATCGGTAAACGATATGAGACAAGGGTAGCCCTGCTGAATTATCAGTAAGTATAGGAAATACTGACTGAACCAAAGTGGTGCCCGCTGTCCTGGCCTTCAAATTCCTTGGTGCGAAATACCTGTGCATAGGAAAGTTTAAAACTGTCTAAGAGAATACTAACACCAACAATAAAGTCACCGACCAGTAATTCCCTGTCTACACTGTGGCTGCCGCGGAAGGTGTTCCCTTCCAGAAAAATGTCCCGCAAAACCAGCCTGCCGGTAGCAGCGGCGAAGGCATGCAGACTGAATCCATGAACGGTCTGCTGATAACGCGGGTCTTTGGTATCTGCAGGTGCGTTGGTGTCTCCGCCCGGCCGGATCAACGATGTACCGAAATCCGTTGGCAGATTCCAGCCGAAACGGATTTCCATGCCGGCATTGGCATAGGTATATATGTTGCCGAGCGCTCCCCCGTAATGTGTGATCGCATCAAAACCGAAACCGGACAACGTTTTGGGTGTTAATATTCGATCCTTATGTTCATAAAGCAACACAATGCCGGGCTCGTTTTTGATCTGGTTGTCCCAACCCTGTGCTTCATCGATACCACGTATCTCATGGACCAGATTCTGTGACTCTTCTGCAAATGACCATGGTCCCACTACGCCCAGTTGCACTTCTATCGTATCCAGGCGGCGGTAATTCTTGTTGTGAAACGCGGCACCAGCGTAAAGCCAGCCGGCGTAGGGGCGATCATCGGTAATTAAATCAGTAGTACGAGTGTTGTCAGGTGTATACATATTCTGCCCGGCAGAAAAAACAATATTGCGTTGCAGGTCTTCGATATCACTGAATGGCAGTCTTTTTACTATTGCCTTGCCCCAGTCCGGCAAATCGTCACTTTCATGAAACCAGGGCAGATCGGGTGAGATCCAGCTTAATTTGATTCCGTTGGTGTAACTCTTGTCCGTACCGGCAAACAGATCATTCTCAAAGCGGAAAGTAAAAGTCCAGGAGTCTTCCGGCGGATGATGATCCGCACGGAGACCGGAGGTGAAAAGAAAACCTGCTGATATGATTAATATCCTCAATTCCATTTGCGGTAATATTCAATAATCAAAAGAATAAAACCAGGCACCAGATCACAAAAACATTAATTAGTGTCACCAGGACCGCTGCGGAACCCATATCTTTTGCGATTCCCGAGAGTTCGTGCTGTTCTCCGCCGAACCGGTCGACCACTGCCTCTATCCCTGAGTTGATCAATTCAACAATCATCACCAGCAGTATGCTTCCAACCAACAATGCACGTTCGACCCCGTTATCTCCCAACCATAAACCGAGGGGAACAAACACAATGGACAAAACAACTTCCAGACGAAAGGCAACTTCGTTTCTGAAGGCTGCCCGCAGACCCTGCATGGAATAGATAGTGGCTTTATACAGGCGCTGGATACCACCACTGCCTTTTACTGACATCGAATAATCCGGAAAGATTTAAAGACTACAGCGCAGCGAGCGCCTTGTCGTATGCCGGTTCCTGCGCAATCTCCGGTACCAGTTCCGTATAAACAATCTTGTTGTTTTCATCCAGCACCACGACAGCACGTGCGGTAATACCTTCCAGAGGACCATCTTCAATGAGCACGCCATAATCCTTGGCAAAATTACGCGAACGCATCATGGAAAGAGGTATAACATTATCCGCGCCTTCAGCAGAACAAAAACGTTTCATCGCAAATGGCAGGTCAGCAGAAACCATCAAAAACACCGTACCGGATTTTGACTTTGCGGCATCATTGAATCTTTTTGTTGAGGTAGCACAAACCGGGGTATCGAGGCTGGGCACAATGTTCAGCAGTTTCTTTTTGCCTTTGTAGGTTTCGAGAGTGACATTATTCAATTCGCTATCCACCAGCACAAAATCCGGGGCTTGTTGACCGGTTGCAGGCAGATCAGCGTTGGTGTGAAATTCATTACCGTGCAGGGTTATCTTGGCCATTTTGATCAGTCTCCTATTCTTCAATTAATTCACTGTATGCGTCAGCATCGATCAATTCATCCAGATCCGCTTCGTCATTTGGTCTCAATATAAATATCCAGCCGGTATTATAAGGGTCTGTATTGATCTTCTCCGGTATATCTTCCAGTTCATGATTAATCTGAACGACCTCTCCGGATACCGGACAATAAATATCAGATGCTGATTTTACCGATTCTACCACTGCACACTCTTCGCCGGCTGTGTAATCTCGCTCAACTTCGGGCAATTCGACAAAAACGATATCACCCAGCTCTTTCTGTGCATGATCAGTAATGCCAACCCTGACCAGGCCATCGTCCAATAATTCAGACCAGGTATGTGCCGGTGAATATTTGAGATCTGCAGGGACATGATTCATTGCTGTAATTCTCGTTGATTTTTTATGATGAACTTTCAGCATAATTGTAGCAGGGAAAAATTCATTTCATTATTACATTCTATTAAAAATTTCTTGTCACCTGACGGGAAACACAACCAGATGATCGATCTCCAGCCTGATTCCTATATCCTCATTGACAGGATGATTATGGTGGCTCGGCACCAGGCTCAATACCCGTGTACCACTACCCAGCGCAAGGGTGTAGAGAAACTCCGCGCCCCGGAATGCCTTGTCTGTAACCCTGGCTGTTAACTCGCTCATGTCGTCATGGATAATATCGTCCGGACGGATCAGGACCGCAACGGTTGTCCCCTGTTCTAGCCCCAATGGCATTGCCCCTGTAATTACACCGAGTTCGGTGTGGACTTCCCGATCACCGGTTACTGAACCTGAAAGAAAAACTCCTTCACCAATAAAATCTGCAACATAGGAGGTTGCCGGACGATGATAAAGGTTGAAGGCCGTATCCCATTGCAACAGTCTGCCCTCATTAATGACACCGACAATATCCGCCATCGCAAAGGCCTCAAACTGATTGTGACTGACCAGTACCGCCGTGATGCCGTCCTGCTTGAGGATGTTGCGGACATCCTTTGCCAGTTGCTCGCGTAATGTAATGTCCATACTTGCAAAGGGCTCATCCAGCAAAAGGATTCTTGGCCTGGAGGCAATCGCCCGTGCCAAAGCCACACGTTGTTGTTGCCCACCAGACAGGCGATGCGGGTATTTGTACAGGAACTCCCCGATCTCAAGCAGTTCGACCAGTTCACTGATCCTGACCTCACGCAGATGGCCTTTAAAATCCTGCAGACCAAACGCAATGTTTTGTTTGACCGTCATGTGTGGAAACAGGGCATAGTCCTGAAACACCATGCCAACCTGCCGCTGTTCAACAGGCACCAGATGTTTGTTGTCACTGACTCGTACTCCACGGATCCATACTTCACCTTCACAGGGAGTTTCAAATCCTGCAATTGTTCTTAACAGCGTCGTCTTCCCGCATCCACTGGGGCCCAGCAAACAACCGATATCACCTTCTCTCAGGGCAAAGGTGATGGCATCGATGATCTTGAGACGATCAAATGCAACAGAGATATTTTTCAGCTCAAGGGCTGTAGTCATGGCCCGGACGTGACATCGAAATTGAGCGGCTTAAATATATCACCGGAATAATTGCAATCAGCACGATCGCCAATGAAGGACAGGCAGCATCGGCCAGCCGTTCTTCATTCGCAAGTTCATAAGCACGTATGGCCAGTGTATTGAAATTAAATGGCCGCAGGATAAGTGTTGCCGGCAATTCCTTTAATACATCAACGAAAACCAGTAATACTGCCGTCAGCAAACTGCCGCGCATCATGGGCATGTGTACCTTGCGGACCAGTGCGGATGCATTCAGGCCTATACTGCGGCCTGCTTCATCCATGGATGGTTTGATCTTGGCCAGTCCGGCATCTACCGTCTTTAATGACACCGCGAGAAACCTGGCCATATATGCGAACATCAAAGCCACCAGAGTGCCGCTCAGCAACAGGCCGGTACTGTAATCAAAATGTGCACGGAAGAATCCATCTATCAGTTTATCCAGCCAGGCAAAAGGCAACATGACACCTACAGCGATAACCGTACCGGGGATTGCATAACCCATACCGGATAAATTCACGGCAATCCGGATGAGAGGACCCGACATGCGGCGTTTACCATAGGCCATAAACAGTGCCAGTACCGTGGCAACAACAGCTGCACACGCTGCCAGCACAATGCTGTTCAACATCAGGTTTATAAACTGTTGATTAATCACCTTCTGGTAAGTCAACAGCGCCCATTTGATCAGAAAAAATACCGGGATCAGAAATCCCATTAATACCGGCAGGACACAAAAAATAAAAGCGAAATACGCATATCTGCCGCGTAGTTTTTTTTGTGTGAGAGAGCTGTAGCGGTTCGATGTATGGTAATAACGTTGTTGTTTGCGCGACCAGTATTCCAGATAAATCAATACCACTATAAACAGCATGAGTAACGCCGACAATTGGGCGGCGGCGGCACTGCTTCCCAGACCGAACCAGGTCCGGAATATTCCTGTAGTAAAGGTGGCTATACCGAAATACTGAACCGTACCGTAATCCGCCAGGGTCTCCATTAATACCAGCGACAAACCAACAATGATTGCGGGTCTGGCCAGAGGCAGGGCCACCCGGAAAAAAGTCTTGTAGGGACCACATCCCAGGGTGCGTGCCACCTCCAACGCACATATTGATTGCTCGATAAATGCGGCCCGGCTGATCAGGTAAATATAAGGGTATAAGACAAATGACAGCATGGTAATCGCCCCGCCGATGGAACGCACCTCCGGAAACACGTATTCACCATATTGCCAACCGGTCAGCTCACGTATGAATAATTGCACCGGACCCGATGCATCGAGTATACCGGTATAGGTATAGGCAATGATGTAAGCGGGTATTGCCAAAGGTAACAACAAAGCCCATTCAAGGGTACGGCTCAGGGGGAAATGGCACATCGTGACCAGCCAGGCCGGGACAATACCGAGGACCAGCGTCAAGCTTCCCACACCCAGCATCAGTATCAGTGAATTGAGAATATATTCCTTTAATACAGTATCCAGCAAATGCTGCCAGATGTCCGGTGCCGGGATCAGGAAGGAACTGATCACAGCAAACAACGGTAGCGCCAGAATTAATGAAACAAATATCAATGCACTTGCATAAAAGTGTCTGGCCAAATTGGAGTGCGCAGGAATTGCAGAAAAAAGCATTTCAACTGCGGCTGACATTATTAAGCCTAATTTGAACCCTTTTCAAAAATCTGCCGAGCGCAGTTAGAACGAGAAACCCGCGAGGCTGCGACGAGACAGTACAAGAGAGTACGGTGAGGAGCAATGCAGCGGGCGACGAAGTAAGAGAACTCATCTCATCCATCCTCGCATGATGCGTTGCTGGCCTAAAAGCGATGGATGTAAGGCAAGAGGCACAGGCCATATGTCAATATGGACAAGCCGAATAACACCACAGCCACGCTTTTGGGCCGCAACCCGAAGGGACGACGGGGCGATTTTTGACCATTCCGGCGTTGCTCGTCGCTCGATTGGAACAACCAAACTTCGCTCCTCACGCCTTGGACTACTCAAAAATCGCACGCCGTCGCGCATGTGCGGATGGATGAGATGAGTTCTTCTAAGCGCAGGCATTTTTGAAATGGGTACTTACTTCCAGCCCGCCCTGTCCATCAGCCTTACCGCCTCGGCATTATACTGTCCCAACTGATCCAGATTAATATCATCGGCAATATAATTACCCCATTGCTGTAGCGTCTCACTGACCGCAATACCGGCTTTAACCGGAAATTCAAAATTCATTTCCGCATACCAGACCTGTGCTTCATCACCTGCCAGGAATTCCAGTAATTTGATTGCCGCATCCCGATTTTTGGCTGCACGGGTCAATCCCGCACCGCTGATATTAAAATGTGCACCTCGATCACCCTGGTTGGGCCAGAACAAGGCTACTTTTTCTGCCGCCTGTTTCTCATCAACCATCTCGGAACGTAACATCCCTCCGAGATAATAGGTATTAACCAGTGCGATATCACACTCGCCAACGGCGACCGCCTTGATCTGATCCCGGTCACCACCTTTAGGTGTTCTGGCAAAGTTCTGCACCAGACCTGATGCCCATACTTCGGTTGCCTCGACTCCCAGCCGTGCAATCATGCTGGCCACCAGCGATTGATTATATGGATTGGAGGATGAACGCACACACACCTTGCCTTTCCATTCAGGGTTGGTCATGGCCTCATAGGTCGAAAGCTGCTCTGGCCTGACCCTTTCTTTTGCATAAACTATGATGCGTGAACGCAGTGACAGGCCATACCAGTAACCCTCGCCATCCCTGAAATTGGCCGGGATGGCACTGACCAGAATGTCTGATTGTACGGGTTGCAATAATTCCAGTGATTTGGCGCGATATAATCGCGCTACATCGGTTGCCAGCAGAATATCTGCCAGACTGTCCTTACCTTCTATCTCCAGCCGTTTGATCAAGGCATCGCCTTCACCGGTGACGAGGTTCACCTTGATCCCGGTTTCAGCTGTAAACTTATCCAGCAGAGGTTTGATCAATTCTTCCTTGCGTTCGGAATAAATATTCACTTCGTCAACTTGGGCCATAGATTGGGAGCCCAGGAAAAAACTGCCCCATATCACCAATAAGAATTTATATTTCATAGACATACATTTTCACCTCGGTGTTTGAAGTTTATCATAATACAAATGATAATTGTTTAATTTATGTTTTATTCCATCCAAGGATTATCATATAACGCCTTGATTTTTCTTTTTAAATTGTTTCGATAAAGTATATATTGACTGCTGCAATACTGGGTAAAACTGACTGCAACACATTACATAGTTCAAAAGGGGGCAAATATGGATTTCATTGTGCTGGGTGTGCTAACTGCCTTGGTGCTTTATGCCATCATCGTTTACAACGCACTGGTTACATTGAAACACAACGTTTCCAAAGCCTGGTCCAACATTGATGTGTTATTAAAACAACGTCACGACGAGTTACCCAAACTGGTCGAGATCTGTAAACAATACATGGGTTATGAACAGGAAACCTTGCTCAAGGTCATGGAGGCGAGGTCAGCGGTAGCGGCCGCACGCGAACAGGCGGATGTCAAAGCAGTGGGGATGGCGGAAACACAATTGCGCGTGGGCCTCGGGAATCTATTTGCACTGGCCGAAGCTTATCCGGATCTGAAGGCCAATGATACATTCAAGCATCTGCAGGGACGCATATCCGAACTGGAGAATTCAATAGCGTCCCGGCGTGAATTTTATAATGAGAGCGTGAACCAGAATAATATCCGGATTGAGCAGTTCCCCGATGTTATAGTTGCGCGCGGTTTTGGTTTTGGGCCACGTGAATTACTTGAATTCAGCGAAGCAGAAAGAAAAGACGTAGATGTAAAGGCACTTTTCAGTTAGCGTTATACGGCTTCCGGGGAAATGGATTTTTAGAAGATGCAGGCAGGCAATCCGCCAGTCAACTGTTAAAGCCGGTAATTTATAACCGGTTTCACGTAATATAATTAATACTATTTAACCGGAATACCTACAGGACAATAAATGCAGGATAACGCCTTACTTGATTACGATCAGCTGCCCCCGTTCAGCAGGATAAAACCTGAACATATCGAGCCGGCCATAGATCATATACTCGCGGATAACCGGCAATGTATTGACGCATTGTTGAAAAAAAACAAGCACTATACCTGGGACAATACACTGCATCCGCTGGAAGAACTTGATGATCGCCTGAGCCATGTCTGGTCACCCGCCAGCCATTTGCATTCGGTCACTGACAATGAGGAGCTCAGGCGTGCATACAATAACTGCCTGCCCAGGATATCGGATTACACGACGGACATGGGCCAGAACGAAGGCCTCCACAAGGCCTATGAACAGGTAGCCAACAGCGAAGACTACCGGCGCCTGTCCCAGGCGCAGCAAAAGATTATCGATTATGCCCTGCGTGAATTCCGCCTGTCCGGCATTGCCCTGGACAAGACATCCAGACAACAATTCAAGGAGATCCAGCAGAAACTTTCCCGGCTCCAGACCCGCTTTGAAGAAAACCTGCTGGATGCTACCCATGCCTGGAAAAAACATATCATCGACAGATCATTATTATCCGGTCTGCCGGATTCTGTAGTGGCCCTGGCCGCACAGACCGCTAAACGAGAAGCTGTAGAGGGGTGGATGTTCACCCTGGAATTCCCTTCCTACACGCCTGTGATGAAATATGCCGATAATACGGAACTGCGAAAGGAAGTGTATACCGCCTATGTCACCCGTGCTTCTGAACTCAATCCCGGCCAGGAAAACTGGGACAACAGCGGCATTATGCATGAGATATTGAAACTGCGTTACCGGCTGGCCCGACTGCTTGGTTTTGACACCTTTGCACATTATTCACTGGCAAAAAAGATGGCCAACACGCCGCAAGAGGTCATGGATTTTCTCAACGATCTCGCCGCACGCGCCAAGATCAGGGCGAAAACAGAATTTGACGAACTGAATCACTTCGCAAAATCTGAATATGGCGTTGACCAGATATATGCCTGGGATGTTGCCTACTATTCTGAGAAACTGCGTGAATTCAAATTCAGACTGTCCCAGGAAGAATTACGGCCCTACTTCCCTGTACCCCAGGTGCTGGATGGATTGTTTGGTATTGTGAATCAGCTCTATGACCTCACCGTCCTACCGCGCGAGCATGTAGATGTCTGGCATCCGGATGTGAAATTCTTTGACATCTGTGATGCCTCCAACACCTTGCGCGGGGGTTTCTATCTGGACTTGTATGCGCGACCACATAAACGGGGCGGGGCCTGGATGGATGAGTGTATCGTGCGCAAAAAGACCCTGACCGGGGTGCAAACCCCCATCGCTTATCTGATTTGCAATTTCACTCCGCCTATCGGCGATGACCCGTCATTGTTAACACATGATGAGGTCATCACACTGTTTCATGAATTCGGTCATGGCCTGCACCATATGTTGACCATGGTGGACTACCCCGGTGTTGCAGGCATTAACGGTGTACCCTGGGATGCTGTCGAACTGCCCAGTCAATTCATGGAAAACTGGTGCTGGGAGCGTGAATCGCTGGATCTTATCGGTCGTCATTATCAAACCGGGGAAAAGATCAGTAATGACCTGTATGAAAAACTTATTACCGGCAAGACCTTTCAAACAGGTATGCAGATGGTACGGCAACTTGAATTTGCCATTTTTGATTTCCGGCTGCATCTTGAATACACCGATGCCCAACCAGTCAATATCCAGCAACTGGCCGATGAAGTACGTCAACAGGTGGCCGTGGTCATCCCGCCGGACTTCAATCGCTTTCAACACAGTTTCTCGCACATATTCGCTGGTGGCTATGCTGCGGGGTATTACAGTTATAAATGGGCCGAGGTTCTGTCAGCAGACGCATTTTCCAAATTTGAAGAAACCGGTATCTTTAATAAAACGACCGGACAGGCTTTTTTGCATACAATACTGGAACAGGGTGGCGCACGTGATCCTATGGAACTGTTCATAGAATTCCGTGGCCGCAAACCCAGCATTGAACCCTTATTGCGGCATTCGGGAATTACCGCATAGGCGAAAGACAACCAGGCATGGTGTAGATAAAGATGAACCGCTTTGTTTTATTGATGATACTGTTAATGCCGATCATGACGGTCGCAGAGAGCGTCTATATTGATGACAAGGTCATGGCCGGGTTGCATCAGGATAAAAGCGTTGACAGCCCCATAATTAAATTACTCCCCAGCGGCACGAAGCTGGAAATCATACGGCGCGATACACCGGTATCACAGGTAAAAGAACCTGGCGGTGCAAGTGGCTGGATGGATAACAAATATCTGGCCGATACCGCACCTGGGCGCGCACAACTGCAGGCTGCGCTGGAACAGATTAGCAAACTGGAGGCCGAGATAGCTGATCTTAAATCAGGGGCCGACATGACAACAAACATCAATACCACTGGCCAGAGTTCAGAATCATTGGCAGCAGTCACCAATGAAAATGAAGAACTCAAGCAATTACTGAAATCAGAACGTCTGCGCATCGGTGAACTCCAGACACAGACAGCAGAACTTCGCAACAAGCTGTCCAAAAATACCGGCGACAATGATCTTATGGAGCAACTGGACACCCTGGCTCGGGAAAAAACAGAACTGGAGAGGGAACTCAACAATATGCGGACCGTGGCACAACCTTCAAATAACAAAATTAATTTTGAGATAGGCGAATTTGACTGGAAGAAAATGTTGATTTCTATCGCTATCAGCTTGTTCGCCGGATTTATTGCCGGATTATTCTTGCTTGACTGGTTTAACAGACGCAAGCATGGCGGTTTCCGGATCTAGGAGCATGTTGAATAACCATTACACCCGGCTATAACGTTTTTTTCAACAAAACCTTGATATTTCTGATCACCTTCCCGTGGTAAATCAATAACAGTAGATAAATCTCAATGTTCAGAATAGCCACATGGAATGTTAACTCCCTGCGTGTACGCTTGCCTCATGTGCTGGAATGGTTGAACAGTGAAAGTCCTGATGTCCTCGCCCTGCAGGAAACAAAATTAACGAACGAGGATTTTCCTGCCGAAGCATTTCTCCCCCTCGGCTACCAGGCGGTATTTTCCGGACAAAAAACCTATAATGGAGTGGCCACACTCAGCAAGCTGCCGGCAACAAATATCATTACCGGCCTGCCGGAATATGCGGACACGCAGAAGCGCGTTCTCTGTACAGATATCAATGATATTACGATACTGAATCTTTATGTGCCCAACGGCTCGGAAGTAGGTTCGGATAAATATGCCTACAAGATGGAATGGTTTTCTCACCTGCATCCCTTCGTCAGAGACCTGCTGGCCAGCAACAAAAAACTGGCGATACTCGGTGATTTTAATGTTGCCCCCGAAGATCGGGATGTCCATGACCCGGAGGAATGGGCGGGTTCAGTACTGGTCAGTGATGCGGAACGCGCAGAGTTCAGGAAACTGCTGGCAGCGGGATTGGCAGACAGTTTTCGCCTGTTCGAGCATGAAGAAAAAAGTTTTTCCTGGTGGGACTACCGGGCAGCCGCCTTTCGCAGAAACCGGGGCCTGCGTATTGATCATATTCTGGTCAATCAGGCTCTCGCCAGCATCTGTAGTACCTGCCGGATAGACAAGCGGCCAAGGACACTGGAAAGACCCTCTGACCATGCTCCCGTCATTGCTGATTTCAACCTGCAGGCCGCGTAATAGTCCGAAATATTATTTGCCTGCCGGCCCGGTTTCGAATAAACTCCTCAACCCTTTTATAATGATTTAGTCAGAAATTTCAGACAATTAGCCATGAAAACAGATATACATCCCGCTTATCAGGAAATAACGGTCAACTGCAGTTGCGGGAACAGCTTCAAGACCAGTTCTACGCATACCGGAAAACTGCACATAGAAGTGTGTTCCGAATGCCATCCTTTTTATACCGGACAGCAAAAAATGCTGGACACTGCCGGACGTGTTGACAAGTTTCGCCGCAAATACGGTATGCAATAAATACCGCTGGAGCAGATTCATTGTACAAGCAAGCGCTCTTACCGGGCGCTTTTTTGTTTCAGCATGTCTCTGCCTCTTTCCCGGCATTACTCTTGCGGAAGAAGATGCGCTGGAAAAATATGCTTTTGAGGCCTCCTGCAGCACAAATAAATTTGATGATGCAGGAACGGTAAAGCACGTCATTGATGGCGACACGATTATTCTCGCAGATGAACGCCATGTTCGTTTAATCGGGATCAACGCACCAGAGACAGGGCGTGATGGCCGTCCTGCTCAAATCGGCGCAGATCAGGCGCGAGACTATCTCAGCCGCCTGTTACATACCAACCGGGACATTAAGCTGGTTTATGATAAAGAACATAACGATAAATATGGCCGTACACTCGCTCATCTTTTTCTCAAAGACGGCATTAATATACAGGCATTACTGTTGAAGAGAGGGCTGGCTACTCCACTTAACATCCCGCCCAACCTGGCCCATCTTGATTGTTATGAGAAAAGCTCGGAATTTGCACAGTCACAACAGATAGGTCTCTGGGCACTGAAACAGTACAAGCCTGTTCCGGTGGAATCCATAACCATCAATGATCTGGGTTATCGCATCATCACAGGTAATGTATTGCGTATCGGCGAGAGTAAATCTGCAACCTGGATCAATCTGGCGAGAAATCTGGCCCTGCGTATCACCAAACAAGACCTGCCCTATTTCCCGGACGATATACTGAAAGATCTGGTTGGCCAGGATGTCGTGGCGCGTGGCTGGCTTTATTACACCCACGGTGAATACCGCATGCAGATAAGACATCCCGTCGATCTCGAAATCAGGCAGACGAATGGCAAGCCCTGATCTTTACATTGGCTTGTATTAAAATTGCCTTATGCATAAATATCTATTGTCATATCTCTTGTTTGCGCTTTCTTTCCTGACCGGTGGCTGTGCTGTCAATCCGGTGACCGGGCAACAGGATCTGGTCTTGATGTCAGAACAGGAGGAGATCGCACTGGGACGGAAAACCAACCAGCAGGTTCTTGAGCAATATTCTGTATATGATGACCCTGCATTACAAACCTACATACAAAATGTCGGTGAAAAACTTGCCGCAAAAAGTCACCGCAGTGAACTGATCTATCGTTTTACCGTGCTGGACAGCAAGGAGGTCAATGCCTTTGCACTGCCGGGAGGATATATCTATATCACGCGCGGATTGATAAGTTATCTCAATTCAGAGGCGGAACTTGCGGCGGTACTCGGCCATGAAATCGGACATGTCACCGCACGCCATTCGGTCAGACAATACAGTGCTGCACAATTTGCCAATATCGGAGCCACCCTGGGCGCAATTTTTATCCCAGGCATGAATACTGTCGGCAGCCAGCAACTGGTGCAGTTATTTGGGACAGCATTATTGCGTGGTTATGGCCGTGAACACGAACTGGAGGCGGACAGTCTGGGCGCGGAATACCTTGCACGCAGCAGCTACAATCCCCAGGCCATGCTGGATGTCGTGCGGGTATTGAAAAACCAGGAAGTATTTGAGACCAAGGCAGCACAGGCGGAGGGCAGGGAGCCTAATACCTATCATGGTCTGTTTGCCACCCATCCCGATAACGATACCCGCCTGCAGGAAGTGATCGGTCATGCTGACAAATACTACAATCCATCCCTGACCTTTGTGGGCCGGGAAATCTATCTGGAGAAGATAGATGGCATGGTCTTTGGTGACAGCGAGAAGGAGGGGGTGTTAAGGGGCCATAATTTCTATCATGCCGATCTTGGCTTTGCGATGCAGTTACCACGCAACTGGAATGTCAAGAACCGCCCCGATCAATTACTGGTTACTGCCCCGGGCGGTGCGGCCATCATGCAGATTGGGGCAGAAGATCTTAACAAGCGTATTTCACCCAGAGAATTCATGTTATCCCGGCTTAACCTGAAAAAACTGACCAAAGACCAGCCACTGACTATTCATGGCCTGGATGCACATACCGGGCTTGCGCCAATCAATACAAGTTTCGGCAGCCGGACAGCCCGATTTACCGTAATCTATTTTGATAACCGGGCATATATTATGGCGGGTGTCGCCAAAGATCCCGGTACGGCTCCGGAATATGACCAGGATTTTCTTTCCAGCGCACAGAGCTTTCATGCCATGAGCGGTAATGAACGTCTCCTGGCAAGACCACTGCGGCTGACCACCATTCAAGCCGGTACGGATACCCGATTTTCTGAACTGGCTGGAAACTCCCCTTTGGAAACCTTTCCCGAAGAGCAATTACGCCTGATCAATGCCATGTACCCGCAGGGTGAACCACAACCCGGTATGCTCCTGAAGGTGGTTAAATAACAGGGGAATATGACTGTCAGTTGAACACAAGTTAGTCGAATAATTTAATCCTGTTTCTAATTTAATCAGGATAAACTATTGCCAAAATTACCAATCGCCCTTTATCCACATTTTTTGTGGATAACTTTGTGGATGAAGTGAGTACAGAAAACGCCAATCAGTGCTATTCATGAAAGTAAGACAAAACAGTTAAAATTTAGCCGATCATATATTATATATATTTATCAATAAGTTACACACAAGTATATGGCTTGCAGGCCCATCAATCTCAGGAACAGGCAGAAACAGGACAACCCAGAAACGTATTGTGTATAAAAAACTGCGCGGAACTGGCCAGATGATTAAATATTGAACTTTCGCAAGACATTTTATTCAAAATATTTGCAAGGAAATTATCCGTTCTGACTTCTGGAACGGTACCTATCCCGGTCTCCCCAGCCGGGTATTTTGGCCCCGGGATACTCTCCTCCCCTTTGACAGACCCGGGGCCGTTTTTTTCCCTCAAACATGACCATGGAATACCAGCCATTCATCTAGCTTGCGCCTGGCTTCCTCAACACCGACCTCATTCAGCACGGAAAATAACTGTGCACTGAATTTACCGCCCCGATACCTGGTTTTCAGGATCTGGAGGGTTTTGATGCCGGCCCCTCTGCCCAGTTTATCGGCCTTGTTCAACAACACGTGGACGGGCAGATCAGCGTTTATACACCATTCCAGCATCTGCTCATCATAGGGCTTCAGGGGATGCCGAATGTCCATGATCAACATCAATCCCATCAATGATGCTCTTGTTTCAAAATAAACCTGCATGACATTGGCCCAGTGCAGTTTTATCTTTTCCGGGACCCTGGCATAACCATATCCCGGCAAATCCACCAGCCGCTGCCCTGCTCCGACTGCAAAAAAATTCAATTGCTGGGTCCGGCCGGGAGTTTTGCTGGTACGTGCCAGCCGGTGATTCCCGGTAACCGCGTTGAGCACGCTGGATTTACCTACGTTGGATCGTCCGGCAAAAGCCACTTCCACACCCTGATCTGGCGGACATTGGGCCAGGGTATGTGCACCAAGCAGAAAAACCGCATTGTTATAATTAATTTTTGACAATGGCCTGTTGTCTTTATAAATGATTATTTTGCTGACATTGTGCCCATGTTGGGTAGAATTGCCTATAAGCAATGCGAATGATACAGTTCCGGACTGAATCTGAATGGAACATAATACAAATTATTTTATACGCCTGACCGTTATATGCCGGACTTGATAATCGATGATACGTAATTACTCCATTTTCATTATTTCTTTCCTGTCGCTCCTGTCTCCCAACAGTCATGCAGAAAGTAATGTTGCTGCAGGTAAGGAAAAATCCCAGGTGTGTGCAGCCTGTCACGGGGTTGATGGTAACAGCAGTAATCCGATCTGGCCCAAACTGGCCGGGCAACATGCTGAATATATCGTTAAACAACTTACAGACTTTAAATCGGGAAGTCGTGAAAATGTTCAGATGTCGCCCATGGCTGCCAATCTTTCCGAACAGGACGTCCTGGATCTTGCTGCCTACTATTCCAGCCAGAAGATAAATCAGGGCAAGACTGATCCGGCCGCGCTGGTACCCGGCGAAAAAATCTACCGGGCGGGCAGTATCGATGCAGGCGTTCCTGCCTGTACTGCCTGTCATGGGCCCAACGGCCGGGGTAATACTGCTGCATTATATCCCGCCCTCGGCGGGCAATATGCGGCCTATACCCAGGCACAATTAAAGGCGTTCCGGGAAGGCGCACGCACAAATGACAACAATAGTGTCATGCGTACTATTGTGAAGAGAATAACGGATGATGAGATAAAGGCAGTCTCTGAGTACATACAGGGCTTACATTAAATCCGATTGAGCGCCTGAGTCCCCGCCTTATTAACTGTGACAGGACTGTGCGTGGCACTTTTTGCGTTTCTCAATGTCAATATTCCCTGCCCGGACTGCACACGAACAGTGAATTGTAATAGTTATCAATAAAATCATCGGAAATACATTATGAAATTAAGAACACTTTTTACCGGTTTATTTGCTGTTGTGATATTCACTCATGCCTGGGCAGGTGGGCGCGAAGCACGTCCATTTGATGAACTTAATCCGCCGCAACCGACAAAAACAGGTGACAAAACAGAAGTTGTCGAGGTGTTCTGGTACGGCTGTCCGCATTGTTATTCGCTTGAACCGTATCTTGAACAATGGCTGAAAACAAAACCTGAAGATGTAGAGTTCAGGCGGATCCCGGGAGTATTAGGAAAAAACTGGTTACCGCATGCACGCGCCTACTATACTGCTGAAATACTCGGCATTCTCGATACAATACACAATCCATTATTCAATGCCATACACAGGGAAAACAAAAATATCATGGATGAAAAAAGGTTGAGAGATTTCTTCGTCCAACAAGGTGTAAAAGAAGATGAATTCAACAGGGTTTATCAATCACAGGATGTGACTGACAAAGTAAAAGAAGCCTTCATCGCAGGACAGGGCTACAAACTCACCGGTGTACCCGCCATTATCATTAATGGTAAATACCGCACCAGCGCCGCCATGACTGGCAGCAACCAGAAACTTATCGAGACTATCAACCAGCTCGTAGACCGGGAAAGAAATCCGGTACGGTAAAGAGGTTATTAATATCAAACCGCATGTTATTCAAATAATTAGATTAATTGTGCACATTCAATAACAGAATTAATTGATCTTGTCAGAGTAGTTGTCCACAATCGCTGCCATGCAAATATCACTTCTGTCACGGCGTTATATACAGATACTGATCATTGTGATCGTGCTGATCAGTTTCATCTCGATTATCTGGCACTATGAGCAATCTATCACCAAGCACCAGTCCATTATCAGGAACTACGAGCAATCTATTGCAAATCACCAGTCCAGCATCCAGTCTTTGCAGGCACAACTCACGGTACAAAAAAGTACAAATCAACAATTAATCGAAAATATTGGCCAGATACAGGCAGCCTGGAAAGTTACAGAGACAGAATTACAGGAGCTGCTTGCTATGGATTGGGAAGAGAAAAATGCAGATGCAAGGGAAGAGAATGAATTCCTGCACAAGAAAATAAACGAACTGAAATACCAATATGATATCGATATTGCCAGATTGCAACGGGCCCAGAGTTTTCTGTCAGCACAGAATAATTCAATGAGGGATTTCCATGTCCAGTTGGAAGAAATTAATCACGGTCTTGAACAGAATATTGCCAAGCTTGAATCAAATATCAAACTGCAGAGCAAGACCATTGCCAACCTGGAATCGGAAATCAAACAACATAAACAAGCCATCGCCAGTCTGCAAAAACCGGCGCCTGAACCACCCACAGTCCAGCCCTCCACTGCCAAGATGTCAACCGGCGAAGAAGATAAATCCGATGTTTACCGGCATGTACGTTTACAGTCCCTGAACAATGCAATGATAAACCAGGATTCTGTTGCCAGAAAAAATATCCTTGTCAGTGTCATTCCTACAATTCCGAATGGTGTATCAGGTGACGAGTTCCTGTCACTTGTTGCTGGCATGAAAAGCGAGGATATTCTGTCAGCAATCCAGTTAACCAACAAATATATAACCCGCCCCCTGGACAGCAAGACGATCTCTGCACTGACCGGAATATTGAATGAAAAAGATGCTGAGGCAGTCAGTCTTATTTTTAAAACAAAAGAATAGTTAATCCATCAGGCAGCAAACAGGCATTTTTTTCAGGCCAGGACCGGAAATAGTCCTTTCAGGCCATTCGCAATAAACTCAATAGCAATCGCCGCAAGCAAAAGCCCCATGATGCGCGTGAAGATATTCAGACCGGTCTGGCTGATATGTCTTGTTATCCACGGGATCAGGGATAATATCATCCAGAGAATAACGCCTATGATAATGATATCGACGCCAATAATCATATAATGCCATACACTCGCCTCTTTATGCGCGTAAAGAATCACTGTGCTGATAGCGCCAGGCCCTGCAAGTAATGGCATCGACAGTGGCACCACGGCAACAGATTCCTTGGATTCACCTTCGTGCGTCTCTTCACGGGTACTTACTACCGGACTGATCCGGGCATGCAACATTGATATGGCTATCAGCAATAGCAGGATGCCTCCGGCAACCCTGAATGAGTTTATGCTGATCCCGAAAAAACCGAGGATTGCCTCACCAAGGACAAGCGCTACCAATAAAACAGAAGAAACTGTCAGCACAACAATATTTGCGATGCGTTTGCGCTCCTGTTCAGTCACCCCCATAGTCAGCGAAACAAAAATGGGTACTGCACCTACCGGATTAACGATGGCCAGCAAACCAATAAGGATTTTTGTATATTCCGTGAATTCAAGCATAGCCAGACTGGATTAATATGAGTTCAGATCCAAATTCTGAATAATTTACCGGATTCTTTCACAAAATCGCGGGATACTGTAACAGTGTGGGCTCAAGTAAATGCATCTTTGCAAGACAGGCATCCAGGAGACGCCCAGTTTCTACATTTCTATCACATCTGCCATGATTAGATGGTCCATAGGCGGTTGTATGAAATCTCCCTGGCCATAATCGAATCCCAACTCTATCGCAGTATTCAACTGCTGGCCATTACAAATCCGTTCGATTACCGTTAGTGAACCAAGTTCTCTGGCTACCTGGCTGGTTTCCGCAATTATGTTGATTTCACTACTGTCCATGGTGAATTTTATAAATTCGAAACCGGCTTGTTTAACGCAAGTTTCCAGCACTGAGGCATTCATCACATCAAACAGGGCAAAACCGACCCCCCAGATATCACGCATCTGGTTGATGAGATTCAGCACATGCTTCTTGTGTGCCAGGAAATCAGGCGGCCATATTTCAAATACCAGGGTAGAGGCGATATTCGGGATTTTGGTTTTTTTAATCAGGCTGTCCATCCATTCATATAGTTTATTGCTGCGAAGTGATTCTTCAAACAGGCGGATGAATAATCCGCAACTCCCGCTGGAGTTTTCTTTTTTCATATTCAGTATCTGCGCAAGCGCATAACGTGCAGCCCAAAGATCAAGGGTGCCGGGACTACCATGCCTGATATCCATATTTTGGATTTCAAGTGCATCAAACATCTTCCCGTCATTTTCAACAATATTCATACGCATCTGAAAATAACTGGCCTTGAACGAAGCCGCGGTCTCTGACAACGCGATATAAGGTTGAAAATAGGGCTGGATACTGTTGAGTTTGATGATCTCGGCGAGATCAATCGAGATCTTTTCAGTATTAGGGGTAACCTCTGATTCTGTTGAGATAGCGTCTGCAGGAGACAACTCCCCGGCTTCATAATCGCTCACCAGAAATGCAATACCTTTATCTGTTGCTGCAAGACAAGCCTTATCAGCCTTGTCCAGAATGGTATCCACATTCTGTCCTTGACCAATTACAACAATGCCGATACTGGCAGTCGCTTCAATCCTGGTGTGATCATCGGCCTGGAAAGGTTGTTTAATGCGACCACAGATCATTGCGGCAATGATCTCTCCTGTCTGTTTATCCTTACAATTGTGTATCAGGCAGATAATGGCGTCGCCCATGCGCACGATATTTACTTCCAGTTTCTCGTTGCGGATCAATCTGGCAATAACAGTGGTGATATGGGAAATGTAATTATCCGTCAGTAACAGGCCATGTTGTTCATGTATCTCATAGTATTGATTAATCCGGACCTGCAACAGAAATGCAAATTTGTCCCCGCTCTGCTTCTCCATGACTTCCTTGATTTTTTTATAGAAGTGATCCTTGTTGAAAATATTGCTTTGCAGGTTCATTGTGTTTGATAGTAGATCCTGCTTCTGGCGTTTCTCCATGGCATTATTAACGGCCTTTCGCAGCCTTTCCAGGGACAACTTGGTCTTGTTGATGTAATCCTGTGCGCCAAAACGCATGGCGTCGACTGCGATTTCCTCGTTGCCGTGCGCAGTCAATATGATCGTGACGGGGAAAGTGTCACTTAATTTATATTTGCGTAACCAGTCAAGGCCATTTTCGCCATTTCCCAGATCGTAGTCCATGACAAGCAAATCATACTTGCCCCAGTCGAAATCACTCGCGGGCGCGCCTTGTTGCACAGGATCATAAAAATCAAATTGTGCATCCGGCAATATTTTAACAAAAAATGTTTTTAGCATGGCGCGGAATATCTCATCATCATCAATGATGAGCACCGATTTCAGATCACATTTTAATGGGATTGTACTCATTCAATCGTTCTTTTGCGCCAATATTGGAAGTTACGGTTTATTCACCGTAAACTGCTGCCTGATTTCTGCCCTTATCCTTGGCCTTGAACAGTGCAACATCTGCACGACGCATGATTTCATCCGGAGTTTTGATATCAGGCACATAGGCAGCAACACCTATGCTTACTGTGCATGCGACCACCACCCGATTAATTTCACTGGGATCATCAAGATAAAATGACTTGTTTTCCACGGCCTTCCTGATTTTCGTAACAGCAATTCTGGCACCGGCAAGAACCGTGTTGGGCAATAATATTGCCATTTCCTCCTGGCCGTAACGTGCAACAATATCTGTTTCACGAACGGAGGTTTTGATCAGTTTGCCCAGACTGGCGAGAAATTTCCCGGTGTACTCCATACCATGGGAATGGCTAATCTGATCCAGATAATCTATTTCAAGCAACAATATCGAGAAAGTCTGGCGATGCCGTCTTGCCAATAAATGTGCTTCTTTGAGACGCAGATCGAAATAAACCCGGTTATAAATCCCCATGGATTCATCGCTGATCCTTTGTTTTTCTATAAGCTCAAAGCTCTTCACAACGCCAAACACGCCTGTTAATACCTGGCTCGTAATCATTACAAACACGGCGCCCAGAAATAACATTACCGAGACGAGTAAAATCAATCCGGTATCGTCCGTATGTGTGCTGAACAGCGCAAAAACAAGATAAAGAGCGGAAAATAACCCGACCATGAGAGTCAGCCAAACGAGCCGGATCCTGATCCAACCCTGTTCCAGGCTACGGGTAACCTTCAGGATAGAGTTAAAGTAATAAATATGCATCACCGAACCCACCAATACCAGCATGACACCTGCGGTTTTCAAGATCTGTGCTTCATACATGGCATGATATCTCGTCAGCTACTGGGTTTTTTCGTTCAGGATAACCCATGAAACATCCTGTGCGATAGCCGGAATAAGGTTTCTGGAAACACCGGTCAACCGCTTGTCGCGCCTGTCGAAACATGAGCACACAGTGAATTCCGATCTGCGCTGTACCTGCGCTCCAGGCCTGAAATACCGTTTGGTTTGTGATAATAACCTGATGATTTTTCTCTATAATTAATGTTCTGAACTGTGCGGAAATCTAAACTAACGCAGCTCCACAATATCTGTGTCCATGGACTCGGGTGGGGAAATCGGCCCGTAAGGCCCGATAAAATAAGGTTAACACTATATCTTTGTTCCATTTCAAGGCAAACTTCACTATGTATGGATGTTATGCACTACTTCTGTAATTACTGCAATTAATGCTAGTATTTAGTAGCTGGCTCAGTAAGGTTTTCTGAATTTTATAATAAAGCACCTGATTGAGTTACAGCAGGTTCCATGCTGACATATTGACTCAGTCCGGAAAAATCCGAGGATATCGGACTTAACGGCCGCAGGCTAGCCCACAGTGCACATACCAGAAAAGTGTGCATAACTTGGTCAAACAACCACATGGTGTCCCGTCGAGACCCATTTCATGTACCGGGGTGATGCCGGGATAGCATTAGCGTGACAACGTTCAGATTTATTCAGAGGGTTCCGGAATACTATTGACCCCAGGGTTAACTAAATGACTAAAGACACTTTCACTATTGCCTCCATCGGCTTTGATGAACGGGATCAGAACGTCCTGTTGACAGTAGTTGCACTGGCCAAAAACCGATTGCCACGTTTTATGTTGTTTGAATCCTCGCCAGATAAAAAACTGGCTGACATACTTATTGTTAATGCCGACAAACCCGATGCCATACAACGCTGGAATGCTTATCTCAAGTTGCATCAGAATACAGCAACTATTTCCACTTTAATGGCATGCGAAGCAGTGCCACCTGCCAATCCAAACGACAAAAACCGTTATCTGAAAAAACCGCTTGCCGCCACACGGCTGTTGTCGGTACTGGAAGAAGTCGTTACTACAGAGCATGGTTACACTGCACCCAAAGCGTTTGAAGGAGATATTACCAGTAACGGTGACGCTCTTGTTTCCGGCCCGGCTGCTGGCGCCAATAACTTTTCCGCCCTGGTAGTTGATGACAGTCTGCCGGTGCGGATTCAGATGAAAAAAGCATTGCATAATATCGCGGGCCGGGTGGATTTCGCCGAGACCGGCGAAGAAGCAGAAAAACTGATCCGTAATAATACTTATAACATCGTGTTTCTGGATGTAATTCTTCCCGGCGTAGATGGTTACGATATCTGCAAGCTCATCAAGAAAGATCCACAGAAAGGCAAAACCCCGGTAATTATGCTCACCAGTAATTCATCGCCCGCAGATAGCATCAAGGGCAAAATGGCGGGTTGCGATACTTATCTGATTAAGCCGGTACGTAAGGATATTTTCAAAGAAGTCATCCATGAGTATCTGGGGCTCGAGTAACCGGGCACAATGAGTAGCAGGGTTATGCCAATAACCTGCCCCATCGGGATGAGAAATGGCCATATATAGAGTAATGGCTCACAACGATACAAACCATACAGACAAAGCCGGGCCGAAAGCTATCAGACCATGATGACACCGACAGCAGCATTAAACTATCTGGCCTCACGAAAGAGAGAACATGATTTGTATGTTCAGGAAAAAAAAGAGGATACGCGTTATGGTTTCAGGTTAGGCGAGTTGAGGCTCCTGTTGCGGCCAAACGAAAAAGTAGAGACTATAAAAGCAGTGCCGGCTTGTCCCATGCCCAATACACCCCACTGGTTCGCAGGGATGATCAACCTTCGCGGCAATCTGTTACCGGTGTTTGATATTAAACAACTGCTGGATATGAAAAGTCCGGGACTGCCCAAATGGATCATCGTCTTTGGACGGGATAACCGTGCTGCTGGAATCTATGCCGACACCTTGCCATCCGGAGTAATCGTAGATCGTCCGGCAGATGTACGTCCGCACCTGCATGATTTTTTGCAAGATTGCGTGGAAAATACTTTAATGCAGGGAGACAACATGTGGATCGAGGTGGCGTTTGAGAAAATGTTCGAGGATTTACGCAGCAGATTTTGATTAACCGGATTGCAGGTGAAGAAGGATATTTAATCATAGTAAAGCCAGGTGGGGGAGTATTAATGACACAATTCATACCGATAGAACGCATAAAAGGGCTACGGTCTTCACAACTGATCGGCATATTACTGTTCCTGCTTATGGCGATCCTTGTCAGTCTGGGTATGTTGTTATACGCCAACTGGAACATGCGAGATGCTCTCGCGGCCTTACGGCCCGAAATGCAAGGCATGGATTGGATATCCTTAACCGCCATGATTATGGCCTTTATATCCTTCTTTCTAATGGCGCCCCTGTTCAGGTATCTCGTCAATTCCCTGGAAGATCATGTAAAAACCGAGCAGCGTACCAAAAAAGAAAATCAGGAGCTCAGTAATGCAGTAGTTGAACTGTTGCAAGGTGTAGATAAACTGAGCCAGAGGGACCTGACCGTACGTATGGATATCACTGAAGATGCCACTGCACCCATTGCCGATTCACTGAACCTGCTGGCCGACGAAATAGCCGGTATCCTGCAGGGCGTCAAACGAATCTCGCACGACATCTCCAATTTCTGTCGGTCCGTTAAAGACCACTCCGATACAGTTATCCGCTATGCCAACGAGGAACGCGATGAAGTAGATCATGCCAATGCCGAGCTGACAGCAGCATCAGAGGCGATGGTGAATATTGCCGAACTGGCCAAGACCTGTGGTGTTGCAGCGGATGCGGCAATAGATACTACAGCCAAGGCCAAGGACACAGTGATACGCACAGTAGGCGGTATCAACAGCATCCGCGAAATCATCCGTGAGACGGAAAAACGCATCAAACGCCTGGGTGAACGCTCACAGGAGATCAGCAGTGTGGTCAGCCTGATCAACAGTATTGCCGAGCGCACCCATATCCTCGCCCTCAATGCCAGCATTCATGCCGCGTCCGCCGGTGAGGCCGGACGCGGATTTGTCGTTATTGCTGATGAAGTTCAGCGGCTGGCAGAGAACGCACGTGAGGCTACGGGCCAGATATCATCCCTGGTCAACAACATCCAGGCGGAGACCTCGGAAGCCGTGACTATAATGAATAATGTGATCAGCGAAGTTGTGTCCGGCACCAAGCTGGCGGAACAGGCCGGGGTGCAAATGGAGGAAACCCTGTTGCGCACCCACCAGTTGGTCAACATGGTGCGTGAAATCGCGGTAAACTCAGACCAGCAGGTCAAGACCGCCACTCTTATCACTGAGCGTGCCAAGGCCATCAAGGACAGCACACAGAAAACCAACCGGGAATTACAGGAACAGTCTGTGTATGTCGATAATCTGGTGCAATATTCTTCCGAACTGGTGAATGCGGTCGGCGTATTCAAGCTGCCGGAATCCCCGGTGAAAAAAGAGTCTACACCACCAGTACGGGGCGTTATGTAACCCCGACTGGTATACCACACCCACCCAAACAGACACTAAACGCTCACCACTGCCGATATGTCTGATTCAAGCAAGATACTGCAAGAGCATCTGGACCGCCTCGGTGCAATCCTGAATCAAGCCCATACAGGACCGGAACAACTACGGTTGTTCTGTGCCGGCCTTGAAGAAACCGGAGAACAGGCCATGGCGGCCGGGTATCCGGGTTTACTGGATTTATGTTTGATATTTCGTGATTGCCTGGCGGGTTGGCACGATGACGCTAATGCTGAAGAAAGTGCCAAGGATATGTCGGTGCTGGCCACCTGGCCCGAAGCTGTGCGTAATTATCTGCTGCAACCGGAAGCGGACACCTGCAAAGAAGCACTGATGCATCTGGTCTGTTACCCTGCCTGGGGGACCAGCATCAGCCTGGATGATGCGGCCATGCTCAAGGGACTGCTGGATATTCATATTGATCCGTCCGGTTTGAGACCTGCCAGCACGGAACTCGACCTTGAAGCGTTGCAAATCAGCAACCACCCTCCTCCCGCCACCGAACAGCCACGGCCTGATATTCATATCAATGATGCATTACCGGCGCAACTGCGGGAATTGATCAGCATTATGATTGCGGAGTTGTTGAATATCAGAGCTTCCATCCAGCAGGTTCAGTCCTTGCTGCAATCCGGCCAACCGTGCCCTGAAATACTGACACAGTCATGGCAGGAAATTTCCCGGACCCTGGGTTACTACAGTGATGCGGTCAGCAGTATAGAATTTCAGGGGCTGGGGGTAATAGTCAGCCATGTCCGGGATAACCTGGCCAGCGTAACTGATGCCAAACAGGACCGTCATGCCTCACTGCCTGAGTTGCTGCTGGGGTGGACTGATGCGGTATTGGCCTATCTGCAAAATCCCGTAGATACAGAAACCACGGACGCTTTACTCAACTTCATACGTACTGACCACTGGCCACTCCCTCTCGGTGATAAACAGGCTGATGCCCTTACGCCGTTATTCCGGGCATTTCAGTCCGGGACAGTAGTGAAGGAAAAACCACAACGGCAACAACTTGCGGGGCCGGAAGATGTATCACTCGCCTTACCTGAAGATGCTGACCAGGAACTGCTGGAAGCCATGTTGCAGGAACTGCCGGCGCAGACAGAGCTGTTGTCCTCCGCCTTGCAACGCCTGAATACGGGTGGCAGTCTGGATGACATACTGGTTGCAAAACGTATTGCTCATACCCTGAAAGGTGCGGGTAATACCGTAGGCATCCGGGGTATCGCTACACTCACACATCACCTGGAGGACATATTGCTTGAACTCCATAAACAGGAAACTCTCCCCACGCCACGTATCATGCAAACACTGATGAATGCTGCAGATTGTCTGGCCGTAATGAGTGAATACTTGCTCGGAACCAGCGACCCACCTGAAGACGCAGCAGCAGTGTTACAGGAAGTTCTGGGTATGGCGAACATCATCGATCAGCAGGGCATTGCCGCCCTGGATGCCAACGCTGCGGACCCAGTCTCCGCTGCGTCCGCGCCCGGCAAGGAACCGGACAGCACGACTGCACTGGAAAAAGTCAATGCCGGTGAGCGTGAAATGATCCCCATGTTGCGTATGCCAGCAGCTTTAGTGGATAACCTCCTGCGGTTGATTGGCGAAACCAAAATCTCGACCGGACAGATTAACAATTTTGTCCATGAATCCCTGCTCCAGATGAAAGAAATGCGGAATTGTTTCGATCAACTTCGACTGCTCGGGACCAAGGTACAGGAATTGACTGATATCAAGGATCTGGGACAGATACAACAGCACACAAAAAAAGGCTTTTACGACAGCCTGGAGATGGACAATTACACGGAATTACATTCTTACAGCAAATGGCTGTCAGAAGCGACCGTTGATGCCCATGAGATCGGCCAGTCGGTTACCTCAAATCTTGTCAAATTGCAGGATATGCTGGCGGCCCAGAACCGGCTCAATAATGAAACCCAAGAGAATGTCATCCGTGCCAGAATGCTGCCAGTAGACACGCATTTACAACGCCTGCAGCGATGCGTCAGGCAGGCGTCCAAACTCACCGGGAAACCGGTGGAACTGCACCTTGAAGGTGGCAGCACTTTACTGGACAGCGAGACCTTGAATGCCTTACTTGACCCGCTCATGCACATACTGCGCAATGCAGTCGATCACGGCATTGAGAACAGGGATGAACGTGTGGCGCTGGGCAAGCCGGAAACCGGAAATATCACACTTACCTTTGCCCGTGACGGGAACAATATTCTGGTGCACTGCCGTGACGATGGCCGGGGTCTGGATCTCAATGCAATAAAACAGAAGGCAATCACTCAGGGCCTGTTGGATGAGGATCGACCTGTCAGTGATACTGAACTCAAGCAATTTATTCTGCGTCCCAATTTCTCCACCAAACAGGAAACCACTCATGTATCAGGACGTGGTATTGGCATGGATGCAGTACAGGCCAGTATCAGTGCGCTCACCGGTATCCTGACTATAGACAGTGAAACCGGTAAGGGCACCACTATGCGCATCCGCTTGCCGCAAAATACACTTTCACTGTTTGCCCTGCTGGTGCGTGTGGGACCTCGCCTTCTGGTTATTGCAAACCGTGACATTGTCCGTATTGTGCATCACGAGGACGGAAAACTGCTTAAGTCAGATGATAAATGGACTTTTCAAATGGATATGGATGGGGAAAGTTATCCCGCACTGCCCATAGAAAAACTGTTGAACACATTTGTCGAGCGGCGTGCTGAAGAAAGGCTTTCACGCACTGTCATCGTCTACGGGACAGAAACCGGAACTATTGCAGTAATGGTAGAAAAAATATTGAGCAGCGGTGACCTTGTCGTCAAGGGACTGGGTGATTATGTCCCGAATATACCTGGTATTCTTGGTGTAACCCTGCTCGGGGACGGGATAGTTGCGCCGGTACTTGATATTGCCGAGCTGTTGCGACATCCGGAATCTCTATCTGCCAGTACCGGACGTTATACCCGTGAAATTTATGCGCCAGTGAAATTGCCCACCGCACTGGTGGTAGATGATTCACTCAGCGCCCGGCGGTCCCTTGCCCAATTTATGCAGGACGCCGGTTATGAGGTGCGGCAGGCCCGGGATGGGATAGAAGCCATGGATATCATTATGACGCATAAACCTGACCTGCTCTTGTCTGATCTGGAAATGCCCAGAATGGATGGTTTGGAGTTGACCGGGCATATCCGCGCCAATAGCAGCACGGTGGATATTCCAATTATCATGATTACCTCCCGTGCCGCTGCAAAACACCGGGAAGAAGCGCTCGCTTCTGGTGTAAATATCTATCTGACCAAACCTTACGCCGAGGACGAGTTACTGGAAGAGATACACAGACTGGTGCCCCATGTGGGTGGAGGGTCAACATCCTCTTGATCCCATATTTCCGAACACTATGAACCCCGAGACCAATAATCCTCCTGAAAAAACTGTCCGTGATTTTGTCAAACTGACCCTGGGCAAGACCCGTTTTTTACTGCCGGACAGGGAAGTATTGTCCATTGAACCCATGCTTAATATTGATCTAACACATGAAGACAATGATGACTTTAATTTCATCACGATGAATGACAAAAAGATTTCTGTATATGCCTTTGATGAGGACTTACAACTGGTTTCTGCCAAAGACGACCGTCATCAGTTTTGTGTATTTCTGGACGACGGTCAGGATCGAATCGGGATATTGTGTGATGACGCAGGTAATGTGACTCTGGACGACATAAAACTGCACGAACTACCGGACTGCATGCTCAGCACAGATACAGCGATTAAGAACATTGCTGTAAGCAATAACAATCTCTACTGCGTCAGCAACATCACAAACCTGTTACAACTCATCAAAAAATCAGGTTTAGACTGACATATGCAAGACACAGCACAAATGTCTGAAATAGCCTGCAAGGCCTGGTTATTACCCACTGGCAGCATCCATGTGGCTATCGGCGAGTTTGAGCTGGTGCATATCATTGCCGGCTGGCAGCGCTATATACCGGTACCACGCAGTCCGGTCTGGTGCCATCATGTTTTTTTATGGCAGGGGT
>Ga0209521_10000458_pt1 | contig 31116 bp, 26 predicted proteins | sample Rifsed19ft4_FD_184016 | JGI IMG/M metagenome (GOLD analysis project Ga0209521, IMG submission 184016) | Soil microbial communities from Rifle, Colorado, USA - sediment 19ft 4 (version 2) | ecosystem: Environmental > Terrestrial > Deep subsurface > Rock core/Sediment | place: Rifle, Colorado...
GGGAGTCGAGCAGGAACGCCTTCGAGAGGCGGGCTCGGCGCGCGCGCACGAGACCAAGCAAGACGAGGGCGAGGGCGAGCCCCGACATGGCGATGCCGGCGATCTGTAACGGGTCTTGGAAGTACGCAGGTGGAGCTCCCCCGGCGGCCGCCAGCGCCATCGCGGGGAAGAGGGAACGTCCCTTCGATGTCGTGGGGCGTTCTTGCCGCCGTTCCGACCGCGGGAATAGCACCCGTTCACTCTCCGTTCCAGGGGTTCCTCTCGGTGAGTACCGGCTGTTGCGATGAGGATACTTAACCGGGACGACCTGGTTATCAGGCCCGATTTCACCCCTCGGGGTCTCGGAAGTGAGACTCAGCGGTGAGACCCATACAGGAACCCCTTTACTCGCCCGACGCGAAGTCTCTTGGTTAGAACACCGGGGCTCTCCTGCAATGGTACGGCGTAAGGGCCGGCGATACGGCCAGGCGGCGTTAGCTCTCGGGCTCGTCCTCCTCGCGTGTCTGCCCCTGCTGATGGCGGGGGCCGTGGCGCTCACGGTCGTCTTCCCCGCTCAGTCCGAGCAAGTGGTCCTGGGCATGACGACCGGGTTGAGCGGTGCCCAGTCCGACGATGGAATCCGGGAGCAGCTTTCCGAAACCGATACCGCCACGGATCCCTCCACAGGGCCGTCGAGTGAAACCTTGACGGCGGGTGCGATCATCGGCGGCGCGTTCCCCGCGGGGGTCGCGTCGGAGGACGGAGCGTTCCTACAGTATCGGGAAGTCCTGCCCCCGAGCACGGACCACTATCCGAGCTCCCAGACGACTACCACGGGCGCCGGGTGCGGGGGCGCGTTCCCCGCAAGCCTCCAGACCTCGGACGACGGCCCCTTGTGCCTGCGAGAGGCGGACACGGGTGGCGCGGGCGTCATCGCGTTCGATGTGGCCGGAACCGGGACCGGCACAGGGACGGCATTCAACATCGCCGGGCCGAACGTCGGAACGGGTTCGGATCGGGCCCTCGTCGTCGGGATCATCGAGGGCAACCAGAACGTCGCTCTGACCTCCGTCACTTGGGACTCGGGCGGTACGAATCAGGTGATGACTCGCATCGGGTGGGCCAATCGCGCCTCGGACGTCCGAGTCGAGATGTGGCGGCTCGTAAATCCGACCTCCGGCGCGAGGACGCTCCGTATCGTCTCTCCGAGTTCCGTCACGGTGACCGTCGGGATCGCGGCGTACACGGGCGTCGACCAAACGACTCCGAACGACGCTGCCGCACCGAACTCGGGCAACGGCGCCAATCCCACCGTGAGCGTGCCGTCGGCCAGCGGGGACCTCGTCCTGGATGCGATGGGATGGAAGGAGATCAGCTCCACCCCGACGGCCGGGGCGGGCCAGCTCTTGCGGTGGAATTCGCCGGACACGGGGGACGAGGAAGGTGCGGGATCGCAGGAGGCGGGGGCCGCGACCGTCACGATGTCATGGAGCATGTCCTCGGGGATTCAGGAGTGGGCCACCGTTGGCGCCTCGTTCAATCCGGGAAGCGCCGGTCCAAACCACCAGCTCTCCGCGCGTCACGACTGGAGCGGCATGCCTAGCGGTGCGGATGCGTACGACCTGTGCGTGGAGGCGTTCGTGGCCAATGCGGCGGGGGAGTCGGCCCTCGTGGAGGTCCTGACGCCGCCCGCGACGTGGAACACGCGGATCACCGTGTCCAAAACCGCTGACGACAACGCCGACCAGTGCTACACGCTCACGGCCCCGGAGTTCAACGCGGGAGCGCCCTCCGTTCGTTGGATTGGAGGGACGGAGTCCGGCGACGCGACGCAATCGGACGTGAACATCGACCACGAGCGGATTGTCCGCAGGTACACGAACTACCGGCTCGACTCGACCCACACGTGGTCGGGCGTTCCCGCGGGCAATTCGTACGTTCTCGGCGTGACCGGGTATCGAACGGACGAGGACATGAGCGTGCAGGTCCTGACGCCGCCGGCGACGTGGAACACGCGCCTCGCGGTGAACGCCGTCGTGAACACGCAGTTCACGTACACCCTTACCCCGGCGGAGTACGGTGGCGGGGCCCCCGAGGTCCGGTTCGTGGATGGCACAGGCGTTGACCCGACCGCGTCCGATCTATTCCTCGACTACGTCGCGATCACGACCGTCCGCCTCACATATTCCCTCGAGGTGCTCTACAACGTCACGGGGGTGACCGGCGGCTCGAGCCCGTTCCTCGTGGCGAAGGGCAACATCTCGGCCGGCGGGGAGAACTTCCACGTCCACGTGTGGAACTTCACGACTTCCGCCTGGAACGTCTTGATGTCCGCGCCCTTTACCGCGGCGAACGCGTACCACAACGCGTCCCTCGGAGCGGGCCACCTGTCCGGTGGGACCGTCCGGATTCGCTTCGTCGACGCCGCAGGGCAGGATGCGACCCAATGGGCGGTGAGCCTCGACCTCGTCGCCGTCGCGGTCGTGAACGGTCAGCCCGTTCTCGCGAATGATGGGGTCGTACCGCCCTCGGGGGATCTCTCGACGACCTTCACGTTCTCCGTCCGCTATTTCGACGCGGAGAACGATGCGCCCGCGTTCGTCGAGCTCACGCTGGACGGCACCCCGTACGGGATGTCGGAGAACAGCCCCGTGGACACGGACTACGTCGACGGGAAGGACTACTTCGTGGTCCGTACGATCGGTCTCCGGGGTACGTTCGACTACACGTTCTCGGCGGGGGCGGCCACCGGCGACCTCCTGGTGACCTCCACGCCCTTGCGCCAAGTCTCCGTACTGAATCGCCCGCCGACGATCGTGAACCCGATCGCACTCGACGGCACTCACGTGGCCCTTCCGTACGCCCGGGATTTCAACGGGAGCGACCTGGACGGGGACATCCCCGTGTGGTCCGTCCTGACAAACGCTTCGTGGCTCTCGATCGGCCCGGCGAACGGGACGGTCTGGGGACAGGCCCCCGGAGCTCCCTCCTCCTTCTTCGTGACCGTGACCCTCGACGACGGGTACGGCGGGTCCGACGAGGTGAACTACACGGTGTCCGTCGGGAACCTCGCGCCGATAATCACGAACCCCATCGCGACCGACGGGGTCCACGCGGGTCGGCCCTACGCGCGTGACTTCGATGGGACGGACCCCGACGGCGACCCGCTGACGTGGTCCATCGTCACAAACGCCTCATGGCTATCGATCGGGGGGACGAACGGCACGGTGTGGGGATTGGCGTCCCTGAGCGTGGGGACGTTCTCCGTGGATGTCCAGGCTGACGACGGGTTTGGCGGCGCCGATTGGAGCAACTACATCCTCACGGTCGGGAACCTCGGGCCCGCGATCACGAACGCGATCCCCACGATCACCGCCTTCCGGCGAACCCCCGTCGCGTACTCGTACACCGCCTTGGATCCCGACGCCGACACGCTCACGTGGTCCCTCCGGACGAACGCGTCGTTCCTCGCCGCCGGTCCGTCGAACGGGACCCTGTACGGGCTCACCGCGAACGTGCCCGCGTCGTACTGGGCGGAGACCACGGTCGTGGACGGTTTCGGCGGCGTGGACGTGACGAACGTCACGATCGTGGTCGTCAACCAGGCGCCGCAGGTCTCGGGGGTCTCACCCCGGTCCGCCTTCCACGGGCTCGCGTACTCGGGGAGCGCCACCGGAGTTGACCCGGACGACGACGCCCTCACGTGGTCCCTTGCCTCGAACGCGAGCTGGCTCGGGATCGACCCGGGCTCTGGGACGCTCACGGGGACGGCCTCCGAGGGCGTCTACTACGTCAACGTCACGGCGCGCGACCCGTACGGCGGCGTGGCGACGGGGAACTTCACGCTCCGCGTGACGGTACGGCCGCCATCGCCCCCTCCGGAGCCGGGGGATCCGTACGGGTTCCTCTTCCTCCTCCTCGGGGCGATCCCGCTGGGCCTCTTCGCCCTCGCCGCGGTCCCCCGTCGGCGTCAGCCGCTCCTGGAGCAGGCGTTCCTCCTCGGGCCGGACCGCCGGGTGCGGTTCGAGTACGCGGCACCCCAGGCGCCCCTCGACGAAGCTGCGCTGCGGCCGCTCATCGCGGACGTGAACCTCCGGATCGTCGCCATGATTCGCAAGCTTCCCCATGTGCTGCACGTCGTCAAGGCCCCGACGGGGTACTGGATCCTTGTATCCCAGAGCCCCGACGCCGCGCGCGTGGCGGAGGAGGCGGAGCCGCTGTTCCGGCAGGCCGACCGCGACTTCGAGGGGACGGGTCCCGTCGGGGCCCATGCGACGGATGCGGCCGACTGAGTCCTTGTGGCCGGCTCCCACCGGCCGCGGTTGTTTCGTGCCCTAACCCGCAGGTGCCGATGTCTTCGGCGGCGCCGGTGCGAGCAGGTATCCGCCGAACGCGAGGCCCCACGCGAGCACCGGGATCACGATCAAGCGCTCCATGCCGCCAACGCCGATGGCCCCGTAGTTCCCCGAGACGAATAGGACCAGGGCGACCAGCGAAAGGATGCCCACGTCGATGCAGATGTACGACAAGGGCGGAGTCGTGAACTTGGACGTCGCGATCGCGGTCAGGCTCGCGCCGAGGAACGCGACGAGGGAGAACAGCGCGTGCGGGGCGGGGTACGTCTCGGGGAAGGCGCCAACCCCGAAGGCCCCGATCGCGGGCGCGAACAGGAGGAGCGTGAACCATCGAGCCTTCAGAGCACGGTCGACGTGGTACGCGGCGTACGCGAGGAGGACACCGAGGATCATGATCGACGCGTTGAAGATCGGGGCGCCGGCTCGGACGCCGAGGTCGCTGATGTAGTTGTCGTGGATGCTGTACGCCGGGTCCACGGCCGCCGCCAGCATGAGCCCGATCGTGAACTGGAACGCGCCCGCGAAGATAATGAGGCCCGCCATCCGCCGGTCGTCGTACCACATGAGTCCCGCAGCTGTGCACGGCGCCATAATGCTTTTTATGCGGACCCGGGGACTTGCACCCCGATCCCGTGCATGGCGCGCACGTGGTCTGCTTTGACCTACGCCCGCATGCGGCATCCCCGACTCGAACGGGGATCGGAGCTTTGGAGGAGCCCAGTGCTGTCGTTGCACCAATGCCGCGTTACAGGGAAGAAAGATAGACGGGGAGTTCCGAGTTGGAGAGAAACTGCGTGATGGCCAAGGAGAAAAGTTTGGTCGCTATTGATACCTTCTGGGGGAAGTTTATCGGCGGCCTTCTCCATGCCACCTTGTGGGCAACCGCATTGGCGGCTTTGACTCAAGGCGACCGGGCTGCTACCTCGTGAAGGAGAAGAAGCCCGACCTCGCGTACCAGCTCCTCAAGCAGCTTCTGGGCGAAGGCCTCCACGGGATGGTGATCACGCGCCAGTACCCGGACCGCGTCCGCGGCGACCACGGGCTTGCGCCCGAGGTGAAGGTCCTGTGGCTCAGCCACACGCCGGGCGAGGACTACCACAACCCGACGGCGATTGGCATGCTTGCGAAGACGATTTCCCGGTTCATCGAGGACGAGAAGGGCGAGGCGGTCGTCCTGCTCAATGGCCTCGAGTACCTTGTCGTGAACAACGGCTTCCTGCGGACGCTCATGTTCGTGGAGCACGTGAACGAGTTCGTCATGCAGCGGAAGGCGGTCGTGATCATTTCGATGAACCCGGAGGCGATCCAGGAGAAGGAGCTCGCGATGCTGGAACGCAACCTGACGACCCTCGACTGTGGTGGCCGAGACCCGGTCGATTCTCAACCACCTGTTGTCCGACTCTTGCCGAAAACTGAGGCCGCGCGAGAAACGTGCACCCGTCTCCGCGACCGGCTGATTGCGTGGGCAACAGCAGATATCGACGATTCCGTTGAGCCGCTCGACTTCAAAATCAGGATGGCGCAACGCAATCGCATACCTTTCGTCGTGATCGTCTCCGGTGGTGAGAACCCGCCCGAGGTAGTCGACGTGATTCTTTGGACTGGCGAAGAGAGGGTGATGAGCCTAAATACTCTGTTCGATGAAGCCACACGATGGCGAAAGCGTGCCGGGTTAACGTAGGCGGAGGTACGAACGTGCTCCTCGAAAGCAGATCAGAAGCCGGCGATTGCAGTCGTTGTCCACCGGCCGTCTCACTCACTGGGATCGCACTATGGACAAGAGTGCCGCCAGCCGGATTCGAACCGGCAGCCGATGGTCGAAAGTCATCCATGTTTGCTGTTACACCATGGCGGCGATGGCACCGCCCGAGTTGCCCGGGGGCCTCTGCCTTGTAACGGGAGCGTTCTCATCCTAGACCACGGTGCCAAGAAAACCCGGCGGGCTTGTGGGAGCGAGAGACAACCGGACGCCCGCCGGCGGCGACGCGCATCCCTCCGCCTGCTCCGCCAGGAACCGAGGCCGGAAGGCGTCGCCGGAGTGGACTCGCAGGGATTTGGACCCCGACCTTCGCTTTGCAAGAGCGACGTGCTGCCAGGTTGCACCACGAGCCCATGTCGACGTCCGGCGCAGGAGTCGGACCTGCTCGGCCCCGAGGGGCCTCCGGGTTAGCACCCCGGTGCGTTGCCGTTCCGCCAGCCGGACAGAGAGAAGGTCCAGGTGCCCGCCGTACGCCTCGTTCTGGTTTAGGCGGCATTGTACTAAGCGTCGGATTTCCGACTTGCTCCCGCGGGGTCTCGCCGTTTCACCCGTTCCGCCAAGAGCGTCACGATCGCTCGATCATCCTCCTTGGCGGCGGTGTCGTTTCAAGTGCGGTTGCCCGGCCTCTCGGCCGCCCGGCTTGCGACGGGCCGCGTGCGTTGTGGAGCGAGGACGTTCCTCAGCGGCCGTTGTGGCCACCGTCAGCCACCCACGGGCTCCTGGACATTAATGGGTCGATGCGGCCGGGATGATTTGCACATCCGAGGGACTTCTCCCGGCGGGTTCTAGGCCCGCTCCTTTTCTACTCAGGCACGGCCGCAAGAATGCGTTCGGTTGGACTCGGTTCTGTCTTGCCTTCTGCAAGACTCCCTTCGTTCGGCTCCTCCCGTGCGCCACTCTTCGGTGCGCAGAGGGGAATCACGACGTCATGCCGAAGGGCACCGGGCTGGAACCTAACAGCCCTTGCCAAGGCCTCGTTCGAGGCCAAGGCGGTTTGGAGGATGTTCACGCCCGCATTCAGCTGCCGGTCCAGCCGCCAGCCGCAGGGGCACGTGAACACTCCCTTGACCGACGCCACCCTCATTCGGCTCTTGTCACACCAGCCACATGCCGGGCAGCGACGGGACGTGTTCCGTGGGTCAATCTTCAAAACGGGGACGCCAATCCATCGAGCCTTGTATTCGATTTGCCGATGGAGTTCTGCTTGCGGCCAGACGGAGAGTCTCCGATTCATCCTTCTCGATCTGCCTCGAAGTTTCGGGATTGAGAGTTCCTCCAAGACGAGGACACACCTTTGCTTGGCTGCCTCGGCCACGATTCCCTTGCTCAGGATATGTAGTCGCTGCTTAACTCGGCGGCGCTCCCTAGATCCTTCTGTGTGTAGGAGTCGTCTGCGGATCCTGGCATCGTGGGGCTTTTTCTTCGCCAGCTTTCGTCGGCGCCTGAAGTAAAGCGATTGAATGTGACGGACCTCCGGAAACCTTGCCCTTACATATTCGGTCTTTCCGGCGCGGGCGTGCACACCATCAAGGGAACTTTCGTTGGTGTCCAAAGCCAGGAGTCCCTCAGGCTGGAAAGGGATCGGCGCTTCCTTTCGAAACGCGATGATGATTCTGTCGGGCATGAGCGTCAGAGATCCCAGCGAAAGCCCCGGATCTTCCAACATACCCTTGTGATATGGATTCACCGGCAGCTGAATCCAAACGTATTCCCGCGAACGCAAGGGGAAGCGGAGTATGCCCGCCTTTCGATCCAATCTGAAAGCCTGGTTCTCCGTCTTAAGGAAGAGACGCTTGACGAACGGAGGCTTGGTCCTCAGTCCTCTTCGAGCTCGGTGGCGGTAGTTCTTAAGGATCGAGGCTGCGACTTCGAAGGTCGAGACGACATGCTTGGAATACATGTCCGATTCACAGCGAAACTGAGCGTACAGGTGCTTGCATAGTGCGAACTTCGAGGTCACGCCGCTTTGCAAACCGTAACGGACTGCTTTGTTGACGAGGAGCCGATAGTCGTTAAGGAGTCGGACGACTCGCTCGTCGTGCATGGCCCATTGGAAGATGAGCGGCTTGTACAGAGGCACATAGCGAACAGTCCCGGGCGGAACATAGCAATGACCAGAAGGGGTCGGTGAAAGTAATCGGGTCGATAGAGGCGTGCGCCCGGCAGGATTCGGACCTGCGATCACCGCTGTATCAGAACGGCGCGTTGGGCGGATCATAAGTCCGCTGCGATACCATGCTACGCTACGGGCGCGCGTTTGGCGGCGGAGCTGCGTACGTCGCGGCCGAGTTGTCGTCCGCCTTCGTCTCCTCGGCCGTCCACGGATCGCCCCGCCCGGATTCGAACCGGGAACCCTTGGTTCAAGGCCAAGTGGGATTGCCGCTTTCCCCACGGGGCTGTGATCGCCCCGCCGCGATTCGAACGCGGACCCCCTCGCCCAGGACGAGGTGCGCTTGCCGCTTGCGCCACGGGGCTGATTACCGCCAAAACGGGACCGAGCCGCCGAACGATGGCGGCGCCCAAACCTCGGACGTCAAAACACCGACGGCGTCTCGGACCCGGTTCAGCGAAGTATGGCGGCGCTACCTTCTAGCAGCGTCGCTAACCGCTGTTGGACGACGAATCGTCCTTCCGGATTCCGCGATGCCGTGTGCATCATGGGACCGGTTCGTAGACGCCGCCCCTATTTGTAACCTTCGGCACGGGCATCGAAGCGGGCGCGCGAGGACTTGCACCGCGGCTGCGACGTTCGAAACGTCGTGTGCTGTCTGCTACACCACGCGGTCGTGCCCCTGGGCGGAATTGAACCGCCTTCCGAGCCTTCGCACGGCTCGATCCTAGTCCGGTAGAAGACAGGGGCTGGCGTCTAGAACTGCGTGAGCGAGAGCGTGTTCCCGTCCGGGTCCTTGAACCATGCGACCTTCGTCCCGTCGCCTGCGGTCCAGACCCCCAGATCATCTTGAGAAAAGCCCGGGATCGTGAATCGGACGAAGATGACGCCCTTCCGGTCCAGTGCCTCGATGGCGGCGCGGATGTCCGGGACCTCCCAACCGAGGGCCGTGTACGGGGCCGGCGTCACCTCGTGGACCTTCTGCACGCGCAGCATCGTCCCTCTCGCATCGAACACGAGGGCGGACGGCTCGTCCGAGATCAGGGAGAGCCCCAACACTCCCTCGTAGAACGCCCGGGCGCGCGCGGGGTCCTTCGTGGCCGAGAACGCCATGACCTTGGCGGTGCGGAGCATGGGAGGCACATCGGTCCCCGCTTCAAGAGGTTGACGGCACGGACGCGGCAGGATTCGAACCTGCATCCCCATCCGCTTAGAAGTCCGGTGCTCTCTCCGTTGAGCTACGCGTCCATCACGCCCCCGCCGCGACTTGCACGCGGACCGACGGCTCGACAGACCGCCATCCTTCTGATTGGACCACGGGAGCATGCGCTGTGGCGGCTTCGTTCCCCGCCGCCGTCTTGCGTGCGTCGTCCGCGAGTTGTCCCCTCGCGGATCCACGGAGTGGGGCGGACCCGAGTCGAACGGGCACCTCGGAGTCTGGAGCTCCGCCGGCTACCGTTGCCGACACCGCCCCGGAGGGCCGCGGGCGCGAGTCGAACGCGCGTCGCGAGGGCCACAACCTCGAGTCCTGACCGTTGAACGACCGCGGCCATGATGCGCCGAGGAAGCCGGGGATCCGCAAGCCGCTGGGGAGATTCGAACTCCCAGAGGGCCGTTTACAGGACGGCTACCAGGTCCGGTTCTGGCGTCAGCGGCAACGCCGCCAATTCGTGCAAAACGCGGAGAGCCCCGGCTACCTCAGCATCTGGTCGTACGCCACGTATGTTGGCGCCGATCTCGTCGCGCTGTGTCGGGTAGCGTCGGACTCACCTGCAGATGTTGAGGAGGAGGGGTGTAATGAAACTTCCGACACGGATGCGCAGGCGCCCGGAATCGCACCGGGTCCTCCCGATCAACGGCCGGGGGCTCGACTTTCGAGCTACGCCTGCGTGGAGCCGCCCCGACTCAAACGGGGATCGGGCGATCTTCGGTCGCCGGCTCTCTCAATTGAGCTACGGCTCCTCATTGGACGCGGCAGGATTCGAACCTGCGATCGGGCGGTTCGCCCGCGGGATTAAGAGCCCCGTGCCGTGGACCGCTAGGCTACGCGTCCTTGGTGAGCCGGGTCGGATTCGAACCGACGCAGGTCTGGTTAAAGGCCAGAGGCCCGACCGTGCTAGGCGACCGGCTCAAGTGGGCCCCACCCGATTTGAACGGGCACCTCGAACTTCCAAGGATCGAGTGCTTGCCAAGTTACACCAAGGGCCCGGAGGCGTTTCGCCGGGTTCGCGGCTCCGCTGGGCCAGCGGTCCCACCGCCAAACGGGCGGCGGCGCTACCACTGGTGGCCGCGCACGGCGGCCCGGATGCCGTCGAGGAGCCAGCGCACGCGGCGCCGGATCCCCACCGTCCGTCTCGTCCGGAATCGAATCACCTCCGTTTTCTTTGGGTCCTGATCGGGGCAGAGCGAATCGAACGCCCACCGCGAGTTCTACAGACTCGCATGCTGCCCTTGCACCATGCCCCGTTTCCCGAGACCGCAGAACACGGAGAGCATCCGCTCTCAATACGCTGGGAAGCCCGCCACGGGCCGATTCGGTTTCTTCTGTGTCGTGGCGACGCGGGTCATGTGGACGCTGCACAGGAGACCGGACATATATCAACGTGTCGCACCCGCTACGTCGCACCCGATACCCGCTACGCAACGTTCAAGGCGCCGGTCGCCCCTTCCCCTCGTGGGAGGGGGACATGGTTTCCTATGCGGACATCGCCGTGAAGGCATCAGTGGAGAACGTGCAGAACCTCGTCCAGCACGCATTCGTGGCGAACGGGTTCGGGGTCTCGTGGGAGAACGCGACGAAGGGGAAGGCGGAAAAGGGGAGCAAGGGTGCGAACCTGATGCTCGGGGCGCTCTCGCAGTACTACGGGATCGACTTCGAGATCTTCCCGCAAGGGGAGGTGGCTACGCTCCGGCTCCACAAGGCGAACACGGGCTGGGCGGGCGGCTACCTAGGCGCACGGAAGGTGGAGAAGCAGTTCGATCAGTTGTCGGACACGCTCTCCTCGTGGTTCCAGCAGCAAGGCGTTCTCCGGCAGGTGAGGAAGCAGTAGCCTCGCGTTCAGCCCCACGGCGGCGTCGGTGGGCGGTAGGGCGGGGGAAGGCCCATGGTCGGCGCCGGCCTCTTCGCGCGAGCGCCGCCGGCGGCGGTGACGACGCCCCCGATGAGTCCGACGATGCCGCCGAAAACGACGATGGAGAAAATGAGGCCGATCACGCCGCTGACGATGAGGGGAATTGATATCGTGCTACTCCCGCGGAATGCGAAGAGGGACCCCGCTGCGGCGACGACACCGAACACGATCTGTGCGCCTACGCCGAGTACAATCAGGGTCATGTAACCGGTCACGTTCAGCGCATTCCACAGTTCGTCCCATGTGATGCTGGTCCCTGCCTGGGACTCGACGAGAGCCTTGAACAGCACGAGCGCGATCGGGACTGTAAGGAAATGGATGAGCGCTCCGACCGCCAGCATAGACCCGGCGGCGCGCCCCCGCGCATCCTGCTGAGCGCGGCCGTACGACGCCATCTGCTCCCAGGAGGGCGGAGGTCCGCGAAGTGGCGGGGTTGGCGGAGTGATGGCTGCCAAGACCTCCCCTGGCGGCACATGGATACGCGATTCTTAATCCCTTCGCCGACCGTAGGTTCTTAGTGCCGTTGTTCCGTCCCGTCGCGGTGGACCTTCGGGGGAGAGCCGCCATCGTCACGGGGGGAGCCCGTGGAATCGGCCGCGCCATATGCATCGAACTCGCGCGCGCGGGCGCAGGCATTTGCGTGAACTTCCTCGGCAGCGAAGCCGCCGCGAACCGCCTCGTCCGCGAGCTTGTCGGTCTGAAATCCGATGCATTCGCCCTCCGCGCGGATGTGACGAAAGCGCGGGACGCGAAGCGACTCGTCGACGCCGCCGCCAAACGGCACGGTCACCTCGACATCCTCGTGAACAACGTCGGAGACTATCTCGTCAAGCCGATCATGGAGATGTCCGACGTGGAGTGGCGCCACATCCTCGAGTCAAACCTGACCTCCATGTTCCTTTGCTCGAAGGCGGCGATTCCCCACATGCGGAAGCGGAGGTGGGGGCGCGTGGTGAACGTCGCATGTGCGGGCGCGTATCGGGCACACGGCACCGCGGAGATGTCCGCGTACTACGCCGCCAAGGCCGGCGTGGTCGCGTTCACGAAGGCGCTCGCGCGGGAGGAAGGTCCCTACAACATCACCGCCAACGCCGTCGCGCCGGGGATCATCGACGACTACGATCTGACCGTCGAGGGCGCATGGAAGAAGCCGCGGAAGGAGTTCTCGATCCCGCGCGGGAACACCGCCGCCGACGTCGCGCACGCCGTCGTCTACCTCTGCTCCGAGGAGGCGGGCTTCGTCACGGGGAACGTGTTGAACGTCACCGGCGGCTGGTTGCTGTGAGTCCTCTCCGTGATTCCGGCCAGAAAAGGCTCAAGGACGGACTGCGATTGCCCGGCGCATCGTGAAGGCGTCGAACGTGCAGTCCTCCGGCCCCCTTCCCCCCAAGTCGGTGCCTACGCGCCCCGTCCTCGTGTATCATCCCGATTACGGGAAGTACAATTTCTCGCAGGATCACGCGCTGCGCGCCGTGCGCGTCCGGCTCGCCCGGGACCTCATCGATGCCCTAGGGCTCCTGAAGTCGGGAGAGGAGCGCGCGCCGCAACCGGCGACGGAGGACGACGTGTTGGCGGTGCACGATCCGAAGTACGTGAACGTCGTCAAGCGGCTGAGCGCGAACCCGCAGGTGGCGGAACCGGACTTCGGCCTCGAGCCCGGGGACAACCCGCCGTTCGCGGGCATGTACGAGGCCGCCCTCCTGCAGGTCGGCGGCACGATCCTCGCGTGCGACCTTGTGGCGCGCGGCGAGACGACCCGGGCGTACAATCTTGGCGGCGGCTTCCACCACGCGATGCCCGCCCGCGCCGCAGGATTCTGCATCTTCAATGACGTGGCGGTGGGCATCCACCGTCTCCTGGACGCGGGCCTTCGGCGCGTCCTGTACGTGGACATCGACGCGCACCACGGGGACGGCGTGGAGGCCGTGTTCCGCAGCGATCCGCGCGTCCTCACGATCTCGCTCCACGAGGATCCGCGGTTCCTCTTCCCGGGCACCGGCTCCGCCGAGGAGATCGGCGTCGGGGAGGGCAGGGGCTACGCGGTGAACGTGCCGCTTCCCCCGAGGACGCGCGACGCGGGCTGGCGGCACGCGTTCGACTCCATCGTCGTCCCGCTCGCGGAAGCGTACCGGCCGGAGATCCTCGTGACGCAGACCGGCGCAGACGCGCACGCCGGGGATCCGCTCGCGCACCTCGAGCTCACGACGGATGCGTACGAGCATGCGGGCGAGCGGTTCGATGCGATGAGTCGCTCCCTGTGCGCCGACCGCTGGATCGCGGTTGGCGGGGGAGGATACGAGATGACGACCGTGCCCCGCGTTTGGACGCTCCTGTTCGCCGCCCAGGTGCGACGGCGACCCGCCGACGCGCTGCCGGAGGATTGGATCGACGAATGCCGTCGGCTCGTGCGCGCCGCACCCCGCGAGGGAACGCTCCGCGACGCCGTCAGCCACGTGGAGGACGCGAGTGTTTCCCATGCGATCGCGAAGGTGGTGGACCGTGTGAGAGCAAGTGTCTTCCCGATCCACGGGATTCCGTGAAGGACCGCTCGCGCACGGAGCGGAACCAGGAATTCAGTCGGGGTGAATCTCCTGCGGGGCCGTTATCGCGCACACGAATTGTGGTAAAAGGTTTAAAGCGACGGGCCAGTAACTGCGGAGGGATGGGACGCAGAGCGGGGTCCTTCCACCGTCGTGTCCCACGGAAGGCTCCGTCTCGTCCCCGAATCCCGCGGTGACGCGAACCATGGCCGAACAAGCCGACGAGAAGTCCGCGGACGAGGTCCGAGAGGAGTTCGAAGAGAAGATGGACCGGTTGCGCCGCCAGTACGAGCGCGACCTCCACTCGTTCCGGTACGAGATCGAGGAGCGGGAATACCGCCTCAAGGCGTACGAGGACAAGTTCAACAAGATCAAGCAGCCGCCGCTCCTGTACGCGTTCGTCGTGCGCAAGGAGGGGCCGGACCTCGACGGCAACCAGGTCGTCGTCGCGCGCGCAGCGGAACTCCTGAAGGTGAGCACGGGACTCGTGGACAAGTCGCAGCTGAACATCGGGCAGTACGTGTGGGTCCACCCGCAGACATACGCGATCGTCGAAGGCTCCGGGACCCGCAACGAGGGCGTGATCGCGAAGGTCGTGGACATCCTCGACGGGAAGCTCGTGATCAGCGTCGAGGGCGACATGGAGAAGCGCCTCGTCGACGCGGACAAGAAGGTGCTCGGCAAGCTGAAACCCGGATTCCAGATCTCCGTCCTCCCCCCGACGATGGAGATCCTCGACATCCTGCCGAACCTCGAGGTGAAGTCCCTCCTGCTCGGCGAGAAACCCAACGTTCGATACGTGGGCATCGGCGGCCTCGGTGCGGAGATCGAGCGCATCCGCGACGTCATCGTCCTGCCGTTCCAGCAGTCGAAGCTCTTCGAGCAGATCAAGCTGGAGGCGCCGCGAGGCGTCCTGCTCTACGGCCCGCCGGGGTGCGGGAAGACGCTCCTCGTCCAGGCCGTGGCGGCGGAGAACGACATGACGTTCTTCAACGTCAGCATCGCGGACGTGCTGAGCAAGTGGGTCGGCGAGTCCGAGCGGATCATCAAGGAGATCTTCCGGCAGGCCCACGAGCGCCGCCCGTCGATCATCTTCTTCGACGAGATCGAGGCGCTGTTCACGGTCCGCGGGTTCATGGACACCTCCGGCGTCCACAAGAACATCATCGCGCAGATCCTGAGCGAGATGGACGGGCTGCTGGACCTGAAGGACGTGTTCGTGCTCGGCGCGACGAACCGCGCCGACCTCGTGGACCCCGCCCTCCTGAGGCCCGGCCGGTTCGACGAGATCATCGAAATCCCCCGGCCGGAACGGAACCAGGCGGCGGAGATCGTGAAGATCTACCTCACCGACGACCTTCCCGTGCACGAAGACCTCGAGAAGGAGTACGGAGGTCACGAGGCCGCCGTTGCCGCGCTCAGGAACTACGTGATTGAGGAGCTGTACGGGGAGAACAAGTGGGTCAAGGTCAAGCTCGACGCTGACGCGAAGGAAGCGATCAAGACGGTCAAGCGAAAGGACATCGTGAGCGGTGCGATCATCGCCGCGATCATCAAGACCGCGAAGAAGAACTTCGTGAAGCGGGTCATCGAACTGAAGAAGCAGGATCGGAAGAAGGAGGGCCTCAGCCTCGAAGACCTCGCGAGGGCCACCGAGGAGGAGTGCAAGGAGCACGCGATCACGGAACTCTCCACGTACGAGAAGCGGCAGCGGGAGGTCTTCCGGGCCGGCACGGGCGACCCGATGGTCGGGTGAGTCCGGGTGCGGAAGCTGATCCAGGGGACCGAACACGAGTACACGTTATACTGCCGCAAGATGGGCGGCATGGGCTTCGACCCGCACGTCCTTGCGCTCGAGCTCCTCCGCGACAGCGACCTCCACCTCGCGGGCGAGTTCATCACGAACGGGTCCCGCGCGTACTACGACGTCGGCCACTTCGAGGTCAGCACCGCGGAGACGACGAATCCGTACGACCTCGTCGTGTGGGAGAAGGCGGGGGAGAAGATCCTCGACTGGCTCCGGAAGGTCATGGAGGAGAAGTACACGGGGAACACGAAGATCCACGCGTTCAAGAACAACACCTCCCCGGACGGCACGTCGTACGGGTCCCACGAGAACTACTGCGTGAGCCGCTCCCTCCCCTTCCCGCAGCAGTTCGTCCGCGAGCTCGTGCCCCACTTCACGACGCGGATCATCTACACGGGCGCGGGGGACCTGATCGACGGGAACTACGTGCTCTCCCCCTCCGCGTACCTCACGAGCACCCTGGTGAGCGGGGAGACGATGCACGACACGGGCGTCCTGAACACCCGGGACGAGCCGCACGCGGAAGGCCGGCGGTGGCGCCGGCTGCACGTGATCGTGGGGGACGCGCTCCTGAACGAGACCGCGATCCTGCTCCGGCACTTCACGACCACGGCGATCCTCCTCCTCATGGAGACGGGGAAGCTCGACGGCGTCCCCAAGCTCGCGTCTCCCGTCGACGACATGTGGCACAACGTGGAGATCCGGAACCCGGACCGGTGGAAGGTCCACCTGGAGTCCGGCAAGACCGTGTCGCCGATCGACGTCCAGCGGTGGTACCTGGAGCAGGTCGAGCCGATCGTGGAGACGGAGCGGGAGCGGTTCGCGTTCAAGACGTGGGAGCACGTCCTCGACGGCCTCGAGAAGAAGAGCTCGAAGGGGCTCGCCCGCCAAATCGAGTGGCTCGACCGGTACTACGCGATCCAGGAGGCGCTCGACACGAAGGGCGGCCCGGAGGCGGACGTCGAGATGATGGCGTGCAAGCAGTACTCGGAGATCGGCGAGGATCGGTCCGTGTTCTACCGGCGCCAACAGGCGGGGCTGATCGACCGCGTCGTGACGGACGGGGAGATCCTGCGTGCGATCCGGGAGCCGCCGGGCGACACCCGTGCGTTCCTCCGGCGAAATCTGTGCGACAGGTTCAATATCGACAAGATCGATTGGAGCGTCGTGGTCGTCACGGACGACGGTGGGCGCAGGCGCATCGAACTCCCGGATCCGTACGCGACGGAGCTGGAGGCTTCCCATGGCTGAGCAGCAGGTCGAGAAGCCCCAGAAGAGGAAGAAGAAGGAGGGCAAGAAGCTCGAGTTCGAGGCGGGCAAGGTGTTCACGCCCGCGGAGGCGAAGGAAGAGGACTTCGAGCTGGACTTGGAGTCGAGCCGCTTCCGCGCTCAAAAAGGAGAAGGTGGGGACCGTCGCACCTAGAACCGGCACTTTCACCCACCCTCGGCTTTCACTCTTGGGCCCCGGTTCGGTCCGTTGGACATGGTTACGTGCGAATACTTAGCCGGCTTCATGGATGGTGAAGGTAGTCTCTCGCTCGCTCGCCGTCGTCGGCCAAATCAATCTACCGAGTACTCGGTCAGGGTCGTTGTTTACAACAGCAACCGGGAGGTGCTGGAGGAGATCAAGAGCACCTTTGGCGGGACGCTTTCCGTGGTTGGCACGAGAGATCCCAAGTGGAGACCTGCGTTTGCCCTCATTTGGACGAATGCCGCGGCGGTCGGGCTGCTCACTCAGGTCGCCCCTTGGCTCCGGATAAAATCGCGTCACGCGGCAGCACTCATTCGGTTCGCCGAGCACATTCGGAAGTGCGAGAGACGCCGAGACTCCGGAGGTCGGCTGTTGTCAATGTCGGACGAGGACGTGAGGATCCGCGAGGCCTTTCATTCCCAACTGAAGCAGCTAAACCGGCGAGGAGCCTCGTCCCTCTCCTCGGTCGCTCCCGAGGCAGCGGAGGATCGTGGGGGCAGGAAAGAAGTGGGAGTCACCGCGGAATACCTCGCCGGCCTGGTTGACGCCGAGGGCAGCCTGATGATTTCGAAGTCGGTCGATGCTAAGAGTCATCGACCACAATACGGATCGAGGATTGCCCTCAGTAGCACAGACAGGTTGGTGTTAGAGGATGTGCGGGAGGTGTACGGAGGGATTCTCGTAGACCAGCCCGCCGGGAGAGAGGGTTGGAGGGATGCCTATCAACTCGTGTGGAGCAGTGGGATGTCCAAGCGTCTGCTGCCAGTTGTCGGGCCCTATTTCCGGGTGAAGAGAGCGCAGGCTGCTGTAATGAGGGAATTCATTGAACACCAAGATGCTGTCAAGGGAACCAGGTACGGCCGCAATTCCGGTCGCTTACCGGACGAAGTTCTTCGTATCAGGGAGGGATTGCGCCAACGGATGATGAGCCTGAATGCAAAGGGACCCTCACCCGGGCGCGAACTTGAACCCGTAGCGGACGACGCCCTCCTGCACGTAGAGCCGGCGGAACACCATCCGGACGCGCATTCCAATCTTCACGCTGGCGGGGTCGACGTCCGCGAGCATCGAGGTGACCCTGAGCCCATCGTCTAGCTCGACGACCGCAGTCGCGTAGTCGCCCGTCGCGAGCTGCTGCGCGAGGAACTCCGACGGCGCAGCGCCCTTCCCGATAATCGTGTACGCGTACACCGTCCCCGTCCGTTTCAACGGCCGCGCCTTCCACTCTCGTGCGCCGCACGCGAGGCATGACTCCCGCGGCGGGAAGTGGAGCCGCCCGCACTTGGCGCATTCCTCGCCGACGAGGCGGTATCGCGCCTTCGCCTCCGCCAGATAGGCTGTAGGGCTCACGTACGCGCCTTGGCTGAACTCCGTTCCCGGAGGCACGGCTCCGTACCTCCGAAATCGAAGGTACTGTTCGTACGGGATCGGGGTCCGCAGGTCGAGTGCGCGCCGCACGTCCAGATCGCCCGCGGGCCGGTCGACGACGTCGAACACGAGCGGGTCCGACGCGATCCGCGTTCCCGGTTCCGCGCGGCCGATCGCGTCCACAAGCGCAAGGGGGTCGGATGCCGCGCCCGTGAACCCGACGCTGGCCACGAGGTCCCGACCCGGCGGTATCCCCGCGCGGTCCGTCCGCGGAACCTTCCCGTCGGCGGTGATCACGAACGCGGCCGCCGCGGCGGCGAGCGGGTGCTCCGCCGGCGATCCCTGGAACGCGCCCGGTGCGTCCGAGGCGATCACGAGGGATGCCCTGCCATTCGCGGCCGTCCGATCGAGCGCCAGCCGGAGGGCGGCGACGCCGCCGTCAGGTTCCCCGAGGATCTCCTCGCGGTCCGCGTCCTCGAGGTTCAGGGCCGACGCCAGGACGTCGAGGGCGGAAGCGTGGGACGACGTTCCGTACGCAAGAAACGCGACGGGACGTTCGGCCGCGTCGATCGCCCGTTGTCCCGCCTCCACCGCCATCGTGACCTCGTCCTCGTCGTACGCGGGGACGCGTTTCTCCTCGATTCCCGTCGCATGAAACGTCCCGAGCGACCTGCGGTACTCGTCCGCGGTGATCACGCACCGTGGCAGGTAGAACGCGGCCGCCGCGATGCCGACCCCGGAGGACGATCCCATCCCTCACCGCCCGAAGAGGTGGACGGCACAGGTCGCGCCGGACCCACCGACGTTGTGCGTCAGACCGATCTCGGGGCCCGCGACCTGGCGATCGCCCGCTTCTCCGCGGAGCTGCAGGAAGATCTCGCACACCTGTGCGGCGCCCGTCGCCCCGAGCGGATGCCCCTTCGCCTTGAGCCCTCCGGACGGATTCACCGGGAACATGCCGTCTCTGGCGGTGATTCCCTCCGCCGCAAATCTCCCGCCCTCCCCCTTCGCCGCGAACCCGAGGTCCTCCAACGCCAGGATCTCCGCGATCGTGAAGCAGTCGTGGACCTCCGCGACGCGGACATCCTTGGGTGCGACGTCCGCTTCCCGCATCGCCGCGCGTCCGGCGTGGGCCGTGGCGTCGAGTCGCGTCATGCTCTCCCGATCGTGGACCGCCAAATGGTCGCTCGCAGCGCCGGATCCGAGGACCCATACGGGCGCATCCGTGTAGCTCCGTGCGACAGCCTTCGAAGCGAGGATCAGGCCCGAGGCGCCGTCCGTCGTCCCACAGCAGTCATACAACGTGAGGGGATGGGCGACCATTGCACCGGACAGCGCTTTCTCCATCGTGATCTCCTTCCGGAACTGCGCCTTCGGGTTTCGTGCGCCGTTCGCGTGGTTCTTCACCGCCACAGCCGCCAACTGCTCGCGCGTCGTTCCGAACTCGTGCATGTGCCGTCCCGCCATCATCGCGTACACGCCGGGGAACGTGAGGCCCGCCAGCCGCTCCCACTCCGTGTCCCCGGAAACGCCGAGCCAGAAGCGTTTCCGGACGTCCGAGACGTCGTTCATGACCTCGACGCCGCCGGCGAGTGCGAGTTCCACGGCTCCGGACTTCACCGCCAAGAACGCGTCACGGAACGCGTACCCGGAGGAGGCGCATGCGTTCTCGACCTTCCGCGTCGGGATGTGGAGCATCCCCGTGTGTTCCGTCATCAGGGCCGCGAGGTTCCCGATCTGGCCGCCGCCGAAGCCCATGTTGCCGATGTACGCCTCCTGGATGGCGGACGGGTCGAGCCCCTTGTCCACGGACTGGAGGGCCTCGAGGAACGCCTCGGCGAACAGGGACTTCGCACTGCGCTTCAGATCGCCGAACGAGGACATCCCCGCCCCGACGATCGCGACCTCCCTCGGCATCGGCCCGCCATCGGGACGCGGGCTATTAGGGTTCGCTGCACGGGGCGGCGACGCTCGCCCGATGCGAAGGCCCATCCTCCCGCGGCGCTCATGCTTATCCCGCGATTCGCGTTCCGGCGTGCCCATGGACGTGGCCGGCCGACTGCGCGAGCTGGGGATCTCCCTTCCGACGGTGGCGCCGCCGATCGCCTCGTACATCCCCGTCGTCGTCGCGGGGAACCTGGCGTTCGTGTCCGGCCAGATCGGGCGGAGGGGCGATCACGTGCTGTTCCGGGGTCACGTCGGGGACACCGTCTCCGTGGAGCAGGGGGCCCAGGCCGCTCGAGAGGGGGCGTTGTCCGCCCTGGCGGCGATGAACGCGGAGGGTCTCCTCGACCGGATCGTCCGCGTCGTCAAGGTCACGGGGTTCGTCGCGTCCGCACGGGGATTCGCGGATCAGCCGAAGGTCGTCAACGGCGCGTCGGACCTCCTCGTGCAGGTGTTCGGCGAACCCGGGAAGCACGCCCGGTCCTCCGTGGGCGTGGCGGAGCTACCCCTCGGGGCGCCCGTGGAGGTCGAGTTCGTGTTCGAGATCCGCTGAGGACTCCTCGTCAACGGCCTTCTCCCCATCCGGGGAATCCTCCGGTCTGCGCTTCCGACGCCGCCACAGGAAGAAAAGGACGAGGATTACCGCCACGATCAGGGGCAGGAGCCACACCCACGCCTCCTCGAGGAGGCCCACCTCCTCCCAGGTCGCCTCGATCGTCTTCGGTCCGTCCATGAGGATGGAGCCGGTGAGCGCGTCCGTGCTCACGTCCCCCGTCCAGCGGACGAAGCGATACCGCTGGCCCCCGACCGTCGACTCGCGCGCGGTGACCGCGAACGGTGCGGAGACGCCCTCGGCGAACCACCCGGTGCCGGTCGCGGGCCCGTAGACGGAGATGACCTGGAGGAAGTGTTCGACCACCCAGGTCGCCGTCATCGACTTCGGCCGGTCCATGAAGACCGGGGCCTGGATCAGGTTGGACGCATTGTCCCCGGTCCATCCCGAGAACCGATATTGGACTCCGGGAGGGCCGGTCGGCAGGACCGTGGCCCGCGCGATTGCGCTTGTGCCCGCATCATACCAACACGAGGCGACACTGCACGATACCCCCCCGTACGCGCTCGTGAGGGTGAGGAAGAACTGCTGGACGAACGTGGCGGTCAGGACCCGCGGCCCGGTCACGACGAACGAGTGGGACTGCCCGCCGTCGTCGCTCCAGGAGCGCCACACGAACCGCTCCCCGGTCGTCACGGATTGAGGGGAAGGAGCTACGACGGAATGGGGGCTTCCCTCGAGCCACCAGAACGTCTGCGGGAGCGCGTACAGGACGCTGTCCACGACGGCCTGCCTCCCCGCGGGCGAGGATTCGATGACGACCCGATGTTCCGCCCCGAACGTGGCGGTGTAGGTGATGGGCCCGGTGGCGGTCACGTTGTGGGTCCTGGGGCCCCCATCCGACCACAACGCGAACGCGGACCGGGTGTCACCCGTGCCCTGAGGCGTCGGCGCGCTCAGGTCGTGGAGCGATCCTGCGGGCCACCAGGCGCTCACGGGTGCCGTGGCCGTCATCGCGTCGACCGTGACCTCGAGGCCCGGAGGCGCGGTCGTGATCGTGACCTGGTACTCCGTCCCGAAGACGGCGGTGTAGTTGACGGGCTGCGTGCACACGACGTCGTGGGCCTGGGCCCCGGCATCGGACCAGCCCTGGAACACGTACCGGACCGTGCCGGCAGCCTGCGGGGACGGAGTGTTGAGCGAAAGCGAGGTTCCGTCCGGGCACCACCGGACGTGGGGCGCCGTGTACGGGGTCCCGCCGACGACGACCTGGAGGCCCGGGGGGACCGTGTCGACCCTCGTCTCGTACTCGGCGACGAAGCGCGCCGTAAACGTCGCGGGGCCCATGCACACGATCCCGTGGGTCTGCGCCCCTCCATCGGACCACGAGTCGAAGGTATGCCGGATCGGCCCCGAGCCCTGCGGCGAAGGCGCGGACAGGTTGTGGGCGGCCCCCGCGTCGCACCAGAACGCGAGGGGGGAGGGGACGGCGGTTCCGTCGAGCTCCACCGCGAGCCCGCCGGGGACCGAGGTGACCGTCGTGTTGTACTGGAGCCCGAACGACGCCGTGTACGTCGCGGGCCCGGTCACGTTCACGGAATGGGAGCGCGCACCTCCATCGGACCACGCAAGGAACAGGTGCTGGGTCCCGGCCCCCACATGCGGCGAGGGGGCTTCCAACGTGTGGTTCGACCCGGACCCCCACCAGAACGACTGCGGCGCGATCCACGGGACCCCGTCGAGCACGATCTGGAGGTTCGGGGGCGACGTGGTTACCGTGATTTCGTGGTCCGTGGCCACGAAGGTCGCGGTCAGGCTGGCGGGACCCGCGCAGGCGACGGTGTGCGTCTGCGACCCGCCGTCGGACCACGACAGGAGGGCCCACCGAGTCTGCGACGCGACCTGCGGGGAGGGCGCGTGGACCGTCACGGTGGATCCCCCGTTGCAGGACGCAACGAATGGCGTCGTCGCGGGCACGCCGTCGACCTCCACTTGAAGGCCCGACGGGACCGAGTCGAGCGCGAGAGGGAACGTGAGGCCGACCTTTGCGACGAAGGCGTCGTACGCGCCTCCGGAGAAGCCCGTGTCGTACGCCCCGGCGGTCACCGGGAAGTTCGTGGAGTTCGTGAGGCCGGTGACGATTGCGTTCCCCTGTGTGTCCGCAGCGAGTCCGTACGGGATGTCCGTGCCAGAGCCGCCCACGAACGTGCTGTACGCGAGACCCGAGCCGGTGGCGTTGAGTCGCGTGACGAAGGCGTCGTACACGCCGCCGCGGTACGTTTCGTTGGCGGCGCCGGCGGTCGTCGGGAAGGCGGTCGAGTTCGTCTGGCCGGCGACGGTCGCCTGGCCGTCCCCATCCACGGTGACCCCGCTCAGGAGCTCCTCCCGCGGTCCTCCGAGATAGGTCGCGTACGCGACCCCGTCGCCGGTGGGCGCGAGCTTCGCGACGAATCCGTCGGTCGATCCTCCGTAGAAGAGGTCGAACGCTCCGGGCGTCACGGGGAAATCCACGGAGTCCGTAGTCCCGCCCACATAGGCGGCCCCGGAGGGGTCGATCGCGATTGTCAGGGCCGCGTCTCCCGTGCCGCCGCCGAGGTACGTGCCGAAGATCAACCCGGTGCCGTCCGGCAGGAACTTCGTGACGAACCCGTCGCTGACCCCGTTCAACGCCCCTTGGTAAGCGCCCGCGGTCGTCGGGAAGTCCACGGTGTTCGTGATTCCCACCACAAACGCGCTCCCGTTCGCGTCGACCGCCACGTCGTAGGCCAACTCGAGGTTGACCGCGGGCGTCGCTCCTCCGAGGAAGGTCCCGAAGACCAACGCCGATCCCGCGGGATTCAGCTTCACGAGGAACCCGTCCGTGAACGGTCCTCCGAAGGAGGTGTCCATCGCCCCCGGGGTCGTGGGGAAGTTCGCGGACGCCGTGTCCCCGACCACGTACGCATTCCCCGCCGGGTCCACGGCCACGGACCGGCCGATCTCGAAGATGTCGCCGCCGAGGAAGGTGGAGTACTCGAGCGCATCGCCCGACGGGCCGACCTTGGCGACGAACGCGTCTGCGCCGTTGAGGATGCGATCCATCGCGCCCGGGGTCGTCGGGAAGTCGTTGGAGTCCGTCTGCCCCGTGACGTACGCCGAGCCGCCGGAGACCGCGATGCCGACGGCCACGTCGATCCCGGACCCCCCGATGTACGTCGCATACACGAGGGCCTGACCCGAAGGGTCCAGCTTCGCGACGAATACGTCATCCATGGCCTCGTAGGTCGTGTTGTACGCCCCCGGCGTCACGGGGAAATCCGGAGAGCGCGTGGAGCCCGTCACGTAGGCGCTGCCCGCCGCGTCCACGACGACGGCTCGCGCGTCGTCCCGGTCCCCCCCGCCGAGGAACGTGGCGTACACGAGGGGGTCGATCACCAGCGTCTCCGAGGAATCGCGCGTGGGGCAGGAGACGCCGACCACCGATTCGGACGTCAGCGTGAACCGGCACGGCACAGGGCGACCGCGCTGGAGCGCGATGGGCCTCGTGTCGCGGATCTCGCCGACGGTCGTCCGGACGACGAGGTCTCCCGTCGCTTCGATCCGCACGGACTCGGAGCCTTCGAACCGGAGACGGGGCTGGCCAACGTCCGCCCCGGGTTCGACCGTGAACTCGTACTTCGCGCCCCGAGGGTCCATCCGGTATCGAAGCTCGATCCCGTCGTACAGGTTCGGGAACGCAACCTCCCGATACGACCGCAGGCCGGTCCGCCAACCGGATGGGTCCGCGCCTAGGAAGGCGCTCGTGCGGTGGGCCTCCTCCCCGCGTCCCACCGGGTCCACCGGATTCGACCCCTCGAAGTGGATGCGCACGAGGACCCCACCGCCCGCCCCGCCCGCGAGGTTGACGAGGACTGCGGACCGTGCGAACCCGAACGTTGCGGCGCCGGACGCGGCGTAGTACCGGACGTCGGTTCGGGCGATTTGGCCCGCGTTCTCGAGGAAGAAACCGGCTCCCGGAAGGGCCGCGTGCACGAGTGCGTCGTCCCCTGCGGCTCCCTCGTCCCCTCCGTTCCACGGCGCGGGGAGGCCCGCCAGGATCATGGCCGCGACAGCGAGAGGGCCCCATGTCCCCGATGGAATCGTCGAATCCCCCTTCCACGATTCGAACGGTCTGGGGATGCTTAACGATATCGGCAGCTGCGAAACCCCGCACCCTTACGGCGTCCGGGGCACCACATCAGGAGACGGAACAAGATCGCCCCGGGGTGCAGAAAAGCCTTATGCGGCCGGTCCGGTTGCGCGCCCGTGGTCGACGTCCCTCTGTGTCGCGTCGAGGAACTCCCGGACGGCGCGATGCGCCACTTCGAGCACATCGGGTACGATTTGCTCCTCGCGCATCTCGACGGGAGGTTCTACTGTGTGGATGCGGCCTGTACGCACGGGTGGGCGGACCTGTCGCAGGGCTCGATCGATCGCGCGGCGAGGGGCGTCACGTGCCCCGGGTGCGGTGGCCTGTTCAGCTTGGAGACGGGGCAGCCGCTCGCGGGGCCTCCGCAGTTCCCGTTGCAGGTGTACGACGTGCACGTCGTTGGGGACGAAGTCGTCGTCACCTTCGTCTACTGAGGGATATCTTCTTATAGAGGTAAAAACCCGCACCAAACAACGGTAGTGCCGGTACCGCCATTGCTCTCCTCGGCGTCGGTGGCGCCAGGAGAGAACGTCGTGGAAGGATGCGTTCCGAACGAGGCGAGGCGGGTGCGCGTGCAACTGATTCGCGTCCACGAGGACGGGACGTGCGCCCGCTGGCGGACGGAGCCCGGCGACCTGTCCCTGATCCTCGTTCTCCCCGCGCGGGCGCCTCGGAAAGCCGCCGGCGTTGCCTCCTAACCCCACATCGCTTCCGGTTGGGACCCGGTCCCCCCGGGCCCCTCTTTTTCCGGATACCGATGAGCTTATGTAGCGCGTTCCGCTGGGCGGCCGAACGGGTGGCCCCTTGCCGGATGCGAAGCGCGAGGATTTCGACCGACTGTGGAACACGGACAATCGGACGAAGCGGACGCGGTTCCGGAACTACCTGCAGAACAAGCTCACGCAGATCAAGGTCCCCTTCAATGAGGAGAACGCGAAGGGGTACTGGATGGGGGAGCTGAAGGCGCCGGCTCGCGAGGAGTTCCTGCCCGAGTTCGAGGAGGAGCGGGCGCCGCGCAGACCTCCCCGGCGACGGCCTCCGCGACGTCGGTAGCTCGTCAAGTATTTACCGCGCGCCGGCCCTCCGACCCCGCGATGCTCGTCGACGCATTCGGGCGGGAGGTGACCGACCTCCGCGTCAGCGTCACGAAGCGGTGCAACTTCGGCTGCGTCTACTGCCACGACGAAGGCCTCGGGCCGATCCTGAGGCCGCGCGCGCCGCACGAGGAGGAGGTGAACCCCGACGAGGTGGAGCGCCTCGTCCGCATCGCGCGGGAATTCGGCATCCGGTCCATCAAGTTCACGGGGGGCGAGCCGCTCGTGCGGACGGACCTCGAAGAAATCGTCGGGCGGACGGCATTCCACATCCCCGACGTGAGCATGACGACGAACGGCTCCATGCTCGCGAGGCGCGCGGAGGGTTTGCGGAATGCGGGGCTCAAGCGGGTGAACGTGTCCGTCGACGCCCTGGACCCGCAGGCCTTCCGGGACATCCGCAAGGGGGACCTCCATCCCGTCCTCGAGGGCGTCCGCGAGGCGATTCGCGTCGGCCTCGTGCCCGTGAAGCTGAACATGGTCGTGTTCCAGCACACGGTCGAGCACATCCCGCGGATGCTCGAGTTCGTCGGCGATTCCGGCGGCGGCCTCAAGCTCCAGCTCATCCAGTTCATGCCGGAGCTCGTCGACCCGCACGATTGGAGCGTCGACATCGAGGCGGTGAAGTCGTGGCTCGCGAAGCGGGCGGAAAAGATTCTCGTGCGGGAGATGCACCACCGCCACATCTACCTGTACAACGGCACGGAGGTCGAGGTCGTCGACCCGGTGAACAACCCCGAGTTCTGCTTCTTCTGTCACCGAATCCGCGTGACCCACAAGGGCGAGTTGAAGGGATGCCTCAACCGGAGCGACGATCTCATCCCGACCCGCGGGCTCACGGACGAGGGCGTCCGCGACGCGTTCCGCAAGGTCGTGGCCCAGCGCGTCCCTTACTACGGCGTCTACGTGAAGGAATTCCCGAGAAGGAGCCCGGAATCAGTCGAGCCGATCCGATTTCCCGCCTCGTGAGTTCACAGCCGTTCCAGCGGGCTCGAGAACCGCGATCGCGTTCGCTGCGTAAGTCGCTCGCCGAACCGTTCCAGGAGTTTCGTCCGGAATTCGGTCTTCACGGGTGCGGGCGCACGTTCCATCGCCCGAAGGAGGACGTGCACCTTGCGGTCTTCAAGCGCGGCAACGTCACCGCCAACGTCGAACAGATGGCCTGCGAACCGGAGCGCCGCCTCGACGTTCTCCGAGAGAAGCGCTTTCTCGATCGGCTTGAGAAGCATCTGGAACTGGTGACCCGGGTCGCCCTCCGGCATCGCGTGGGCAACGCCATCGTGCGCGTTAAGGTGTCGGTCACTCCTCAGCGTCCTCAGGAATCAGGCCGACGTGGCAGCGCTCCCGGGTCACCGGACCGTGAGAGCGGCAATATTCACCAGAATCTCGCCATCGTCTAGATCGGAGCGGCCCCGATCCTTGTCGTGCTCTATGCCCGCGTGCCCTCACGGATCTCGCGGCGGGTTGCCCGGATCCGGACCGGAATGATTTCGTTTGTGTGGTTTTCCCACATCAGGTAGAACTTTCCCTCCCAAGGCGCCGTGAACGTCCCCGCCATGTTCGGCTCCGACCCCTTCACATGGTAGGTGACCTCCGGCCCTTGGTGGGAATGCACGTTGAATTCGACGCCACCGCTGAGACCCGATTCGGTCTCAAAGTCGAACGACTCCCCCTCGCGCATCGGGACCTCGACCTCGTGAACCCAGCCCTTCTGCTTGTGCGGCGGCAGTTCCAGGTCTCGCATATACTCCGTCGCGTCCGCGGGGAAGGAATCCATGCCCGGAGAACCGCGCCGGGCCTTAAGGCTTGAAGCCGCGCGATTCAAATAGGGGACTTTCTTGGCCTCCCGCGATGGCGGTTGCGACGCGCACGGTCGAGGAGGTCCTCCGGGAAGGCGGCCTCACCCGATTTCATCGCCGCCTCGTTGCAATCACGGGGTTCGCGTGGACGTTCGTCGCGTTCGAGATCATCCTGATCAGCCTCGTCCTGCCCGTGATGGGCGACGAGTTCGGGATCTTCGACCTCGCGACGTTCACCGCGACAGACCCATTCCTGTACGGCATGATCGTGTCCGCGACGCTCCTCGGCTCGTTCGTGGGGAGCCTGGTGTTCGGTCGGATGGCCGACCGGCGGGGGCGTCGCACGCTCTTCCAGGTCTGCGTCGTCTCCTACGCGGTGTTCACGGCGCTGACGGCCGCCTCGTTCGACACCGCCAGCCTGTTCGCGATGCGCTTCCTAGCGGGGCTGGGCCTTGGCGGGATGCTCGTGATCGACCCCGCGATCCTGTCCGAGTACCTGCCGCCGCAGCATCGGGGACGATTCATGGTCTTCCTCGACTTCTTCTGGCCCGCCGGGTTCCTGCTCGCGATCGGGTTCTGGTATCTCTTCATCATCGTGCTCGGTGGCGCGTGGCGACTGCTCTTCCTCGTGGCGGCGTTCCCCGCTTTCATCGCGTTCCTATTCCGTATCGCGGTTCCGGAGAGTCCGTACTACCTGGCCCGTAAGGGGCGGCTAGAAGAGGCGTCCCAAGTGCTTCGAAGGGTGACCGGGCGCGAGGTCCAGGCCACGGAACTGGCGGAAGAGCCCGCGGTGGCGCGCGCGTCCGTGGCGGACTTGTTCCGCGGAGACCTCCTCCGTCGGACGGCGGTGACGATTGGGGTGTGGATCGCGCTCAACTTCAGCTACTACGGGCTCTTCCTCTGGCTCCCGCCGGCCCTCGCCGGGTTCCAGCTCGAGGACGTGAACTTCTTGAATCACAACACCCTCGCGTTGTTTCTCGTGATCTCGGCGCTCGCGCAGTTCCCGGGCTACGGGGCCTCGATGTTCCTTGTCGAGCGGTGGGGTCGAAAACGGACCCTCGCCCTGTTCCTGATCCTCGGGGGCATCAGTGGGTATGCGTTCGCGACCGCCCAGGACTTCTTGACGCTGGTTCTCTCCCTGGTCTTCGTGAGCTTCTTCAACCTGGGCGCGTGGGGCGCCGTCTACCCGTACACGTCCGAGTTGTTTCCCACGCAGTACCGCGCGACGGGGTTTGGGGTTGCGGAGGGCGTGGGGAAGATCACGGCGGTCCTGGCGCCTCTCGTGTTCGCCGCGCTGTTCGCGTACACCGGGGCCGTTCTGTGGCCTCTGACATCCGTGGCAATCCTGATGCTCCTCGGCGGTGTGATCGCGGGCGTGTTCGGTCCAGAGACGAAGGGGAAGGCCTTCGTCTGAGTCGCAATCCTTATCTTTGGCGGTGAGTACGCACGGTCGGGGAGAGCATGTCGGATGCGTTGCTGATCGTGGACATGGTCAACGACTTCGTAACCGGGAAGCTCGGGACGCCGCGGGCGAAGCGGATTGTGCCGAACATCCGAACGTTGGCGAATGCCGCCAGGGACATGGGGCTGCCCGTGATCTTCGTGAACGATGCCCATCTTCCGAAGGACTTCGAGCTGAAGATCTGGGGGCCGCACAGCATGAAGGGCACGAAGGGCGCGGAACTCATCCCGGAGCTCAAAGCAGGGAAGGGGGACTACGTCCTCGGGAAGCAGACGTACAGCGCGTTCTACGAGACGTCCTTGGACACAATCCTGCGCGGGCACGGCGTGGACAACCTGGTGATCACGGGCCTGCACTCGAACATCTGCTGCCGCCACACGAGCGCGGACGCTTTCTTCCGCGGGATCCAGCCGATCATCCCGGAGGACGGCGTCGACTCCCTCACGCAGCAGGCCCACGAAGAGGGCCTCGAGTACATCCGGACGATCTACCAGGGTCACATCGTGGACGCGGACAAGGTCCTCAAGCGATGGAAATAGGCCCTCGTCCCCAGGGACATCCCGGACAGACTTATCTAGCGCACCCTCATACGCGGCGCGATGAAGGCGGTCGGCTTCCTTGAGCACGGAGGCCTCGAGAGGCTCCAGGTCATCGAGGTGCCGAAGCCTCAGCCCGGGCCCGGCGAGGTCCTCGTCCGTGTCCGAGCGTGCGCTCTAAATCATCTCGACCTGTGGGTCCGTGAGGGCCTCCCGGGGCTCAAGCTCCCGCTGCCCCACGTCCTCGGGAGCGACGTCGCCGGTGAGGTCGCCGAGGTCGGTCCAGGCGTCACGGATCCGGAGGTCGGCGTCCGCGTCCTGGTGAACCCGGGCGCGAGCTGCGGCGATTGCGAATGGTGCATCGTCGGCGAGGACCCCCTGTGTGCGAGCTACCGGATTCTCGGCGAACATGTACACGGCGGATACGCGGAGTTCGTGAAGGTACCCGCTAGGAGCTGCGTGGAGCTCCCGACGGACTTCGACTACGTAAAGGCCGCCGCCGCGCCCCTTGTGTTCATGACGGCCTGGCGCGCCTTGATCAATCGGGCCAAGATCCGACCGGGCGAAGACGTGCTGATCCTCGGTGCGGGAGGCGGGGTCAGCACCGCGGCCATCCAGATCGCGAAGTACGCCGGCTGCACGGTGTTCACGACGAGCTCGAGCGACGAGAAGCTGCGGATGGCGAAGGACATCGGCGCAGACGTGCTGATCAACCACGCGCAGATGGAGTTCGAGAAGGCCGTGTGGGAGCTCACGGGGAAGCGCGGCGTCGACGTCGTGCTCGAGCACGTGGGGGAACAGACGTTCGAGCGGAGCTTTCGCGCCCTCGCGAAGCAGGGCCGACTCGTGTTCTGCGGCGCCACGACGGGGCCGACCGCCAAGTTCGACCTACGCCGCGGGTTCTGGCGGCAGGTGAACATCCTCGGTTCGACGATGGCGTCCCAGAAGGAGTTCGAGGACGTCATGAAGCTCGTGCTCCGCCGCAAGCTGACGCCGGTCGTGGACCGAACATTTCCCTTGGAGAAGGCACGCGACGCGCA
>Ga0209521_10000460_pt1 | contig 31062 bp, 32 predicted proteins | sample Rifsed19ft4_FD_184016 | JGI IMG/M metagenome (GOLD analysis project Ga0209521, IMG submission 184016) | Soil microbial communities from Rifle, Colorado, USA - sediment 19ft 4 (version 2) | ecosystem: Environmental > Terrestrial > Deep subsurface > Rock core/Sediment | place: Rifle, Colorado...
CGCGCCGAACAGCAGGGAGTCGTAGTCCTTCGAGCCGGCCGCCCATACGTTCCCCCGGCGCGCGAGGAACGCCGCCTGGGCCTCACCCTCGCTCGGCGCTTGAACCCACGGGATCCCGAGGTACGTCAGGAGGGTCTTCGCCTCCCCGACCATCTCCCTCGTGAGGCGGGACGTCATCACGGCCTTCGACCATGCGGTCGCGCGGTCCCCCGCGGCGAGAGCGGCTTCGTAGGCGCGCTGGGACTTCTCTCGGGCCGCGCGGCGCTTCTCAATCTCGGCCCTCTTGAGCTCCGGGGGCGGCCCGTCGAAGACGAACACGGGGCGGATGTCGTAGTCTGCGATGAGACGGGCCGTGCGGGTGAGGAGGCCGTTCAGGTGGGACGTCACCCTCCCCCTCGAGTCCATGAGCGGCTGACCGTCCCGCGTCCGCATGATCGAGAGGAACTGGTACAGCTCCAGGTTGCCGTCCACGGCGATCGTCCGGCCCCGGAGGGCCTCGAGACTCGTCGGGTGGCGGATCATGATCGGCGTGAGGTTCACGCCCATGGCCCCCGGCGATGCCCTTCGCGCGTTAACTATTTCGCGGGGCCGTCCCTTCGTCCCGGGGATGGCGACCCGCGTGGCCCTCGTCACGGGCGCGTCCCGGGGCATCGGCGCGGCGACCGCGCACCGCCTCGCGCGGGACGGATTCGACGTCGCCGTGGCGTACGCGAGTCGGGGGGACGCCGCGAAGGCCGTCGTCGGGTCGATCGGCGCGCTCGGCCGCCGGGCGGTCCCGATCCGAGGGGACGTCTCCCGCCCGGACGAGTGCGCCCGCATCGTCGTCGAGGCCGTGGAGGCCCTGGGCCGCCTCGACGTCCTCGTCAACAACGCGGGTGTGTACGAGCGGGCGCTCCTCGACGACACGAGCCCGAAGGCCTGGGACCGCCGCCTCGCGGTGAACCTCCACGGGGCCTTCTACATGGCGAAGGCCGCGGTCCCCGAGATGAAGAAGGCCGGCGGCGGGAGGATCGTGAACGTGTCGACCCAGCTCGCGTTCCGCGGGACGTCCCACGGCGCGGACTACGTCGCCGCGAAGGCCGGCCTCGTCGGCCTGACGAGGGCCCTCGCCCTCGAGTTCGCGCGGGACTCGATCCTCGTCAACGCCGTGGCGCCCGGGGCCATCGAGACGGACATCCTCGCGAGCGACACCCCGGAGGACCGCGCCCGCCGGATCCGGACGATCCCCCTCGGCCGTGTGGGCCGGCCCGAGGAGGTCGCCGCCGCGATCGCGTTCCTCGTGGGCCCGGGCGGGGACTACATCACGGGGCAGGTCCTCCACGTGAACGGCGGGTCCCTCATGACATAGGCAGGGCGAACGTCCACGCGTCCCTCGAGGTCCGGAGGGCCTCCAGGTGCTGGCGCGCCTCCTCCGGAGGGAGGCTCAGGAAGAACCGCCCGAGGTGCTTGCACAACCCCCTGTCCGCGGCGATCTTCGAGAAGTCCTCGCAGTCGTGGAGGATCCGCCGGCCGACGGGGTCGAGCTCGACCCTGTACTCCTTCACCCGGCCGACGATCGTCGGGCCGTCCCGCGAGATCTCGACGTCCTTCGGGTCGATCCTCCGTGCGCGGTCGAGCCGGTTCGCGTCCATCGTCCGCCCGAGGAGGGCGAGGACCTCCGCGTCCGCGGCCACGCTCGCCCCGAAGTCCTCGAGGGTCAGCGCCTTCACGGACGCGTGGGCCTTCGAGGCCGCGTGGCGGAACGCCTCGATCCGCTTCGCGGCCCGCGCCTTCTCCTGGTCCGTGACCCCGAGCATCTCGAGGATCCGGAGGGTGTTCTCCGGGGCGTACCCGTGGAAATGGTTGTTGAAGAACGCGTAGACGACCTTCGCCTCCGACGCGACCTGCCGGACGCGCGGGACCCACGCCTCGAGTTCCGCGTCCGAGTACCGGTAGTTGTACCAGGGGTCTTGGCCGTGGCCGTGCCAACGGACGTACGCGGTGTCCGCGGTCACGTGGAGGTCGGGCGGGAGGAGGGGCTCGTCGACGATCGTGTACGTGACCCCCGTGTCCCGCAGGAGGTCGAACGCCTCGAGGGACATCCACGACTTGTTCCGCGGCTCGAGGGCGAACGTGAAGTCCCGCGGGAGGGCGTCGAGGAACCGGTGGATGAGGGGCCTCTGGAACCGCAGGCGGGGCGGGAGTTGGAGGAGGAGGGGGCCGAGCTTGCCCGCGTCCTTCAGGGGACGCATGAGGTCGCAGAACGCGCGGACGTCCTTGTCCGCGCCCTGGGCCACGTCGAGGAGGCGGTCGTGGGTCGCCGTCTGGGGGACCTTCGCCGCGAAGACGAAGCCTTCCGGCGAGTGGCGGGCCCACCCGAGGACCATCCCGGGCGTCGGGGCGCGGTAGAACGTGGAGTTGATCTCCGCCGTGTCGAAGACCCGGGAGTAGGCGGCGAGCTTGGACTCGCTCGCGTTCCGGTAGAACGGGCCGATCCACTCCTCGTAGTCCCAGCCGCTGCACCCGAACCGGAGGTCGGCCATCGCCCGAAGGGTATCGGCGCGGGCGTACATGACCATATCTCGGGGCGTGAAAAACCACGCTCCCGGGCGCCCTCCCCCCCGGGGGTACCTCCGCTCCCCTCCCGGGCGACCCCTTAACCTCCCCCCGGTCCATGGGGGTCCATGGCCGAGGCCCTCGTGGGCGCGGGCGGTTGGGGCTACTTCGCGGGGGGCCTGCCCGCGTACGCGAAGGCCTTCTCCTTCGTCGAGGTCAACGTCACGTTCTATCGCCCGGTGCCCGAGGCACGGGCGCGGCGCTGGCGCGCGCAGGTCCCGCCCGCCTTCACCTTCGCCGTGAAGGGGAGCCGCGCGGTGACCCACGAGGGCGGCCTCCGGGCCGACGGCCCCTCGCGGGAGGCGTTCGCGCGGGACCTCCGCACGGCCTCGATCCTGCGCGCGCCGTTCCTCATCCTCCAGACGCCCGAGGCCCTCGAGGCTGACGCGCCCCAGGTCGCGGGCCTCCGGGACCTCGCGGCGTTGGTCCCCCGCGAGGTTCGGTTGGGCCTCGAGGCCCGTTCCTCCGCCGGCCGAGACCTGCCCGAGGCCCTCCGGAAGGCCATGGAGGACGCCGGGATCCTGGACGTCGTCGACCTCTCCCGCCAGCCGCCTCGGGTCGCCTCCGAGGATGTCTACACGCGCCTCTTCGGCCACGGGCGGCACAACCGGTACGAGTTCGACGACGACGAGCTGAGGGCGATCGACGGCGCGGGGCGGGACGCGGTCCGCGTCGCCTTCACGTTCCACGGCGTGCGGATGTACCGCGACGCCGCGCGATTCCTGACGTTCAAGAGGACGGGCTCGTTCCCCAAGCTGACGGAGTCCGCGGGACTCGACGCCCTCGGGGAGGTCCTCCGGAGCGGGGTCCGGTACCCGGCGACCCGCGAGGAGATCCTGCGGAACCACGGTTGGCGCCTCGTCCGCACGGAGGGCGGGGCCCACGTCCACGCGTCGAGAGCCCTCGAGGTCCTGCCCGACCGCCCTTTCGAGTCCGCGGAGGCGGTCCTCGCGGCCGTGCGGGCGGTGGCCGCGCCGGGCGCAGAGGCGCCGCCCGACGCGTCTCGACGTCCGTCGTAGGTGGCCCGTCCCCCGCCCTCCCGAGGGCCCTCCGCGGCCCACCGCGGACCCTCCCCCGGACGGATTCCTATGGAGGAGACGTCCTCCGTTTTCTTGTAGTAGCAAGGGCTACAAAAGACTTAATATAGTCCCCCGAAATACGAGCGGCTCAGAGGTTGGTTCGAGATGAGTCTCTGCGGAACGGACTACGCGATCGGCGCGGTCCGCAACATGTACGTGGAGTCCCGCCAGGACAACGCGATGGTCACGATGCCATCCAAGCTCCAGAAAGGACTCCCCCGGCGGACGGGCAGCCTGTGCCCGGAGTGCCTCAAGGTCATCCCCGCGACCCTGTACATCGGGGACGGCGCCCTCAAGATGAAGAAGACCTGCAAGGAGCACGGGGAGTTCGACGAGGTCTGCTGGTCCGACGCGGAGATGTACCTCAAGGCGGAGAACTGGGCCTTCGACGGGGTCGGCCTCGAGAACCCCCAGATCGTGGACGCGAAGGTGTGTCCGTACGAGTGCGGCCTCTGCAACCTCCACTACTCGGCCACGTCTCTGTGCAACATCGACCTCACGAACCGCTGCAACCTGAAGTGCCCCATCTGCTTCGCGAACGCGAACGCGGCGGGGTACGTCTTCGAGCCCACGTTCGAGCAGATCGTCTACGAGTTCGCGGTCCTGCGCGCCCAGCGGCCGATCCCCGTCGCCGCGATCCAGTTCGCGGGCGGGGAGCCGACGATCTACCCGAAGTTCCCCGAGATCGTGCGGGCCGCGAAGGACATGGGCTTCGCCCAGGTCCAGGTGGCCACGAACGGGATCCGGCTCGCGACGGAGGACGGCTTCCTCGAGAAGGTCTCCGAATCCGGGCTCAACACGATCTACCTCCAGTTCGACGGCCTGCGGGAGGAAAACTACATCAAGGCCCGCGGGCGGCCGCTCCTTGACATCAAGCTGCGGGTCATCGAGAAGGTCCGCGAGCGCTCCCAGGCGAAGCTCGTGACCCCGACGATCTGCCTCGTCCCGACGATGGTCAACTCCTTCAACGACGACCAGGCCGGGGAGATCCTGAACTTCGCGATCAAGAACCGCGACGTGGTGAAGGGCGTGAACTACCAGCCGGTGTCCCTCACGGGCCGGATCCCCGAGGAGGACCGCCGGAAGCTCCGGTACACCCTGAGCGACCTCGCGTACGACCTCGAGGAGCAGACGGGCTACCTCACGAGGGACGACTGGTACCCCGTGCCCTTCGTCTCGCCCATCTCCGAGCTCGTTTCCGCCCTCACGGGGATCGCGAAACCCGCGTTCACGTCCCACCCCGCGTGCGGCCTCGCGTCGTACCTGTTCCTCGAGAACGGGAAGCCGCCCGTGCCCATCACGCGGTTCATCGACGTCGAGGGCCTCATGGAGGACATGTGGATCCTCGCCCAGGACACGAAGGAGAAGCGGATCAAGTTCACGTCGAAGATCAAGGCCCTCCAGCTCCTCAAGCGCCACTTCAAGGCGGACGAGGCGCCCGAGGGCATGGGCCTGTCCAAGATGCTGAAGATCCTGAACCGGATGTTCACGAAGGGCGACAAGGCCGGGGCCGCCGAGTTCTCCTGGTCCACGATGTACGTGGGCGGGATGCACTTCCAGGACAACTACAACTACGACATCGAGCGGGTCAAGCGCTGCGTGATCCACTACGCCACGCCCGACGGGAAGGTCATCCCCTTCTGCGCGTACAACACGGGCCCGAACTTCCGCGAGGAGGTCGAGAAGAAGTTCGCCGTGCCGATGGAGGAGTGGCGGAACCGTCATGCCTGAAGCCGCGGCCGTCGCGATCCGTCCCTCCGTGAGGGACAACGGGATCATGGCGATCGACGACATGCTCTGCATGCACTGCGGGGCCTGCGTCGGCACGTGCCCGACGAACGCGATCTTCCTCAACGAGGTCTACCTGACCTTCAACGAGGACTGCACCCAGTGCGGGATGTGCGTGAAGGTCTGCCCCGTCGGCGCGATCGACTATCCGCGCGGCCACAAGCTCGCGACGATGAGGTAGGCCGTCCGCCGGCGGGCTCCTCCCCGTTCATCCCCTAGATTCTTATACGGACAACGGATGAGCGGGGCGGCGACTCCATGCCTTCGTTCGAGTACGACGTCGTCGTCGTGGGCGCCGGACCCTCGGGCTCCATGACGGCCCGCTACGCCGCGATGGGCGGCTGCCGCACCCTCCTCATCGAGAAGCGGCAGGAGATCGGCTCCCCCGTGCGCTGCGGCGAAGGGCTCGCCCGGCACTTCGTCGAGGACACCGCCCTCCCCTTCGACCGGAAGTGGGTCGGCCGGGAGGTCAAGGGCGCGAAGATCTTCTCCCCCGACGGCACGGAGCTCACGATCGAGGAGGAGCACGCGGGGAACGAGGTCGGGATCGTCCTCGAGCGGGACGCCTTCGACAAGGCCGTGGCCAAGGAGGCCGCGAAGGCGGGGGCCGACATCTGGCTCAAGACGACGGCGACGGCCGTGCTCAAGGACGACGGCTGGGTCCGCGGGGTGCGGGCGAAACGCCTCGAGGACGAAATCACGATCACCGCGAAATGCGTCGTCGCGGCGGACGGCTACGAGAGCCAGGTGGGCCGCTGGGCGGGGTTCAACACGCGCCTCAAGGCGGGGGACATCACGGGGACCCTCCAGTACCGCCTCACGAACATCGGGCCCGGGCACGACTTCCCCGACTACTGCGAGTTCTGGCTCGGGACGGTCGCTCCCGCGGGCTATATCTGGGTCTTCCCGAAGGACGAGATCACCGCGAACGTGGGGATCGGGGTGTCCCTGGACCGCCTCAAGCACCGCCACGACATCAAGGGGTTCCTCGACCGCTGGATCGCGAAGGACCCGCGGATGAGGCGCGCGCAGCCCCTCGACATGGTCACGGGCGGCGTGTCGACGTCCCCTCCGGTCTCGAAGTCCGTGGGGAACGGGATCGCCCTCGTGGGGGACGCGGCTCGGATGATCGACCCCATCACGGGGGGCGGGATCGGGAACGGGATCACGGCCGGGATGATCCTCGGGAAGGTCCTCTCGACATGCAACGAGGCGGGCGACTTCTCCCTGGAGGCCCTCCAGGCCTACGAGAAGGCCTGGCGCGCGAAGCTCGAGAACAACCTGTACCGGAACTGGCTCGCGAAGAACAAGCTCGTGACCCTGACGGACCAGGAGTTCGACGACATCGTGAAGATCCTCGCGGAGGTCGGCGTCACGAAGCTCAGCGTCCGCGCGATCCTCCAGGTCCTCAAGCAGCACAAGCCCGCGCTCGTCGCGAAGTTCGCGGAGTTCATCTGAAGGCCGCGCACCCCGCCCCCTCAGGGCCGTTCGCGGGGGTCAGTGTTCGTGCCGCTCTCCGCCTTCGGCCTCCGCGCGGTGGCCCCCGTCCCCGACGATGCTCGCGTAGAGGTGGTGGGTGAAGAGCTCGAAGCCGAGCATCGCGGACGTGTACGCGCGGGCCGCGTCGACGTCCCCCTTGCGGTACGACTTGAGGTCCATCGCCTGCTCGAACTTCGTCCGGATCGAGTGCTCGAGGGCGTGGGTCATGAACTCGACGACCTCGTCGGGCCGCCCCTTCTCGATCGCCCGGTCCGCCCTCGGGAGCACGGGCCCCCAGTCGAGGCCCGCGGGCTTCAGCCCCGTGTACGGCGCGCTCTCCCCCGCGCGGTGGAGCCTCACGACGGTCTCAAAGAACCACAGGTCCGCGACCTCCTTCGCCTCCTTCCCGAGCTCCCGCGCCTTGAGGGTCCGCTCGAACGCCTGCCGGATCTCGCCCTCCGCGGCCTTCGGCGCGAAGGGCAGGACGATCTTCACATCTTCCATCTCGAGCGCTTTCCTCGCCGCGACGACGACGGGTCCGTCGAGGGTGTCGCAATGGGGTGGCATCCTGGATCCTCCAGCCGAAGCCGCACGGGGCACGCCCTACATGAAGATGAGACACGCATCGAATCCCGTCGTGGGCGGCCTTTCGCCCCTGATAACCTCGTCACCGGGATTATATAACGCGACGAACGCTCGTTGGGGACCGTGCAGGCGGATCCCTGGCGGCGGGCGAGAGCCCTCTTCTGGCTCGGGACGACCCTCGCATTCGTCCTCGCCCTCCTCCTCGTGTCCGGGGTCCTCTCGATCCCCGGGCTCGCCGTGCCGACCGTGAGCCTCGGCGCGTACCGGTCGTGGGTCTTCATCATCCTCATCCTCCTGTCCACGAAGGCCCTCCTCGAGATCCTCAAGCCCGTGTTCCGCGCCGCCCTCAAGAGCCACGTCCGGTACGAGGCAGACATCTTCGCCCACTTCCAGATCGTCTCCTACGTCGTCTGGGGGACGGCCCTCGGCCTCGCCGTGTACATCCTCATCGGCGGGGGCGCCCAGGAGTTCGGCTTCCTCGGGACCGCCCTCGTGTCCGCCGCCTTGATCTACGTCATGCAGGAGCCCCTCCTGAACCTCGTCGGCTGGATCATCCTCGTGACGATGCGGCTCTACAAGCTCGGGGACCGAATCGAGATGAACACGGCGAAGGGGTACGTCGTCGAGATCACGCCGATGAACACGACGATCCGGGAGTTCAGCGGGGGCTTCTTCGGGGACGGCTTCACGGGCCGCTACGCGACGCTCCCGAACAGCAACGTCCTCAAGGGGAACGTGTTCAACTACACGAAGGACACCCCGTTCATCTGGGACCAGCTGACGATCGGAGTGACGTACGAGAGCGACCACAAGGCCGCGGAGAAGCTCATCCTCGAGGCCGCGGAGGAGATCGTCGGGCCCATGATGCGGGAGAACCGGGCCCGCCTCCGGGCGAAGTACGAGTTCGCGGACCTCCAGGACTACATCGCGGAGGAGCCCAAGGTCGGATGGGCCCTCGCCGACTCCAGCGTGAACCTGACCCTCGTCTACTTCGCGCCCATCTTCGCGAAAGGCCATTACCGGACGCGCCTCACGAAGCGCATCCTCGAGAAGTTCGCGGCGGACCCGCGGGTCTCCTTCGCGTACCCCCACATGCAAATGGTCCCCGCGGACGCGACGCCGAAGGACAAGGTCGCCGTCACCCGGTGAGCACCGCATCCTTTATTACGGCCGTCCCTTCTCCGCGCCCCCATGGCCTCCCCGTATCGCGCCCTCGAGTCCGTCGGCCTCACGGACCACGGTCACGAGGCGGTCCTCGCGGGCTGGGTCGAGGACGTGCGGAACCTGGGAGGGATCGCGTTCCTCATCGTCCGGCAGCGGGGCGGCACCTTCCAGGCGACGCTCAAGAAGAAGTCGGACGGGGCCTTGTTCGAGCGGGCCGCGGGGATCGTGCGGGAGAGCGTGATTGCGGTCCGCGGGACGGTCCAGCCGAACCCCCAGGTGAGGAACGGCTGGGAGCTCCTCGCCACGTCCCTGGACGTCCTCAGCGAGGCGGCGGCGCCCCTGCCCCTGCCCGTCGCGGACAAGGTCGGCGCGGAGATGGACACGCGCCTCGACAACCGCTTCCTCGACCTCCGGAAGCCCGAGCGCCGGGCGATCTTCCGGGTGCGGGTGGCGGCCCTCGCAGGCCTGCGGGAGCATCTCGAGCGGGAGGGTTTCGTCGAGGTCCAGACCCCCAAGCTCGCCGGGGCGGGGGCCGAGGGCGGGGCGACCCTCTTCGAGACGACGTACTTCGGCCGGAAGGCGTTCCTCAGCCAGAGCCCGCAGCTCTACAAGCAGATCCTGATGTCCACGGGCCTCGACCGCGTGTTCGAGGTCGGGCCCGCGTTCCGCGCGGAGCCCTCCGACACGGTCCGGCACGTGACCGAGTTCACGTCCTTCGACGGGGAGCTCGCGTTCATCCAATCCCAGGAGGACGTCCTCCGGGCCCTGGAGGGCGCGGTCGCCCATGCCGTGTCCCGCGTGAGGGCCGAGGCGAAGGCGGACCTCGAGCTCCTCCATGCGGACCCGAAGGTCCCGTCCCTCCCCCTCAAACGGCTCCCGTACGCGGAGGCCCTCGAGGTCCTCCGGGGGCGGGGGAAGCGCCTGCGGGACGGGGACGACATCGACACGGAGGCGGAGAAGATCCTCGGGGCCGCCATGGCAGAAGAGGGCCGGGACTGGTACTTCCTCGTCGAGTATCCGACCGCGATCAAGCCCTTCTACATCATGGCCCGGGCGGACGAGCCAGGGACGTCGTACTCGTTCGACCTCGAGTACAAGGGGGACGAGATGGCGAGCGGCGGGCAGCGGGAGCACCGGTACGACGCCCTCGTCGCGCGCATGCGGGCCCTTGGGCTCGACCCGGCCGGCTTCGAGTTCTACCTCAAGGCCTTCCGGTACGGGATGCCGCCCCACGGGGGCTGGGGCTTCGGCCTGGACCGCTTCGTCCAGAAGCTCCTGGACCTCCCGAACATCCGGGAGGCGATCCTGTTCCCGCGGGACCGCGTCCGCCTCGTGCCTTGACCCTCCGACGACGAAGCCTTTAGTAGGCGAGGGGCCGATTCACTCGCGGACGTCGGCGGGGAGCTGCGATGAAGGAATTCAAGGTTTTTGTGGCGGACCGTCCGGGTGAGCTCGCGCGGGTCACGGAGACCCTCGCGAACAACGCCGTGAACATCCGCGCGATCGCGAGCGAGTCGAAGCACGAGGCGTCGTTCCTCCGGATCGTGACGAGCGACGTCGCGACGACGGAGAAGGCCCTCAAGACCGCGGGGCTCAAGTACGAGACGAACGACATCCTCACGCTCGAGCTGATGGACCGCCCCGGGGAGCTGTCGAAGGTCGCGAAGCGCCTCTCCCGGGCGGGGATCAACGTCCAATCCCTGTACCTCCTCGGGTCCAAGAACGGCCGCACGGAAATCGCGATGGTCGTCGACAACCCGGAGAAGGCCCAGGTGACGCTCAAGTAGGTCAGCCGTCGGGGGCCCGTACTTTCGGCCACCCTACCCAAAGGGATACCGCCTACGGCGGTCTCCTTCGCGGGATGGTCCGCGCGGCAGGCTTAAGTGCGGACTCCGCGTTGTCGGACCCACGTCCGACGTCTGCGGTCCCCCGCGGACGTCGTTCCCGAAGGGATGGACCAATGGCCGCCGCGAGGCGCCGCTCGAGCGCGCCCGTCATGGACGCAGGATCCGCGGACGAGCCCCCCCTCGACCTCGCGACCTCCGTCGCGTACACGAACCCCGTCAGGGATCGCATCGTCTTCCACGTTCGGGGCCTCCCCGTCCCCCAGGGCTCCACGCGGTCCTGGGTCGTGAACGGGAAGCCGGTGATCACCTCCTCGTCGAAGGGCCTGGGCACGTGGCGCCGCCTCGTCGCCGACGTCGCGCAGGGCCATGCGCCGCCGGAGCCCTGGGAGGGCCCCGTCGCGATCACTCTCGACTTCGGGCTCCCCAAACCGAAGAGCGCGCCGAAGCGGCGGCGGGTCTGGCCGGCGAAGCGTCCGGACCTCGATAAATTGACCCGGAGTGTCCTCGACGCGCTGACCTACGTCATCTTCAGCGACGACTGCCAGGTCGTGGAGTTCCACGTACGAAAGGAATACGGTCCCCCCGGAGTCGTCGTCGAGGTATGCCGGATCGATGAGCCTGCGTCAGGGCGCGCCTAGGTCCGCCGCCCTGCCGCGGCCGCCCCGCGCGGTTCGCGGGCTTCTGGGCGCGTCTCTCCTGCTTCAGACGAATAGGGCCGCGACGTCCTGCGGCGCCCTCGGACCTCCGTCAGGTTTCACGCGGCGGTTCGTCCCCGCGCCCCTCGCGGCCCTCCGATGCCTCGGTCGGAGCCTCGGGAGCGGCCTTCTCGACGGCCTTCACGGCTTCCTTCTCTTCCCGGTCCCGCCGCCACCAGAGGAAGAAGAGGATGCCCCCGATCACGACGAGGAGGAGCAGGAGGATCCACAGCCACGGGAACCCTTCGCCCGGGGCGGCGGCCTGGATCGTGAAGTCGACGGAGACGTCCCGGACATTGCCCGCCCGGTCGTACGCGCGCACGACGATCGTGTGGCTCCCCGCCGCGAGGCCCGAGAGGTCCCGCGACGTGGCGAGCCCCGCGCCCACGAAGGCGCCGCCGTCGAGGCTCGTCTCGAACCGGTCGATCCCGGACAGGGCATCGGCCCCCTGCCAGCTCACGTTCACGGTCCCCTCGGGGAGGACCGCATCCGCCTGGGGGGAGGTGACCGTCAGGGTGGGCGAGAGGGTGTCGATCGTCACGGAGGCATCGGGCGTCGCGGGCGGGGCCTCTGCGTTCCCCGCGCGGTCCACGGCGACCGTGTAGAACTCGTAGTAGCCGTCCCCGGCGGCGAGGGTCACGTCGAAGGGGATCGTCGGGGTGATCCACTGGCCTAGGGGGTTCGCGGGCCGCGTGTAGAGGGTGAAGTTCCCCGTCGTCCCGCGACGGTACCACAGCTCGACGTAGTCCACGCCGCTCGCGTTCGCGTTGTCCGAGGCCGCGTACGCGATCTCGTAGGGCCGGTCGTTCACGAACGTGGGCATGGGGTCCGCGGCCGACGTCGGCGGGACGTCCTCGACGCCCGTCAGCAGGACGTCGTCCACGTAGGCCCCCTCGAAGCCATGGTTCGCGCCGTCGCTGTGGAACCGGATGATGAGCCGCTCCACGTTGTTCGGGACGGCGACCGTCGCGAGGTCCCACCGGTTCCCCGTCCCGCCTGTGTTGTTGAAGATCGGGAACTGGACGCCGCCCGCCTCGTACCAGGCCTGGATCCAGTCGCCGCCTCCGCTCTCCGTGCGGGAGTAGTAGTAGAAGTACAGGGTGAGGCTGTCGAAGCCGTTCACCTGGAGGTCGACGGTCAGGTCGGCCTGCATGTCGTCGTCGTACAGATGGACGTCCGAGTTGTTCTGCCCGCCGATGGACTGGTTCCCGACCTGGGCCGCCCAGGCGCTGTAGTTCCCCGTGTTCGCCCGGTAGTCGGAGATCCCCCAGTAGTCCTCCCCCGCCAAGGGGTTCGAGTCCTCGACGCTCCAGTCGGGGACGATCGTGCCGTCCTCGAAGTCCTCGAGGAAGAGGATCGCCGTCCCCGCGGACGCGCGGGGCGCAAGGATCGTCAGGAAGGATGCGGCGACCACGAGGGCAACGAGGGCGGGCAACATGGCACGGGAGCGAGTGGAGTCCATGGGGAGCCTCCGGGCCCGCGCGACCCGTGTGCCAGGGTAAAGGGCTTGCGGGTCCCGTATCGCCCCTGATACCGTGGCCTCGGGGCGGGGAACCGTTCTTATGGCCGGCCGTCGTTCGCGGGCCGTGGCCGCCGCGCGCCGGACGGGCTGGGAGGCGGCCCGGGGTCCCCTCCTCCGCTCTGCGGGCCTCCTGACCTTCAACTTCGCGGCCGCGGCGGGCCTCGGGTTCGTCTTCTGGGTCCTCGCCGCGCGGTCCTGGCCGCCCGACGACATCGGGGTGGCCACCGCCCTCGTGGCGACGGCGATGTTCCTCGCGGGCCTCTCGAACCTCGGGATGTCCTTCGGCATCGTGCGCTTCCTCCCCGCGGCCCCGGACCGGGCCGCCCTCATGAACGCGGCCCTCACCCTTGTCGGGATGGCCGCCCTCGCCGTCGGCCTGGGGTTCGTCGCCCTCGCGGGGATCGTGGCCCCGCCCCTCGCCGTCCTCCAGACGGATCTCGTCCTGCTTGTCTTGTTCCTGCTCCTCGTCCTGTTCGCCGCGACGGAGCCCGTCGCGGAGCAGATGTTCGTCGCGGACCGGAGGACGGAGGCCACGACCGCCCTTGCCCTCCTCCTCGTGGCCCTACGGCTTCCCTGGCCCCTCGTCCTCGCGTCCTCCGCGGCCCCCGCCGTCATCGTCGGAGCGTGGGCCCTCGGATACCTCGTCTCGGCAGGCGTCGCGGCCCTCGTCCTGCTCCCGCGGGCCTTCCCGGGGTACCGCCCGATCCCCGTGTTCGCCTTCTCCAAGACGGCCCCGATGATCCGGTTCTCCGCGGGGAACCATGTCGCGGGGATCCTCGGGAACGCGGGGCCGGGCCTCATGCCGCTCCTCGTCCTCACCCTCCTGGGCCCTGGGGCGGGATCCTCCGCGGCGGCCCATTTCTACGTCGCGTACGCGGTCGCCTCCCTCCTGTACGCCGTGCCGACCTCCGGGGCCACGGCCCTCCTCGCGGAGGGGTCCCGGGAGGGACCCCGGATCGGGCGGGACGCCCGGCGGGCCGCGGCCTGGGCGGCCGCCCTCCTCCTCCCCGCGACCCTGGGCCTCCTCCTCCTGAGGGACCCGATCCTCGGATTCTTCGGGGCGTCGTACCTCTCCGCGTCCGCGGTCCTCGTCCCCCTCGCGCTCGTCGCCTGGATCCTGATCCCGAACTCGATCCTCGCGACGATCCTCCGGCTCCGCCTGCGGACCCGGCATCTCGTCGTCTGCGGCGCGGGCAGCTCCGCGGTGGCCCTCGGCGTCGCAGCCGCCTTGCTCCCGACGATGGGCCTCGAGGGCGCAGGATGGGGTCTCCTCGCCGGGTTCGCAACGGGGGCCCTGCTCGCGTCGCCCGTCCTCCGTCCCTCGCCAGGAGATGCCCCGCCTCCGACGTGACGAAACGACCGCGGGCCCTCACTCGGCCGATTGCGTTTCAGCACTCATAGGGGTCCTCATCCCTTTCGGTCGGCTGACCCTCTTGTCATCACGAACGCAGGACGTCCATCGTCCCCTCGCTTGAAAACCCTTCCCCGCGGGATCCTGGATTTCAGAGCGGGGAATCTCATGGCAAGGTTCTTTATGTGATAACATCGTCCCGCGCGCGATGGACCTCCCTCCCGGCCGCGTGGAGCGGATCTCCGACGGGGGCACCGAGGCCTTGCGGGGGATCCTCGCGGACCTCCGCGCGCTGAAGTTCAACGGGCTCCTCAAGACGTCCGTGTTCCGGGGGGACCTGCCCTCCCAGGGGGTCCTCGTGTTCCGGGGCGGGGACGGGGTCCTCGCGGAGCATCGGGCCGCCGCGGACCTCCTTGGGACCGACGCCCTCCCCGAGATCCTCCGGGATGCGGCGAGCGAGCGGGCCCAGATCGAGGTCCGGACGTACGACTACGGGCATTCGTCGATCAGCATCGACCAGCTCCAGCGGGCGTACCCAGAGGCGGCGATCGAGGGCCTCGGGGACGTCGACGGGAACCTCGCGGCCGTCGTGCGGCAGGAGGCCGCCGCCCGGGAGACGTACCTCCGGGAGCTCGAGGAGCGCCGGGAGCAGGAGCGGAAGCTCATCACGAAGGAGGAGGAGCTGTACCGCCGGAAATGGGAGTTGGAGCAGGAGTTCCGGCGGAGCGCGATGCGCCAGAAGGAGCTCGAGTCCCTCCGGTCCGAGCTCCAGACCGTCAAGGAGGCCTCCGCGATGCTCCTCCGCCAGCTCCAGGAGCAGCGGAGCGCGGGGGATGTCGAGCTGGAGTCGCAGAAGAAGCTTGCCTCGATGGAGGCGGAGCGGTCCCGCGCGGAGGCGGAGGCCCAGCGCCGGAGCCTCGCGGAGCGGGCCGCGGCCCTCGACGCGAGGGAGCGCGAGCTCGCGTCTCGGGAGGCCCTGCTCCAGGACCGCGACGCCGGGACGGCGGGCCGCGAGACGGCCCTGGACCGGGAGCGGAAGCAGCTCAACGAGCTCTACTCGAGCCTCGAACGGGAGATGACGAAGATCGCGGACGCCCGGAAGGCGTTCGACGCCCGCGTGGCCGAGGCCGAACGGAGGGAGCGCGAGGTCCTCCTCCGGGAGCAGTCCTCCAAGCAGTGGGAGGATCAGGTCCGGCAGCACGACGCGTCCGTCTCCGAGAGGGAGACGTCCGCCGCGGAGAGGGAGACGGCGCTCGAGCCCCGTCTGAAGGACCTCACGGACCGCGAAGCGTCCGTCGCCGCACGGGCCCAGGAGGTCGAGCGCCGGGCCGCCGCCGTGGAGGCGGAGGACGAAGGCCTCGACGAGCGCCGGGACGAGCTCGCCCGCGCGACGAAGAAGATGCAGCGCCTCTCCCGAGAGCTCGCGGAGAAGGACAAGAAGATCGCCGCGGAGGACCGGGAGGCACGGGAGAGACAGGTCCAGCTCCGGAAGGCGCAGCGAGACGTCGCGGCCCTCCAGAAGGACCTCGAGCGCCGCGCGCGGCAGGCGGCCGCCCTCGAATCGGAGCTCGCGGAGACGCGGTCACGGCTCAAGGAGCAGGCCCTGAAGCTGCTTCGCACGGAACGGGCGGCCCAGGAGCGGCTCAAGGAACTCGAGGTCCTCGACGCGGAGCTGCGCCGCCGGGAGGCCGGGGTCCAGCGCCGGGAGACGGCGATCGAGAAGCGGGAGGCGTCCGCGGAGTCCGCGACCGCGAAGCTCTCCGAGCGGCAGGACGCCCTCGACGTCGCGGAGGAGGACCTCCGCGCGCGCCTGACGTCGGGGGAGGAGCGGCTCAAGGCCCTCCAGGCGGACCTCGAAAAGCGGGAGCGCGAGGCCGTCGGGCGGGACAAGCGCCTCGCGGACGAGGTCGCCGCCCAGGAATCCCTACGGCTCACGCTCGAGGAGCAGGAGATCGCGTTCCTCGAGGATCTCAAGGACATCGAGACGCGGAAGGCCGCCCTCGAGCGGGAGGAGGCCGCCCTCGCGAAGGCGAGGGACAAGCTCGCGAAAGGCCAAGCCGCCCTCGCGGATGCCCAGGCCCGGGCCAAAGGGGCCGCGGAGCGCAAGGCGACGTCCCTGGACGAGCTCGAGGCGGAGCTCGCCGACCGCGAGGCCACGCTCGAGGCGCGCGAGAAGGCGACGGCCGCGCGGGCGCAGGAACTCGAACGCCAGGCCGCAACCCTCGAGGATCGCGAGGAACGGCTCGCGGCGGAGGCTAAGCGGCGCTCGGAGGCCCTCGACGTCCGGCGCAAAGCCCTCGAGGATCGGGCGGAGAAGGTCGCCGCCGCGCGGGCCAAGGTCGAGGCGGAGCGCCGGGCCCTCGCCGAGACGCGGGAGGACCTGAAGTCCCGCGCCGCGAAGGCGAAGGACGAGGAGGCCCGCCTCCGCAAGTACGCCGGGGACCTCGAGCGCCGGAAGCAGGAGATCGCCCGGATCAAGGAAGGCCTGCGGCGGCTGCGATAAGCAGCGCGGAACGTTTATCCCGGTTGGGGGATACGCGGTCGAGGGACGATGGGCGCCATCCTCACGCTGACCTCGGACTTCGGACCGGGGGAGTACGTCGCGGCGATGAAGGGCGTCGTCCTCGGCATCGCCCCCGACGCGACGATCGTCGACGTCGACCACAACGTCCGTCCGCAGGACGTCGTCCACGGGGCCTACGTCCTGTACGCGGCGGTCCCGCACTTCCCCTTCGCGGCCCATGTGGCCGTCGTCGACCCGGGCGTGGGCACGCCCCGCCGCGGGATCGTCGTCGTCGCAGAGGGCGCCTTCCTCGTCGGCCCGGACAACGGGCTCCTGCTCCCCGCCGCGCAGCGCCTCGGCCTCAAGGAGGTCCGCCACATCACGAACCGCGCCCTGATGCGGGAGGCGGTCAGCGACACGTTCCACGGGCGGGACGTCTTCGCGCCCGTCGCGGCCCACCTCCTCACGGGGACGAAGGTGAAGGACGTCGGGCCCGTCGTGCGGGACTTCGCGGACCTCGACTTCGGGACGCCCTCGAAGACGAAGGGCGGCTTCGAGGCCCGCGTGATCACCGCGGACCGGTTCGGGAACGTGATCACGAACGTCCCCCGTTCCCTTGGGGAGAAGACCTGGCGTCTCGGCGATCGCCTTGCCGTCGCCCTGGGCGGGTATGAGATGACGGTGGCCCTCGTCCGCACGTACGGGGAGGTCCCTGCAGGGGAGCTCCTCGCGACGTACTCGTCGAGCGGATTCCTGGAGATCGCGCGGCGCGAGGGGAGCGCGGCGAAGGACCTCGACGCGGCCCCGAAGGCCACCGTGACGGTCCGGAAGGCTCCCTGAAGGCGCCCGAGGCAAAGCATATCTAGGGCAGGTTCCTTGGCAGCCGCGCCATGGACCGTCGGAAGATCCTCCTCCTCATCTTCGACGGGCTCGGGGACCGCCCCGTCGCGGAGCTCGGGCACAAGACGCCCCTCGAGGCCGCGCCGAAGCCCGCCCTCGACTGGTTCGCGGCGAACGGGATCAACGGCCTCCTCGACCCCATCGCGCCCGGCGTGCGGCCCGGGAGCGACACGAGCCATCTCGCCCTCTTCGGGTACGACCCGTACGAGGTCTACACGGGCCGAGGGCCCTTCGAGGCGGCCGGCGTGGGGATCACCCTCGAGCCCGGGGACATCGCGTTCCGCTGCAACTTCGTGACCGTCGACGAGGACATGAAGGTCCTCGACCGGCGGGCGGGGCGGATCCGCGAGGGGACGGAGGAGCTCGCGAAGGCCCTCGACGGGATCAAGATCGGCCGCGTGAAGGTCCTCTTCCGCGCGGGGACGGAGCATCGCGGGGCCCTCGTCCTCCGCGGGAAGGGCCTCTCCCCCCAGGTGAGCGACACGGACCCCCACGAGCACGGCGTGCCCGTGCCCGAGGCGAAGCCCCTCGTTCCGAAGGCGAAAGGGACCGCGAAGGCCCTCAACGCGTTCACGAGGGCGGCCCACAAGGCCCTCAAGGACCATCCTGTGAACCAGGAGCGGGTCGCGAAGGGGGAGATGCCCGCGAACCTCGTCCTCGCCCGCGGGCCGGGCCAGTTCCCCGACCTCGCGCCCCTCCCGGAGAAGTACGGCCTCAAGGCCGCGGGGATCGCCGGGGTCGCGCTCATCAAAGGGATGTGCCGCGCGGTCGGCATGGACGTCCTCGAAGTCCCCGGGGCGACGGGCGGGCTCGACACGGACATGGTCGCGAAGGCGGAGGCCGCCCTCGACGCCCTCGGGACGTACGACCTCGTCGTTGTGAACGTGAAGGCCGCGGACCTCTGCGGCCACGACGGGAAGGCGTCCGAGAAGATCCGGGTCATCGAGCGGATCGACCAGATGATGGCCGTCCTGAAAGCGAAGCTCGGGCCCGAGATCGTCCTCGCGATGACCGCCGACCACTCGACCCCCGTGGCCCTCGCGGACCACTCCGGGGACCCCGTGCCCGTGACCGTGTTCGGGGAAGGCGTCCGCGTGGACGATGTGTCGAGCTTCGACGAGCGGAGCGTCGCGAAGGGCGGGCTCGGGCGGATCCGCGGGCGGGACCTCATGCCCATCCTGATGAGCCTCGCGAACCGGGCGGAGAAGTACGGCGCGTGAGACCCCTCCGGAGGGAGCCGCCAAAGGATTTATAGGATTGCGCGATTGCCGCCTCGGGTTGCAGCCGGAGCGGGTTTTTCATGGACCTTAGCCTCGTCATCCCGATCGCGATCCTCGTCGGCCTGGGCGGTGCGGGACTCCTCGCGCGGGACGTCCTGCGCCGGGACACGGGCACGGAGCGGATGCGGGAGATCGCGTCCGCGATCCAGGATGGCGCTCGGGCGTTCCTCCGTCGTCAGTACCGCGCGATCGGGATCATCGCCGCGATCCTTGCGATCGCCTTCGCCGCGGGAATCGGACTGACGAGCGCCCGCGGGTGGGAGCTCGGGCTGAAGACCGCCGGTGCCTTCGCCCTGGGCGCCCTGTTCTCGGCTTTGTCGGGATACATCGGGATGCACATCGCGATCCGGTCGAACGTCCGCTCCGCCGCCGGTTCCCTGAAGTCGTTCAACGACGCCCTCGTCATCGCCCTCCGTGGAGGCGCGGTCTCGGGCCTCAGCATCGTCGCTCTCTCCCTCGCCGGCGTCGCGATCCTCTACTACGGCTACGGGTGGGGCGGGGAGGTCACACAGGGCGTCCAGGAGAGCATCGTCCTCAGCCTCGTCGGGTTCGGCTTCGGCGCGAGCCTCGTCGCGCTGTTCGCTCAGCTCGGCGGTGGCATCTACACGAAGGCCGCGGACGTCGGCGCGGACCTCGTGGGCAAGGTCGAGGCGGGCATCCCGGAAGACGACCCGCGGAACCCCGCGGTCATCGCGGACCTCGTCGGAGACAACGTCGGCGATTGCGCGGGGCGCGGCGCGGACCTCTTCGAATCCACGGCGGCGGAGAACATCGGTGCGATGATCCTGGGTGTCGTCCTGTTCCCTGTCTTCGGGATTGCGGGCGTCGTGTTCCCCCTGGTGGCCCGCAGCTTCGGGGTCCTCGCGTCCGTCGTCGGCGTGTACATCGTCCGCGCGAAGGAGGACGAATCCCCGATGAGCGCCCTGAACCGGGGATACCTCGTCACGACGGTCCTCGCGGCGGCCCTGTTCGGCTTCGCGGCGTGGGCGATGCTCCAACCGTCGGGCGGCGACGCGGACCCGGTCGCGCCGGGCCTCCAGCTGGCGGCTCCCGAGGCCTGGGTCTACTACTGGATCTGCGGGATCATCGGGATGGTCACCGCCTTCGCGTACGTGTGGATCACGCAGTATTACACGGAGTCGAAGTACCGGCCCGTCCAGGAGATCGCGAAGGCCTCAGAGACCGGCCCGGCGACGAACATCATCTCCGGCTTCTCCGTCGGCCTCGAGGCGACGTGGCTCCCCGTCCTCGTCGTGTCCGCGGCACTCCTCCTTTCATACTGGCTCGGGTCGCTCACGGGGATCTACCAGGGTGGCCTCTACGGGACCGCGATCGCGACGATGGGGATGCTCGCGACGGCCGCGTACATCCTCGCAATGGACACGTTCGGCCCCATCGTCGACAACGGGGCGGGGATCATCGAGATGTCCGGGATGTCCGGCGAGGCCCGGAAGAACATGGACAAGCTCGATGCCGCCGGGAACACGACGAAGGCCCTGACGAAGGGCTACGCGGTCGGCAGCGCGGGCCTTGCGGCGTTCCTGCTCTTCTCCGCCTTCCTGACGGAGGCGAAGATCTCCTCCGTGAACATGGCCCATCCCGAGGTCTTCATCGGCGGGTTCATCGGCGCGGCCCTCGTCTTCCTGTTCAGCGCCCTTGCGATCCGCGCGGTCGGCCGGGCCGCGTGGTCCATCATCAAGGACGTCCGGGACCAGTTCAAGGAGAAGCCCGGGATCATGGCCGGGACCGAGAAGCCGGACTACGGCCGGACCGTCGACATCTGCACCCGCGGCGCCCTCCGGGAGATGGTCGTCCCCGGGATCCTCGCCGTGGCCACGCCCGTGGCCGTCGGACTGATCTTCCGGTTCGCGGTCGTGACGCCGGGCCTGAGGGCCGCGGAGCCCTTGGGCGGGACCCTCATGGTCGGGACGATCGCGGGCGTCCTCATGGCCCTCGTGTTCAACACGGGCGGCGGGGCGTGGGACAACGCGAAGAAGTTCATCGAGGCGGGGAACCTCGGCGGGAAGGGCAGCCCGACCCACAAGGCCGCCGTCGTGGGGGACACGGTGGGAGATCCGTTCAAGGACACCGCGGGCCCGAGCCTCCACATCCTCGTGAAGCTCCTGTCGACGATCACCCTCGTCCTCGTGCCGCTCCTCGTGTAACCGCGTCCGCGTCGGTGCGACTGGACGTCGACGCGTCGGGCACCGGAACACAGAAGTAGCGCCCTCTGCGATACGTCCAAGGCGGGGGAGGCCCATGCGTGGGTGGAAGGGTTCCGTTATCTGGGCATGTCTCGCGATCGCAACCCTCTCGGTTACCAGCGCGAGTCCGATCGCGACCGCGGCCCCTTCGCCGGACCCGGGCTTCACCCCGAACGTCCGCGTGACGGATGGGACGACGCCGTTCTCGCACCATGTCGAGCCGTTCGTCGTTGTGGATGCCCAAGGCCGGCTCTTCGTTGGATGGAAGGAAGCGGATACGTCCGACGGCGTGGGTGTCCGCGTGGGCTTCTCTCGTTCGCTCGATGGAGGGGCGACGTGGTCCCCGAACATCCTGATGGACCGCATGTACAGGTCTCAATCCGATCCCTGGCTCGCCCTCGACGATTCCGGTCGTCTGTACTTCGGACGCCTTGAGTTCTCCGAGGCCTTGCTCCAGAACCAGGGAGTCGTCGTGTCCCGGTCCGACGATGGCGGGGCGTCGTGGGGCGCGCCTTCCGATGCGGACGACCTGCCCCTCGCCTTCGTCGACAAGTCGTCGCTCGCGTCGGATGGAGCCCTCCTGTACGCCGGGTATACCGCGCTCATCGCGACAGGCCGGACGCCGGAGGCGAACATCCGTGTCGCGACGTCCTCGGATGGAGGCCACTCCTGGTCGGCCTCCGTGCCGGTCTCGGACCGCGCGACGACGAACCCGCTCGGGGTCGTCCTCTCGGCGGCCCCGGGCGGTGTCGTCCACGCCGCATGGTGGGACCCGGGATCGGGGAACGTGTTGTCGGACCGATCGGTGGACGGCGGGCGGACCTGGAGGTCCGACTCTCGGGTCAATCCCCTCCCCGGCTCGGCCTCGGGTTCTTCGGTGAACACGTGGGCCCTGCCCTTGCCCTCGATCGTGACGACGCCACGCGGGGATGTCCTCCTCGCATGGACGGAAGGGATCGGCGCCGACCTCGACATCCTCGTCTCTCGGTCCGACGATAGTGGCAACTCCTGGGGCAAGCCCGTCCGTGTGAACGACGACACCTCAGGGAGGGAGCAGTGGCAACCTGCCCTCGCCGTCGGGCCGGACGGGACGATCCACATCGCATGGCTCGACAACCGGACCGGGAACTACAACGTCTTCTACGCGACATCGAAGGACGGCAGGCGCTGGTCGTCGAATCAACGCGTCACGGACGCGGAAACGCCGAGTGCCTTCCAGCGGCCCGGCGACTACCTCGGGCTCGCGATCGATTCGTCCGGATCCGCCTATGCAGTCTGGACGGACGGACGAGGGGGGAACCTGGAGGTATACTTCGCCCGGAAGCCCGCATGAGGCCGATCGGCGAACCAGGCACACAGCCCGCCGCGCAAAGGCCTAAATAGAACGTACCGAATCGGTGCGGGGTCGATTCTCATGTACATGAAGGTCCAGCGCGAGGACGTCGTGCGGATCCCCCCCGAGCGGCTTGGGGAGGACATCGACGCGGTCGCGCGGGAGCTGACCCGGACGACCCTCGAGGGCCGGATCGGCCCGGACAAGGCCCTCACCCTCATCGCGAGCAACATCGAGCGCCAGGGGGAGGGCCGGATCGTCCACGGGGACGGGGCCGTGTACCAGAAGGTCAAGTACGACGCGGTCGTCTTCACGCCCGTCCTCCAGGAGGTCGTCGAGGGGACCGTCGTGGAGATCCTCAAGTTCGGCGCGTTCATCCGCTTCGGCCCCCTGGACGGGCTCCTCCACATCTCCCAGGTCATGGACGACCGCGTCGACGTCGATGAAGAGGGCCAACGCCTCATCGGCAAGGACTCCAAGCGGGACCTCCGGATCGGGGACCGCGTGCGCACGCGGATCGTCGCCGTGTCCCTCAACGAGCGTGCGCCGCGGGAGTCGAAGATCGGCCTCACGATGCGCCAGCCCGCCCTCGGGAAGCTCGAGTGGATCGAGGAGGACCGCGCGAAGGCGGAGGGCCGGACGCGGAAGAGGCGGGGGTGAGCCCATGGTCGTGAAGATCCCCAAGGCCTGCAAGAACTGCGCGCACATCACGGACGAAGATCGTTGCCCGTTGTGCGGGAACGAGACCTCGAAGGACTGGCAGGGCTACGTGATCATCGTGGACCACCCGCGGTCCGAGATCGCGAAGAAGATGGGCATCCATGCCAACGGGAAGTTCGCCCTCCGCGTTCGATGAGTTCTTCGAGGCGGACCTCCGACTCCCCGAGAACCTGCGTGAGCTCCTCCGGTGGCCCCTGGGACCCTTGGTCCACGGACCTGACGTGATTCCCGCGGTGGGGACCGCATCACCCGTGGTCACGGTCGGGGATTTCTGCACCCTTGACCTCGCGGCCCGGGGCCGATCGCCGGACATCGCCCTCGTCGACTTCAAGACGAAGCGGGAGGAGGACCCCGAGCTCCGGGAGGCCCTCCAGCGGATCGGGCGGAAGGTCCTGCGGCTCGCGAACCCCGCGGGGACGATCACTCGGGAAGCGTGGGCCGTCGTGTCCGAAGCCTTTAAATCCGAGGAGCGGGTACGCGTCGAAGTCCGGGGTGAAGAGGACCTTCTCGCCCTGGTCTGCCTCGCCCTCGCCCCCGACTCGGCCGCCGTCCTGTACGGCATGCCGTCCCAGGGGGTCGTCGTCGTGCGGGCGGACCCGGCCGCGAAGGAGAAAGTCCTCGGGATCCTGCGGCGCATGGAACGGTAGACGATGGAGGTCCAGATCCTCGCGAAGAAGGAGAACCCCCTCCTCCAGCGGACGGAGGTCTCCTTCAAGGCGATCCACAAGGCGGAGCCCACCCCGACGCGGGACGCGATCCGCCAAGAGCTCGCGAAGCACCTGAAGGCGGCGAAGGACGTCGTCGTCGTGGACGGCGCCCGCTCGACGTTCGGGCGGTCCGAGACCTCGGGCTACGCGAAGGTCTACAAGTCCAAGGAGCAGGCCCTCTCCGTCGAGCGGTACCATATCCTCGTCAGGAACAAACTCGCGGAGCCGAAGCCGAAGGAGGCGAAGCCCGGCGAGGCGGCCCTCGCGCCGAAGGCGGAGACGCCCTCGCCGGCCGCGAAGAAGGAGGAGGCGAAGCCGGAGCCGAGGCCGGAGCCCAAGGCAGAGGCGAAGGCGGAGGCGAAGCACGAGGCGAAGCCTCACAGGAAGGAGGAGAAGAAGCCCGCGGAGAAGAAGGCCGAGCCGAAGGCGGAGCACAAGGCCGAACACAAGGCCGAGGGGAAGAAGGAGGAGAAGCCCGAGGCGAAGAAGGTGGAGCCTAGGAAGAAGGAGGGCAAGTGATGGCCGAGAAGAAGGCCGAGAAGGGCTCCGTCGGCCTCAAGCGGACGTTCTACAAGATCGAGGGGGACCGGATCGCGCGGACGCGGGCGTCCTGCCCGAAGTGCGGTCCCGGCGTGTACCTCGCCCAGCACCAGGGCCGGACGTCGTGCGGGCGGTGCGGCTACACGGAGTTCGCGAAGAAGTGATGCGGCGCGCGGCGGCACAGAAAGCCTTAATCCCGCGAGGCGTTTCGGCGGCCGAGGGCCTGTAGTCTAGCTTGGATAGGACAGAGGCCTCCGGAGCCTCTGACCTGGGTTCGAATCCCAGCAGGCCCGTTACACTCGAGACGTTTTGAATTCAATCAGCGACCTTTCGCACCGAAGGGGGTTCCAAGCGGCCGGCGGTCGAGACGTAGGCGCTCTCGGCACGCGCGGTCTTCCTGGCGCCCCATATCGAAGGGACGATTGCGGAAGAGGACGCATGAGAGCAGGACACGTAATCGCTCTATTTCCTCGCCGCCTTCTCGATTTCCATCCTCAATCCAGCTGGCTCATCCGGTGACGACGACGGTCCCGGTCATGTACGGGTGGGGATCACAGTGATATGCATATGCTCCCGGCTCGGTGAAGGCCGCGCTGAAGGTCCCCATGTGCCCCATGAGTCCTGAGTCCATCCCACTCCCCATGTCGTCGTGGGCGCCGAACGTCACCGTGTGCCCGACGGTGTCAAAGTTGACCCATCGCACGGTCGTCCCGGCCTTCACGGTCAGGTTGCTTGGACTGAAGGAGTAGCTAGAGATCGAGACCTGGATGTTCGCGGAGCCCGTAGACGCGCGGTAGAGAAGAGCACCCACGCCCGCCACGAGCACAACCAGCGCGAGGATAGCGAACGCTGTGAGCTTGTTCAAGGCTTGGTCCTCCTAGTGAGTCCGGCCCTCGAGATCCGCCCGCATGCGCGTATATTCTTCCCGCGAGATCTCGCCCTGCGCGTAGCGCGTGTTGAGGGTTTCCAAGGCTGCCGAGGGTGACGGTAAGTACGCCGGGACAGACCCCCGCGAAGGCGTGAAGGCACCCAGCGCCGCGAGCAGCACGAGGATGAGGAAGACTGCGGGGACAATCATCATGACGGCCCCCCAGCCCCATCCCACACCCATCATCCCGTACGAGCTTCCATACGGCATGAAAGCCGCTGCGAAGACCGCCATCAATCCGACAGCGAGGACGAGCGCGAACACGAGCCAGAGCACGGAGCTCCGTTGCCTGTTTTCCAAGATCTGCACCTCAGAGGCCCTATGGCGCAGAAAAGGCACTTGAAGGCTTCCTGAAAAGCGATGAAAAGCGTTCGAAATGCTCGAAAAGGGTGGCCTTTTTAGGCCCTTTCCCGCCAAGCGTCGGAGAGACGAATTCGGTTCGTCATCCCGTGGCGCTCCCGAACGATGAGCCCTTTCGCCTCAAGTCGTTCCAAAATCCGCGATACCTTGGGACCGGAGAAGAGGCCCAGCCCCACGAGATCCTTCTGAAGCACCGAACCGCCCGCGGCGACGATCCGCCGATACAAACCGAGTTCATCACCGCTCAGGAGCCGCAGGGCCACCTCGGGGACAGCACCCTCAAGGATGTCGACGGGTGCCGTCGCGGTCTCTTCGATCCGATCCCGCGAAGCGGGAGCGGGGGCCACGCTCTCGTGCCGCTCGTAGGCACCGCGCGTCATGAATACATATGCGAGGGCGACCCCGAGAATGATTGCCGCGAGGAGGAGAAACAAGCCCCACACAAGAAGGAATACCTCCGACACGGTCGTGTGGTCGACCAGAAGTACGAGGAGCAGGACGAGGACGACCAGTGCCGCTGCACTGACGAGTGCGAGCTTCGCGAGGGTGCGACTCCTCGCGAGGAGACCGGAATCTGTCACGACCGGTGCACAGTGGCCCGACGACCATAAGCTTTCTCACAGGGAGGTCGTCGCTCCCGCCGACCGATGGTTTCCGCGGGAGACAAATCGCAGTTGTCGCTTCGGTCCGGTCCTTCACCAAGCAGACGGCTGGCAGAGTGGGCCAGGACCCTTCCTTCCCGATCGCGCCTTCGCGGGGCGTCTCAAGCCGAGAGCGCTGCATTACTGTGGAGATGAAGCTTGTTGGAAGGTGCCGCACGGGAGCTACCTGGAATCCGAGGCGGTTCACCCCGTGAGGCCTGTGGCTGCCCCTCGATGACGACTGCGCAACTGGTGCCTTTGAATCCGAGACGCTTTGCGAATTCCCGCCTCGGCGCGTTAGTGTTCCCCGCATGTGCGAGTGGATCATGGAAAGTCACGGTATGGGGGTCGATTCCGGTGACCAGGACCCAGTGAGGAACCTCGACGTCGCCCACGAGCCGAGCGTCGACGAGGACGATGGGAATCCATGCGCGCGCGAGCCACTCCACCACGTCTGACAAGGATACAGGCTTGACGGCATCGGGGATCTGCGCCTGGCGGCACCGCCTCTTGAGGTCTCGGTGCAGGGCCACGGCGACCTTTCGGTTCTCGAGGCTTGGGTCAAGTCCTAGGCAGTCCACGAGCTCGATCGTTTCCGCGTTTCCCTGAGTCCGCACACTAAACCCTCGCCGGTGGGCCGCCAGGGCCAGACCCTGCCGGCTCGACGCGTAGGCCTCCACGAGGTTGGCCTCCCGCCAGAGGTCCACCTCCAGCTCGCGCCCTGAGGCCAAGGCGGGTTCGAAGTGACGCATCGCCATGATAAGACACGCGGGGCCGCACGTGAAGTCGAAACTCTGCCGATGGAACGGGACCACGGCCTTGCGTCGATTCCGAAGGAGCTGTTTCCTCAGAAGACGACCACCTTGTCCGCCCACAGGGTCCAATCCGTGACTTCGTCGAGGGAACTCCGCCGGGCGCCGTCGGCGAGATCCTCGTCCTTGAGTCCCCGTGCGTCCATGCATGTGCCGCAGACGCCCACGACGCCGCCCCGCTTAATGAGCGCCCGGAGCATCGTCTCCACGTTGTAGTAGCCTTGGGGCACAGTCTGGCCTGCCTTCCCGCAACTCGCCCCGTCCCCGACGAGGAAGACCCGCAGCTCGGCGGCGGGCTCCTTCTTCAGGACGTTGAGGGCAAGGCGTAGTGCATTGTAGGCGCGCTCCGTGCCGTATGGAGGATCGTTCACGATGAACAACAGCTTCGTCATTCAGAACCACCGCCGGAGCCAACGCCGTTCGAAAAGGACCTTGCCCCACCGCAGGGGCCGGCTGGGATTTCGCAAGCTCACCCGCGGCGCGGGCGCCGCGAAGAAGTCCCCGGAACCAAACGCCGCTTTGCCGAAGCCGGTCTCGACCCAGCAATGACCAATCCCGTCGAAGGTGCCTCCGTCGGCACGGGGCGTGAGTTCCGCGGCGAGGGTCCGGGCAACGGCCTCGGCCTGCCGATGGGCGAAGACGCCCGCCTTGGGGAGGAACATCCCGTTGGCCAGCTTGATCGCCGTTACGTCGCCGAGGGCGTAAACGTGCTCCACGGAGGTCTTGAGGGTTCGCGGATCGACGGGGATCCAGCCGCTCCCGTCCGTCAGCCCGGCCTCCCGGACAAAGGCGGGGGCGCGGTGGGGCGGCACGCCCACGAGGAGGTCGAAAGGAATGCGTTCGCCAGTCCCGAGGACAACGTCCCGCGCGGCGCTGTCCACGCGCGCGGGCTTGCTGAGCGGGCGATACCCGATGCCCCGCTCCCGGAGCATGCCCGCGAGGGCCTTTCCCACCTCGGCGCCTGCGACGGGCATCGGCTGCGGCTCGGGGGTCACGACGTCAATCGAGACGGAGTCGCGGACGCCCCTGCGCCGGAAGTGGTAGTCGAGGAGGAAGGCCGTTTCGTAGGGGGCCGCGGGGCACTTGAAGGGCGTGCTGGAAATGAGGACGACCACCCTGCCCTTCCGAAAGGCGGATAAGTCCTCCCGAAGCCGCATCGCGCCCTCCAAGGTGTAGAGGTTCCGGGCTGCGGTGGAGAATCCCTCGAGAGCATCCGACGCGAGTTCCGCGCCCGGGGCGAGGATCAGGCGGTCGTACGCCAGCGGACCGGCGGAGGTCTCGAGGCGATGCGCCCCGCTGTCCAAGCGACGGACTTCCGCGGTCACGACCTCAATCCCTCGCCGCGACAGACGCGCGAGATCGCGCTGGATTCGCTCCGGTTCTCGCCAACTCATCATGACCCAGAGGAAGTCCGGCTGGAAGACGTGCCGCCCTCCTTTGTCCACGAGGGTCACCCGATCGCCTCGACCCAAGCGGCGCCGCAACTCTGAGGCGGCGACGACTCCGCCGATGCCTCCCCCCACCACGACGACGTGCGCCATTGGATCACCTTCGCCAGGTCCAAGAAAACGGAGTCCGTCGAACGCCCGTACGCGGTTCCTGGGAATCATAGGAGGCGCGGATTGGGACGCTGCGCGTTGCTCCAAGGACGTGTGTCCTCATCGGGGGGTCCCCCTGCGGGTCAGCTGATGTTCCCGCGCGAGTTTCTTCGCGAGGATCGTCCGGAAGATGTCGATGGCCTCGAAGATCTCGGGGTGGGCGACGCGATAACGGACTGCCGTGCCCATCCGCGTGCGTTCCAGGACCCCGTTGTCCCACAGGAACCTGAGTTGGAGGGACAGGTTGGGCTGGCTCACGCCCGTGAGGGACACCAACTCCGACACGCTCCTCTCACCATCTCTGAGGAGGTCCAGTATTCTCAGGCGGAGGGGACTGGAGAGAGACTTGCAGACCCGGGCGTGGAGCACGTAGATTTCGTCGTCCACGCTTCGGAGAGTCTATTTGGTTATTTAAATATATGCGCTAATGCCTAAACTTCCCGCACCCTCGTGCGGAACGAGCGCCAGGCCGGCGTCCTGTTCCGTGGACTCGACGGGCGGATCGAACTGAACCGAGGCCTCGCCAGCGGGTCCGCAGCCTTCCACGGATGGTGCCGGGATCTCTTCGTCTACCATGAGATGAGCGCTCGGAAGCCCCTGCACTGAAGGACGGTGGGGATCTGTGCGGAGACACGAGTTCGGATGCGCGCAGGCCCGTCTCCCCGGGCATCGAGCTCGATTGCTCGAGGAGTATCTCCTCGCCCGTTCCGCGATATCAAGCGTTCCGGACCTCGAGACTCGCTTGGTCCCAGCCGACACTGTCGTGGCCCCTCGGCCATACCGAAGGGTGCAGGCTCGTCCGTCCGTCGCCCCGGGGACAAGCTTTATCCGTGCGTAATGTATACAATACGCACATGACGGAAGTCGCCGTCTCCACGCGAATCTCCCGTGATACGAAAGCCCTTGTCGAGGACCTCATGCGGGAGGAGCGGATCGATCGCTCGGCTGCGTTGCGAAAGTTGCTGCACCTGGGAGTTGACGAGTATCGACGGCGAAAAGCCCTCGATGCCCTCGCGGCCGGTAGGGTGAGCTTCGGCGAGGCGGCCGAGATCGCCGGGCTGACTCTCTGGGAGTTCCGGGAACTCGTAAAGGACCGGAAAGTCCGCTGGGTCGCGGGCGGGGTCGTGGAGGACGTCAAGAGGGGCCTCGGGGGTAGGTGAACCAGCCTGCCGAAACCGCCGCCAATCGTCCTTGATAGCATGGTCCTGATTAACCTTGCTTCCGCGAACCTGCTCGTCTCGATTCGAGAGCTGCCGGAGACCATCCTCGTGCCGCCTGAAGTTCTGGAAGAGACCGCAGGGGTTGGGGAGCGTCTCGGCTATCCGGACGCCCTCGCAATCCGGAAAGCGGTGGAAGCGGGAGCCCTCCGCCTGGCGAGAGAGGCCGACGCCCGCCTTGTTCGGAGGCTACGACGGGAAACGCGGCTCCGCGAGACCGACGCGGCGGTCATTGCGGTTGCCCTGAAGGAACGCGCGTACTTGGGGTCCGATGATGCCAAGGTACGCCGCGTGGCGGAACTTGAGGGCGTGGCCTGCGGCGGCACAGGGTATCTCCTGGCGCGCCTAATCGCGGAAGGTGTTCTGACACGGGAACAGGCCCGGAGCCGTCTCGATGCCTTGATTACCGAGGGATGGTATTGCGACGTGAGCACGTACGCCGGGATCCTTCGACAACTGGGGTTCTAGGCGTTCTCGATCGCTCGTCTTGGACGCACTTGTCGCGTTCTTAGAGTTCGAATGCCAGCAGGCCCGTCACAGTCCTCAGAGTGAGCCGCCATCAAGGCCTCGGAACGCCCTCGAGGCAATGCGGGCCCGGCGGAGCCCCCAGCCAAGCCACAGGGGCCCAAATCGTGCCAGTGGCATGCTCCCATGGAGGACCGGTGGGTAGCGAGGGCCGGGAGCCGAACTCCCCGCCGGGATCACTTACTCTAGCGTTTGAATCCTGTAGGATTCGATCCGTTGAGAATGACGAAGGGCCAACCCTGGTCCTACCTCATTGGATTCAGTAAGCTGGCCGCCCGGCGCCTGAAGTTCTGAGTGCAAGCAAGCCGAGGAAGGACTCGAAGGATGGACCTTGGCCGGGCTATCGCTTCGCGTAGTTGCTGGCTCCGGCCCAGTCGACCAGGACAACGGGTTCCTTCCCGACGACCCAGGCGTCATGTCCTTGGGGCAACGCGGTGACTTCGCCCGGGCCGACCTCGAACTCTTTGCCGTCGGACATCAGGACATGCAGACGACCGGACACGTGGTACTGGAAGTGAGGAGCCTCGCACCACTCCGTCTTCGCGACAGGCTTCACGTGTTCGGACCATCGCCACCCGGGTTGCAGGGTGAGACGCCCGACGACGCCGCCTGCGATCTTGATGAGCTCGACCTTGCCTTTCTCGAACGTCCGTGCCTCGTCTGGAGACTTGAACTCCTTACGCTCCGCG
>Ga0209521_10000465_pt1 | contig 31025 bp, 44 predicted proteins | sample Rifsed19ft4_FD_184016 | JGI IMG/M metagenome (GOLD analysis project Ga0209521, IMG submission 184016) | Soil microbial communities from Rifle, Colorado, USA - sediment 19ft 4 (version 2) | ecosystem: Environmental > Terrestrial > Deep subsurface > Rock core/Sediment | place: Rifle, Colorado...
GCGGGCGCCACTGCACGCCTACACCCTGGGGGAGAACGGGGCGCTGGAGCTGCTGGCGGCGCTCGGCCGGTTTATGGTGTCCAACGGCAAGGCGCAACACAAGCCGCTTGACAATGGCGCTTGACTTATGCTAAAGTCAACTCACCGAGAGAAACCGGTAGCCGTTGGCAGCGGTGAGCGAAAGGTGCACAAGCAAGGCGCTTTCTATTATGCGCCGGTTGCCGCCCCTTCGTGTACCCTGGGCTGCCAGCCGGCACCGACGCAGAATAGAGGGCGTCTTTTTTGTTACCTGTCCAGCAGTAGCACGGCCGGTAGTCGCACGACCACCGGCCGGACCATAAAATCGCCGGTGGGTAGTCAAACCGCCGACACCAGATTCCCCCATTTGCGGGCGACCACCGGGGCGCATCACCCCGAGCGGCCCTTGCTTGGGAAACCCCTGTACTGTCACCGGCAGCAGGATCGCCGGAAAGAAGGCGGTGTGTGCAAGCTGTAAAAGCAGACCTGGGAGCGTGTGGACCGACGACGATGCAGGCCCACGAAGCACACACCGAGCGGCGGCTGAGGCGTTGGACGGATAACGAACTGTCCCGCATCCGGTTGCTGGCACCGATAGTCCAGCCCCGTTGCAGAACGCTTACCATTCTCCCCCTTTCCAATGCCGACTTTTCGTTGGTGAGGGGGAGAGTCCGCAAGCATGGCCCATTGCAGAATAGGCGAAAGGACAGGCACATGAGTAAAGAACGCAAGTGGAAACAACCGAAGTGGCGTCCAATCCCCGGAGCAGGAGCAGCCGGGTTCGCGAACAATACCTGTCATGGCAAAAACGCAGATGGCACCCAATGTCATAGCCGTCCTCTACATGGCGGCTATTATTGCAGAGCCCACCAGCCCAAATGACCACCGACCCCGGAAGGCTACTCACTTCCCAGCAACAGATGTTCCAAGCGATACTGGATGTGACGGGATGGACGGTGCCAGCAGTGGCGCCAGGCAGGATAGGCAAGCTGGCTGCAGCGCTGTTAAAGTCGGGCGGCTCAGCAGACGATATGCGGCGCTACTTTGGGACCGTGGATACCGGCGAGTGGTGGTACTGGCGCGACGACTGGCGCGGTCAACGGGGGCAGGCACCGAATGAGCCGGCGATCCGCGAGAACTGGTTAGCCTGGCAGCGCCCGGTGGCGGTGCAGATACCCGTGGGCACTGCCCAGGGCAGGCACCCATCACGTTTTGGAATGGTTGCCGCCGTGGAGAAACTTCGCAATGCCGACCGTCACTGAAACTGCTGAATGTTTGGCGATCATCCTGCCGTTGTTTCCGACATTGCGACTGTCGGAGTCCGACTCGATAGCGATGGCGCGCGCCTGGCAGCGGCAATTTGCGGATGTGCCAGTGACTGAATTTTTGGCGGTGCTGGACGAGGCGGCTCGTGAGAGTGGCGCCTTCTTCCCGAGCTTCGGGCTGGTGTGCGAAGTGATGGCCCGGCGTGTGGCCGGCCCGAGCCGGCCGGGGCTGGAGGCCTGGGGAGATGTATTGGCGAAGGTGCGAGAGCATGGCTATCTGCGCCAGCCGACGTTTGAGGATCCATTGGTGGCCCGGCTGGTATCTGTGTTTGGCTGGATGAACATTTGCATGAGCGAAGAGGGGATGGTAGATCGGGCGCATTTCATCCGGGCTTATGATGCGCTGGCGCAGACTGCGCGGCGTGAGACGTTGCAACTGGCGGGGCGGTGGGCTCCGCAACTGGAGGAACCATGAGCGCAGAAACGGTGGCCTTCGCCGAGCTGGTGCGCGCCGCGGTGAACACTACGCGGCTGTACTGTATCCGCTGCCAGGTCGAGCAGGCGCACGAGCGCCTTGACGTGCCGGCGCAAGTCACCAGCGTAGCGCGCACCGGGGAATACTGGCGCTGCGTCAGGTGTGGGAACGTGCTGATCTGGAGCGCCACGCCATGAATAGACTTATGAGAAAGTGGGGGTTGCGTTGGAAATATAGGCGGAAAGAACCGGTCTGGTTTCCGCTGGTGCTGCGATCCTGGCACAATGAGCAGGTGGCGAAGGATCACGCTTGGCATGTGAAAGTCATAAAGTATCTTGAGCAGGACAATGCCGAAGAGCGCAAGCAACTTGGTGCTATCCTGCGCAAATCGATCAACTATCGCTACACGCTGATGAAGGGACAACGCTACCGCATCATGGTGGAAGTCGATCCACAAGTGCTTCAACTGGTCAACGGCGGGGAGCAGGAAGCAGTGCGCTATCTGGCGCGCCGAATGGGGATTGAGTTCGAGCGGGAGTTGCTGACGCTAAACTTCATGCGCTTTGCGGAAAAAGAGGACAACTGGAGCGCCACGCCATGACCTATATCAAGTGCTCCGGTTGCGGTGAGATCGTGGACATACCGCCAGAACTGGCTGGTGAAGAGCTAGGCGAAGTCTTTCCTGATGGGACTTTTTTTTGCGATGCCTGTGACCACGACTGGGGCTTCGGCGGCGGGGCGATAGGTGACTTTGGGGAATATGATGATGACTGGCAACCGTAGACCGCGCCGCTCGTGGCGCTGGTATGTGAACGCGGCTCTATTCATCGTTGGCGATTGGTGCCATGATCTATCAGCCTGGGTATCACAGTACGAACCGCCGTCCGAGTCTGAACTGGAACAGAGCAGCATGCGCATCATTGCACTCGTCAACAGCCGACTGGAACATCCCTGCCCAACGTGTGCCGGGCGCGGCCTGGTGTACCTGGACAGTGACGATACCGCTGTGTGCTACGCCTGCGCCGGTCACGGCGTGGACGTGGGCTATTTGGCCCGAAAGGAAAATTGACATGAGCACCGAAGTTGAGAACGTAGAGCAGTGGGCAACCGTTGAATTGATGGGCCATGCACAGACCGCCGGCCACATCTCGCGACCGTCTGATTGGGGCGGACTGTTGCGGGTGGACGTGCCACTCGGCAAGAACGGTGACTACCGCACTGAATTCTATGGCTTGGCCGCGATCTACTCAGTGAAGCTAGTCAGCCGAGAGATTGCTACAGCCTATGCCCAGCCGAGCCGGGATGTGGTGGCCTATGATAGCCCCATAGTCACACGCGAGCAGCACGAGGCGGTTGTGGAGCGTCTCCAGCGCCAGGGCTACGAATTGGCCGAGAAGGTGCGCGAATTAGAACGGCGCCTGACCGCCGTCAATTCCCTGCCGGCACCGGACGATACGGCAGGTGGGTGAGAATGACCAACGCCATCCGCCTGCTGACGCGCGCCGACCGGCCGACGCGCATTACAGTTCACCCACTGGTCGTCGTGGCTTGGTGGGATGAGGAGACTCGGCGCATGATCCGGGTGCGGCACGTACACACACCGACGCATCCAGCCGGGTATCTGTATCGGAAGGAGACTGATAATGCTAACTCCATTCACGCGCGATGACGGCCGGGTGGTCAACATCGAAGTCCACTGGGGGCCGGCCGATCCCGACGTGGGCATTACTGGCCCGTACATCTGGGCCTGGGACTTACCGCCGGTTGAGCCGGACCTGACGAAACTGGAACGACATCGCTTGCTGGTGGACACGCCGGCGCCGGGAAAGCTGGAGCAAGATGACAGATTCTAACCCTCTGGACCTGGACAACCTGCGCGCCTACGCCCGCGCGGCGCTGGAGCAGGCACGATTGGCCGGCGGCAATGCCGCAGTCGCAAACCTGGCCGCGTCGGTGCTGACGCTGGCCGCCAAACTGGAGCAGGCGTGGGCGGAGAACGCCGCGCATGTGCTGGACGTGGCGCGGCTGGCTGAGGCGCTTGACCCACTGCGGGAAATTGTGGCCTATGGAAGCGTGAACAATGATCCTCGACTCTGGACCGAAGTCCGAGACTAAACTCGTCTGGCTGCCCATCCTGGGCTTGCCCGAGGCGCTAGTAGCCCGGCCCGCCAATGGTCGGCGTGGCCGGCGCCGCTTCGCGCAGGTCAAGGCGCTGACGCCGGCGGAGTACGCTGCGGCGCAGCTCATCGCCGCGCTGGTGGCGAAGTGACCAAATACCATAATCGTAAGGTCAAGCTCGACGGCTATGTGTTCGATAGCCAGGCTGAGGCGCGCCGCTGGCAGGAGTTGCGACTCATGGAGAAGGCCGACGCTATCCATGCCCTGGAAGTTCACCCAACATTTTTTTTCAGCATCAACAATGTGAGCCTGGGCTACTACAAGGCTGACTTTCAGTATTGGGAGAATGGGCGGCGCATCGTCGAGGACGTGAAGTCGGAAGCCACGCGCAAGTTGCCTGTTTTCAGGTTGAAGAAAAAAATGATGCTTGCCCTTCATGGAATAGAAGTGCAAGAAGTGCTTGCATGACCACCTGCCCGCGCTTGCTCGACCTATTCTGTGGTGCTGGAGGCGCAGCCCGCGGCTACCAGATGGTCGGCTTCCACGTGACGGGTATCGACAACCGGCCCATGCCCCGCTACGCCGGCGATGTGTTTATCCAGGCCGACGCGCTGGATTACGCAGCAGAGCACGGGCACGAATACGATGCGATCCATGCCAGCCCACCATGCCAGCGGTACAGCAGGACTAAGGTGCTCAATTCAAACAGCCATCCCGATCTGATTGGTCGCGTGCGGGAATTGTTATCTGTCACCGGCCGGCACTATGTCATCGAGAATGTGCCCGGCGCTCCATTGACAAATCCGGTAACTCTCGTCGGCACCCTGTTCGGCCTGATGACCAAGCGCGCACGTTTGTTTGAGTGCTCATTCCCGGTTGACTTTGTGCTGGCGCCGCCAATTGGCAAGCAGACCAAAATGGGCAGGCCACCCAAGCCAGGAGAATATATTCCCGTTGTCGGCCATGTGATCAATATAGCTGCCTGTCGGGCTGCGATGGGAATTGACTGGATGACTGGCGACGAACTCAGCCAGGCCATTCCGCCCGCGTACACCGCCTACATCGGTGCTCACCTGCTCAAGGTTCTGGCATGACCACCTGCCCGTATTGCAATTGTAGCTATATCGAATACGTCTGGCACATCAGCCACGATCCGCCGGCGCCCGACGCCTGTACCGCTGTGGCCCTGGCCCTGAGCAGCACATGGTATCCGCCGTCTATGCAGGAGCGCGGCCGGGTGAACCAGGCGAATGTTGGAAAGCGCAAGGTCAGCGTGCCGGGGAAGGGGATACGGGTGAGAGCGTGAGCAATAACGAAGTCGCATCGGACATAGAACTGGAGTCCCGCCCATGACGCAGCCCACGCCCGCCGCCGCAGAACTGCAAGCCGCATTGACGTGGGACACGCCGCCAACTGTGTGTCCTATCTGCACCAGACCGCTGATTGAACATTTCGATACCATTGGCAGCCTGATAGCTGACTATGAATGCGGCCAGACCTTGCGCAAAGACAAGGAGGCAGACTCTTATAGCCTGAGTCCTGTGCGAACCTGTAGAAACTGGGCTACTGCCGCCGTGGCCCAGCGCCAGCGGGCGGAAGACGCAGAACGCGACTATGCCGTGCTGCTCAAAGACTACAATGCGGCGGCTGCCTGGCTCGGAGTCCTAGAAAGTGGAGATGATCTGGAAGTGGCGGCCAAAAGTTTGACTGATCAACTGTCAGACGTGCTCCAGCGGGCGGATAAGGCCGAAGCAGAACTAACCTTCGCTGAAGCCTTCGGGGAGAATGCCGCTCTCCAGTTCGCGCAAGAGTACAAGCGGGCGGACGCGCAGCAGACCGAACTAGATAAAGCCATTGCTGCGGCTGTAAGTCAATATGAGCAGCGTGTCCGGCTGGTTGCGGACTACGACAAACTGGACGAGGAACGGGACGCGCTCACCGCCCAGGTAGCGGCGCTGCGGGCTGCGCTTGACAGCATCATAGAATACGCTGGACCAGCCGACGATACCGGCAACAGCTTTTGGCAGTGCCGCGCCTGTGGCTGGCCGGTAGGGCCAATCCGATCAAGACGGGATGCCGTGGAGCACGCCCCTGATTGTGCTTACATTGCGGCTAAGTCCGCCCTGACCGTCATGCCCGCGCCCGAAGGAGAACAGCCGTGAGCGTAATTGACCCCGATGCCGCTTACCGAACAGGTATAGAAGTTATGCGTCATCTGTGCCTGGCCGCCGTCGAAGCGAAGATTACCAGCCTGGACTTTGCTCCACCAGACAACCTAGGGGCGATCCAATTTGTGGCTGTCTGCCGCATCATCGCCAGCGCCATCGCAGCCCTGCCGGTGCCCGCGCCTCCCGCACAGGACGCCGATGCGTAACTACCAGTTTGTAACCTGGTTCCCGAAGTGGTGCGGCGTGGGTTTTGAGCGCCTGGACGCAACACAGAACAGCATGGGCCTGATCTACCGCTGGTGGCTGGCCTTGGGCTTCTGGGAAGTCCGGCGCTGGGCCAAGCCGCCCGCCAGGGACGCCCAGGACGGGGCGTAGAAATCAGCCTGGAGAGTAGATAATGCCTGGTCCTAATAAAAATCAATCTGTACCAGACAGGTACACGTGGGAAGGCGTCCGGGGATACGTCCTGTCAGAACATGCCAGCAATCGCACCATGCGCCAAATCTGCCATGACATAAATCAAAGCGCCGGTCCTGGGAAGCACAACATCACCCACCGCACTATACAGCTCATCATCGCTGGGAAGGAACCGCGCAATGCCGCCATTCGGGATACATTGGGGTTGCCCGTCTTGGCGCCCGCGCCCGTTTGCCCCGCCTGCGGCATCGTCCATGTGGCGAAGCGGTGCCCGGCCAGCCGCAAGCCAGGCAAGCCCCGCCCGACCGCGCGCGAGCAGCGGCAACGCCTGGCGCTGAGACTGCTCGGGAGCCTGCACGGATGAGTACCATTGACCTGCGGCTGGGCGACTGTCTGGAAATCCTTCCAACGCTGACAGCGGGCAGTGTGGATGCGGTGGTGACGGACCCGCCGTACAATATCGGCTTCGATGGCTATGAGTCCTATTCTGATAACCTGTCCGACGCTGACTATATCGCCATGATTGGGAAGCTGGCCGACTTCCCGTGTATCGCTATCAGCCAATACCCGGAAGAAATGATGCGCCTGATTGTGCCTGCATTGGGTGCGCCGCAACACGTCGGGGCATGGTGCTACAACAGTCAATTGCCACGTCGTTTCCGACTTATAAACTACTACGGTTGTTCACCTAACTATCAGCGCATAAAACAACCTTACAAGAATCTATCTGACCGTCGCATTCAGTGGCGCATGGAAAACGGAAGTAACGGAACCGGACTATATGAGTGGTGGGACGATATTCAACTAGTAAAGAACGTCAGCACTGAGAAAACTGAGCATCCGTGCCCATTGCCGGAGGATCTGGTTGAGCGCATCCTATCTCTAATCACTGACCCGGGATGGACAATCTTAGATCCATTCATGGGCAGTGGCACAACCGGAGTCGCGTGTGCCAAGTTGGGCCGCAACTTCATCGGCATTGAGAAAGACCCCGCCTACTTCGCCATCGCCCAGCGCCGCATCGCTCAGGCCCAGGCGCAACTCCATCTGCCGCTAGATATTTAACGCGACCGGGGCCGCCACCACAACGGCCCCGGTCTGGCCTGTATCCCAGGCCGCAGAAAAGGAGACTACCTACAGTTTACACCAACTTGTCAAGCAGAGACCGCCCTGCCAGTAGTAGACGTACCTGGATACAGAGCGGTCTCGCGGCCTGCCCTCGCAAGGACAGGGGGAGTAACTGAGTTTACACCTTGTCAAGCGCCGGCGTCAAACGGTCGGTGCCCCAGCGCCACGATCTGCGTCGTCAGCATGTCCACCCGCGCCTCCAACGTTGCGATCTTCTGGTCACGCTGCATCACTTGAACTCGCAGACTATCCCGCTCCAGGGTCAATTCCTTGACGCTGTGCTCCAGCACCGCGACCCGCTCCTGAAGCGGCCCGAGTAGAGTGGCCCAGGCCTCGGACGCTGTTTTGTCCGTGCCTGCACGCCGAGCACGGTAGTTACCCAGAGACGTGACAAGCGCAGCTACGGACACTATGGCGCTCCCGATGGCAGTCAGCAGAAACGGGTCCATACACGGGTCACCCCCCAGGGGGTCGTCCAGGCCGCACGGCGATCTCCCAGGCGATGAGCAGGCACATCGCTATGAGCAGCGCCGAACGGGCATAGGGTTGGAAGGGATAGCCTAATAGAAGCCCGACGTAAATCAGGGCAACATATAGGCCAAGGATGATCTGGATACCCCGGTTGATCCAGTCACCGCGGCGGCGCTTCCTGGCACTGAGTGACAACCAGGCCAGCACCAGGCCAGACAGGATGATGCCGGCCGCCATGATATTCAGCAACGCAAGGTGAAAGTCGGGCACGTCAGGCTTTGCGCTGGAACACGTCGTGCAGTAGATTCGACCCGCCGCCGACGACCAGCGCCGTCAGCACCTGGCCGACCACCGGCGCCAGGCCCGGCAGCGGCTCGGCGAACAGGTTGAGCCCGCTTAGATACGCCAATGCCCCGCCCAGCGCCCAGGTCAGGTACATGAGCCACCACAGGTCAAGCTTGGCGTACTTGAGCTTGACCGGGGCGACCACCGCTTCGATGATGCGGTTGGCGGCCAGCGACAGAAACGATGCAGTGATGAATGCGTCCATGTTCGGCTCCTTAGAGTTGAATCACGTCTTGCTGCCGCACCCAGTAGATTGGGTTCGGCGCCTGCGTCACCAGCAGCCACGGGCCGGCCTTGCTGAACACGTCCATGTTGCGGCCATCGGTGATCGTCTTGAGCACTGCCCCGCCAGGCGCATCGTAGAGCGCGCACGGATTCTTGGCCTTCACTTTTGGCCACAGGATGATCCATACTGCATCGAGGTGCTTTTCAATCTCTTGCTTCTCGGCCATTGTCAACGCTCCAGTCGGCGGCGGTGCAGGCGCCACATTGTCTATGTTCAGGTCCACGTCCCCGATGATCCCGTCCACGCTGCCCGTGTGGCTGAATTGGCGTCGCTTCCAAGTGGTTACCCCCGGCGGCAGTGCCGGTGGGGCAGTGATGTTGTCATTATATTCCGCAAACCAATCTACCACGCCCTCGGCCCAGGCCGGCAGGGTCGTCATGGCCTGCCATTCGTTTGCGCTGGTGTAGATTCGGACCCGGCCGTGTACGGCCAGCCGGTCCAGCATCTCGCGCACCAGCGCCGTGTACTGCGCCTTGGGGAACACCAGCAGCAGTCGGTCGGCCGCCGTCCGCTCACAGTCTAACGTCAGCGGCTCATTGCCCCAGTCGCCACCCGTCGTCTGCATGATATTGGCGATCTGATCAGCAGCCGAGATACCCATAATGACCAGGTGGTAAGCGCCCCGGTGGGGAATGCCCCCCACCCAGCTTCCCTGCCAGTTGCGGTGGTACTCGCTATCAATTCCAAACGCGCCCATCGTCGCCCGGATGATAGCCGTCTCAACGCTCGCCGCCTTGACCTTCGCCCAGTGGATTACTCCCTGGTGTCGCGACACATCGATGATCTTCGCCGGCGCGGGCGGCACAGGCGGGAGCAGAATGCCTGGGCGCCACATCGGGCGCAGCGCATCGGCTTGCTTCTCTAGCTGCGGCGTTTGCAGGTCATACCCCGGCCAGCCGAAGTTGATTCCGCCAATGTCGTACCAGCAGCCCGCGCCAATCAGGTCACCGCGCCGGTAGGCATCTGTCTGCGCGCAGTCGTTCCACCAGGCCAGCATCGCCGAGACCAGCCGTGCTTCGTCGCCGCCCAAGCAGACTTTCCATCCCCCGTCACGGTCAGAGTACGGCCCTGATTCTCCGAACAGCCAGCGGACCTTGAGCCCATATTCGCGCTCATGGCGGTCCCACCGCCCCGAGTGGTTGGCCCAGTCGTCGGCCGCCCGTTGCCCGTTGGGGTAGAAGGTGTAGGCGTGATAGTCTATCGGGTAGTCAAACTGCTGCGCGATCTCAAACACTTCGCGCGGGATTGTGTTCGCGACAGTCCCGGCCAGCAGCGCCAGCTTGCAACTCTCGGGAATGAGGCCGACGCCGCCATCGGCGCTGTGAACCGTCTTGCCCTGGTAATCGTTGCGCCAGACATGCGCCGCTGCGCGCAGGTTCTGGAGCGCGAAGAACTTTTCTTCCGGGCTGGCCCATGTCGAATCAGATGTGTACTCGTTCGACTCACTGACGAAATCCACGAACGGTGCATACTCGCGCAGATAGGTCGCGTCTACCCACCTGGCGAACATGGCCCGCCAGTGGATCAGCGCATTCGCCCAATTGGAGCGCGGCGCCGTATGAACATTGAAGTGTCTATAGATTGTCCATAGCTTTGCAGGATCGCGCCCTGCCGCTGCCCAGCGTTGTTTCGCTTCGCGCAGCAGCGAAGGATTGTCCACACTCTTGACCACCGAATAGTCCGGCATCTTGAGCAGGGCAGTTGGCCAGTTCGGGGTTGAACTTTGGAAATGAATTTAGCTATCCTCCGCTATAAAATCTGATACGTGAACGTGAACTACCAGTTCCGGTTGGCGGCGTCTGCCTCTGGAACCACGGCCAACGTTAACACAAGAACGATAGGATGACCGCCGCCCCGCCGCCCGATGCAATCCACGTCGCGTACTGTGTCAGGTCCATTGTCGATTCTCCTTAGCTGACGAAACCATACTGCCCGCCCTGCCCCGGATCTGACGGGACTGTAATGTACACCAAGAGGGGGGATATTAACGCTATCTTCGTGTCGGTATTGGTCCACGCACCTCCATTGGTTCTCTCTGTCCTTTGGAAAATCAAGCCGTCCGGCAGACAGGCCCTATCGGCGGCTGTGTCGAAAATCCAAGATACAGTGCCAAGGCCAGAATTATCGGTGGTCCCCGCAACTGTAATTCGATATTGGGCTCCCTCAATTAGCGTAATCTCATCCCAATAGACAACGATCAACTCAGCGCTATCAAGATAATCGGCGTCAAAGGACGGCACCGAAGTGAGAAGATTGTCGGAAGAATCATACAACTTGATGACAGTGGATCCGCCGGTTCCCCAAGTTGCCAATCTTACCCCTCGGCAGATCGCCGTAAAGGGCAACGTAAATAAATTACCGATCTCATCCGGAGTTGAGTTCTGCCAAGTGTCGTCCAAGACTCGATCTTCGACCGAGTTGCCGAAGATGAAGTCCGTTGAGTATTGAACGGCGAAAGGGGTTGGACCCGATTCTAACGACCAACTTGTCACATATCTCAGTGAGGTCGGAAACTCCGCTGTTCCAGCGCTTACCGATCCCATCACGAGGTCGCGGTTGATCGAGACATTATTAGAGGCATCGGGGGCGGTGCCTGTCGGCCAAACACGGGCGGCACAGAAATCACTCGCATTGGCCGTGGCCGGAGTCGCCAGGGTTATCCAAATCCAGCCTGTGGCCGAGGGGGTGTATGAAGCTGGCGCGCTCCCGCCGTAGGCGGTCGTCGTCGGATCGCCGCTAGAGTCCAGGTTCACCAGTCCGACGTTGTACGCTGGGGGACTACCCGTTACCGCCATCACTAGAAAGCCGACTTTGGTAATCGAGCCATCCTTTGGGACGCAGAATTTCCAGGCCACGGCATCATCAGCATCATCTAGGGGATAACCGGTTGAAAAGGCTCCGTAAGCGGGGATCGGGCGCATCATCGGGCCGATCATGGTTTCAATGGCCGTCATAATTGGCACCTGACTTGAACGACCAAGTTAGACCCCGCCACGGTCGAGCCCACCTGATCCACGTCCATTGTGAAAACGTCTTCCTTGGCGAAAGGCACTACGTCCGGGATGCTTGATAGGTCATCCTGGCTGCCGGCCGCAATCGTTGGCCGGTTGGCCTGAGTCGTGAAGATGGTCGTCCCGTTCTTGTTCACGTCCACGATCAGGCTGGCCCCGGTGGGTGCAGTGCCCACGGTCGCAGTGACCTTCACGATCACCCCGTGGCGCGGCATGTGCAGCCGGACGCTGCCCGCCGCCACGGCTAATACCCCTGGATTGACGAACCCGATCCGGCTGATCTGCTTAAGGTTCTCCGCCAACAGCCGGTGCTCGACCGCCGCCAGGCGCCGCTCTAGCTCTTCGAGAGTCGTCATTTACTCAGGCCCGATTGCTAACCAGGTTATATCAACCCGTGTATAAGTGTTTGCATCCTCGACATTTCTCCAATATATCCCCACTGAAGCGGCTAGGGCGTCATATGACAAAGCCAGCTTGTTTGCAAAGGAAACCGTTTTTGTGCTGAGAGAAAGAAAAACCAGGGGAACATCGCTGAACGCGGTGGGGAATGTAACAGCAAATGATCCACTGGTGGAGGCGGCGCCTGTCCAACTTGCTTGGCCTGCCTGCATTCTAACCGAGGTCGGCGTGTAAGTTGTAGTCCCCGGCGTGTCCCAAACTGTCGCACTCCCGCCCTGCCGTCTGTATAAATGCGGCACGTCGGCAAGTGTCGTCCCAGAAGCCATCCACTTCGTCAGGTTGCTGTCGTAGATCGCCAGAAACCAGTCGTGGCTGTCGTCCAGGATGAGGTCCGCATTCCCGTTACACATAATGTTGCCGGTGTTGTGCTTGACGACCACCGTCCGGCCGTCGTTCTCCGCCCGCCCGACAAACCAGTACCCGTCGCCGGCATCGCTTGGCAGGGTAATGGTGTCCAGGTCATCGGACGCCGCGTCGGCCTGCGTGTCGATCCGGTGGAAGTTCTGCGTCGGGGCAATCACGCCCGACGCAATCGTCAACTCCGTCGAAGCGTTCATCTCCATCTCGCCGTTGGCGTTCATGCTCTTGAGCATGTCGCTGGCAAGCGCCTGACTTCCCGAGGCAACCGTCATGTCACACCATCCTTACCTGCCCGAGGGCAGCGGTATACCGATAATCTGCCGCAGGCGGTTCTTGAGGTCCGCCAGGTCCGTCTCGTACACCCGCCGCACGTCGTACCCGGCCGCGTTGTAACTGGCGTCCGAGAGAAGATCGCGCGCAAAGCCGTAACTGGTCGAGTGAAATGGGCCTTGATACAGGATGACGAGCTTGTAATCCGCCAGCACGAAATCCGCCCGTGCTCCGCCCAGGATGCTCCCGCCCAGGAAGTTCGACTGGGCCGTGAACCGAACCTTCATCTCCGTCAGCGCCCAATAGATGCGGCTCTCGGGGATGTTCAGCCCCTGCACCTGCTGGACGGGCGGCAGTCCCGGCCGGCGGTACACGTCCACCTTGCGCGCGCGCGGATAGACCAGGCGCGCCCGGCCCAACCGCCGCAGGGGACGAATGCCGCGACCCATTGCGTGCTATAATCCTGAGCATACGAAAGCCCCGCGCTGCTGAAACAGCCGGGGCATGGCACCCGAAAGGATGAATTTCAGATGCGCTCCGATTTTAACCCCAACTGTGCTTCGCGACAACCCGAGTACAATTCCTGGCTTGCCATGCGCAATCGCTGTGGCAATCCCAAAAACCCATTCTTCAAATACTACGGAGGGCGCGGAATTGCCATCTGTGACAGGTGGAATGAATCCTTCTTCAATTTCCTTGAAGATATGGGACGCCGCCCAACTCCTAAACACACGGTTGACCGCATTGACAACGACGGAAATTACGAACCTGGCAATTGCCGCTGGGCAACGCGCAAGGTGCAACAGAACAATCGCCGTCAGAACCTCCCGAACAACAAACTCATCACTTGGCAAGGGAAAACACTTCATCAGAATGGATGGTGTCGGTTGCTTGGATTCTCGCCCAGTACGCTCTACAACCGGCTTAAGCTCGGTTGGAGTATTGAACGGGCAATGACTACTCCGGTACGTCCTATCCATAGACTCTAGCTCCAGTTCCACGCGTCCCAATATGTTTTATCCCAGAGACCACCACTTCTCACCTCGATCATCACCAGGTCCACGTCCCACTCGTCGGGCGGCGCTTCGAGCGTGCTGTCGCCCTGGATGTCCTCGGGCAGCTTGCTCTTGCTGGACCGGGTGACGTACACCACCCAGCTCCGGTCGTTCATATCGGTGAACGTGCCCTGGGTCTTGCTGGCTTCGGCCCCGCGCAGGAATGACAGCCGCTCGCCCATGCTGACTGTCTCGCGGTTGCCGTCTCGTATCTCTTGCCCATCGGCCAGGTACAGCCGAACGGAGTGGACGTAGATTGGCGTGGGCCGGGTCAGGAACCACGTCGCCCAGCGCCGGATGCGGGGCGTCGAAGTGGCGCTGTTGCGGGCGACGGTGAACCGCAGCCGGAAGTTCTCGCTTGCCACCGCTTCCGCGCTGGGGAACAGCAGATAGGTCTTGCCGCTGACCGTGATGTTGGTCAGGTCAACGTAGTTGGAGCCCTTGTCCAGCGAGTAAGCCAGTTGGATGGAACCGCCCGACACGTTCTCAGCTTCGACGGCGATCTCCCGGAAAGCTTTATACATGAACGGCAGCCCGCCGTCGAAGTCGGACGTGATGAACTGGCCCGTTGCCGGGTAGTCTGGGTAGGGCCGGTCCCGGTCGCGGGCAACGAGCGAGGCCCCGCGCCGGATGCGGCTGGCGCCGTCGTTGATGAACGTCCGCGCCGCCAGCTTCGAGTAGCCCCCGGCCAGCATGTTGTCGCCACTGGCGCCCCGGTATTCCTGCTGCCAGCCCAGGCCGTTGTAGCTCAGGACTTCGGGGTAGAGCGACTCGCCGTCGTCGAAGGCCACGTACAGCCGCTCCGGCCCGGCCCACATCCAGACCGGGAAGCCGTGGCCGTAGAGCTCCTTATTCTCGTCGCCCAGCATGTTGGGCGTGATGAAAGCCAGGTTGCTGATCCCCCCGCCCGAGAAAGAAATCTTGACGACTTCGCCCATGACGTTGGTATATAGAAACCCCTCGTGGAAGACCATGCACTTGAAGTTGTTGGCGTGCTTGAGCTGCGGCACCATCCAATGCTCGACCACATTCACGCCGTCGAAGTAGTACAGGCCGTCCTCTTTGCCGATGACCAGTAAGCCGGCCGCCACACCCAGGCCGGTGATGTTGCTGTCGGTCGTGCCAACCGTAGTCAGGGCCGGGATGGTCCCCCAGTTCACGCCCAAGTCAGTGCTGGACTTGATCGTCTGCTGGTAGCCCTTGACCAGCATCATCTCAAAGGAGGTCCGGTTGAGCAGGGAGCAGAAGGCCGCCGCCTTCTCGCCGGTCGAGACGGCGGTGAACGTCACCAGGTCAGTCGAGGAGTAGAAGTCGTTGCCAGAGCCGCAGCCGACGAACAGGCTGGCCCCGTGCCGGTGCAACCACACCGCCGAGGCGCCCAGGGTAGTTGTGCTGTCCGACCAGGCCCCGGTCGAGACGTTGTACTTCCTGATCTTCGTCCCGATCCCAGCAGCGACGTAATCCGTCCCGCCGGGAAAGTCCACGAACTGCGGCGCCGTCGCGCTCTTGCTGGCGTCGGACGAGGCCCAGGCGGAGTTGAGTTGGATGCCCTGATCTTTCACCAGGAACACATTTCCATCCGACCAGTAGACCTTGTTGCGATTGGAGTAGGTGAGTTGGTCGATGCCTTCCGGCGCGCCGGTCTGCGACCACGCATCCCAAATGCCCTCGCGCAGGGACGGGTCGGTGCCGGTGGCGATGCGCGGGGCGAACTCGTCGGCCCTGTCTTCCTTCAGTGAGCCGGGGCGAATCATCATGCCATAGACGGCTCCGCCGAAGGTGAGCGTGATGTCGTGCGTGACCCCGGCTTGCGGCGCCATAGTTTAGGGTGTCGTGAACCAATCCAGTTCGCCGGCGGCCTGGCGGACGCCGAACTCGGCCACGGTCTTGATCGTCTGCACCAGGTCGCCGCGCCGAGCAGCCTTCAAGGCACGGGCTGCGTCCTGACGGTAGACCACTACCAGGCGCTCGTAGGGGTCGGTGTTGCGTTGCGATGAACGAGTCATTGCCAGGGCGCAGAGTTGCGCCGCGGCCGCATTCCACAGGTAGTCGAATGGCATCTCAATCGTGTCGGTGGTAGCCGTCACCTGAGCCACGCGGCTGTTGTACTCCAGGTGCAATGTCTCACCCGACCAGTTCAGCGCCGTCTGCGCCGAGAGGTAGATCGTCCAAGTGGTCGTGCTCAGCCGTTGCTTGACGCCGCGCAGCATGACCTTGGGATTGCTGGTCAAGGTGACATAGGCGTTGGCGAACCCCGTCTCCAGCGGCGGGGTGGCCGTAGGGGTGTACTCAAAGGTCGTGCTGGCGATGGTCTTGGACGAGTCAACCTGCGTGTTCTTGATCGTCGGCCAGCCGCCCTCGATGGCTCCGTTGACCACGGCCAGGTACTGTGCCGCCGTCCACTTCGAGCCGTTGGGGTCGTCGAGCATGGACTTGAGATGGGTGATAATGGCCGAGGTCAGCACGCTCATTATTGCCTCCGCAAGCGGTCGTACTTGCGCCCCTGCTGCTCAATCCGCCCGCGCAGTTCGGCCTTCTCTTTGGCAAACTTGCGCGCTTCCAGGGCCTGCTGCCGGGATATGGAATACGAGGCCACCAGGTCCGCCTGATACTGGGCGAAGGCAGCCTGAGCCGCCAGTTCAGCATCGGACAACTCCGGCAGCGCCGGGACGATCTCCCGCTTTCGGCGCGGCCCTTCGTACTGCGGCTCACGCGACAGGGTGTACCAGGCCGAGCCGACCGTGGCAGCCACCACCACTGGCTCACCGGCTCCAAACCCCAGCAAGGGAATGTCGAAGTTATCCCCGCCGGCAAAGCCCAGTTTGACAATCCCGTCAACGCTCATCTAGGTCGCCCTCGTCGATGAAGTCGCGTCAGTCGCATCGTCAAAGGTGAGCGTAAAAGCGGTCGTAACACCGTCCAGTTTCTTGGCGGTCAGCGTCACGCCGGCAATGGCGAACTCGGTCAGCCGCTGCATGATGACGAACAGGGCCTGGGCGGCGGTCGGGGCCACGCCATCGGCGTTATAGGCCTCCGTCAGCGCCGTGGTCCAGATTTCGGCCACGGCATCGGCGGCCAGCGCACTGGCAGTCATCACATTCGCCGCCATTGCCCCGACGCTGGAGTCCATGCGCCCACTTACCAGCGCCGCCGGGATGCGCCCATCGAGTGTCGTGCCAGTGTCGGTTAGGATTGCCGCCGTGTCAGCCTTGACCGCCACAATATCCGCCGCCACATGCGTGCCGGCCGCGTCCGTCACCACCGACTGATAGATGGTTGTCGTGTCAGCCACCGGATCACCTATCGCCTGACCATAACTGCCTAGTGTCTGGTGTGCCGTAGCATCTTCGTCCCAAACTGCATCGGCCACAGTCGCAGCACTCGGAGCTGAGGCGCCGCTAAGTGCCAAGCCTGTTGACCCAGCCCCAGCATGATCGGCAATCGCTTCATCCCAGACTGCATCGGCCACAACCGCTGCAGTCGGAGCCGCCGCCGGAATAGCATCCTTGATAGCTTCGTTGCTATCGGTCGTCTGGTCAAAGGTGAATGACCCAGCTGTCTTGCTCAGCAATTCGTGGAAGACGCTGCCCACGGTCGGCGGCGCGAGGCCATCTATGTCGCTGTCGGCATTCACAAGCTCATCCAGCCGTTGAGCGACCAAAGCATCGTCTACTTCGCTTTGAACTTCGGCATCCCAAGTGGCATTCCAGGGAATAGCCGTCAGAGCCGTGCCTGTGCCGCCGCCCAGGGCATCATCAACTTCGGTTTCGACTTGCGCCTTCATCGTGGTGGACATGCCGCCCAGGTCGGTCAGCCCGGCGCCGGCCACGCCAATATCATCCGTCTGCGCTTCGATGGCTGCAATGTCAGCGCTCATACTCACGCCTGCAGGCGTTCCCAACTTGGGCTGCATGTCGGCAGTATCCACAATGATTGCCTGCACGTCGGTCGCCAACGTCGAGACGTTGGTAGTTGACCCGGCCACATGCGTCAAGTCCACTTCTGGCACGCCAGCCACGCTTTCTATCGCCACCAGCCGGAACGTGCCAGCCACAAAGTTGACCGTCTGGGCGTCAATCGTTACCGACGCCACTACCACGGTGTAGAAACTCCCCGCCGCGTAGAAACCGGCGTCAGCATTGTCACTGGTATCAATGCTGAAACCGTGGATGCCGGTAATCAGGTCCACATCAATGCCGTCAGTGTCGAGCAGCACCACACCGCTATCACTGGCACGCTGCGTCATAGACGTGCCCTTGAAAATCTCAACGTCCGTGATTGCGATGCCCGTGAGGGTGATTGATGCACCAGTGCCACCATCGAACGAATCAAAATAGAAAGGGATTATGGAGTTGAGTGGGACGTTGCCATGTGAAATCATGCAGACCTCACTAGAACTCCGTGTCTAAGCAGCCCGCCGCGCAGCAGCTTGCCGCCAAGGAGTGAGCCTTCTGGGTCACCACCGACTGCCGCCGTGAACGCCCCGCGCCAGCCGCCGCGCCGGCCAAACGCCGGACTGAGTGGTACATGGTCGGCCACCGTTGCGCCCGTCACCGTGCCAGCGTTGGCATTGCCTGACCAGTCGGGTTGGGAACCGGTGCCGGCATAGCCGTAATGAGTGAACAACACACACCCGCTCTCAACGTGTGGATGGAACTGCTGCGCCTGGATTTCTCCCAGGGTTAATACTCTATTCCAATGTCCAAACCACGCTCCCCGGCCTTGTAAAGCGGCGTTGGCGGCAACCCCATTGAAAACGTACAGGTCATCACTGGCTTGGCTATCCCCTGCCCCAGAACCATCTGTAGCAGTACCATACGTTCGTTCTGTTGCCAGAGTGGTCAAGTCGCCCAGGTAGATATTGTGTGCTTCTCCAGCACCAGCACTCTCGTCAAACGTGACAGCGATAAACCACCACTTGTTTGTCGTCAGGTTAGCATTATTGGTAAGATAGATACTATCTGACGTGGCGCGTGAGATCTCTACGGCAATCTCATCGCTAGGACCATCTATATAACACGCCCGGCGATTAGTAGGCCCAGCGATGCCTTTGCGCCAAAACGTGCGATACTGAGTCAGCGTTGTGAAATAGAACCACCAGGCATACGTCCAGGCAGCCGTAGGGTCAAGAGATGCAGCGGCCCCATGATTGACTCTATCGGACGTGGCCGCCCCAAAGACTAGGCTCATGCGTCAGCGTACTCCAGCAGCACATCCACCAGGATCGCTGCCGCCGCCATCGTGTCACCCGCGTCTGTGCCGTCGCGGAACAGAGTGAACTCCAGCGTGTCATTGGCTGCCAGGTTGGCGCTGGTCAAGTTGATCTGGAACTCTAGCCGCCGATTGGCCGCGCCGGGAGCGGTGTCGTTACTGTTCACGCTCTCAATATTGCCAGTCTGGTCCAGACTCTCAGTATCGTTGCCGGTGATGGCGCGGTAGTCGAAGTCCCACTCCACATCACCGGACGTAGCGGTGGTCGTCCAGATGATCGTCAGCTTGGCTGTGCCGACGTAGTTGACCGGGATTTCGCAGAAGCCGGTCAGGCCAATGCGCGTGGCGGTGTCGTTGAAGATAAAGACTAGGCCAGCCCACACATCGTTAGTGAATTTGATTGACGCTGGTTCCTGAAAGACATTCCCGGAAGTATCGGGCTTCGTGCCGGGACCGAGCAGAGAGATACGATGGGTTGCCATTGTCAGCCTCCCCGCTCGAACTTCTGGCGCAGATAGTGCTTGACCAGCGCGGCCTTGACTGGTGCAGCCAGGACAACAGGGGTCGTAGCCGCATTGATGGCTGTGTTGAGCGCCACCCGCGCCGTCGTCTCAAAGTAGTTCTCTATCGCCTGTGCCGCATCGTTCAGGTTGGCCTTGGTGTAGGCAATCGCCACACCGTCAGATGCGACCTGCTGGCGCAAGTGAGTCAGTTGGTCGGAAGTCAAAACAGCCATGGATCACTCCTAAACAAAGGCGGGGACGCCGAGCGTAGGCGTCCCCGCCAGGCTTATTCTGTCAGGCTCCCGCTCAGACTAGCCCAAGTCCAACTTGACTTCGTGATATTCGCAGCCGATGATGGCTGTGCCAGCCGCAGTCCCGGCCAGGCCGGCCAGGTTGAAGGCCGCGCCAGGCGGGATGATGTACCGGCCAAAGCACTCCGCACTCAGCGAAGCGCCCAGGTTGGTGGTCATGGCCGAGGCCGCCGAGTTGCCCAGGATGAACCAGTGGTTCGCCAGGGCAAAGGCCGTGCTCGCCAGGGCGAACACCGCCACGCCCAGCCGGCCCAGGGCTGAGACCTTGCCATTCAGGCTCGTCTGCACCACGGTCGTTCCCGCGTCGGTCGGGGCAGCGATGACCGGCGAGGTCGGCGTGATCTGGCCCAGCAGCGAGAAGTGCTGCGCCGCCGCTTGCGACGTGACGTTGGTCAGCCAGCAGCGGTCGATCACCAGGGAATGGCCGCCCGCCCCGGACGAGTTGAAGATCACCAACTCCGAGCGGGTGGTCGGCCAGACCGCCACGAAGGTAAAGGCATTGGCAGTGGCGATGGAGACCTCGTACGACCGTCCCAGCCGCGACAACTCAGTGACCCCGAGTTGTCCCTGGGCAACAATTTGTTCGCCAAACTTGTTGCCGGTCGCCTCCATCGGGTTGGCAGACACCCCCTCGTAGGGCGCGTTGCCACGAACTCGCAATAGTCTTACGTCACTCATGTTGTTCTTCCTTTCCCTGCTTCCAGGGCAGGGCGGGTACTTGAAAGTAGTGTGTGCGGCGCACCGGGTCAGCGTGCCGGTGCTCGTTGTAGCGCTCTAAGGGGATGACCACCGCCGAGCCGTCGCCCGGCCCGCGCCCGTAGCCGTACTTCTGCTCTACCGCGCGGGCCACCCCTGGATCATCAGTCGTGGCGACGCCGCGCTTATTGAACTTGAGCACGCGCCCGTCCACGTCCAGCACGTCCCGGCTGCCACTCTTGACGATCTCGAAGGTCTTGGGCTTGATGCTGGACACGTCCACGTCCTTTAGGATCGCTTACGGATGGAACAGCGGCGCTCCAAGCGCTTCGGGTTCCGCGTCCGCGTCCGGCTCGGGGGCAGGCGCCACCTTTGGCTCCGGCAGCGCCTCGCCCGTCTCGGGGTCCAGGTGGTAGACCTGGCACAGCAGCGGGACGATTGACACGTCGATGACCTTGCGCGCCTTCTCCACCGTCCCGCCCACCTTGAACATCTCGGTCTGCGTGCCGCCGTCCTCGACATAGACCAGGCCCACCTCGTCTACCTTCTTTCCATCTTCGCTCTTCCACAGCAGGTGGGCCGGGTGGCCCAGACGGAACTTCTCCGGCAGGTCGAGTTTGATTTGCGGCATCGCTTCTCCAAAAGTCTAAGGGGGGTGTTGCCCACCCCCCGGTCTTACGCAGTCACAACCGTCACGGTCTGGGTCTCCTGCGTCATGGTGTGGCACAGCCAACTGGTGCCGTCCCAGATCATCAGGAACCCGCCGCCGGCCCGCTCGGACGCGGTTTGCAGCGCCACCGAGTCGGCCGTCAGGTCGTTCAGGGTGGTGATCGTGTCGGCGGTATCGCTCGCCACGATCAAGTTCTGGGCGAGGACAGCGCCGTAGCAGATAACCCACCAACCGGTCTCCAGCGTGCCACTGGGCGGCAGGGTCAGAGTGACCGAGCCGGCCGCGGCCCGGTTGGTGATGATCTTGCCCAGGTCGCGGTAAGTCATCCGGTAGGCGGCCGTCTTGGCTTCGATGACGAACAGGGGCGGGGCACCGTTGATATAGTTCATTGGCCCTGCTCCTTACGCAACCGTCATGGTCTGCGTCTCTTCAGCGAAGATGAAGGTCAGCCAGCCGGTCCCGTCCCAGACGAACATCCACCCACCGCCGATGATCTCCGTCGCCGTGGAATACGCCACACTGTCGGCCGTCAGATCGTTGAAGGTGGTCATGTTGTCCAGGGTGTAGTGGACGGCGACCACCACATTCGAGTCCGCCGCCGAGTAGACCATGCACCACCAGCCGGCAGGCACATCGCCAGTGATGGGCAGATAAAGGGTCGGCGTGGTCGCGCCGCGGGTTGTAAACAGGGTGCCCAGGTCGCCGGGCACCATCCGGTAGTCGGTCGTCTTGGCCGCAATCTTGTAGAAGGAAGGTCCGAAGATCATGTTGATTTGCCTTCCGCTTAGGCTTCGAGCCCACTGGCGTACTCGCCGCGAACCAGGCAGTTTTCTCGGGCTCTCCCGTAGCCCCCGTACCACTTCCACCCGAGCACGCCGAACTGGTCCACCGCGCCTTGCATCTTGGGGCCGACGATGGTGCCGAACTCGCTTTCCATCTGGTTGTCCCACAGCTTGACCATCGAGTACGGCGAGCCGTACAGGACGGGGTACACGTTGTCATTGTTGTTGACCGCTTCGCCGACGGCGTGGTCGTACAGCAGCCCGCCGTTGGGGCCAGCGCCGACCACGGTGATCGTGGTCGAGGACGTGGACACCCACTTGACGCGCTCCAGGTTGGCGTCAAAGGTGTTGCCGGTCTCTTCGGTGCCGATGTTCAGCCAGTCGCCGACCGAGATGTTGGAGGCGGAGGCGACTTCGATGGTGGTGCCCAGCGCCTGGTTGGCGGTACCACCCAGGGAGGCGGCGATGGTCGTCGCTACGGCCGAGGCGTTGTCGATGCCCGCGCCGGCGAACACCTTGGCGTCGCCAGAGACAAGCAGCTTGAACGGGCCAACCTTCCCCAACTCGAAGTTGAGGATGATTTCCTTGTCCTGGTAGATGCCGACATTGACGATGTTTCCGCCCACCCGCAGGTTGTAGTACACCGCCGGGTGCATCAGCGCCAGCCAGTTGTTGATGCCTTCGGCGGCGATCATGTACGGGCAGCGCAGGGTCTGGAGCCAGGTCTGGATTTCTGCGATGTTAGCATCCGTCAGAAGGTGCCCAGCAGTGCCAGCGTCGAGCGAGGCGCGGGCCGCGCCTCGCTGGACGAGCGAGCCCTGCAAGGCGGTGTTAATCGCCACCCACTCCACCGAGCGCATCATCTGGTCGCCGATGGCGCGGTAGCGGGCTTCGCCGTAGTCGGTGAACACCTGGGTGTCCACCGCTTCCGCCCAGTCCACCGCGTCGGCGCGGCTGGTGGGGGTGATGACCACGGAGATGTCCCGGAACTGGCGCGGGGTGATGTCCACGGTCTGGGAGATCACGGCGGTGGCGATGGGCAGGACCGACAGGAAGGGCAGGGTGATGGACGAGCCCAGGCGGGCGGCCGTCTCCACCTCGTAGTAATCCTTGCCGGTCGAGAACTGGTCATAGTTTCGGACGGCGGCGGCGGCTTCCAGGTACTTCGAGCCGTACAGCGTCCGAATGCTGTTGGAAAGGTTGCTGGTTGTCTGAGGCATTGCTTATTTCCTTATCGGCGCAGCAAGCCCTCCAGTTGTTTGCCGATCTTGACCATTTCCTTTTGGTTCTTGATCGGGTCACGTTTGAGCTGAGCCAGCCGCGCAGTCAGTTGTTCCGCGTTCTCGGGTGGGCCGGGCGGCGCTCCGCCGCTGGGGACCACCGAGAGATTGCCGCTCTCGACCTGCTGGTCGGCAGCGGCCTTGCGCGCCTTGCGGTCCTCTTCCAAGAGCCGCTTGCGCTCCTTCTCCACATCCTCGGCCAGGGCCGCTTTGGCGCGCGCCTTCAGGTCGTCGGCGCTGGTGGCGCCGACCAGGCGGGCGTCGTCGTGGGCGAGACCGTATCCCACGGCAATATCCGCCACGTAGGCGTACCACTGCTGCCACTGTGCCTGCTCGGCCTGACCGTCGTCGTAAGCCCGAGCCTTTTGCAGCACTTCAAGTTGCCCCTCCCAGGCATCGGCCTGCTCGTCGCCGGCGTTCTTCAGCCGGGCGGTAGCGGCCTGGGTGAGCTGCTTGATCTGCTGCTGGTACTGCCGGTGTAGCCGCGCCTGTTCCCGATCTTTCGAAGCCTGGGCCTCTCGCTGGGCCTGAGCCACAGCGGCTTTCACGAGCTTGTCAACATCGGCTGGCGGGGTCGCGGGTACGGCGTTGGCAGGGGTCGAAGCGGTAGCGGCTCCGTTCTGCGCGGGCGTAGTTTCAACCTCGTCCGGCATCGTTCTTCCTTTCGGTTGTAAAAGAAAAGGGCCAGCAACCGCCCGATAGCAGTGTGCTGGCCCGTGGGCCGATCTATAAAATTGTGCGCTGTAGCGCGCCCTACTCTACTCGTCCGTCGGGGGTCAGGCGCCAGAGCGTCATGGCCGGCCCGCTGAACGTGACTAAAAGCATAGCCGATTTCTGGCTGTAACGCAACTCCCGCGCTTTGGCAAGCAAACGCCACTCCCAGTCAGCCAGTTCCTGAACCTTAGCCGATTGCCTGTAAATGGGCTGAATGATGTCTCGACTGACAAGTTCCATTACGTCAATCCCGTGCGGCTGGGGCGCTGCTGGTAGACGCGCAGAACCTGCGGGTACACCCGCTCGCCCCGGTAGTTGTCATCCCGTCCGGGCGTGCGGCCTTCCGCTTGCATCACGTACTCCTGCCAGACGTAGAAGGCGGACATCAGCCGACCAAACTGTTCCGACCCCTGAGCCTGGATGAACTGGATCAGGCGGGGGTGCTGCCGCAGATACCCCACTTGCTCGAACTGCCCGGCCAAGTGCAGGAAGTCCCACAGCTCCACCCACAGGTCGGGCTTCTCGGCCTTGAGCTTGCCGGAGAAGTCCAGCCATTCACCGATGAGCGCGGCCGATGGGTCGTCAAGCGGGAGACCTTCAGCAGTTGGTGCCGCTGCTCTTGGACGCCTACCGCCACCACCCTGCCGGGGCTTGCTGCCCGGCCCGCCCAGAGGGGTGTAGACCTTGCGGGGTGCCCCGGCAACCCCACCGCCGCGGCCACCCGCGCCACCCGCCCCGCCGCCCCTTGGTTGGCCTGTGCCTTCCATGAACGGCCCCGCCTGCTCACCTGCGGTCGGACCCAGGTAGGGCCCATAGGTGAACCCGCCGCCCTTGCGCTTTTCCCGGTCAATGTTCTGCTTGGAGAGCTTGACTTCCCCATCTTCCCCAATGTTGACGTTCAGGCCCAGGATGTCCGACAGGGCCGAGACAGACGGGTAATCATAGGCCCGCGCCTGCCCTGCCACCAGCCCCGCATCGGCGAAGGCTTTACCCAAGGCGGTCAACTGGGCCAGTTGCGCGTCATCCATGCTTCTCAGCAGGGCCACGTAGCGGGTCCAGTTGGCATCAGGGGTGGTGCCCACGTAGCGGATGAGCGCATCGCGGATAGACTTGGAATCGCCCACGAACTGAACCAGGCCGTCAATCCCGGACGCCACCGGCTCCCACTGCGCAGGGCCGCCCGTGCGCGCGTCCACGAACGGCTGATCCATGTAGGCCAGGCTGCCAGTCGCGCCAAAGTAGGCCACCAGCGGGTCAAGGAAATTCTCCTCATACGCCATCAGGTTATCCGTGTTCAGGTGGGTGTAACTGGCCTCCATCTTGGCAATGATCTCGGCCCGTTGCGACTCGACCAGCGCCTCGGCGGCGGTCTGGGCGTCGGTAGGCGGAGCAGCCGCGCCGCCACCCCCACCGCCTGGCCCGATCAGGTTCTCCAACTCCATCTGCTCCTGGCCGGCCCGCAGCCGCTCTTCAAAGACTGACTGGCCGGTTAGGGCTACGTCAGTTCGGAGTTCAGGCAGGGCCAGGTCCGGCAGACGCTCTTGGAAGGCAGATACCTGGGCGTCGAGGCCCTGGTCAAACTCCTTCTTAGCATTCAGGTAGGCGTCGATGTGATCCGCGTGTTCCTTCTTGTACCGCTTGGCAATCTCGGCCGCCACCGCATCAAACTCGCCCATCCGGTCGAGCGCCCGGTACTGGTCATAGATCGCCTTCTCGGTCGTGTGGGCGTCAAAGAACTTGCCGCGCAGGTTGGCTTCAATGGTCTGAATGCTGGCGTAGTAGGCCGCGAGTTGCGTATCCGCCAGCAGCAAGTCACTCTCACGGGCCGAGACCTGTTCCAATTCCGGGTAGCGGGTGCGCAGCCGGTCCCGCTGGTCGGCGGTCAGCCCGCCGAACTTATAGGTCTCGTACAGTTCGAGCGTGTCGGCGTCAAATTCGCCCACCAACGTTGCCTGCATGTTCCGGTAAGCCGAGCGCGCCTCGTCCCATTCATCCTGGTTCGCCAGGCCGGGCGCAGCCAGCAGCCCGCCCAGGTTGGCAATGGAGTCCATGAAGGCGCGCATGTCGGCGCTGGCCCCCGCCCGCCAACTGTCGGGGATGCCCTTAGCGTCGTAGAATTGAGACAGCAGTTCAGAGTCCATGCCAGCCGAGTCCAGGTAGACATCGTTGGCCCGGCCCGGCGGGAGCCGAGACAGCACGCTCCAGGCGTAATCTTCGTCGCCATCGGTCCCGGCTTTGTTCCACAGGGTGTACAGGCCATACGCCTGATTGGCCGGGTCGTCATAGAACTGGCGCAGCCGAGCCGAATACTCGTCCGCCGTCAGGCTGCCGCGCTCAGCGCGCAGCGCCGCATACGCCTGCTGGCTCTGCTGGATTTGCACCTGGGTCTCGGTCTTGTAGCGCACGCCGGGGCCAATCAGCCAGCTCGACAGGAGCGGGCTGGGGTATCGCTGCCCGTCGGCCGTCGTGGTGAACAACTCCCCCTGCCGCCAGCGTTCGACGGCCTGCCGGAACACATCGTAGGCGGCGGCGTACTCGGTGTTGTTGCGGTAGCGCTCGTCGAAGGGATGTGAAGTAATGTAGGCCACCTGCTCGGCCATCTCTTCGGTGATGGCGCCCTCCTGCACCATCTGGGCCACGTGCTGAGCAATCTGCTTCTGGTCGTACTTCGTGCCCACGAACACGTCGCCCTGGTCCGTCTTGGTGAACATCAAGTTATAGGTGGGCAGCGTCCTGCCGAGCGACTCCGGCGCCCAGCCGGTGACGCCGTGGATGAGAGACGTCAGCCCAGAGATGCGCTGGGAGTAAGAATAGGCCAGCTCATCGTTCCCGTTGAAAGCAGCCAGCGCGCCCAGGATTTGCGGGATAGCGGCGTGGGTCGAGCCGGGGCCGTAGTCGTTGAGCGTGGTGTACAGCCGACCCATTGGGTCGCCCATCTGAACCGGGTCGTGGTAGTCCGGCTTCCAGGCCTGATAGGTCGGGTCCAGGTTGGCGAAGATGGGGAAGGAGAGAAATCCACCGCCGGCCACGTCACGGACGATGTTGGCCTTCATCCAATCCGGCTGGTCGTCGTTGAGCTTGGCGACCTGCTGGTGCATGTTCTGGAGCGCCCAGACGGCGTGCGGGTTGGTGAACACCCGCCGCGCCCAGGCGGCGGCTTCGCGCGTGTACCAGTATGGATAGGCATACACCGTCCGAAAGAGCATGTCGAAGTTGCGCCGGTCGGAGTAGTTGAAGTAGGTCGCATCGCGCAGGGAAGTGCCGAACCGTTCCGCGACTTGCCGAGTTTCAGCCAGCCGAGCCTTGGCGAGCTTGGCCGCGTCTTGAAGCGCGCGGGCGGCGTCGGGCGAGAAGTTGTCGTAGCGGGTGCCCCAGGCCAGCATGGTCTCGTCGCGCCAGGCGCGCAGGTCGCGGATCAGGTGGGGGAGTTGAGCGCGCTTGGCGCGGGCCGGGTCTATCGGGATGGGCTCGGGGCCGGGCTGCGGCGGGGCCGATACTTCGGGCACAGCCGCGGGCGGAACTTGAACGGGTGGCGCTTGCCTGGCTGCCCCCGTCAGCGCGCCTTCGGGGATGGTGGGCTTTACCCCGCCCTGTTCCCAGGCGCGCACAGCTGCTTCAATCTCATCGGCGGGCTTGCCCAGCATCCGCAATATTTCAGGCTCAGGCGGGACACCATTGAGCGGGTCACCCTTCGCCAGAATGTCCATCAAATACTCTTTGACGCGCATCACCGTCAGGCCCTTGTCCTGCCCGGCGTCGGCGATGATCTTGCGCAGCGCGGACTCGACGGTAGCCCGACGGACTTTGAAGCGTTCCACCAGGTCGGAGTACCAACTTGGATAAGTGGAGGGTTGACCCAGCACCTGCCGGTCAATGCCGTAGTCAATGAAGACTCGCTCACCGGGCGCGCCCTGATTCAAGTCGGTCAGCATCTGGCGGGCGGTCTGCTCCATCGCCCGGCTCATGTCATCAGGCAGGTTGTGGCGCGGCTGGCGCACTGCCTGGTCTGTCAAGTCAACCGCAGGCTGTATCGGCAGCGGTTGGACGGGCTGAGTCGGCAGCGCCGTCGTCTCGCGCGCCACGTCGGGCGGGATGCGCAAACTGACCGGTTTGTCAGTGAAGTAGATCGACTCACCTGAAAGTCTGTCAATGACTCCATCATACCCATTGGCCTTGGCCCACTCAGCCATGCGGAGCGTATCACTCGCACTCCGGTTTTCAAATCGACTACCAAATGCCTTATTTGCCAGCGTGTTGATGCGCTCAAAATCCTGCTTATCTTGAATGATGAGCGGATTGCGCATAGGGGTTTGAACCTGGTACACATTCCCGGCAACAGGCTCAACGGGTGTATCCCCCATCACAAAAGCAGCTATATTTCGGCGTCCCTTGGAATACTCCAGTGCTCGCTTCTCATCCGTCAGGTAGACGCCGTAGCCCCAGTCCCCTTCGCCGGGCCTAATCTCAGTCAGTCCAGGAGTCTGGCTGCCGTGATAAAGAACGTCAGGCGGCTTGCCAGCAATGACGGTTGTCTCGCGGGCCACATCGGGCGGGATGCGCAGATCCGCTGGCACGTGCGCCGCTTCCACGCCCTCGCGGAAGTTGTGCCAGGCGTCGATCTCCTCGCGGAACAGACGGCTCCATTCCGCGCTGTTCGCTTCCATCTGGGCCAGCATGGCTTCCGGCCCCTGGAGTTTGGCAGCCCGGAGTTCGCCCACCATCCGGCCCGCGGCTTGGTTCTGCTTCAGATCCAACTCCTGCTTGAGCGTCAGCCAGGCTTCTTGCTGCGCGCCGCGAGCCGCCTCATCGGGGATGGAGTCCACCGCATCGCGGGCCATCGCCTGGGCCAGCACCTTGGGCTCACGCGCCGCTTCCCGTTTTGGCAATTCCAGCCGAGCAATATCGTCAATCTCCGACTGGGCCATGCCCGAACGCGCCAGGGCCTCGCGGTAGGCTTGCTCGAAGGCGTCCTGGGCCGGGGACGTGTACGGCTGTGCGTCGTTCACCCCTCGGCGCAATTTGACTTCCAGGTCTGTCACCGCCTGCTTGAAGGCGGGAGCATCGGCGGCGTCGAGCGTCCTGCCTACCTGCCCGTCCACACTATAGGCGCGGAACTTAGTCGCCCACTGCGGGGACAGGTTGCGCCAGGTCTCGTTGCCCAGGATGTTCTTTACCGCCCGGTCAATGTCAGTCGGGTCCCAACTGGCGGTGATGCCGCCAAAGAAGCGTTCAGACGCTTCTGCCCCAATGGCCTGGCGTATGGTCGCGACCATCTCAGCCGGGAGAATGTCCTGCCCGCGCCAGACCTTGCCAAACACCCAGTCGATCCCGCGCTTGATCGCCATCTGGGCGAACACATCTTCCTGAGCCTGCTTGAATCTCGCCGGCAGGTTGACGGCCTTCATCAGCAGGTTTTTCTCACCGCCCACCCGGCCAATGGACTCAGCCGCTACGGCGCGGGTGGCGCTGGGGACAAACCCGCGCCAGGTATTCTTGAAGAAGCCGGGCTCAAAGTTGCCCAGCACGCCATCGGTAATTCCATCGGTAACACTCGCCAAAGCGTCTCGCCCAACACGCCCAAAGCTCCCCAACTGCAAGCGCGCATAGGCGCCCTGGTAAGCGGCCCAGTAGCGGCCCGCCTTGTCCACAGCGGTGGAAGTCTTGCTCACCCCGGCTAGCTCTTCGGACGCGCGCAGGAAGCGGCCCAAGAGATTTCGGGCAGCTCCATCGGCGGCCTGGGTGACTGCCTTCGCCACGCCCGGCCGGTAGCCAGCGTCAATCGTCTCGATCAGCTTGGCGACTTGACGGCGCGCGCCGCCGGAGCCGATGACCTTCTGCAACACCAGGCCCGTCACCTGGCCGGCGCTGCTGGTGACGGGTGAAATAATGCTGCCGGTGGTCAGGCCCAATTCCTTGAGCCGGGCGGCATCGCGCGGGCCGGCCGTTCGCAGTAGGCCATAAGCGTCGGCGGTGACGCGCCAGGACTCATCGCCCGTCGCCGCCTTGACGAACATCTGCATGAGCTCCAGCTTCTCATCGGCGGTCTGCCCTACACGCACCCAACTATCCAGGGTCGTCATGGCGGTTTCAGCCGTCAGGGACGCGACCGACTCGGGCATACGCTGGAAGAGCTTGCCCACCACCGGCAGTTGGCCCAGCCCCTGCTTGATTCGGCTGACTTCAAACAAGTTTCCCGAACGAATGAGCGCGGCAGTTTCCGCAGGTTTCAAGGCCGACCCAACCTGGCTGAAGCGGAAGGCTTCACTGGCCAAGTCCTGGAAGCGCCGCGCCTGGGTGAGTTGGCTGACCAGGATGAGCGGGTCGAGGGCCAGACCAAGGAGCATCTGGTTGATGGGATGGACCTGCTCGATGTTCGTCCGGCCTTCGACAATCGCCTGCCAGGCCTCGCGCCAGTTGGGGAGTGGACCACCCGCATCGGGGGAAGCGGTGACTGGCTTTCCAAACCCGTTGTATCCCAGGTTGTCGAGCGAGACTTCCCAAAAGGGACGAGACAGATCAGGCAGGGTATTGCCCAGGCGGGGATACTTCTTCGAGAGAGTGGTCGAGGCCGCAGCCAATCGCCCAGTGGTCTGCAAGAACGGCTCTTGGAGGACGTCCAGCACCGAGCCCAACCCCTGGGCAATGGACCGCTCCAGCTTGAGCCCGAGCGGCGGCGCCTGCCCAGCGGTGACGGGACGCAGCACCCGTTCCGGCCCGTAAACGTTACCGGCCGGGTTCAGCCCAAGGCGCTGTTGCTCTTCGGTCTGTGTGACGGGCGTGGAGACGGCGGCCACTCTCTCGGCCAGGTTGATCGCCAGCGGGCCGAACAGATTTGCGCCGAGACCGGGCAGGCCACCCGTGGCCCGTGCCCGCTCGACATCGGCCTGTGTGGCTGTCTTGGTCATCCAGTTCCCGAACGGCCCGCCTTGGTATTGGACAGGCGGTCTCAGGAAGTTGCCGGCTGCCTGAACAACCGCGGCCGGCCCTGGCAGGAGAGCCCCAGCGGCGGCTC
>Ga0209521_10000466_pt1 | contig 30929 bp, 26 predicted proteins | sample Rifsed19ft4_FD_184016 | JGI IMG/M metagenome (GOLD analysis project Ga0209521, IMG submission 184016) | Soil microbial communities from Rifle, Colorado, USA - sediment 19ft 4 (version 2) | ecosystem: Environmental > Terrestrial > Deep subsurface > Rock core/Sediment | place: Rifle, Colorado...
GGCTGCAGTATCGGCAGCATTTCCGGCATCACCGGGTGGGTCGGGAGCTTGTGGCCGATGTACTCCTCGATCTCCGGCAGCGAAAACACGTAGCGCTCGCAGGCAAAGCTCACGGCATCACCGCTGGCGCCGGCGCGCGCGGTGCGGCCGATGCGGTGCACGTAATCCTCGGCGTTCTGCGGCAAGTCGAAATTGAACACGTGCGAGACGTCGGGGATGTGCAGACCGCGCGCGGCCACGTCGGTCGCCACCAGCACCGGCAGCCGGCCTTCCATGAAATCCTGCAGGATGCGCAGACGTTGCGTCTGCGGCACGTCGCCCGAGAGCACCTCGGCGTTCAGGCCGTTGCCCTTGAGCCAGGCGGCGATGGTTTCCGCCGCGTCCCTGGTGTTGGTGAACACCAGGCTGCGGGTCGGATCCTTTTGGCGCAGCAGGTGCACCAGCAACGGAATCTTCTCCTCGATCGCCGTGTGGTACAGCGCTTGCGTGACCTTGTCGGCGGTGCGCTTGTCCGGCTCGATGCGCACGAACTGCGGATTGTTCATGTGCTCGTAGGCGAGTTCGGTAACGCGGTAGGAAAGCGTGGCCGAGAACAGCATGCTCAGGCGCGCGCCGGGCGGCGGCATGCGCCGCAGCAGGAAACGGATGTCCTTGATGAAGCCGAGGTCGAACATGCGGTCGGCCTCGTCGAGCACCATCACCTGCACCGCCTCGAGGTCGAACACGTGCTGCTTGAAATAATCGATGATGCGCCCGGGCGTGCCGATCAGCACGTCCACGCCCTCTTCCAGCATGCGCCGCTGCGTGTCGTAACCGGTGCCGCCGAAGACGAGGCCCAGCCTGAATCCGGTGTGCGCGCCCAGCGCCACAGCATCCTTGTGAATCTGCACCGCCAATTCGCGCGTCGGCGCGAGCATGATCGCGCGCGGCTGCGTCGGGCGGCGATCTTCCGGCAGGTGCGTCAACAGATAATTGAAGGCGGCGAGCAGAAACGCCGCGGTCTTGCCGGTGCCGGTCTGTGCCTGACCGGCGACGTCCTGCCCGGCCAGTGCCAGCGGCAGGGCTTCGGCCTGGATAGGCGTGCAGTACTCGAAGCCAGCCTCGTGCACAGCCCGCAACAGGGACTCGGGCAGGTTCAGTCCGGCGAAGGACTTGTCAGTAAGATGGTGATCACTCATAAAACGGGAGCGCAAGCATATATGAATGGCAAGACGAGCGCAGCAGGGCTACATTATTTTTGATTACCCAGCGGCACTTTTAAGGGGATGGCGGCGGCGTGACTTGCATTTCAGGGCTTTTTCAGCCCAAACTATGGGCCATCAACCTTTCATTCAGCCCGCGGCCAGCCGGTCCGGCCGAATCCCATTGAATACAGACGGAAGCATGCGACACATGAGTCAAGGCATTGTAAACATCAGCGATGACAGCTTTGAGGTGGAAGTGCTCAAGGCCGAGGGGCCGGTGCTGGTGGACTACTGGGCGGAGTGGTGCGGACCGTGCAAGATCATCGCCCCGGTGCTGCAGGAAATCGCCGAGGAGTACAAGGGCAAACTCAAAGTCGCCAAACTTAACATCGACGAAAACCCGCAGACGCCGCCCAAGTACGGCATCCGCGGCATCCCGACCCTGATGTTGTTCAAGAACGGCAACGTCGAGGCCACCAAGGTGGGCGCGGTTTCCAAATCGCAACTGGCGGCATTCATCGACGGCAATCTGTAAAGGCGGCACCGGCCCTCGGCACTGGACGAGGGCTGTAACTGGTGCTATGGTTTAACTGAAGTATAAAAATTCCAAGACGTTCCTGCTTCTAACTTACTCCTGATTATTCATTCCCCGGGCTTCACGGCGGGTCGGTAGCGCCCCCGGTGCGTCCGGAAGCGGTGACCACATGAACGCAAATTTAATGAATCTCTCTGAACTCAAGCGCAAGCCCGCGACGGAGCTTGCCGAAATGGCCGCGGCCCTGGACGTCGAAGGCGGCGGCCGGTTGCGCAAACAGGACCTGATCTTCGCGATCCTCAAGGCCCAGGCGAAAAAGGGCGAGGACATCATCGGCGAGGGCGTGGTCGAAATCCTGCAAGACGGCTTCGGATTCCTGCGATCGGGAGATGCCTCTTACCTCGCCGGGCCGGATGACATCTACGTCTCGCCCTCACAGATACGCCGCTTCAACCTGCGTACCGGCGACACCGTCAAAGGCAACATCCGCCCCCCGAAGGAATCCGAACGCTACTTCGCCCTCCTCAAAGTCGACGAAATCAATTTCCAGAACCCGGATGAAGCCAAGAACAAGGTTCTGTTTGAAAACTTAACTCCACTCCATCCGACGGACCGCTTCCGGCTCGAGCGCGACAATGCCTCGACCGAGAACCTGACCGCGCGCGTGATCGACCTGATCGCGCCCATCGGCAAAGGCCAGCGCGGCCTGCTGGTCTCACCGCCCAAGGCCGGCAAGACCGTGATGCTGCAGAACATCGCCCACGCCATTACCGCCAATCACGCGGACGTGTTCTTGATCGTGCTGCTCATCGACGAGCGCCCGGAAGAAGTCACCGAAATGCAGCGCTCGGTGCGCGGCGAGGTGATCTCGTCCACCTTCGACGAACCGGCCAGCCGCCACGTGCAGGTCGCCGAGATGGTGATCGAGAAGGCCAAGCGTCTGGTGGAACACAAAAAGGATGTCGTCATTCTGCTCGACTCGATTACGCGTCTGGCACGTGCCTACAACACCGTCGTGCCCGCTTCAGGCAAGGTGCTGACGGGTGGTGTCGATGCCAACGCGTTGCAGCGGCCCAAGCGGTTTTTCGGCGCCGCGCGCAACATCGAGGAAGGCGGCAGCCTGACGATTATTGCCACCGCCCTGATAGACACGGGGTCCAAGATGGACGACGTGATTTACGAGGAATTCAAGGGCACTGGCAACATGGAAATCCACCTCGACCGGCGCCTGGCGGAAAAGCGTTCTTATCCCTCGATCAACATCAACCGTTCCGGCACCCGCCGTGAAGAACTGCTGCTGATCCCGGAAGAGCTGCAGAAGATATGGATCTTGCGCAAGCTGCTGCACCAGATGGACGAACTCGAGGCCTCGGAATTCCTGCTCGAGAAGCTGCGCGCCACCAAAAACAACGGCGAATTCTTCGATTCCATGAAGCGTTAGGTGGTTAAGCCGCCACGGCTGGGCTTGCCCGCCGTCTTGCATCGGCCCTTTGATTCCCCGTACAATGCGCCCCTTTCGCCGTCTGCCCGTCCGTACGGGCAAGAAAATACTGTGAGATCAATGACATGAAAGAAGGCATTCATCCCGCCTACAAGGAAACCAAGGTCAACTGCAGCTGCGGCAACAGTTTCGTGACGCGCTCGACCCTGGGTGACGATCTGCACGTGGAAGTCTGCTCCGCGTGTCATCCGTTCTACACCGGCAAACAGAAACTGGTGGACACCGGCGGGCGCGTCGAGAAATTCCGCCAGAAGTACGGCATGAAAAAATAAGTAACCACCTGACTGTCACCCTCACCCGGATACCCTCACCCTCACTCCCTCTCCCGCTAAAGCGGGAGAGGGAGGCGAGCCGAGCGCGCTACGCGCGATTTCATTTACTCTGGGCGCTCCGGGTGGGCGCCTTTTTGTTTTCAAGCCTCCTGGCCTCGACGACTTCTGTTGCCGACGAGACGGTAACAGTCCGGCACGTGCTCGACGGCGACAGTTTCATCCTCGCCGATGGCCGCCAGGTTCGACTGATCGGCGTTAACGCCCCCGAGTTCGGAAAAGACGGCGCGCCGGACCAGCCGCACGCCAAGACAGCACGCACACGCCTCGCGGGCCTGGTCGAGAAAAAAAGTGTGGTGCTCGTCCTCGAACAGGAACACCGGGACCATTATGGCCGCCTGCTGGCGCGCGTGCGGCTGCCGAACGGCAGCGACGCGGGGGAGCGATTGCTGCGCGAGGGCCTGGCGTGGGCGATCGCAATTCCGCCCAACCTCGAAAAGCTCGCGGCCAATCTTGCGGCGGAACACGAGGCGCGCGCCGCGCGGCGGGGTGTGTGGAACGAACCTGCCTATGCGCCGAAACCGGCCGAACGATTGACCGCGCGCGATACCGGATTTCAGCTCATTGAAGGCAAGATACTTCGGCACGGCCAGGGGCGGCATCTGATGTATTTTGATCTCGCGCCTCGTGTGACCCTGACCGTACCGCGCGAGGATTGGAAAAAATACTTTGACGTGCAGGAAAGCACTAATGTCGCGGGAGACAGGATGTCGGGAGCGACCAAAGGCAAACCGTCCGAGTGGGTCGGCCGCCGGGTGGTCGCGCGCGGCTGGCTCACCGAGTCCAAGGGCCGGTTGCACCTGCGTGTGCCGCATCCGGCCATGCTAACATGGCGCGATTAAGGCCATGTGTAACCGTAGCTTCCGAGATTTTCTAACCCCCCTTCTTCTGACCGCCACCGCGGCGGGCTTTATTTCCAGCTGCGCCACGAATCCCGTCACGGGCACACCGGATATGGTGTTCATGACCGAGGCCAAGGAGATTCAGCTCGGGGACAGCTACGACAGCAAGGTCAAGCAACAATACAGCGTCTATCCCGACCCGGAACTCCAGGCCTACGTCCAGGGGATCGGCAAGAAACTGGCGGCGCAAAGCCACCGCCCTCATCTCACGTTTCACTTCACCGTGCTCGACAGCCCGGAGATCAACGCCTTCGCCCTGCCGGGCGGACACATCTACATCACCCGCGGGATTCTCGCCTATTTCAATTCCGAGGCCGAACTCGCCGCCGTGCTGGGTCACGAGATCGGCCATGTCACGGCCCGTCACGGGGTGCGCCAGCACTCCGCCGCAACCGCCACTGGCGTGGTGGGGGCCATCCTGGGGGCCGCCACCGGCATCCAGGCCACCCAGGATTTGTTCAGCGTCTTCGGTAACGCCATGCTCTCGGGCTACGGGCGTGATCATGAACTCGAATCCGATCGCCTCGGCGCGGAGTACCTGGCGCGCACGGGTTACGACCCACAGGCCATGATCAAGGTCATCGGCGTCCTGAAAAACCAGGAGGAGTTCGAGAAAAAACGCGCCGCCGCCGAAAACCGCCAACCGCGTATCTACCACGGCGTGTTCGCGAGTCATCCCAGCGCTGACAAGCGCTTGCAGGAAGTAGTCGCGGAGGGGGACAAATTCAAAACGCTCTCGGTTCCCGGCATCAAGCGCGAGGATTATCTCAAGCGGCTCGACAAACTGGCGTATGGCGACGGCGCCAAGGAAGGAATACGACGCGGTCGCATGTTCTACCATCGCGACCTCAATATGGCGTTGACCTTTCCCGAGGGATGGCGCATCGAAAATTCCCCATACGCCATTGTCAGCTGGACACCGGAGAAAGAAGTTTTAGTGATGGTAAAAAAACTTACCCTGCCATCGGACAACACCGCATCGCTTGAATCATTCCTGAAAAGCCAGGCAAAACTGAGCGCGCAATTCCATGGCAAGCCGATAGCGGATATGAAACTGCCATCGGTCACGGGCACGGATCGCATGTCCAGCCCCTTTGGCACACGCGAAACGCGCGTCTCGGCCGTTCGTTACGGTCAGAACGCCTACCTGTTCTTCGGTGCGACCAAGGAACCCGCGGCGTTCACGCGTTTCGATCCTGATTTTATTGCCACCGCCGCCAGCCTGCGCCCTCTGAAGCCGGCAGAAAAACCATGGGCCGAAGGTCAGCGTCTGCGTTTGGTGCGGGCACGCGCGGGCGATGCCTTTGCCACTCTGGCCAAGGCGTCGCCGCTCACCGAGTACAGCGAATCGACACTGCGCCTGATCAACGACAAATTCCCGGACGGGGAACCACGGGCAGGCGAACTCATCAAGATCATCGAATAGGCAATATCCAATGACAGGACGAACGAGCGTTAGCGAGTAGGGCTACGTTTATGAATGACAAGACGAGCGAAGCAGGGCTACATTGATGACCAAGGACAAGAGACAAGCGGCGCTCGACTATCACGCGCTGCCCACGCCGGGCAAGATCGCCGTGGTGCCGACCAAGCCTGCGAGACCCAGCACGACCTCTCGCTCGCCTATTCGCCGGGCGTGGCCGAGCCAGTGCCCGCGGAAGTATTGCGCGCCTACGGCCTCGAACGCCTGGAATACGGCCCGGAATACATTATCCCCAAGCCCCTCGACCCGCGCCTGATCAAGACCGTCCCGCCGGGCGTGGCGCGCGCGGGATACCCGGCACATTACCCGAAACCGTGATGTAACCGGCCCGCTTGGGCCGGCAACCTCCTCGGCTATACTGGCGGCAAAGCACAGGGACTGGTCATGCAAAAAATCACCATTGTCGGCGTCGGGCGCGTGGGCGAATCCACCGCCCACAACCTCGCCAAGCACGAGACCTGCCGCGAGATCATGCTGATCGACATCATGGAAGGCGTGCCCCAAGGTACGGCGCTCGACATCCAGGAATCCGCGCCGATCTACGATTTCGACACCAAGCTCACCGGTTCGAACGAACTCAAGGACATGGCCGGCTCGGACATGGTGGTCATCACCGCCGGCGTGCCGCGCAAGCCGGGCATGTCGCGCAGCGACGTGCTGGAAACCAACCTCGCCGTCCTCTACGGCATTGTCGACGAGGTGGTCAAACACGCGCCCCAGGCCATGCTGCTGACGGTCACGAACCCGGTCGACGTGCTGACCTACGCAGCCTGGAAACGAACCGGCTGGCCACGCCACCGCGTCTTCGGCATGGCCGGCGTGCTCGATTCCGCGCGCATGGCGAGCTTCGTGGCCATGGAGACCGGCTTCTCGGTCAAGGACATCAATGCCATGGTGCTCGGCGGGCACGGCGACAGCATGGTACCGATGACGCGTTTTACCACCATCAATGGCATTCCCGTCGAGCATTTCCTGTCGAAGGAGAAAATCGAGAAGATCATCAAGCGCACGCGCGAGGGCGGCGCGGAAATCCTGAACCTGCGCAAGACCGCCAGCGCCTACGATGCGCCGGCCGCGGCGATCGCCTCCATGATCGACGCCATCAGCCACAACCGCCGGCACATCCTGCCCGCGGTGGCGGTACTCGACGGCGAGTACGGGCTCAAGGACATCTGCATGGGCGTGCCCTGTGTCTTTGGCGAGCACGGGATGGAAAAGGTCATTGAACTGCCCCTGATCGCGCAGGAGGCCGCCGAGTTCAAGCGCTCGGCCGAATCCGTGCGCGCCGATCTGGCGAAACTCAAAAACTGAAATTCAACAGGATTAACAAGATTAAATTTGGGATCTTCGAGAATCCTGTAAATCTTGTTTTAAACCTGTAAATCCTGTCAATTTTTTTCAAATCTTGAAAAACACATCGCAACGCACTGTCGCGGAAACCATTCGCGCAACCGCGCGCCGGTTCCAGCGCGCGAAGCTCCATTACGGCCACGGCACCGAAACCGCGCCGGACGAGGCCGCCTGGCTGGTGGGCCATGCGCTGGGAGTCGCGCCGGACAGGCTCGCCGGCCGGCTGAATAAACCCGTCCCACCCGCCGCGATGAAAAAAATTGACGCGCTCACAGCGGCGCGCATCAGGACACGTAAACCGCTGGCGTACCTGCTCAAGGAGGCGTGGTTTGCGGGGCGCAAATTCTACGTGGACGAGCGCGTGATCGTGCCGCGTTCGCTCACCGGCGAATTTATTGCCGAGCAATTCCAGCCGTGGATCGACGCCAAACGCGTGCGGCGGATTCTGGATTTGTGCACCGGCAGCGGCGGCATGGCCATTGCCTGCGCCTACGCCTTTCCGAAAGCGCGCGTGGAGGCCGCGGACGTTTCCGCGGAAGCGCTGGCGGTGGCGCGAATTAATATCAAACGTCACCGCCTGGGGCGGCGCGTGCAGCTGCGGCGCTCCGACCTGTTCCAGGCGCTGAAAGACAGGCGTTACGATGTCATCGTCACCAACCCGCCGTACGTGGCGCGCGCCGAAATGAGAACCCTGCCACGCGAATACCGCCACGAGCCGGAGCTTGCCCTGGTTTCGGGCCGCGACGGGCTGGATGCCATCGCGCGCATCCTCGCGGGCGCCGCGCGGCATCTCAACCCCGGCGGGATATTGGTGGGCGAAGTGGGCAACAGCGCGGCGGCGCTCCAAAAGAAATTTCCGTCCGTGCCGTTCGTGTGGCTGACGACATCAACGGGGGACGAGAGCGTGTTTCTGCTGGCGGCGGAGGATCTCGCCCGACACCACCGGGCATTCAAAATGCCGAGCTAGCCGGCGTTTTTTGGGCGGCACAACTCCGGGTCCGCGTACATCGCCTCGATTTCACGCGCAAAACGTTTCTCGATTTCATGGCGCTTCAGTTTCAGCGTCGGCGTGAGCAGTCCGTTTTCCACGGTCCAAGGGTCGGGAATTCGCGCAAGGTGGTGAATACGCGCATAGCCGGGAAAATCATGGAGCTGGGTGTTGGCGCGTTCGCACAGCTCTTTTGTGTTGGTGATTTTGCTTACCGCCAGCAGCCCGAGCTTGGGCCGCCCCTCCCCGACGATCATCGCCTGCTCGAACGCCGCATCGCGCAGAATCGCCTGCTCGGCGTCATTGGGCGGCACCTTCTCGCCGTTCGAGAGAACAATGACTTCCTTGACGCGTCCGGTGATGTACACGCATCCACCGCGGATCGCGGCCAGATCGCCGGTGTGCAGCCAGCCGTCCTCGTCGATCATGGCGGCGGTGGCGGCGGGGTTGTTCCAGTAGCCGAGCATGACGCACGGCCCGCGCGCCAGCAGCTCCCCGTTCTCGTCGCAACGCAGCTCGATGCCCTCGAGCGCACGGCCCACGGAAGCGGGATCGTTGTCACCCGGGCGATTGGCCGCCAGCACCGGCGCGGTTTCGGTGAGTCCGTAACCCTGAATGATCGGCAGCCCGAGGCCGATGAAGACGCGCGCCAGGTGCGGGGCAAACGCCGCGCCGCCGACGATGATCAGGCGGATGCGCCCACCCAGACGCCGGTAAAGTTTCTTGGCCACCAGAGCCTTGAGCACCGGCCACCGCAGTCGGTCACACAACGTCGCTTCGCCACGAAAACGCCGCCAGCCGCTGTCGCAGGCCGCCTCGAACAGACGGCGCTTGAGCGAGCCGGGCGCCATCGCCTCCTGCATCCTGGAATAGATGCGCTCGAAGATGCGCGGCACGCTGATGAGAACGGTAGGCCGCTGTTCGCGGATGTCGTCCGCCAGCAGGCTGATCGAGCGCGCGTAAACCGTCTGCGCCCCGGCCCAGATGGCGGAGTAATAGCCGCAGGTGCGCTCGAACATGTGCGACAGCGGCAGAAACGAGAGAAACCGGTCGGTCGGATAGGCGGGTATGGCGTGCATGGAGGCGATGACGTTGCTCAGGATATTGCGGTGCGACAGCATCACGCCCTTCGGCCGTCCGGTGGTGCCGGAGGTATAAACAATACTCGCGAGATCGTCAGTGGCCGCCGCTGAACGCATTAGTTCCTGACCATCGCGCGGCAACCAGTCCTCCAGGAGTATGAGTTTCCTGTCCTGAATCGCCTCGCCATTCAGGCATACCACCCTATCGATTGATCTGACCTGATCGCGCAACCCCGGCCATGGTTTCGCGTCCTCGAGCAGCAACAGGCGCGCGCCGGAATGGTTCAGGCACCAGGCCATGTTGTCCGGACGGTCGTCGAAATACAGCGGCACGGTAACGAGACCGAGCGCGAGCGCCGCCTGGTCGAACAACACCCATTCGACGCGGTTACGCAGGCATAACGCCACGCGATCGCCGGGTTTCAATCCTTCGCGCGCCAACGCCGCCTGCCAGCGCCCCGCTTCGCGCCCGACCACGGCCCAGGTCATGTCCACCCAATCGCGTCCGTCGTGCTGACGGTAGGCGGGTGTCTCGGGTGTCTCGCGCACCCGGTGCCACAAGAGATCGGCGAGATTGCGGGGATCCGGCAGGGTCATGCCTGGCCCGATGGCCGCAAACCGCGCTTGAGCAATTCCGGCCGCGACCAGCCGGAATCAGGGTTAAAACGCGGGCCGTATTCCTGCAACAGGCGGTGCAGGCTGTGGCTGATGCCCGTCACCCCCAGGCTTTCGATGTAGCTCATCGGTCCGCCGAGGAAGGGCGCAAAGCCGGTACCGTACACCATGCCGGCATCCACGGCATCGGCGTCCGTCACCACGCCTTCGCGCAGGCAGGCCATGGCCTCGTTCAGCAGACGCAGGACCAAGCGCTCGGTCACGGGCACGTCAACGGCGATTTTCTCCGGCGCCGGTGTCTGGCGCCGGCCACGGGCATCATACCGATAAAACCCGCGTCCGGATTTGCGGCCGAGATGATCTTGCCCGACCAGCTCACGCAATTTGGCCGGCACGTCAATGTGCAGCGGCCCGGACAATTCCTCCGCAACCGATAAACAGATGTCGAGCCCGACCGTGTCCGCGAGCTCGACCGGTCCCATGGGCATGCCGAACTCGGTCGCGGCCTGGTCGATCGTTATCAGGCTCACGCCTTCTTCCACCAGTTTCACGGCCTCGAGCAAATACGGCATGAGGATGCGATTGACGAGAAAACCCGGGCTGCTTTTGACATCGAGCGGCAGGCGCTCGATGGCGCCGGTGAAGGCGCGGGCACGTCCCAGCGCCGCCTCGGAAGTCCGGGCGCCGCGTACGATCTCGACCAGCTGCATCTTCGCCACCGGATTGAAGAAGTGCAGCCCCACCAGACGCGACGGGTCTTGCAGGGCTTCACCGATTTCCTCTAATGGAATGCCCGAGGTGTTGGTGGCGAGCAGCGCCTGCGGACGCACCTTCTGCTCGATCATGCGGAAAAGTTCCTGCTTGGGTCCGACCTTCTCCACAATCGCCTCGATGACAAGATCGGCACGCCTCAATCCATGGCCTTCGAGGTCCGGCATAAACCGGTCCATGGCCTCCTGCACCACGCGCGGATCCTTGAGCTTGGATTTGAAAAACCCGTGCGCCTTTTTCACCGCGCGTGCGAGGATCTCCGGCGCGCGATCCTGCAGGCTTACGCGAAAACCCTTGTGCGCCGCCCAGATGGCGATGTCCGCGCCCATGACGCCGGCGCCGACAACATGCACGTGTTCGATATCATGGGCCTGTGCCTTGCCCTGGCGCTTGAGCGCCTCGCCCAGCAAAAACACGTGCACGAGGTTGCGGCTGGTGCGCGAGACCAGCAGTTCGCCGAGCGACTCAGCCTCCCGGTCTTCCGTGGCCCGGTCGCGCCACAGATCGAGGATGCGCCACGGCGCGGGATAATGGTCCGGATGCGCCTTGCGCCGCACGCGCGGGGACATCAGTTTCACCACCCCTTGCCGCAACGGTTTCCATGCGGGCAGGCGCCGATACCACGGCGCTTTCCGGCGCGGTGTTCCCGACTTCAGGAACGTTTCGGCCGCGTGCAGCAGGTGCCGCTCCGGCACGATTTCATCCACCAGGCCCAGACGCCGCGCCTCGCGCGCGGACAGTGTGCGGCCGGTCAACATCATGTCGAGCGCGGACAGATCGCCCACCAGCGGCGGCAGGCGCACGGTGCCGGCGAATCCGGGGTGGATGCCGAGGCGCACCTCGGGCAGGCCGAGACGCGTGCCGGGATCGTCGCGCGCGATGCGGTAAGTGCAGGCCAGCGCCAGCTCCAGTCCGCCGCCGAGGCAGAAACCGTGGATCACGGCCACGGAGGGAAACGGCAAACCCTCGAGCCGCGCACAGACCTGCTGGCCGAGTTGCGCGAATTCCGTCGCGCGCGCGGGATCGGTGATGGTCACAAATTCGCGCACATCGGCGCCGGCGATGAAACCCGAGGTCTTGCCCGAGCGGATGATCGCCCCCGCGAGCATTTTGCTTTCAAGTTCTTCCAGATGCTTGTCGAATTCATTCAGCACATCCTGCGACAGGACGTTGGCCGACTGGCCCTCGACGTCGAGCGTCAGCACCGCGTGATTGCCGGAATACTCCAGATGCCAGTGTCGGCTCATTATTTATTGCCCTCGGTGCGCAGCAACATGGCTCCGCCTTGGCCGCCGCCGATGCACAGGGTGGCGATGCCCTGCCCGCCGCCTCGGCGTTTCAGCGCGTGCAGCAGGTGCAGCACCAGGCGCGCGCCGCTCGCGCCCACCGGGTGACCGTTGGCAATGGCGCCGCCCTCTGGATTCAGGCGTTCCGGGTCCATGGCGCCGGGCGGCGTATCCAGCCCCAGTTCCGCACGCGCGTATTGCGCGCTGTCCCACGCCGCCTGGCACGCGAGTACTTGTGCGGCGAAGGCCTCGTTGAGTTCCAGCTGTTGCAGGTCGCGCATTTTCATCTTCTGACGCGCCAGCAATTGGGCCACCGCATGTACTGGTCCCAGACCCATCTGGCTGGGGTCCACGCCGGCCCACTCGTGATCCACCCATTCGCCCAGCACGGAAAGCCCGTGACGCTTCACCGCCGCCTCGCTCGCGAGCAGCAGCATGCCCGCGCCGTCGGTGACCTGCGAGCTGTTGCCGGAGGTCACCAAACCGTACTGGCGGTCGAACACCGGCCTGAGCTTCGCCAGCTGTTCAAGATCGGTGTCGCGCCGCAGGCCGGTATCTTCGGTGTAAAAACGTTCGTTCACGTCATAGAGCGTCTCGACCTCGGCGTTCATGCCGCCGGCATCGAACGCCGCCGCCAGCCGCCGGTGGCTGTTCAGGGCATACACATCCTGAGTCTCGCGGGTGATATTGAAACGGTGTGCCAGAATCTCCGCCGTCTGTCCCATGGACAGCTTCACCAGCGGATCGGTCAGCCCGAGCAGCAGGGAATACACCGGCTTGAGGAGCGAGGGCCGGAACCGCGCCAGTGCCTGGATGCGATCGAGCGGACCGCGCGCGCGCAGCAGCTTGCCGAGCCAGCCGGCCATGGCAGTGTTCCACTGAATGGGCGCGCGGCTCATGGCCTCGGTGCCGCCGGCGAGCACAAGCTGCGCGCGCCCGAGCGCGATGCGTTCGGCGGCCGTGGCCACGGCCTGCAGGCCCGAGGCGCAGTTGCGCTGCACCGTGTGCGCCGGCACGCGCTTGCCGCAGCCGAGACGCAGGGCGATGATCCGGGCGATGTTGGCCTCGTCCGCGGCCGGAGTCACGCAGCCTACGATCACCTCGTCCAGGGCCGAGGCTGGAAACGGCTGGCGCGCCAGCACCGGCCGCGCGCACGCCACCGCCAGATCGGAGGCCGAGAACGGTCCGGGTTCGGCGCGCGCCTTCAGAAACGGCGTGCGCGCCCCATCGACGATGTAGACCTTATTCAATCCTCGATTCCTCTAAATAAGCTTAAAAATATCTCACCGCAAAGACGCGAAGTACGCAAAGAAAAGCGAGGCATAGACTTAAATTAAGAAAACCTTTGCGCTCTTTGCGCCTTTGCGGTGAATGTCTTTCTTCAAAACTTATCGGCGCGGAAATCATCCACCGCGATCACGCCGCGCCGGGCCGCATAGGCGGCGCGCACCAGTTTCGCCTCGGCGTTGCTCAATACATTCTGCGCCAGCGCCGCTTTCACCTGCGCCTCGTGGTCGCCAAGCAGCAGCGGTTGCTCCTCCACCAGTTTGGCCAGCCGGCGTTCCAGCAGTTCCGCGGCAATCACCTTGGGCAGCGCGTCCTCGAGCCGGCCCAGCGCGTCGCGCGGCGGCGGCACATAAATTCCGCGTGTCAATCGGTCGCGTGCGGCCGAGGGATCGAGCAACAGTGCCGCGCAATCATGATTCATTCTGTCATCCGGGACATGGTTGCGCCGGCCGGCCGGGAACACCAGTCCGCCCACGAGCCAGGCCAGGAAGGGGTTGGGGAAATTCTTGAGAATCACCACCAGCGTCTTCTCCGCCTGGTGCAGGCAGTACTGGCAGGCAAAGCGCATCAGCGGAATATCCTCCACCGGCCGGTCCTCGTCCTCGAAGCGCTTGATCACCGCCGAGGCCAGGTACATGAAACTCAAGACATCGGCGAAGCGGCCGGAAATTTTTTCCTTGCGCTTGAGCGCGCCGCCCAGCGTGAGCATGGCGATATCGGAGATCAGCGCAAAAGCCGCGGACAGGCGCGTGAGCCTCTGCACGTAGCGCCGCGCGGGTCCATCCACCGGTGGGCGCGCCAGGCGCGCGCTGGTAATGCCCAGCCAGAAGGCGCGCGCGACGTTGCTGATCGTGTAGCGCACGTGGCCGAAAATGGCTTCGTCGAAATCCTTCACGGCGCGCTTGACGTCCGGCTCCGCCACCGCACGCATCTCCTTCAATACGTACGGATGACAGCGCACCGCACCCTGGCCGTAGATGATCAGCGCGCGCGTGAGCAGGTTCGCCCCCTCGACCGTGATGCTGATGGGCAGCGCCTGGTACACGCGCCCCATGAAATTGCGCGGCCCGAGGCAGATGCCGGCACCGCCCTGGATGTCCATGGCGTCGTTCACGATGCGACGCATGTGCTCGGTGAGCTGGTATTTGACGATGGCCGAGGCCACCGACGGTTTCTCGCCCAGGTCCACGGCGCGCGCGGTGAGCGTGCGCGCCGCGTCCATCATGTAGGTGTAACCGGCCATGCGCCCGAGCGCCTCCTCCACCGCCTCGAACTTGCCGATGGGCAGCTTGAACTGGCGGCGGATGCGCGCGTAGGCGCCGGTGGCGCGGCAGGCCAGCTTGCCCGCGCCGACGGAAAGCGCGGGCAGCGAGATCGAGCGGCCGGCGGCGAGCGATTGCATCAGCATGCGCCAGCCCTGGCCCATGCCTTCGCGCCCGCCGATCACCCAGTCGAGCGGGATAAAGACGTTTTCGCCCCAGTTGGGTCCATTCTGAAACGCGATGTTGAGCGGGTTGTGGCGCGTGCCGATTTTGACGCCGGGGGTGTCGGTGGGGATGAGCGCGAGCGTGATGCCGAGGTCTTCCTCGCTGCCCAGGAGATTATCCGGATCGAACAAGCGGAACGCGAGCCCGAGCACCGTCGCCACCGGTCCGAGCGTGATGTAACGCTTCTCCCAGTTGAGACGGATGCCGAGCACGTTGTTTTTGCCCCGGAACGTGCCGCGGCACACCACGCCGCGGTCGGGCATGCTGCCGGCGTCCGACCCGGCCTCGGGGCCGGTGAGGGCGAAGCACGGCACTTCCGTGCCGCGCGCGAGGCGCGGGAGATAGTGCTGCTTCTGCTGCTCCGTGCCGTAGTGCAGCAGCAGCTCGGCCGGGCCGAGCGAGTTCGGCACCATGACGGTGACGGCGGCGGTGATCGAGCGGCTCGCGATTTTCACCACCACGGCGGAGTGCGCCTGCGCGGAAAATTCGAGACCCCCATATTGTTTCGGGATGATCATCCCGAAGAAGCCCTTGTCTTTCATGAACCGCCAGACTTTGGGCGGCAGGTCGCGTTGCTCGTGCGTGATGTCCCAGTCATCGAGCATGGCGCACAGTTTTTCCACCGGCCCGTCGAGGAATGCCTGCTCTTCCTCGGACAGCGACGGCTGCGGCAGATTGAACAACTGATCCCAGTCCGGATCGCCGCCGAACAGCTCCGCCTCCCACCACACGGTGCCGGCCTCGAGCGCCTCGCGCTCGGTGTCCGACATCGCCGGCATGATGCGCTTGAACACGCGCAGCAGCGGCGCGCTGATGAGCGCCCGGCGCAAGGGTGTGACCGCGAGCGGCAAAACGATGACAAGAAACAACGACCAGGCGGCGAACCACAGCGGGGTCGGGGGTTGGGCCAGGATGTCCCACAGGGCGATGCCGGAGGCGAGCGCCGTGGCCCACACGAGCCCCGGCACGCGCTGGAGAGCCAGTCCCCAGACCGCCACCACGGCAATGAGAATCCAGACAACGGTATTCATGGTCCCTGCCTTGGGTGCCCTTTTCCTTGTTATTCGGGGTAGTGAGAATGCCCCCCCATTGTAGTCCACGACCCGTCCCGAGAGCCGGGCCGGGGTGAAACTAGCGCCCAGTGCCCGAGGCGAACGCTCCTTCGGCAATGGGCGCAGTAGCCGCAGAAAATGTAGCCCTGCTTCGCTCGTCTTGCCCTAATAAACAATGTTTCCTTGGGCGCTACTGCCGCCGTCTCCGAAAGAGCTGCGCCACGGGATCCGGCGGCTAGCTCAAATCTGGATCATTTCAAAATCGGGCTTGGCCGCGCCGCAATCGGGGCATTTCCAGTTCTCCGGCACATCCTCCCAGCGCGTGCCCGGGGGGATACCGTCCTCGGGCCGGCCCTTTTCTTCTTCGTAAACAAAACCACAGATCACGCACATGTACGATTTCATATATCAATGATCGCATTTTCATCTTCATGGTGAAACCGCAGGGCCGGCGGTAGAATTCCCGCGATGTCAGACCGTGTCGCGGTGGTGCTGTGCAACCTGGGCGGGCCGGATTCGCTGCAAGCGGTACGCCCTTTCCTGTTCAACCTTTTTTCCGATCCTGATATTTTTCGGCTTCCGCTCGGCTGGCTCACCCAGCGTCCGTTCGCGACCCTGATCGCATGGCGGCGCGCGCTCGAGGCCGCCAAAGGTTATGCCGCCATCGGCGGTAAGTCTCCCATCCTCGAATACACGCGCGCGCAGGCCAAGGCGTTACAACGGGCGCTAGAAAGCAGCGGCAAATTCGATGTGCACGTGTGCATGCGCTACTGGCACCCGCTCACGAGCGAGGTGGTGGCGATGCTCAAGAAAAAAAATTACGCCCGCGTAATTTTGCTGCCGCTATACCCGCAGTATTCCGTGACCACGAGCGGCAGCGCCTATAACGAGTTTCAACGCCAGTGCCAACGGCAGCACTATCAGCCTTCCGTCGCGCTGGTGCGCCAGTGGTACGACCAGCCTGATTATCAGGGCGCGATCGTAGAGATGCTGCGCGCCGAGTTGAAAAAGTTTCCCGATCCCGATCCAGCGCGTATCGAGCTGCTGTTTTCCGCGCACGGGCTGCCGCGCAAGATCGTGGATGCCGGCGATCCGTATGAACGCCAGATCCGCGCGACGTTCGATGCCGTGCGCGCCGAACTCAACTGGCCGCACGTCACGCTGTGCTACCAGAGCCGCGTCGGACCGCTTGAGTGGCTGCGGCCCTACACCGACGACGTGATCCGCGCCAAGGCCGCGGCCGGCGCCAAGCAGATGCTGGTGTATCCCATCGCGTTCGTGTCGGACCACGTCGAGACGCTGTATGAGCTTGGCATCACCTACGCTGAACTGGCGCGCAAGTGTGGCATCGCGCACTACCGCGTGGTTCCGGCGCTCAACAGCCACCCGCGCTTCATCGCGGCCCTGAAATCGCTTGTCCTGAACAGCGTGGTACAACCATGAGCAACGCATCGCCCCCCGTGGTCCTGGTTTTCGCCGGCACCGACCCCACCGGCGGCGCCGGCGTCACCGCCGACGTGCTGACGCTGGCGAGCCTCGGTTGCCACCCCGCGGTGGTTGTAACGGCGGTTACAGCGCAAGATACCACCGGCATCAAGCAGTTCACCTGCATGGACACCGAACTGGTCATTGCCCAGGCGCGCGCGGTGCTGGAAGACATGCCGGTGGCGGCGTTCAAGATCGGCATGCTCGGCAGCAGCGCGGTGGCCGCCACGGTCGCCAGCATCGTCGAGGATTATCCCGACATCCCGCTGATCGTGGACCCGGTGCAGACTTCGGGCCGTGGCGATGCGCTGGCCGACGACATGCTCGACGGCGCGCTGCGCAGCCTGATCATCCCGCAGGCCACGCTGATCACGCCCAACAGCCTGGAGGCGCGCGCGCTCGCGCCCGGCGGCGACACGCTCGACGCCTGCGCGCAGGAACTGATGTCGCTCGGGAGCGAATTCGTGCTCATCACCGGCACGCATGAAAACACGCCGCAGGTCCTCCACCGGCTGTACGGCAACATGCGCCTGCTCGAGACTTTCGTTTTCGAGCGCCTGCCCGGCAGCTTCCACGGCTCGGGCTGCACGCTCGCCTCGGCCTGCGCCGCCTCGCTCGCGCACGGGCTGGACCCGGTCAACGCCGTGGGCGAGGCCCTGCGCTACACCTGGGAAACCCTGAAGCACGGCTTTCGCCCCGGCATGGGCCAGCCACTGCCGAACCGGCTGTACTGGGCGTGGGAGATGGATGAGCCGGAAAACGACAAAGGTTGACAATTATTCTGATAAAGGTTGTCAATTGATGCAGGGGATAAAGGGTAGCGTCGCCTTTATCTTCGGAGATGGATGAGCCGGAAGACGGCGGGACTGACTAACGCCCGGTGTGCGCGACGCCGGCCAGTGAGGTTTCAGCAAAAAAGGCTAGCGTCCCCTTATTCCAGTGAGGTTGAGATAAAGGGTAGCGTCCCCTTTATTTTTATTCGGACCAGAAAGATAGCACTTCTTCTTTTGTTTTTACGACAACCGTATCGTGTACCGGCTTCAAGCTTCGGTTACGCATCAGTGCAGGTTCATGTTTTGCCAAAAAACGCCTGCGGTACTCCTCCCATTTTGCGTCATGTTTTCCCGTGGACTGATGCACGATGGCGATGTCATTGCACACCGCCAGCCTAAAATTGGCAAGATAAGCCGCAAAAGTGAAGTCCAGATCATAGTGATGAAAACCGTCGAAAGTCATCTCGTCGAACAATACCTTCTGTGTCACGTGGCGATTGACCGCAAAAAACAGACCGTCCAGGGCCTGGATATTTTCAATTACCGGTGCGCTGTTACCGTAAACAGCTATCGCATATTCGCCCGTCTGCGGAATCCAATGAGCAACTTGCCCATGGACTTCTGACCTTCCGGCGCCAATCCAGTTTCCACCAATCAAGTGGGTTGTACCCGCCACGCCGATGATGTCGTATTTGGCGAGATAGCGCATGAGCTTGTACTTGAAGTCCGGTGACAGGATTTCGATATCATCGTGAGAAAAGACGAGGATAGATCCACAGCTAAGCCGGATTCCCCGATTGTAGCCTTCGCATAACGATTTGGCGTCATGGATGCCGATGATTTCAAATTCTTCTCCCGCGAGAAGTTTCGAATAATTATCCGTGACCGCTTTGAATTTGCTATCGTCGATGCTGCAGATAATGATTGAAATCATGTTAGTGACGATATGTGTCTATTAGTCAAGGCGTAGGCTGGCGAGATGGTCATGTATTACCTTGTCTCCGAGAACCATGCTGATTACCAATGTTCGCCTAGGGATGCGGCTGATATAACGTGCACCGTGCTGTTTTATGAATTGGGGATACATGCTGCCGTCCGAATCTTCGTTCTTGTCATATCAGCCACCGTATTGCAGCCATAGCTCGCGACGCATAACGAGCTGCATGCAATCGATCAGCCCTTTACGCGGCGGGAAACCTATGAGAATGGTGTAATGCTGGGGAGACCCGGGATCACGCCATATTACCTTGCCGTTAGAGCGCATGCCGCGCATAAGGACCGGGAACACCGCAATGGCACCGTCACTGCGCGCCACCTCTGGAAAGCCGACTTCGGACAGATCGCGCAATGCGAGATCAATTTCCTCCAAGGCAAATGGATAGAGCACATTATCGGCATTGAAGTGCGCGATGTACTCGCCGCGTGCTTGCCGTATGCCCAGATCGCGCAGCGAATGTCCCCAATCGAGGGAATAAAGGGGAGAATAAAGGGGACGCTACCCTTATTTTTCCAGGCGCTACGCGCCGACCAACTTAAATTCGATTTCAGTTTCAGTGCCCGCATACAAGCTGGCATACTACGCCGACCAATTTCAGTGGTCAAAAAATGGCCAATAAATCACGTCTTGCCGGACTCTACGCCATCGCCGACACGCAATACCTCGACGACGCGCGCCTGCTGCCGGCCGTGAGTGAGGCCATCGCCGGTGGTGCGCGCGTCATTCAATACAGAGATAAGAAACATACTGCGGAAAAGCGGATGCAGCAGGCCAAGGACCTTGCCGCACTGTGCCGACAACATGGCGCGTTATTCATCGTCAACGACGATGTGGAACTCGCCAAACAGGTGCGGGCCGATGGCGTGCATCTGGGGCGGGAGGATGTTTCCCTGGCCCAAGCCCGAACACAGCTCGGGCCGCAAGCGATCATCGGCGTGTCCTGCTACAACAAACTCGCACGCGCCGTGCGGGCGCAGACCGAGGGTGCGGACTATGTCGCCTTTGGCAGTTTCTTTCCGTCCCGCACCAAACCGCAGGCGGTGCAGGCAAGTCTTGATCTCCTGCGTGAAGCGAAAAAGAAACTGCGCATTCCCATCGTTGCCATCGGCGGCATTACCCCGGAAAATGGCGCCTCGCTGATCGCGGCCGGGGCCGATGCGCTGGCGGTGATCGAAGGCGTGTTCGGCCAGGCCGATGTCCGTGCCGCGGCTCAGCGCTACGCGAGCTTGTTCAAAAACCGATAGACAGGATTTACAGGATTAACAGGATTGAAAACCGACAACCGGAATCCCGATCAGCTTTGTTCCTAATCCTGTTAATCCTGTCCATTCATTTTTTTTGAAAAAATCATGACCACTTCATCCGACCTCTTCAAGCGCGCGCAGAAATGCATCCCCGGCGGGGTCAACTCACCGGTGCGCGCCTTCAAGGGCGTGGGGGGCGATCCGATTTTCTTCGCGCGCGGTCAGGGCGCTTATGTTTTCGACGAGGACGGCAAGCGTTACATCGACTACGTCGGCTCCTGGGGGCCGATGATCCTGGGCCACGTTCACCCCAAGGTGATGGCGGCGGTGAAAGAAACCATGGAGTACGGTCTCGGCTTCGGGGCGCCGACACGCATCGAGGTCGAGATGGCCGAATTCATCTGCCGGCTCGTGCCCTCCATCAAAAAGGTACGCATGGTCAGCTCCGGGACCGAGGCCACCATGAGCGCGATCCGCCTCGCGCGCGGCTTCACCGGGCGCGACAAGATCGTCAAGTTCGAGGGCTGCTATCACGGCCATGCCGACTCGCTGCTGGTCAAGGCCGGCTCCGGCGCGCTCACCCTCGGCGTGCCGACCTCGTCCGGCGTGCCGACGAGCTTGGCGGAACACACGCTCACGCTTGAATACAACAACGCCGCGCAGGTGCGCGAGCTGTTCGACAAACTCGGGAAGGACATCGCCTGTGTGATTGTCGAGCCGGTGGCCGGCAACATGAATTGCGTGCCCCCGGTGAAAGGCTTTCTCGAAACCCTGCGCGAGAAATGCACCCAGCACGGGGCGGTGCTGATTTTCGATGAGGTCATGACCGGCTTTCGCGTGGCCCTGGGCGGGGCGCAGGCGCGCTATGGCATCCCGCCCGACCTCACCACGCTCGGCAAGGTCATCGGCGGCGGCCTGCCGGTCGGGGCCTTCGGTGGGCGCGCCGACATCATGGGTCACATCGCCCCGGACGGGCCGGTGTATCAGGCCGGGACACTGTCGGGCAATCCGGTGTCGCTCGCGGCCGGGCTCGCCACCCTCAAGGAGGTTTCACAACGGGGCTTCTTCGAGGCGCTGACAGCCAAAACCGCGATGCTGGCACAGGGCCTCACCGAGCGCGCCGCACGAACCGGCGTGCCGCTGATTGCCCAGTGCGTCGGCGGAATGTTCGGCATTTTCTTCACCAAGGAAAATCCCGTGACGCGCTTGGCGCAGGTCATGGCCTGTGACGTCGAGCGCTTCAAGAAATTCTTTCATGGGATGTTGCGGGAAGGCGTGTATCTCGCGCCGTCCGCCTTCGAGGCGGTCTTCGTCTCGGCGGCGCATACCGAGTCCGATATAGATGAGACGCTCGACAAAGCAGAAAAGGTCTTTAAGAATTTATAAGAAAATTGAAACCGCTGATGAACGCAGATGGACGCAGATTGAAAATCAAATTTATTGATACCTTGGTTTTTATCCGCGTTAATCTGCGTTTATCTGCGGTTCCATAAATAGTTTCTTCAAAAATAAAACGGGCCGGTGGTCCGGCCCGTGTGTGCACCCCGCACAACAGTTCTTGTTTAGCTGACCAGTATATTCTCGGAAGCAAACCGGACGGTGGCGACCTGCGGACGGATGGCTTCGTCGCTGAGGGCGATGTCCACCCCGAGAATGGCGACCAGGTTGTCGTGATCGCGCACGCCCGGCAGTTCCTCGCGCAGGTAGCCGTAATGGGTTTCGTTCATGTACACGACGTTCGGCCGCGCGCCGTGGACGACTGCATAATCATTCACCAGGTTGACGATGTGGCTTAACATGGTTCGCTCCTTTTTGCCCCGTTTTGGGCCGTCTGGAATCCCGCCTTACCCCTGCCGTGATTCCGTGCTTCTCACTATCTCAAGGAGCAATACTCATGCCATGCTGGTCTCGGATTTAACTTGTTGAAGTTGAAAGCTATTTATTGCCAGCGCCAATGACGTGATTTGGCAGAGGGGATAAAGGCGACCGGACGAGGGCCGGCACCTGCCGTCGCACGGCAGAAAACATTCTGCCGTGTCGGTATTACAGCGGGATGAAAGGGAGGGAGCTCTACGCGGTCAGTGCAGGCCGGCCATGTATTCCGACACCGCCTTGATTTCCGGCTCCGACATGCGGAAAGCCATGCGGGTCATGGTCTCGCCATCATTGGCGCGCGTGCCGGCCTTGAAGGCAAGCAACTGCTTGTTGGCATACGCGGCATTTTGGCCGGAGACCTTGGGGAAGCGCGGCGGGATGCCATGGCCCGAAGGGCCGTGACAACTCATGCAGGCGGACACGCCCATCTTGGCGTTGCCACCGCGATAAACCTTCTCGCCCAGCCCGGCAAGCTGGGCATCCTTCGCCGCGCCCGGTTTGGCCTTGAGGCTGGCGTAGTACGCGCCGATATTCTTCATGTCGGCGGCGCTGAGAGGGACGGCCATGCCGGCCATGATGGGGTCCTTGCGTCTGCCTTCTTTGAAATCGATCAGTTGCTTGACGATGTAATCCGGATCCTGACCCGCGAGTTTGGGCCACAGGGGGTCGGCCCCGCCGTTGCCATCGGCTCCGTGACAGCCCGCGCACACCGCCGCCTTGGCCTGGCCGGCCGCGACATTGCCGCCCGCGGCCTGTGCCGGCGCGATGATGACCAGCCACAGGCTGACGGCCGTAGCGACAGACAACAAGTTTTTCATAAACCCCCCCGTGAAGAAACGGCTGAAACCCGGCTGATTGCTGGACAGGCATCGGCACGGGCGGAAACAGGCCGGCTTTATATACCACAGCCCGCTTCCAGGTCAATTTACAAGGTCAATTTCGATGTAACTATGAGTTTTTGCCGCAAAGGCGCAAAGATCGCAAAGATTTTTGCTTCTGATTCGACCAGTCCCCTTTGCGTCCTTCGCGTCTCTGCGGCGAATATTCAAAGCTTATAAAAAAAGCCCCGGAGACAAGGGGAGAGTGTCCGGGGCCGAACATGTCCCGGATGATGTGCATCCAGAACGTACCCCGCTCAGGGAGGTGGAGCGGGGCAAGACGATATCCAAATCGTCCGCATATTATGACGCATTGCCTATGGAATAGTTCAAGCCTTTTCATTTCGGATTGTAAAATCTGTTTCGCGCCCTTCCCGCAATTTTCTTGCGTGTATATTCAATGGGCCTCGTCCCAGTTGCCTCCCAAGCCGATATCCACCACCAGGGGCACGGATAACGTCGCCACGCCGCTCATGGCCTGGCGCACATGTTCGCGCGCGGCATCCACCGCGTTCTCGGCTACTTCGAACACCAGCTCATCGTGCACCTGCATAATCATGCGGATGTCGAGACCGGATTCCGGAATCCAGCGGTCCACCGCGATCATTGCCCGCTTGATGAGATCCGCCGCCGTGCCCTGCATCGGCGCATTGATCGCGGCGCGCTCGGCGGCCTGGCGCCGGTTCATGTTGGCGGCATTGATTTCGGAGGTGTGCAGCCGCCGGCCGAACAGCGTCTCGACGTAGCCCTGCCGGCGCGCGGTCTCACGCGTGCGCTCCATGAAATCGCGCACGCCGGGGTAACGCGCGAAATAGCGCTCGACATATTCCTGCGCGGCCACACGCTCGATGCGCAGTTGCTTGGCCAGCCCGAAGGCCGACATACCATAGATCAATCCAAAATTGATTGCCTTGGCGGCGCGGCGCATGTCGTCGCTCACGCTGTCCGGCGCCACACCGAATACCTCCGCGGCGGTGGCGCGATGCACGTCCATGTTCTCGGCAAACGCGTGAATCAGCCCCTTGTCGCCCGAGAGATGCGCCATGATGCGCAGCTCGATCTGCGAGTAGTCCGCGGACATGATCCGGTAGCCGGGTGCGGCGATGAACGCCTGGCGAATGCGCCGCCCCTCGGCCGTGCGCACCGGGATGTTTTGCAGGTTGGGATCGGTCGAAGACAGGCGCCCGGTCGCCGCCACCGCCTGGTGATACGAGGTGTGCGCGCGCCCGGTCTTCGGGTCGATCATCTCCGGCAGCTTGTCGGTGTAGGTGGACTTGAGCTTGGCGAGGCTGCGGAACTCGAGAATGAGCTGCGGCAGCGGATAGTCGAGCGCCAGCTCCTGCAACACCTCTTCCGCCGTGGACGGCTGGCCGGTGGGGGTTTTCTTGAGCACCGGCAATTTGTGCTTGTCGTACAGCACTTCCTGGATTTGCTTGGGCGAGCCCATGTTGAACGGCTGGCCCGCGAGCTGATGCGCCTCGCCTTCGATCTCGAGCAGACGCTTGCCCAGCTCGTTGCTTTGCGCCCTCAGCATCGCGACGTCGATGAGCACGCCGTGCCGTTCCATGCGCGCCAGCACCGGCACCAGCGGCATTTCGATTTCGTCGAAGAGTTTCACCAGCGACGGCGTCTGGTTCAGCCGCGGCCACAGGTGTTCGTGCAGACGCAAGGTGATGTCGGCGTCCTCGGCGGCGTAGGCCGTGGCCTGGTCCAGCGGCACCTCGCTGAAATTGATCTGGTGCTTGCCCTTGCCCGCGACGTCTTCGTATTTGAGCGTCTTGTAGCCGAGGTACTTGAGCGCGAGCGAATCCATGTCGTGGCGCGAGGCGGTCGAATCCAGCACGTAGGATTCAAGCATGGTGTCGTAGCGCATGCCGGCCAGCCGGATGCCATAATTAGCGAGCACACTCATGTCGTATTTGAAGTTCTGACCGATCTTGGGATGCCTTTCGTCTTGCAGCAGCGGCTTCAGCTTTTCGAGCACGGTCTCGCGCTTGAGTTGTGTCGGCGCGCCGGGGTAGTGGTGCGCGAGCGGTACATAGGCGCCCGCGCCGGCGCGGTCGGTAAACGACACCCCCACGATCTCGGCCTGAAGCGCATCGAGGCTGGTGGTCTCGGTATCGAAGGCGAAGAGTTTCGATTGCGCGAGCCGCGCCAGCCACTGATCGAGCGCCTTGATATCGGTGATCATCTGATACTTCGCGCTCACGGCCGCCGGCGTGGACATGGCCGCCGGGGCATTCGCGCCGCCCAGCTCGGCCAACCACGATTTGAACTCCAGGCGCGCGTACAGCTCGCGCAGGCGCGCGTCATCCGGCGCCGTGCGCTTGAGATCGCCGGGGGCGAGCTTCAGGTCCACGTCACACTTGATGGTGGCGAGGCTCCGCGCCATCGGCAGATGGCCCAGCGACGCGCGCAGACTCTCGCCCACCCGGCCTTCGATCTCGTCGGCGTGCGCCACGATCCGATCGAGCGAACCATACTGCTGCAACCATTTGGCCGCCGTCTTGGGGCCGACGCCGGGCACGCCGGGGATGTTGTCGGAGGTGTCGCCGACGAGCGCCAGATAATCCACCATCTGTTCCGGGGTCACGCCGAATTTCGCCACCACCGCGTCGCGGTCGATCACGGCATCCTTCATCGTGTCCACCAGTTGCACGTGCCCATCCACGAGCTGCGCCATGTCCTTGTCGCCGGTGGAAATCACGGCCTCGCGGCCTTCCGCAGCGGCGGCACGCGCCAGCGTGCCGATCACGTCGTCGGCCTCCACACCCTCGATCTGGATCAGCGGCAGGCCGAGGGCGCGGACGATGGCATGGATCGGTTCGATCTGGACCGAAAGATCGTCCGGCATCGGCGGGCGGTGCGCCTTGTACTCGGGGTAAATATCGTCGCGGAAGGTCTTGCCCTTGGCGTCGAACACCACTGCCATGTATTCGGTGTCGTATTCCGAGAGCAGGCGGCGCAGCATGTTGACCACGCCGTACACCGCGCCGGTGGGCTCGCCGCGCGAGTTGGCGAGCGCGGGCATGGCGTGGAAAGCGCGGTACAGATAAGATGAGCCGTCCACGAAGACCAGTGGCCCACCTTTTTTACCGCCCGCTGGTGCCTTCCTGGCAGGCTTTTTCTTGTCTCCAGCCTTGGGGCTCATGGCAAGACCGGGGCTTCGACCGGCGGGCGAATGTTTGCGTCTTTTGCTCCGTAAACGGCACATCCCTGTGCCACTTCTGTGCTAAAAATCATATATGAATGACGGAAATCCCCACGATAAAGAACCGCCGTACCCCAAACCCAACGGACCGGACTCCCAATTCCGCGTCGAAGTCGCGCCCTCGGGCACCATGTCGCGGGAATCCTGGAAGATTTTCCAGATCATGGCCGAGTTCGTCGCGGGCTTTGAACGGCTGACCCAGATCCAGCCCTCGGTCAGCATCTTCGGTTCCTCGCGCACGCCGCCGGGGCATCCCTATTATGCCCTGACCCAGGAGATCGCGCGCAAACTTTCCGACGCCGGTTTTTCGGTGGTGAGCGGCGGCGGCCCGGGGCTGATGGAGGCCGCGAACAAGGGCGCGTATGCCGGCAAGTCCCCGAGCGTGGGGCTGAACATCCGGTTGCCACACGAACAGCACGCCAACCCCTACCAGAACATCACGCTGACGTTCCAGCACTTCTTTGCGCGCAAGGTGATGTTCGTCAAATACGCCAAGGCCTACGTCTGCATGCCCGGCGGTTTCGGCACGCTCGATGAACTGGTCGAGGCGCTCACCCTGATCCAGACCGGCAAGAGCACGCGCATGCCCATCATCCTGGTGCACGCGCCGTTCTGGTCCGGCCTGCTCGACTGGTTCAAGGAGACGCTCATCCGCGAGGGCGCCATCGACAACAATGACATGGAGCTGCTGAGCGTGGTGAACAGCGCCGACGAGGTGCTGGACGTGATCTTCCGGTATTATGAGGAAAGCGGCTTCGAGGCGTCGGAAGCGGAAAGAGAGATCAAGCTGAACCTTTGATGCACGAACGAACATGCGCGTTACATCTTTGCTCATTCTTGCTGTCCTGATCGCACCGGCGATCGCGGCCGGGCCGGCATCGAACGGAGTCAAAAGCAAGACCCCGGCCAGCGTACCCGCGCCACCGCCACCGCCGGAAAACTACAGCCCGCCGGCGGCGCCCGAACTCCCGGACGCCGGCCAACCGGAACCGGAGATCACCATCACCACCAAGGGCACGGAGATTCATCACGAGTACCGATTGAACGGACGGCTGTACATGATCAAGATCATCCCGGCCAAGGGCAAACCTTATTACCTCATTGATCATGAAGGCAGCGGGCAGTTCCGCCGCAGCGACTTCGAATCGCGCATCGCCATCCCGACCTGGGTGATCAAACGCTTCTGATGTTCACGCGCCTTCGGGACAGGGAAGTACCCGGCATACCCTTCGCGAGGACGCAGGCATGAGCATGCACTCCTCTTCGAATAACGAGAACGGGAATGGAAACCCCGGCCTGGGCCAGGGAAAAACCTGGATCGCCTGCGGCCGGCGCCTGGTGCTGGAACAAAAACCTCTCTGGTACGGCATGACCGCTGTTTATTTCGTTCTCGGGTTCGTGCTGAAACTGATCCCGTTCATGGGCGATCTGCTGCTGATCCTCATCACCCCCATGCTGCTGGCCGGCGTGGTGTGGGGCCGCGCGCAGGAGCAGCATGCGGAACCGGCCGCGAAGCCGGACTCCTCCAGCCCCGCCTTGGCGCTGTTCCAGACCTGGATCGCCCAGCCGGCGCAGGAATTGATGCGCATCTTCACCCAGGAGGACAAGATGTTTGCCGCCGTGCTGCTCGGCATCGTCACCCTCGGATTGGCCATGCTGGTGAAAATCATCGGCTATCTGCTCGTGGGCGGTTCGATGCTGTCGGGACTGGCCGCGAGCCAAGTGGGCACGGCGCAGATCACCACGCTGCTGGGCATGGCGCTGGTCGCGCTGCTGTCGGTGTTGCTGGCGATGGGGCTGTTATTCAGCGTGCCGCTCACGGTGCTGGCGAACCGCCAGCCGCTGGCGGCCATCTCCGAAAGTTTTTCCGCCTGCCGTGAAAACGCCGCAGCGCTGCTGACGCTGACCGTGCCGTTTTTCCTGGTTTATCTCGTCATCCTGGTGGCGTTCGCCAAATCCCACTGGCTCGGTTATCTGCTGGTGGTCAGCGTGGGCTTCCTGGCGCTTCCGGTGTTCGTCGCCGCGGTTTATTGCAGCTACCTCACGCTTTATCCCCCGAACCCTTCCGGCTTTCGGCGGCAGTCTTAATTCGCTCGCGGCCCCCGCCCGCCTGACCCGGGCTTATAATCCGGGCAATGCGCACGCGGGTTTATTACGGAGAAGCTCTGGCGGCCTACGGTTTCGGCCAGGAACATCCCTTCGGTTCCGATCGCCTGAATGCCTTCTGGCAGGAGATGACAAGGCGCGGTCTCGACCGCCAATGCGACATCGGCACGCCGGTGGCCTGTGGCGAAGACGATCTCGCGCTGTTTCACACCGAGGATTACATCGCGCGCGTCAAACGCCAGTCGCAAACTGGCGAGGGCTATCTCGACTACGGCGACACGCCCGCCTTCCCCGGCGTGTTCGAGGCGGCCTCGGCGGTGGTGGGTTCGGTGCTGGACGGGCTCAAAAATATTCTCGAAGCCCGGTGCCGGCGCGTGTTCGTGCCCATCGCCGGGCTGCATCACGCGCGCCGCGACAGCGCCGCGGGTTTTTGCGTGTTCAACGATCCTGGTGTGGCAATCGAGGCATTACGCAAACGCCACGGCATCAGGCGCGTGGCCTACGTGGACATCGACGCGCACCACGGCGACGGCGTGTTCTATGCCTTCGAGGACGATCCCGATTTGATCTTCGCCGACATCCACGAAGACGGGCGTTATCTTTATCCCGGCACCGGCGCCGCTTCCGAAACCGGAACAGGCGCAGCCAAGGGCACCAAGCTCAACCTCCCGCTCGAACCGGGTGCCGACGATACCGCGTTTCATCGCGTCTGGCCGCAGATCGAGAAATTCGTGCGCGCCGGCAAGCCGGAGTTCATCATCCTGCAGGCCGGGGCCGATAGCATCGCCGGCGATCCCATCACGCACATGCAGTTCACGCCTGCGGCCCACGCGCATGCGGCAACGCGCCTGTGCGCGCTGGCCGATGAATTCTGTCAGGGGCGGATCATCGCCCTCGGCGGCGGGGGCTACGACCGGCCCAATCTCGCGGCGGCTTGGACCGGCGTGGTGGAAGCGATGCTGGCGGCGTGAGGTTGGCCGCTTCTTAGACCGCGACATTCCCGGTAGTCTTCACTGCGCCAAATCAACAATAACGTCTCATGAAATTTTGGATCGCCATTTCCAAGGCCATCGACACCGCGAACGAGTATGTCGGGCGCACGGTATTGTGGCTCGTCGGTGCGGCCACGCTGATCTCGGCCCTGAACGCGCTGGCGCGTTACGGGCTGGGGCGCTCATCGAACGCCTGGCTCGAAATCCAGTGGTACCTGTTCGGCGCGATTTTCCTGCTGGGCGCCGCTTACACCCTCAAGCACAACGGCCATGTGCGCATCGACGTGATCTACGGGCGGCTGTCGGCACAGACACAGGCATGGATTGATCTTTTCGGCACACTCCTGTTCCTGCTGCCGCTGTGCGGGCTCATGGCGTGGCTGTCCTGGCCCGGCTTTCTGGAATCTATTCAGAGCGGCGAAATATCACCCGATGCCGGCGGCCTGATCCGCTGGCCGGTGCGTCTGCTGATCCCGCTGGGCTTCGCTCTTCTGGCACTGCAAGGCGTGGCCGAGATCATCAAGCGCATCGCCTACCTGCGCGGGGAAGGCAAACTCACGCGCGAGCAGCCGCGGGAGGAGGTATGAGCGCCATGCATGGATGCATCAGTGTCGCGGGAGCTCAGGGATGAGCGGAGCGACCTTCGCCTTCATGGCGCCGCTCATGTTCGCGGGGCTGGTCGTAATCCTGCTGCTCGGCTATCCGGTGGCGTTCGCGCTCGCGGCCAACGGCCTGCTGTTCGCCTTCGTTGGAATACAGTCGGGATTTTTCGACTTCAGTCTGTTGCAGGCGTTGCCGGAACGCGTCTATGGCATTGTCTCCAACCAGACGCTGCTCGCCATTCCCTTTTTCACCTTCATGGGATTGGTGCTGGAGCGCAGTGGCATGGCCGAAGAACTGCTCGACACCATCGGCCAGCTGTTCGGTCGCGTGCGCGGGGGGCTCGCCTACGCCGTGGTGCTCGTGGGCGCGCTGCTCGCCGCCACCACCGGCGTGATGGCGGCGTCGGTGATCGCCATGGGCCTGATCTCGCTGCCGATCATGCTGCGCTACGGTTACGACAAGCGCCTGGCGAGCGGGGTCATCACGGCTTCGGGGACGCTGGCGCAGATCGTCCCGCCGTCGATCGTGCTGATCGTGCTGGCCGACCAGCTCGGCGTCTCGGTCGGCGACATGTACACCGGCGCGCTGGCGCCGGGTCTGACACTTGCCGGCCTGTACCTGTTGTATGTGCTCGGCGTCACGCTGGTGAAGCCCGACGCGGTCCCGGCCCTGCCGCCGCAGGCGCGCAGGCTGCGCGGCGCGGCCCTGGCGCAACGGGCGGCGGTCTCGCTGATCCCGCCGCTGGTGCTCATTTTCCTGGTGCTCGGAACGATTTTTCTCGGGGTCGCCACCCCGACCGAAGGCGGCGCGCTCGGGGCGGCCGGCGCCGTGGTGCTGGCGGCGTTGCGGCGGCGGCTCACTCTCGATGTGCTGAAACAGGCGATGGACTCAACCGCGCGCCTGACCAGTTTCG